>Ga0207813_100207_pt1 | contig 42580 bp, 45 predicted proteins | sample A23E3SouthBayCA_2_FD_187730 | JGI IMG/M metagenome (GOLD analysis project Ga0207813, IMG submission 187730) | Aerobic enrichment media microbial communities from Eden Landing Ponds, California, USA - A23 E3 (4) (SPAdes) | ecosystem: Environmental > Aquatic > Marine > Unclassified | place... | reverse complement strand
GGAACTCTACCAGTTCGACCTGCGCCCGCAGGGCCACGACATCATCTCGTTCTGGCTGTTCCACACCGTCGTCAAGTGCTACGAGCACACCGGCGAGGTGCCCTTCGACAGCGTGATGATCAACGGGATGGTCCTGGACGAGAACCGCGAGGCCATGTCCAAGTCCAAGGGCAACGTCATCCCGCCCGACGAGGTCACGTCGAACTTCCCGGTCGACGCCGCGCGGTTCTGGGCCGCTGGCACCTCGATCGGCGACGACTTCCCCTACAAGGAGGGTGACCTCGAAGCCGGCGAGCGCCTGCTCCAGAAGCTCTGGAACGCCTCGCGGCTGATCGAGGGTCTCGTCGACGACGTGAGAACCGAGCGCGAGGCACCCGACGACCTCGCGGCCGTCGACCGATGGATCCTCGCTGAACTGGACGCCACCGTCGAGTCGCTCACGGAACGGTTCGAGGCCTACGAGTTCTCGAAGGCGCGCAACGAACTGCGCTCTTTCTTCTGGAACACGTTCTGTGACGACTACCTCGAAGTCGCCAAACAGCAACTCGACGACGCCGAGGCTGGCAGCGCCGCCGCGCGCTCGACCGAGTACGCCCTGGTGACCGCCCACGAGACGTTCCTCAAACTGTTCGCGCCGTTCCTCCCCCACGTCACAGAGGAACTCTACCAGCGTCTCTATGCCGCCAACGATGGGTCGGCGACTCGCGTGAGCGCTGACGACGCCGAGTTCGAGTCGCTGCACACTGCCGACTGGCCCGAACCGCGCGGGTTCGAGGCCGACCTCGAAGCGGGCGAGACGGCCATGGAGGTCATCGCCGCGCTCCGGCGCTACAAGACGGACAACGGCCTCGCGCTCAACGCCGACCTCGACCGCGTGCAGGTGTACGGCACCGTCGAGGGCTTCGAGGACGCCATCAGCGAGGCGATGCACGTCGCCGACCTCGAAGTTCTCGAGGAAGCCCCCGAGGTGACCACGGAGATCTCCGACATCGACCTCGACTACGCGACGGTCGGCCCCGAGTACGGCGAGCAGGTCGGCGACATCGAGGCCGCCATCGCACAGGACGACTTCGACATCGTCGACGGACGGCTCCACGCCGGGGGCGTCGAACTCGACGCCGGTCTCTTCGATGTCGAGGAGACCCGCACCTACTCCGGCGAGGGCGAGATGGTCGAGACCGAGAACGCGGTGCTGATCGTCGGCTGACCCGGATCGACACCCCCGGCGCCCGCCGTGACCGCCTTCGGCGACTTTTATAACGCGTCCCGTCGCAGAGTCGGGTATGGACGCAGACGTCGAACGCGTCGCGGACACGCACTGTGACACGGGCGAGGGGCCGCTCTGGCATCCCGGCGAGGGGGCGCTCTACTGGGTCGACATCCCGAACGGCTGTCTCTTCCGTTACTGGCCCGACGAGGACGACCACGAACTCGTCTTCGCCGAGCACACCGCCCAGGCGGGCTTCACCATCGAGGAAGACGGCTCGCTCGCGCTCTTCCGGGCCCGCGGGCTCGTCGAGGGGTACGACGGCGGCGACCGCGAGACGCTCGTCAACGAGATCGACCGCGAGCGTGCCTCGCGGTTCAACGACGCGATCGCCGACCCGGAGGGACGGGTGTTCGCGGGAACGATGCCGACCGCCGACGGCCCCGGGAACCTCTACCGGTTCGACCCCGACGGCGACTACGAGCGGGTCGTCCCCGACGTCGACATCGCCAACGGGATGGGCTTCACCGAGGATCTGGAGACGTTCTACTTCACCGAGTCCGAGGAACACGTCATCTACGAGTACGACTACGACCGCGCGACCGGCGAGATATCGAACCAGCGCACCTTCGTCGACACGTCCGGCGAGGCGGGCGTCCCGGACGGCATGACCGTCGACGAGGAGGGGTACGTCTGGTCGGCCCGCTGGAACGGCGGCTGTGTCGTCCGTTACGACCCCGACGGCGAGGAAGTCGGCCGCGTCGACATCCCCGCGCAGAAAGTCTCCAGCGTCACGTTCGGCGGGCCCGACTACGGGACGGCGTACGTCACGACCGCTCTAGAAGGACACGACCGCGCCGAGGAGGGCGAGGGCGCCGGCGCCCTCTTTGCCATCGACGCCCCCGTCAGCGGTCGTCCGGAGTTCCGGTCGTCGCTCTGGTGAGGTGACGAGGTCGGGGCCAGTTCTCCGCGGCGGCCGTGTCAGACCTCCATCCGGCGGAGCCACAGTCCGAGTCCGAGCAACGAAGTTCCGGCTATCAGCCGCCAGAGGAAGCGTGTCGCTGTCCCCACCATCGACTCCGTGCTGCCGCCCGCCCGGCCCCAGTACAGTTCGAGCAGAAAGAGAGTGACAATCAGCGCTCCGGTCGCGTAGGCGCTGGCTGCCACCGTCTCCTGGGGTGTCGGTCGGGTGTAGAGATACGTCGCCAGGCCGACGGCGAGGAGGACGACGAGGGCGCCCCGGTTCGCGGTCAGTTCGAACAGCGCCACGAACAGGACGGGGATCCCGACGACCACCAGCAGACGACGCCGCTCGGAGAGCGCGACGAACGAAACGAGGTCACCGACGGCAGTCGCCACGCGACTTTTCATACGTGTATGACGTTTCCACCCGGCAAATCTTTTCGCTACGCACGGAACCGTACCGAGCATCGGTTCGGCGACACGAGCCACAGGGGCCGTCCGAGAGTAACTGTCGCGACCCGTCACTCCCCGCGCTCGAAGGTCAGGCGAGCCGTCGCGGACGGGTCCAGTTCGAGCGTCACCGTCTCGTCGTCGGGGACCACGCGGGGTTCGGTCCGGATGCGGTAGGCGTCGGGGCCGGTCCAGGACTCCTGATACCCGAAGGGACCGTCGGTCGGTTCCAGCGTGTCGACCGTGACCGACCGCCCGGCCGTGTTCGGACCGAGGTCCACAGTCACGGTCGCCTCGTGCGAGAGGTTCCGGTTGGTCACGAACACGACCGTCTCGTCGTCGACGGTGACCGCGGTGGCGTCGACGTACGGCACGTCTTCCATGCGCTCGACGCGGGTGCCGAGTTCGGGGAGTGTCCGGGTCGGGCTGTCGACGGCGACGTCGACGGTGTGCCACGCCCGCCCGTCGCCGAGTACGTCGGCGTAGAGCTTCTGGATCTGCGCGACGGGGTTGACGGGGGTGGGCTGGAACGGCTCGGTGTCGGCAAACTGCTTGACCGGCATGTGGGTGTGGGAGGCCCGGCGGACCGCCTCGCCCTGCCGGACGAAGGCGTTGAACATCCCCGCCGTGTAGGAGGCGTTCGCGGTCGTGTCCAGCCCGATCGGCGGCCAGTCCTCGCCGACGTGGGGGAACAGGCCCCACTCGCCGACGTTGATCGTGAACGGGTCCACGTCGTGGGCGGCGGCGTCGGCGGCGAGGTCCGCGAGCAGGCGCTCGTATTGGGTCGGGTAGGCGACCAGCGTCTCGAGGTAGTCGACCTGGTCGGCGTCGTGGTCTTCGACCCACTCCTCGGGCGAGCCTTCGTCCTCGAAGCGGATGCCGAAACTGTAGCGGTGGATGTCGACGCCGTCGATGCGGTCGCCAACCTCGGTAAAGAGCGCTTCTGCCCACTCGTCGGCGTCGGCGTCGAAGCGGGTGTATCCGGGGTCAAGGCCGTCCGCGTAGACGGTGATGGAGTCGTCGACGGCCGCCATCGCGTCGTAGTACGCGTCGACGCCCGCGCGCTCGTCCGACCCGGCGGCGAACTCCCACTCGTCGGACGTGTGGCCGACCTGCCACGGCCCCCAGACCTCGTTGCCGATCTCCCAGAACTGCACGTCGAACGGCTCCTCGTAGCCGTGCTCGGCCCGCAGGGCACCCATCTCCGTGTCCGTCGAGCCGTTGCAGTACTCGACCCAGTCGGCGGCCACTTCGGGACCGACGACGTCAGACCACCCGACGGTGATCATCGGTTCGACGCCCACCAGTTCACAGAGTTCGACGTACTCCGCCGTTCCGAGGAAGTTCGGTTCGAGGCCGCCCCACCCGGGCGCCTCGCTGACCGGGCGGTCTGCGAGGGGGCCGACGCCGTCGCGCCAGTCGTAGTGGCTGGTGAAGTTCCCGCCCGGCCACTTGATCTCGGAGACGCCGAGTTCGGCCATCCGATCGAGCATCTCGGGGTTGAACTTCCCGTTGACGGCGTCGCCGGACATCAGCATGACCCAGTCGAGGTCGACGTGCCCCGTTCCGTCGACGACGAACTCCAGGCGGTAGTCGCCGTGGGGCGTGTGCCCGTCCTGATACCGACTGTCGCTCTCGCCTGCGAGTTCGAGGCGCACGTCCTCGTGGCGCACCCAGTCGCCGGTGACCGGGATATCCGCACTGGCGAGTGTCTCACCGTCGAGGTCGGTCAGGCGCGCCGTGAGGGCGTCGACGCCCTCGCCGCGGACCGACACCGAGAGGTCGTACTCGTCGGTCCGGTAGTCCGGCAGCGGGAGTTGCTGGGCGACGCCGCCCGCCTCACCGTCGACGGCGATCCGCTGGTAGCGGGGCGAGTCGCCCCCGTGGACGCCGCCTGTCGGCGTCTCGTAGTCGGCCGCCCCGACCGGCTGCCACGGGTAAGCGATACCGTCCTGTTCCGGCAGATCGTCGTTCTCGTAGGCGAGACGGCTCCGTTCGTGGGTGATCTGCTCGAAGTTCCACGGCTCGAAGGAGTTGTTCGCGACGTGTTCGGCGTAGATACCGGGGTAGATCTCCCGGCCGTAGTGTTCGACGTACGCGCCGAAGATCCGCGGCGAGACCGTCCAGTCGCTCCGGTCGTCGGCGTCGACCGCGACCGTCGCCTCGAACGGGCCGTCGGTGGTCTGCGTGTCCGTCATACTACCGAGGAGACGCGACGAATTCAAGAGTGTTTACACACCGAGTCGGTCCCGGAGCCGGGAGCGATAGCGGTACGCCCCGGCGAGACAGCCGAGCAGGACGAACAGAGCGCCCAGCGGCGCCGCGACCAGACTGAACACGCTCCCCTCGTGGGCAGAGACAGTCACCTCGTAGATCTCCCCCCTCGTACGTGACGTAGCGCGCGTCGAAGTCTGGCTCCTCGCCCGTCGTCACGTCACCGTCGAGTGCCGCCTCGAACAGCGTCCTGTGCTCCGCGGAGAGATCCGTGAAGACGACGGCCGACTCGTCTTCCGCGTCTTCCGGGAGGTCCACGGAGTCGACGTGGACGTCGATCTGCGGGTCCGGTGGCGCGCCGACGATCAGCACGAGGCCCGGCACGACGGAGAGTCCCGTCCCGACAGCGACGCGGTCCATGTGCCACGGGCATCTCAGTGAGTGAGGTGCTTTCTGTACACGGGAGCGGCAGATCCGACCAGCCGCCCCGACGGCCACCACCCGTCCTCCGGCGCGGTGGCTTTACTTCGCTCCGGCGTCTTGTCTGTTTTAGGTAGGCCGACAGATGGACAGACGAGCGATATATCGGATTCAGCGGACCGTGGTCGGGGTGGTTCTGCTCGGGATCGCCGCGGTGGCGATACTGGGGTACGCGGGGTCGGACGCACCGGTGTCCCTCTCGCTGCCGGAGACGCCGGCAGGGGAGTACACGCCGGTCGTCGCTATCCTCGGCGGCGTCGTCGTGTGGCGGGTCGCAGACCGGCTGTTGGGTGTCTGGCACTGGCGACGGGCGGGTGCGGCGACGCCGCTCACCCCGGACGGCGGTGGCGTCGCGTCGCCGCCGGAGTTCACGGGCACGGTCGATGGCCACAGCGTCCGTGCGACCCACTACGTGGAGCAGACAGTCGAGAGCGACGAGACGACAGACGTGACGGTGATCGCGGCGACACTTCGCGACCCGGCCGACGCGGGTGTCGTCGTCGACCCCGGGAACCACGGACGACAGCCGGTCGCCCCGTTCGATGTCGAGGAGAACGCCGACGCGGTCGTGGACGGTGTCTCGGCCGTTGGGAGCGATCCGTCGCTGGCCGAGTCGGTACTCACCGACGAATCGGTCCGGGCGCTGACGGCCGCGGAGGAGATCGGACAGGTGTACGCGGGGGACGTGACGGCCGCGTTCCACACCTACCAACCGGACAACGTCAACATCGCCGGGTTCAACGGGATCCAGAGCCGGATCCTCTGGAGTCGTGGCGACGAGTACGAGTCGAAAGGGGAGTGGACCGGCGGGACCGACGCCGTGGTCACCATCTCCTACGGCACGGTCGTGGACGACGAGACGCTCGACGAACACGTCGAGGCCGTGGTCGCCGTCGCCGACGAGTTCGAGCGACACACCTGATCGCCGCGTCCGCGGGTGGTCCTCACCGCCGTCGTAACTTTTCGACCTGCGTCGCGAGCGCCAGGAACGTCGCCAGGATCGTCAGCACCACCGCACCCGCGGCGGCGAGGTCGTGTGCCGGGCCCGTGTGGACGATCCGTCCGAGTTCGACGGAATACTCGGCGTTGAGGATGGTGTGGTGCGGGTCGCCGACGATCGGAGCGAAGTAGTCGACCACGTCGTTGACCGTGTACCAGACGACGGCGAGCGCGACGGCGCCTGTCGGGAAGTCGCTGTAGCGGTAGATCAGAAAGGCCTCGACGGCCATCGCGAGGTGGCTCCAGATCAGGAACTGGTAGAGCCACGGCGCGACGTAGCCCGGTCCCTCGACGACCAACTGGACGTAGGGCGTCCACAGGCCGAGTTTGATACAGCCGAAGAAAGCCAGCGCGTGGAGCCACGGGACCGACCAGTCGCGCTTCCAGGCGATCAGCGAGAGCGCGATGAACAGCGTCGCCATCGGACTGTCGGGGACGAACGGCCACATGACCGTCGCCGTCGCGGCGAACTGCCCCTCGAGCAGGGGCGGGTCGAGGTTCAGCGGCCGCCCGGCGTAGTACCAGAACCCGAAGACGGTGCCGACGAGATTGACGATCGCGATCGGCCACGCGAGTCGCAGACCCAGATCCTCCAGCCACCCCGGGAGCGGCGCGACGTACCGGGGGAGCCCCTCCGAATCGGGAAGGGGGGCGTCGAAGTACCGTGCGACGGCGCCTTCGAGGCGGCGACCGGCCCGGTCGATGACCGACATGTGGGGGCGGTAGCGTCGCGTCGGAAAAACAGTACCGGTCGGTCGTCCGGGGAAGCGGTCGGATGCGTCGCACCGTCGAGAGAGCCGAGGGACGAACGATACTCGTTAAGTGAGTCCGCCGCTAACGAATCGGTATGACAGAAGCGACCGATCTGGAGGACCTCAAGCGCGGGACCGAACTGGTGAAACGCGGGTTCGCGAAGATGCAGAAGGGAGGCGTCATCATGGACGTCGTCGACCGCGAGCAGGCCCGCATCGCGGAGGACGTGGGGGCCGTCGCGGTGATGAACCTCGAGGCCGTCCCGGCGGACATCCGCAAGCGCGGCGGCGTCGCGCGGATGGCCGACCCGGCCTCGCTCGAAGAGATCATCGACGAGGTGTCGATCCCGGTGATGGGCAAGTCCCGCATCGGCCACACCAAGGAAGCCGAGATCCTCGAAGCAGTCGGCGCGGACATGATCGACGAGAGCGAGGTCCTCACGCCGGCCGACGACCGCTACCACATCGAGAAGCGGGAGTTCACCTCGCCGTTCGTCTGCGGCGCGCGAAACCTGCAGGAGGCCCTGCGCCGCATCGACGAGGGCGCGGCGATGATCCGCACCAAAGGGGAAGCGGGCACCGGCGACGTGAACCAGGCGGTCCACCACCAGCGCAACATCAAGGGCTCGATCCGCAAACTCGAAGGCATGAGCCACGAGGAACGCGAGAAGTGGGCCCGCGAACACGAAGCGCCCGCGGATCTGGTTCACGAGACCGCCGAGATGGGCCGACTGCCGGTCGTCAACTTCGCCGCGGGCGGCATCGCGACGCCCGCCGACGCGGCGCTGATGATGCACCACGGCTGTGACGGCATCTTCGTCGGGTCGGGCATCTTCGGCGCCGAGAACCCCGAAGCGATGGGCACCGCTATCGTCGAGGCCGTCAACAACTGGGACGACCCCGAGAAACTCGCGGAGATCGCCGCCAACGCCGGACAGGGGATGTCCGGCGACGCCAACGCGGACCTGCCCGAAGAGGAGAAACTGCAGGGTCGCGGCGTCTGACGGCGCCGGTCGAGTTCTGTTTTCGGCCGCGCGTATCCGCCGCACCGACCGACGAGCCGGAGCGATCGGGTACCCGTCGGGAACCATGCCGCCGCGCCGGGAAGCGCATCTGAAACCGGCGCTCGACGCCTCGGGACACCGACGAGGTGGGCGTTCGGCGGTGACACAAACGCAACGCCCAATACCGTCGATCCACGACGGTGGTCGTATGCTCCAGGCGTCGCCGGTCGACGGGATCCGCGCGTTCTTCGAGGGCGTCGACTCGTTCGGCGGCCAGATCGGCGTGACCGTCGCCGCTCTCGCCGCGATCTGGGTCCTGGGATGGCTGCTGTTGCCGCGCGCGGCCAGTCGCATCCGCGGCTCGTCGATCCAGTGGGCGGTCAGCGGCGCCGTCCTGCGAGCGGTCCAGTTCGCCCTCGTCGTCGGGGCTGGTGTCGCCCTGCTGTACACCTGGGGGTACGGCACCGTCGTGGAGAGCCCGGGGAACTACCTCGAAGAGGACTTCGTGTTCGCCGGGCGCGTGGTCGGATCGCTGCTGATCGCGTTCGGGTCCTACGCGGCCGCTCGTTTCCTCGCCGACGCCGTTACCAACCTCGGGAGTCGGGCGGACTGGATGACCGAACACCAGGAGGAGATCGTCCTGCGGACCTCCCAACTGCTCCTGTTCGGGTTCGTCGGCCTGGTCATCCTCGGCCTGTGGGACGTGAACCTCGGCGGCCTGCTGGTCGGGGCTGGCTTCCTCGGCATCGTCGTCGGCTTCGCCGCCCGCCAGACGCTCGGGTCGCTCATCGCCGGGTTCGTACTGATGTTCTCGCGTCCGTTTACCATCGGCGACTGGGTCGAAGTCGGCGACCAGGAGGGCATCGTCACCGACATCACAATCTTCAATACGCGCCTGGAGAACTTCGACGGCGAGTTCGTCGTCATTCCGAACGATCGCGTCTCGGACCGCGCGATCACCAACCGGAGCCAGAAAGGGATGCTCCGTCTCAAGGTCGACGTCGGCGTCGACTACGCGAGCGATGTCGACCGCGCCCAGGACGTGGCTCTCGACGCCATCTCGGAGTGTACGGAAGTCGTGGACGCGCCCGCACCGCAGGTGATCCCCAAATCGTTCGGCGACTCGGCGATCGTCCTAGAGACCCGGTTCTGGATCGACCACCCGACGCCCCCGCGGAAATGGCGGGCCATCTCGGCGGTCGTCCGGAGTGTCAAGACCGCCTTCGAGGAGGAAGGCATCAAGATTCCCTACCCACAGCGCGAACTCAGCGGGCGGGCCGAGACCGGCGGCTTCCGCGTTCACGAGGGCGAGGCGGTCAGCGACACGGCGGACCCGAGACCGACGGAACAGGACTGACAGTCGTATCCGCGGACGACCGGCCGTTATCACCGCCACTCGATACCGAAGTACCCCTCGACGATCAGCGCCAGACCGAACAGCCACGTCCCGAACAGCGCCGACAGCATCGCCGCGTGGAACGCCCACGGGAGCCCCCCGGGCGTGACAAGTGCGGTGTCCATCGCGCTCGCGGCCCACCGGCCCGCGGCGACCGGATCACTGAGTCCGGGACCGAGCGCGACGAGGAGCGATGCTCCGGGGAGCCCTATCCCGGCGAGCGAGCGTCCGAGAACCCGACAGACCCGTGCGAGACGCCGCGGCTCCACCGCTCCGCTGCGGCCGCGAGCGTACCCCGCATCGGGACCGCTGTGTGCCATGATAAAACATAACAAATGCTCCGGCGGACTTAAAATTGCCGCACATGATCGGTCTTCAGGCCCACGTTTTTTATACTGAGGTGTGGACGCGTTCGATCGTTGCGATCGCCGACGCTCCTGGCGCGATAGTGGGGCAACGGGTGACTGGGATATTTCGGTTGTCCCACGACAACCGTCAATTTAACAGAGCGAAGTTTGTACCGGGGTCCATGGAATCTATCCCGATATCGTGGCTTCCACTGGTAGGGCTGCTGGTCGTTCCGGCAGTAGTTATCTTCGTAGTCTGGCTCGAACCGGTGGCGGTGCTCGCCCTCGTCAACACCGTCATAATCGTGGTAGCCGTACGGATCATGTTCGGGTCAGCCGACGAAAAGCGGTTCCCGAGTCGCCTCGTCTGACCGTGCCGAACGCGCTCCAGGACCCCGCTCCGCTCGCAGACGGGGCAGGACTGACCGTCTTTGTCCTCGTCGGCTTACTGGGAGGTGCACACTGCCTCGGGATGTGTGGGCCCCTGGTGACGCTGTACGCCGAGCGGATGGAAAGTGATGGTCCGGTGTCGTGGAACGAAGTCCGCCAGCATCTCCTATTCAATCTCGGACGGACGTCGACGTACGCTCTGCTCGGGGCACTCATGGGTGGTATCGGCTCGCTCGTATACGAGACTGCGGCGGTGGCGGCCGTCGCCAACGACGTCCGCGCAGTCGGCGGGCTCGTCGTCGGCGTGTTCATCGTCTTTACGGGTGTGAGCTACGTGCTAACCGGGAAGACCACCGGCGCGATGGGGCACGGGCTAGCGCCGTCTGTCTTCGAACGGGCCAGCGCGGTGGCCGTGGCTCGAGTCGACACGTGGGTTCGTGGTCCACGCATCGTCGGTCTGGGCGCCATCCACGGATTCCTTCCGTGCCCGCTTCTCTACCCGGCCTTTCTGTACGCGCTCGCCGCTGGCTCGCCCGGATACGGTGCCGTAGCTCTCGGCGTTCTCGGTGTCGCGACAGTCCCGGCCGTGTTCGCCTATGGTGTCGCGTTCCAGTCCGTCTCGACGCACGTTCGGGGCCCCCTTCACCGCGCGCTGGGCGTCGCTTTTCTCCTGTTGGGCTATCTCCCCATCGCACACGGTCTGATGCTGTTTGGCATCTCCGTTCCACATCCGACCATCCCCGTCTACCAGCCGCTGGGGTGAGTATGACCGAGTGTACGCTCTGTGGCTTGCCGACGCCCGAGTCGCCACACACCGATCCGGACGTATCGGGATCGTTCTGCTGTCGCGGTTGTCTCGAAGTCGCCCGGACGCTCGACGAAGCGCCCCAGGACGTCGATCCGTTGTCGGAAGTCGACACCGGCCCGGAGATGGAGACGGCAGCGGGCGAGCGAGCGTACCTCGATATCGACGGGATGCACTGTGCGGCCTGCGAGGCGTTTCTGGAGGCGGAGTCGACGGAGGCCCCTGGCGTCCGGGCCGCAGATGCCAGTTACACCGCAGGGATGCTACGCGTCGTCTACGACCCGACGAAGACCGATCCGGGGACCGTAGCCGAGGACGTCTCGGGATACGGATACCGGGCCGAGCCGGGGGACTCGACCGCGACTACAGACGACCAGGCGGTCGTCGGCCGTCTCCTGGTGGGAGGCTTCTTCGGCATGATGGTAATGGCGTGGTACGTTCTCTTCCTCTATCCGGTCTATCTCGGCGTCGCTCCGGACTCACTGCTCGTCGATCTGCACGGGCCCGCTGGCGGGTTTCTCTTCGCGAACGTCTGGGTGATGGCGACCGTGGTAGTCGGGTACACGGGGTACCCGCTTTTGCGCGGCGCGGTCGTGAGCCTGCGCGTCGGTCACCCGAACATGGACTTGCTCGTGGCGATCGCCGCGGCGACGGCTTACCTGTACAGCACTGTCGCGATGGCGCTCGGACAGACGGATCTGTACTTCGACGTCGCGGTCGTCGTCGTCCTCGCAGTGACGGTCGGTGACTACTACCAAGACCGCGTCAGGCGTCGGGCTGCCGGGAACCTGACCGACATTGCCGACGAACGGACAGACACTGCGCGCCGCCGGACGGCCGAGGGGACCGAATCTATCTCACAGTCGGAGATCGAAGGTGGCGACGAACTCGTCGTCAGGGCGGGCGAGCGCGTCCCTGTAGACGGGACGGTGATCGACGGAACGGCCGCAGTCGACGAGTCGCTCGTAACCGGAGAGTCACTCCCTGTCTCGAAAGGGCCCGACGACGAGGTCGTCGGCGGGGCGACGGTCGTGGACGGCGGACTGGTGGTCCGGCCCGGCGAGGACCCGACGAACACGGCCGACCGACTCGTCGAGACGCTGTGGGACGTCCAGAGCGGGGCGTCCGGCGCGCAGCGGCTCGTCGACCGGATCGCCGCAGTGTTCGTCCCGCTAGTGGCCCTTCTCGCGATCGGAACGGCTACCACACACGTTTTCCTCGGCGCGGATCCGACCACAGCGCTCCTGACAGGTCTCACCGTTCTCGTCGTCTCCTGTCCGTGTGCGCTCGGTCTCGCGACTCCGATGGCCGTCGCAGCGGGGATCCGAGATGCGCTCGCCGCGGGCATCGTCATCACCGACAGCGAGGCACTGGAGACCGCTCCGGCGGTCGATACCGTGGCGTTCGACAAGACGGGGACGCTGACCACGGGTTCGATGACCGTTCGAACGGTTGCGGGCCACCCGGAGACGCTCGATTACGCCAGTGCGGTCGAGCAGTTCGCCACGCATCCGGTCGCGGACGCAATCGTCGAAGCCGGGACGCCGCCCGGTGACTCGGTCACGGATTTCGAAACCATCCCCGGACGCGGTGTGCGTGCGACTGTGGGCGACCGCTCCGTTCTCGTCGGTGACGCGTCGCTGTTCGCCGGTCGGGAGTGGCCGATTCCCGACGAGGTAGCCGCCGCCTACGAGGCCGCCAGCGACGGCGCCATCGCGAGTTACGTCGGTTGGAACGGCCGTGTCCGTGGAACCGTCGTCGTCGGCGACGAGTTCCGTCAGGAGTGGCGATCGGTCCTGGACCGTCTCGCCGCGGACCGCCGTGTCGTCGTCATCACCGGCGACGATCCAGTCGCGGCTACCCCGTTCGAAGACCACCCGGCTGTCGACGAGGTGTTCGCTGGTGTTCCCCCGGAGGGGAAGGCCGCTGTGGTGGACCGCCTCGCGGCTGACGGGACCGTAGCGATGGTCGGCGACGGCAGTAACGACGCGCCCGCACTCGCGGGCGCCGACCTCGGCATCGCGATGGAACGGGGCACGCGACTCGCTGTCGACGCTGCGGACGTTGTCGTCACTGGCGACTCGCTAGTTCCGCTCCCGAGCGTCTTCGACACGACCGAAGGGACGCGACGACGGATCCGCGAGAACCTCGGCTGGGCGTTTCTCTACAACGGCATCGCGCTCCCACTCGCTGTCGCTGGCGTCCTCAACCCGCTGTTCGCGGCGGTGGCGATGACGACCAGTAGCCTGCTCGTGGTTCTCAACTCCACTCGGCCCGTGGTCGACGAGTCCGCGACGTGAACTGTCTGCCCGCGCCCATACCGTCGGCTGTCCGTTCGGACAGCTCTTCGTCGCGCTTGAACGGCGAATTCCGGTGATCGACGACAGTCGACAGTATCAGAACAGTCGCCGCCAGGGGTTCGGCACGGCTGGTTCGCCCTCGTCTACCTCCGTCCCCGTCTCGATCGGTGCGCCGATCATGTTCCCCCACTCGGTCCACGACCCGTCGTAATTCATCACCGACGGGTACTCGAGTAGTTCCGAGAGCACGAACCACGTCAGCGACGAGCGCTCCCCGATACGACAGTACGTGATGACGCTGTCCTGGTCGGTGACGCCGTGACGGTGATACAGTTCCGCGAGCGCCTCCCGGGATTTGAACCGCCCAGAGGGAGCGACGTTCGCCGACCACACGACGTTCACTGCACTGGGCACGTGTCCGCCGCGCTGGGCGTATTCGTCCATTCCCGGGGGCGCGACGAGTCGCCCCTCGTACTCGGCGGGGAGTCGCACGTCGACCAGCGTCGTCTGTTCGTCGATGGCCCGGTCGACGTCCTCGCGGTACGCGCGCACGTCCTCGTAGGGCCCCCGAGGTTCGTACGGTCGGGAGGAGACGTCCGGGACGCTGGTGGTGATCGGTCTCCCGGATTCGATCCAGTGTTCGCGTCCCCCGTCCAGCAGTCGGACGTCGTCGTGCCCGTAGTACGTCAACAACCAGTAGAAGTGTGCAGCGAACCAGTTCGTGTTGTCGCCGTAGACGACGACCGTCGTGTCCGGCACGATACCGAGGTCTCCCAACAACTCACCGAGAGCGTCCCGAGAGAGAACGTCACGGCGCCGGTCGTGGCGCAGGTCTTCCTGCCAATCGAGACTAACCGCCCCGGGGACGTGTCCTTCGTCGTAGAAATCAGTGTTGAGATCGACTTCGACGAGTCGCAGATCGGGGTCGTCGGAGTCGACTGCTGTCAATCGGTCAGACAGCCACGACGGTGAGACGAGCGGCTCACTATCTCCGGTCCGCTCGGACACTGCGTCGTTTGCCGTTCGGTCGGATTCGCTCATATTCCGATCGATCATCGACGGCTGATGCGCCGTGTCGCCTACTGCCGGTACCGAACGGGGGACTCCGACATAGTCCCATCTTTGTCACAGGACAATCTTCGCACAGGTGAGAGGCGCGTCCGGCGGAGTTGTCCTGTGACAAAGTAGACTACAAACGAATTCGAACGCTGTCGTCACAGTATAATGGGGTTTGAAACGATCCAGATCGTCGCAGCGACCGACGGAGTCGTGGGCGGTGACGGGGCGCTCCTGTTCGGGACGCTCGTCGGAACTGCTCTTATCACCGCCTCGGTGGTTCTCGTCTATCGGTTCGGCTGGCGCGACCGGCCGGATCCGTCCTTCGAGTCGTCCAGCGCGGCATCGAGCACTGGCACTGCACGGCTTCGCCGCCGCGGAGGGCCGATGTACGAGTCCGACGTGGCCGAGTCCGAGATGGAGTCAGTGGATCACGACGAGTTTGACCCGGTTGGGACGGCGGCTCTGATCGCTCTGTACTTCGTCGTCGTCGCGCTGGCGTGGCTGTTCATGTACTTCGTCGAATTCCTCCCGAACGGACCGACGGTGGTGGGGTGACCGATGCACGTACACAGGTTCGAACGGCTCTGGCTCGTCGGCGCACTGGTCCTGATCGTCCTGTTCATCGGGACGATCACGTACGGAGCTGTCGGCGCGGGCTACGGGATGGTCGACGACGAGGGCGGGCAGGTCGACGCGGCGAATCCGCAGGCCAGCGACTCGGTCCGCGCACCGGGGGTGTACAACGGGAGCGACTCGGGCCACTACGACGTCTACGTCGAGGCTCGCCGGTTCGCGTTCTACCCCGGGACGAACGAACCGATCCGCGTCCCGGCCAACAGCACGGTGACGTTCCACGTGACCAGTGCCGACGTGCTCCACGGCTTCGAAGTCGTCGGCACGAACATCAACACGATGGCGATCCCGGGACAGCGAGCGATCGTCACCGCGGAGTTCGACGATCCACAGGAGTACGGTATCGTCTGTAACGAGTACTGCGGGAGCGCACACCACACGATGGCGGGGACGCTCGAAGTGGTCCCGCGGTCGGAGTTCAACGCGACTAGCGAGGTGCAGTAGCGATGGCACACGCACACGACGACAGAACGACCGACACCAGCGAACAGACCGAGTTGACCACCGGCGAGCGACTCGCCTTCGTCGACCGCTACCCGGCCGCAGCCCGGATCACGCGACTCTGTCTCGGGATGTCTTTCTCGGCGCTGCTGATCGGTGCGATCCTGGGTATCGTCCAGGCGCTCCACCGGACGAACGTCTTTCGGGGAGTGATCAGTTCCGTCGACTATTACACCGTCCTGACCGGACACGGTGTCTTACTGGCCCTGTTTTTCACGATCTTCTTCCTCTCGGGGATCTTCACGTGGGCCACCGCTCGCAGTTTGGAGCGCGATCTCCACTCGTTCCGGTTCGCGCTGGTCTGGTTCGCCCTCCAGTTGACCGGTGCCGTCGCGACCGCAGCGGCCATATTCGGGGGGTTCGTCGACGAGATCCCGTTCCAGGCGGACGTCCTCTATACCTTCTACGCCCCCTTGCAGGCCCATCCGCTGTTCTACGCAGGACTTGCTGCGTGGCTCGTCGGCACGTGGCTCGCCGGAGCCGACTGGCTCCGGTCGTACTACCACTGGCGGTCGGATCACGGCGGCGAGCGTATCCCGCTCCAGACCTTCATGGTCGTGACGACGATGTTGATGTGGTACATCGCGACCGTCGGTGTCGCCGTCGAGGTGCTCGTGTTCCTCCTGCCGCTGTCGCTGGGGCTTATCGACAGTGTCGATCCGCTGCTCACCCGGACGCTGTTCTGGTACTTCGGCCACCCCGTCGTCTACTTCTGGCTGATGCCCGCGTACTTCACGTGGTACACGATCCTGCCGAAACTCTCCGGCGGACGGTTGTTCAGTGACCCGCTCGCACGGATCGTCTTCGTCCTCTTCCTGATCCTCTCGACGCCGGTCGGCTTCCACCACCAGTACGCCGACCCCGGAATCGCGGAGGGGTTCAAGTTCGTCGCCATGACGAATACGATGTTCCTGTTGCTACCGAGTTTCCTCACCGCGTTCACCGTCGTCGCCAGCATGGAGTACGGCGCCCGACAGCGCGGCGGTGAGGGGTACTTCGGGTGGATGAAGTCGCTTCCATGGGCCAACCCAGCCTTCGCCGGGTGCGCGCTCGCGGGCCTGATGTTCGCCGCTGGCGGCTTCTCCGGGATGGTCAACGCCGGGATGAACATCAACTCGCTCGTCCACAACACGCTGTGGGTGCCGGGCCACTTCCATCTCACCGTCGGGACGGCCAGCGCACTGACGATGATGGCGATCAGTTACTGGCTCTATCCGCAGGTCACCGGCAAACGCCTCCAGTTCTACGGTCTCGCACAGATCCAGCCCTACATCTGGTTCATCGGCATGGCACTGATGTCCAACGCGATGCACCGGGCCGGACTCGCTGGTGTGCCCCGTCGGACCGCCGAACCCCAGTACCAGCAGTTCTCCTTCGACGCGGTCCTGGGGTCGATCCCGGAGATGCGCCTCCAGATCGCCATCGGCGGGTCGCTACTCGCGCTGGGCGCCGTGCTGTTCGTCACGGTGATGCTCGGCACGTGGTTCGCCGATCGGGGACGTGGTCAACTCCGCGTCGACAGTCACATCCCGGAACCGATCTCCGGGCCGTCTGACAGTCCGCGGGTGCTCGACAACGTGAAACTGTGGGTGATCATTGCGGTCGTCCTGGTGGCAATCGCCTACGGGTACCCGATCTACTCGATGCTCGCCGACGGCGCGTTCAATCCCGCGGCGCCGCCCATCCCGGTTTGACAGGGACGCCTTCGTTTCGTTCGCCGCTCACGTCGACGAGAGGAACGTCTCGACGAGTTGGGCCTCGGCTCGCCTGAGACGGTACGATACAGTCGAACGCGGGCACGCCAGACGATCGGCAACGTCGTCGAGTGTCGTCTCGCGTGGCGTCTCGTAGTACCCCATCTCAGCAGCGGTTTCGAGAACCCGTCGCTGTTCGGGTCGTAGCGACATCGACGCGAGCGGATCGGTCGGTGGAGTCGCCACCGATTCGAGATGTTCGAACCGAAACTCGATACCGTCTCTGAGTCGCCCGCCGATGGTGTCGTAGAGCATTCCGACCTTTTCGTCAGTCCGCATCAGAAGACGCCAGTACGCGCGGTTCTCCCGGCGTTTGACTTCACAGAGTATCGGTCCCGGGAGATACCGATCGGCGATCAACGAGATGGCGTCGCACCGCGTCGCGTCGCTCACGTGGGTAAAGACGGTCGATCGACCGGCAGCGTCGTCGAGGATATCAGTGTATTTGGAGCCGCCACAGCGACGGTCACTGATAGAGGACGCGTCGTACTCGTCGCTCTCGAGAATTTCCGTCACCTGATCGACATCATCTTGGGAGCCGGTCACGCGATCGATTCGCCAGAACGACTCGGTCGTCATCGGGCAGACCAGCGTCGTCACCCGGACGTCGGGCGAATCCGCGAGAACGTCCATCAGGGCGTCTCCGTCGTCGTAGGACAACGTGAAAACGAACTCCCGCATCGATCCCGAATATGTACGCGACCATCCAGTCAGTTTCGGTTCCGACGAGATCACCGAACGCGGATCGAGTACAGCGGGCGGTGTAGTTGTCTCGTGACAACGTTGGTTTCACGTCCGCGAGTGACGACGGTCGAGTATGAGCAGTACGACAGGGACCGAACAGTCGATCCCGTGGTTCGTCAAGGCAGTTATCGCCGTCGCGATACTCGTCGTGATCTTCATCGTCGCTGTCGACCTCCTGACGTTCGCACAGTCGCTGTGATCCTGGTCGTTGTCACGACGGACCGGAACGCACCGAGCGCGATATCGGCGCGCTCCGGAGATACGAAACAGCAGACTCGAAAAATATAGTAGCGGTCGGCCTTGTCGAAACACTCGATCGATGGCAGTTTGCTGATACTGTCGGCTATAACATATCGAACGAATTCGCCACCCCGGGGTGGCGAATATCTTCACGAACTTATAGCCGACAGTATGAGGCCGTGCTGAATACGGAGGGTGGATACAGCAGTCGGTCACCACCGATTTCATACTGTTTCGGCCGATCAGTCACTCTGGGTAATCGGTGACTCCTGCCCTCTCGATAGCCCGTACAGGCCGTAGATCAATAGGGCAAGACCAGTGGCGAAATAGACGGCAGCTGGTGGTCTGAACGTAATCGTGTCTGTCAAGAGGCCGATGCCGTATGCGAAAACAACGACACCGATTACGAATTGAAGCGCAGTCCAGTTCATCTCTGTTGTGGTCGGTGCAGTACTGTTCGCAGGAATCCCGTATAAATGACCTGAACAGTCTGTAACGACCGATCAGAGTAGTCTTGAACAGGTTGTTCCATCGTGCAAGACTCGCGCCCTGTATGCAGCACGACGTCCCTGTACCACAGGTCGGAGCGTTTCCGACGGCCGCTCAGTCAGGCCTCGACGAGCGCCTTTCGTGGGACGACGTCGATCGTGGTTTCCGTCCCGATGGCCGTCCCGCCGTCTATCTGTTCGACGCGGAGGACGACGTCTTCGGGACTCTGGCAGCCGCAGTTGACGAACTCCTCCCACTCGTCACCGACGGAAACGGGGCCAGCGTGGGCCCAGCGGAGGTATCGGCGATAGGTGTACTCCGTCATGTTCTCCGCGAGCCACTCGCTGTCGGCGATCCACCAGCCGTCGCTTCCGTCGGGGTCCGTCTCGGGTGCGCGAAAGGAGACGACGATCCGATCGGCCTGGTCCGCAACCGTCGACGGATCGGTCGTATTGACGCCCCGTCGATCGGCTCTCGTCATCAGTCGTCTGCCTCCGCGGTGGCTGGCCCCTCAGCCTCGAAGGGCGGCTGCGCGTTCGATTCGAGCCACGTCTCGGCGTCCAGAGCGGCCATGCTTCCGGTCCCAGCGGCGGTGACCGCCTGCTGATAGCCGGGGTCCATCACGTCGCCCGCGGCGAAGACGCCGTCAACTGCGGTCGCCGTCGTGGCCCACGCATCCCCGGCGTCGGCGGTTTGCACGTACCCGTCACCGTCGAGTTCGACGGGCGTGTCCCGGAGGAAGCCGGTGTTCGGCTCGTGCCCGATGGCGTAGAACACGCCGCCGACGTCGATATCCTCGACTGCGACGTCCTCACCTGCTCCGTGTTTCTCTCCCGGATACCCGTCAGGATGGGAGACGAGCGTCACACCGGTCACACCGTCCTCCTGCGATCCCTGGAGAGCGACGAGTTCCGTGTTCCACGCGAACTCGACGTCGTCGTGGTCGCGGGCGCGGTCTGCCATAATCTCCGAGGCGCGGAGTTCGTCACGCCGGTGAACGACCGTCACGGAGTCGGCGAACTTCGCGAGGAACAACGCCTCTTCCATCGCGCTGTCGCCGCCGCCGACGACGATGACATCGTCGCCACGGTGGAACGCGCCGTCGCAAGTGGCACACGTCGAAAGTCCGTAGCCCATCAGCTCGTCCTCGTTCTCGGCGCCGACCCAGCGGGCGCTCGCGCCCGTCGCGACGATCAACGCGCGGGTCCGAAGCGTCTCACCGGTCGACAGTGACAGCTCGAACGGCTGTCCGTCCAGGTCCGCAGATTCGATGCTGCCGTGTCGGAACGCGGCGCCGAACCCCTCGGCTTGTTCTTTCCCGCGCTGTATCAGCTCCATCCCGCCGACGCCCTCGGGAAATCCGAGGTAGTTCTCCACGTCGGTTGTGAGCGTCAACTGGCCGCCGGGCTCGTCGCCCTCGAGTACGAGAGGGTCGAGGTCAGCCCGCGCCGCGTAGACGGCCGCCGAGAGACCGGCAACTCCGGAGCCAGCGACGACGAGATCCCGTGTGTCCTCAGTCATTTACTCGGTGTACCTCCCGATCAGGGAACGCAGTTGCTCTTCGCCCTGCACCCCAACGACCTCTTCGACCTGCTCGCCGTCGGCGAACAGGATCAGGGTCGGAACGCCTCGAACGCCGTAGGCCCCGGCCAGTTGCTGGTTGGCGTCGACGTCGACCTTGGCAACGGTCGCGTCGGTCTCCGCGGCCAGCGTCTCGACGACGGGTTCGAGCATCTGGCAGGGGCCACACCAGTCGGCGTAGAAGTCCGCGAGAACGACATCGTGCTCGGCGACGACCTCATCGAGTCGGGTGTGGCTGTCGATGTGAAGCGGTTCACTCGTGGTAGCGGTGCCAGCGTCGGACGCAGTATCGGTTGCCATCACGAGTACGTACGCACCGACGGCAATTAAGAGTTTTGGGTAATATGTACAATACTGACCAATGAGGGTTGCACGCGACTCCGCAGGCGCTTCCGTACGAGTAGCTCTCGAAAGGGTGGGATCTGATACAGAAGTGGGGAGAGTCAGCTCTCGACAGCGGGAGTCGAGGTGTCGGACTGTTCGTACTTGTTTTCGAACTCCTGGATGAGCTGGCCCATCTTCGCGTACCAATCGTTGAGCATCCGCTGCATATCGTCGGCGATCTGCGACGGGTCCGTCGGCGAGTAGACGTGGTAGTAGCCGCCCTGATCGTAGTTGACCTGGTCTTTCTCGATGAAGCCGGTCTGGAGAAGCCGCTGGACAGCACGGTACGCAGTCGACCGCTCACGATCGACGGCATCGGCGATTTCGTCGACGGTCAACGGCTCCTCGGCGTCGACGAGCGCCCGGAAGCACTCCTTGTCGAGTTCTTTGAGCCCGTGAAAACACTCGAGCAGTCCCTCACACTCCATGTCCCGACGGAGTTGTTCAGACATCGAATCTGGCATCGTTATCGTGTGACTCTACACGCTGAGCTGTTAAAAGATTTGTGTATAGAATACACAATCCTGTGCGAACCCGTGGTCGGAACGGCGAGGAGGAGACGACGGTATCGGTCGGACAAAGACTCGTGTGCTACGACGAAAACAACGGGGGGTCCGTCAGTCAGCGGGAATCGTCTCAGTATCGGCAGGCATCGTCCGAAGCTCCTGGATGGAACTGTAGACGACCGCACTACTGACGAGAAGCGCTGCACCGAGGATGATGACCAGTGCGACTGTGTCAAGAACGGGCATCTCGATGACACCGCCGATTTTGCGCACGGCAACGGCAATCGCCCCCAGCAGGAGCATCACGCCGAAGTACACCTTGATTTCGTCCTCGTCGACGATACTCGTCGCCGCAGCGCCGATCCTGGCCCCGAGGGCGCTTCCTGCGAGCAACGGTGCGACGATCGCGAGATCGACTGCCCCATCGAGTGCGTAGAGGAAGCTCCCGATTCCGCCGGAGAACACGATTTCGAACAGGTCGGTTCCGACCGCGACGGGTACGGGTACACCCACGAGGTAGAACAGGGCGGGCATCCGGATGAAGCCACCACCCACACCGAGGAAGCCGGACAACAGCCCCGTGGCGAACGCAACGGCAAGGATCATCCACAGCGAAACCGTCACGCCGCCGCGAAGCGTCATCATGGGCGGAACCTCGTACGACTGGATCTTTTCTGCGATCTCAGGGATACCCTCCGCGTCTAGTTCATCGTCAACGTCGACATCGTGGCTGATGCCGCCACCGCCATCGTCTTTGAGCGCCTGGCGCGTAACGAACAGGCCGATACCACCGAGTAGACCGACGTAGGCGACACTGACCACGGTATCTGCCAGGCCGAGGTCCTGCAGTAGATGGAGGCCCTGCTTACCGACTTCGATGCCTGCTGTGGTGCCAGCGATCATCAGTACCCCGAGCTTGTAATCGACCTGCCCGAGGTCTCGGTGTTTCAGCGTCGCGATGACCGACGTTCCGAACACGAAGGCGAGTCCGGACGCGACGGCGACGTCGGTCTCGTATCCCATCACGAGCAGCGCTGGCGTGACGAGGAACGACCCACCCATGCCGAAAAACCCGAACAGGAGGCCGATGAGCAGGCCGAACCCGGTGAACATCACGAGTAGTGATACAGCGATACCGAAGAGATCCATCACTGGTCACCTCGTATGGCGGCAATGAGCTTCGAGCCGACGAGCTTCTCAAGTGCTCCATACCCGATGTAGAGCACGACTGCCTCCAGTAGCACGATTCCGATAACGGTCGCTGCCTGTCCCCATCCGCCCAGCGATTCAACACCGATCATGACACGCCACCTCTTTTTCGACGGTCAGACTTGTCCGTTTCATACTTTTCTGTGCAATTCTCCGTAGCCGACTAGAGTACAAAACGGTTTTGGGACAACCAGACAATACTATATTCGGGTAACGACGAGGGGAGTTCCGATAACTTAGAGAGAACGTATACCACCGAGGCAACCCCGGAGATCAGTCGGGGCGATTCGGACGGTCGCTGCGGACAACTTCCGATCGTCGAACAAAAACACGTTGTCGGGACTCTGCTACGACCCGATATGAGAGGGCTGTGCGCGACCGATCTGTCGGCTACCCCTCGTCGAGAGGGGTCGCTACCTCGGGGTGGCGAATCTCTCTCCGAGCGGACGCCGATAGTACGGGGAGAGACGATTCACAGGAGGAGACGCGCGGCGGCGTACGCGAGTGCGAACGAGAGGCCGAACGAACCGGTCCACGCCCCCACCGTCAGGAGGATCTTTCTGGCGTCCACCGCCGCTCGACCCCCGACCGCGGCCCCGCTCCCGATAATGGCGCTGACGACGATCTCGTTGAACGAGACCGGGACGCCCAGCAGGACTGCCAGCTGGGCGATCAGGAACGACGGGACGAGCGCCGAAATGGAGCGCCGCGGGCCCAGCGACGAGTAATCCCGCGCCAGCGACTTGATCATCCGCGGCGCGCCCGTCCACGAGCCGACGAGCATCCCCAGACCGCCGCCGACGAGCACGGCGAACGTCGAAACCATCCCGATCTCGTCGAGCAACGGCAGTAGCGGGCCGACGGCGAGTCCGACCTGGCTCCCGCCCGCGGAGAACGCCACGAGTGACCCGAGCGCCAGTAGCACTCGACGCAGGCCACGACGTTCGTCGCGACTGACGTCCCACCAGACGACGGCCCCGACAGCCAGCGCCGCGAGGCCGGTAATCCAGACTGCCGACAGGAGTCCGTCGACGGCCAGGGCCCGCTGTCCGAGTCCGCGGAGGGTCCCGGACGCGCTCCCTTCGCCCAGGAAGCCGAACTGGACGTTCACGAGGACGGCACCGACGAGTCCGGCGAGGACGGGGATGCTGTACCGTTCGGGGACGTCGGGACGCGGGAGGAGAGTCGCGATGCTGAACGCGATGCCGCCGCCGACGAACGGCGTCAGCACCCAGACGGCGGCGATCTGCTGGTACTTCGACCAGACCGGAGAACCACCGAGCGCGAGGCCGACGCCGATGACCGCGCCGGTGACGGTAAAGGCCGTCGCGATCGGATAGCCGGTCGTGATGCCGACCGCCATCAGCCCCGCGCCCAGCACGAGCACGAGGATGACGCCCGCGACGGGCAGGCTGATCCCGCCGACGAGGCCGCTTCCGATGGCTTCCGAGACGTTCCCGCCCTGGGTGACGGCACCCGCGAAGCCGAAAACGCCGACGAGCAGCGCGGCCCGCATCGTCGCGATGGCGTTCGCACCGACGGCCGGGGCGAACGGCGTGGCGCCGCTCGACCCGGCGCCGATAACCCACGCCATGAACAGGCTGGCGAGCGCCGCACCGCCGAAGAGGGCGATGAGAGCGGGGTCCATAGAACTCGGTCAGTCTGCGCCCGTTGCGGCGGTGTCACGCGCCTGGCGCTGGCTTCGCCAGTAGCCCTGTGCGTACGCGCCGAGGAACATCCCGGCGAGCGCCCAGAGGATGGCGACGTTGCCGACGCCGAGGCTGGCGTAGGCCGCGCCCGGGCAGATACCCGAGAGGCCCCAGCCGACACCGAAGACGGCGCCGCCGACGAGGACGTTCCGGTCGAACGGTTTCAGGCGCCGCTCGTAGGGATCCCCCGTCAGGGGCGCGGCGTCCCGAATCCGGGGCAACAGTGCGAACGCGATCCCGGAGACGATCGCGGCGCCGAACATCACGAACGGGAGGCCGAGGTCCTCGAACTGGAGGAAGTTCAGCACGACCTCCGGTCGCGCCATGTGGCTGAACCCGAGTCCGAACCCGAAGACGATGCCGCCGACGAAGATCAGCGGCTCGAACAGCGGATGTCTGTCCGTCATTACGGACTCACCCCCAGCGCGGCGACGACCTGTGCGGTGCCGATGGCGACCGTCAGGAACGTCAGCACGCCGACCAGCGACGTCTTCGACGCCGAGCCGACGCCACAGACACCGTGCCCGGACGTACAGCCCTTGCCGATCCGGGTGCCGATCCCGACGAGGATACCGCCGAGGAACAGCCGCCAGGGCTGGACGTCGGTCGTCCAGAGCGTCACGCTGGCGACTTCGTAGAGCTGGCCGGTCGTCCCGGGTTCGTACAGTGAACTCGTGACCAGGCCGGACTGGAACGTCACCGCGAACGCCAGCCCGCCGAGGACGATGCCAGCCGTGAACACGAGCCGCCAGTCCCGCGAGCCGACGTACTGCTGGAACCGCGACTGCTCGGAGACGTACGACAGCGTCGACTCCAGGAACGTGCTCGCGCCAGCCGGGATGCCCGTTCCGACGTAGATCAGGACGGTCCCGAGACCGACGAGCAGCCCGCCGACGGCGTAGCGACTGATCCCGTTGGGAAAGAGGTCGGCGGCCGCCTGGAGCAGTACTGGGTCAGTGACCATCGGCGTCGTCAGTCACCCGCGAGGGAGTCCTGGCTTGCGGCACAGTTGTTCGGCCCGAGTTCCAGGGTGAACGCCTCCTCGTCGTCGACGGCGTTCTGGCCGAGGTTCGTCGCGATGATCTCCTCGTAGTTGGCCGGACGGGGCGGCATGTCCGAGAGGATCACCTGGACGAAGTCGTCCTCGCCCATAGTGAGCGCGTCCATCTCCGCGACGAGTTCGCCGATGGGCGCCGTGAAGGTGCCGTCACCGGCGGGCTCGGCTGAATCGCTGAAGTGCGCACCGCCGATCAGCGTGTCGTCGGGCAGCGCCAGGACGCGCTCCTGCAGGGACTCGTAGAGCATGCGCGCGGCGTCGGGGGCGCCTTCGTCGCCCTCCTCGAGGTCGGGACGGGCGACGCTCTCGACGAACAGGCCGTCGCCGGTGGCGAGCAGACTGTCGTCGACGAGGTAGGAGGTCATCCCAGTCGTGTGACCGGGCGTGTAGACGGCCTCGATGGTGGCATCGCCGACCTGGAACGTGTCGCCGTCCGTGGCAGTCGTGAGTCCGTCGGCGTACGTGACGCCGCGGTCGACAGCCGCTTCGGGGACGACGCCCTCGACGCCCTCCGCGTCGAGGGCGCGGACCCCTGAGATGTGGTCGGCATGAACGTGCGTGTCCAGCGCGTACTGCAGGTCGACACCGAGATCGTCCGCGTCGTCGAGGTAGCGGTCGGTGAACGCGCGCAGCGGGTCGATGATCGCGGCCTCGCCGTCGTCGTACAGCAGGTAGCCGAGACAGCCCGAGGAGGGGCGCTGGTACTGTAGCAGCGTGCCAGCGCCGTCGTAGCGTTCGACCTCGACGGCCTCGTAGATGCTCGCCCAGCCGTTCATCCCGTCCTCGAGGTGGTCGACGTCGTAACCGCGTTCGGCGAGCGTGCCCGCGACGTACTCGCTGGCGCCGCCCTTCGCGCACAGGACTGTCACTTCGCGGTCTGCCGGGATCTGCTCGAGGACGTCCTCGTCGATATCGTCATCGAGGAACTCGAAGTACGGGACGTTGATCGACGTGACGTTCGCGCCGTCGATGCGCCACTCCTCGTAATCCGACTGCATACGCGCGTCGAGGAGCGTGACGTCCTCACCAGCATCGATACGGTCCTTCAGCGTTTCCGGGTCGACGGATTCCACGTCGACGTCCGGAGTCGGGAAGTCGTCGGCGTCCATGTTGTGCAGTCCCTTCTACCGGATCGACGTACAAAAGTGTTCGTATAGTAATTCCACTTCTAAACAATACTATAATCCGAACTCTAGCCCTAATTCGGAATTATACCGGTTCGTTAGCACTGTACGGCTTCTTCAACCTATATCCACTTCAGCTAGTAGTTTGTAGAATTCACAAGGATCGACAATGTTTTACCTGGGTGGCGGGTATTGTACAATAGCTCCAATACAAACGAACGGAGCGGATACCCAATGAGTGCTGAATTCGACATCACGGAGACGCTCGACGTCAAAGGTGCATCGTGCCCCATGCCAGTTGTAAAGACGAAGTCCGCCATCGACGACCTCGTCGAAGGTGAGGTCCTCGAAGTGCTGGCGACCGATCCGGGGAGTATGAGCGACATCGACGGCTGGGCGTCCGGCACCGAGGGCGTCGAACTCGTCGACCAGGAGGAGGGCGACGACGTGTACAGACACTACGTCCGCAAGACGGAGTAACGATGAGTACGGACACGCCCGACGCGCCAACTGACGAGGCGCCCTCCCGTGCGGAACTGGCCGCACGCGTCGACGAACTGGAAGAGGCACTCGCAGCGGCGACCGACGAGGACGACGACAAGAAGATGAGTATCATCGCGACGAAGGGTACTCTGGACATGGCGTACCCGCCGCTCATTCTCGCCAGCACCGCGGCAGCGTTCGACTACGAGGTGACCGTCTTCCATACGTTCTGGGGGCTGGACATCCTCCACGAGGAGCGCTCGAAAGACCTCAAGCTCAGTTCCGTCGGCAACCCCAACATGCCCGTCCCGAACGCCGTCGCGGCACTCCCGGGAATGGACCGCGTGACCACGAAGATGATGGAGCGGAGAATCGAGGACAACGACACCGCTTCCATCAAGGAACTCATCGAGACGAGCCTCGAGATGGGCGTGGAGTTCCAGGCCTGCCAGATGACCATCGACCTGATGGACTACGACGAGGACGACTTCTACGACGGCGTCACCACCGGTGTCGGTGCGGCCACCGCTCTCCAGGACATGGCCGACGCCGACATCCAACTGCTCGTCTGATCGTCCCACACCTCCCGCGGCCCGGAGAACCGACTCGCTGTAGCTGTCGCAGCGACGAAGATACCGAGTCCGTCACACGACACCCGTCGCGGTCGCCGAGCCCCGTCTGCCGGACACGACACTCGACGGACCAGCCACCGTCGAGCACGCGTCTCCCGGTGTCCTGTCGCCGGTGACGATCAGTCAGTTACGGGTAGATTTACCAAGCCGTGGTTCGATAATGAACCACCGATGGAAACGGTACATCGTCGACCGCGCTCACGCCCGATCGCTCCGGGGCGCGGGCCCCGGTGTCGGAGTGGGCGAGGCGGTACAGACACCGGTTACGGTTCCCCACGGAACGGACCCCGACGATGACCGGGTCGGAGTCCGCACTGCGATCGTCACACCTCCTCGTCGTCGGCCAGGCCGAGTGGCTCGACCGGTTCGCGGACCGCGTGTCGTCGAGATCCGATGTGACCGTCGAGACAGTTCGAACGGAACCGGAGGCGCTCGAAGCCGTTGGCCGCGGATCGGTCGACTGTCTCGTCACGGGATACGTGCTCGAAGAGACGACCGGCGTCGAACTGCTCGAAGCGGTTCGAGCGGAGACAGAGTTACTGCCAGTCATCCTCTGCACGGAGTCGGGCGACGACGGGGTCGCCAGCGAGGCGATGGGTGCCGGAGCCACCGATTACCTCGCAATCGACACCGCAGGCGAGGGAGCGATCGACGAACTGATCCGGCGGACCGAGCGCGCTGTCAGGTCCGCGCGCCGTACTGCGACGCGCCGCGACCGTGCCCGACAGTTCCAGGCGATGTTCCAGGACACCGGGACGGCGACGTGGGTGCTCGACGACGACGGGACCCTCGCCCGCGCGAACCAGCGGGCGCGCGAGACGACCGACGTCGATATCACGACCCTCACCGGAACGCCGTTCTGGGCGGTGCCGCGTTGGCAAACGGACGACGGGATTCGGGCCGACATCCGACGACTCGTCGAAACGGCCATGGACGGGTCGTTCGGCCGCGCCGTTATCTCGCAACCGCGTCCCGACACCGAGCCACGGGTGGTCGATCTGTCCGTGCATCCGGTCGAGAACGAGCGGGGTGACCTCGTTTCGATCGTCGTCGAGGCCGACGACATCAGTGACCGCGTGGGCCTGGAACGCGAACTCCGGCGCTCCGAGGAGCTCCATCGCGTCACGCTCAACAACATGACAGACACCGTCCTCATCACCGACGAGGGCGGCGAGTACACGTACGTCTGTCCGAACGTGCATTTCATCTTCGGCTACACTGCCGACGAGATCCGTGAGCACGGGACGATCGACGAGTTGCTCGGCGACGATCTGTTCGATCGCGAGGCGCTCGCAGCCGAGGGCGTGCTCAAGAACATCGAGTGTACCGCAACGGACAAGGCAGGACGCGAGCACACGCTGCTGGTCAACGTCCGCGAGGTGTCGATCCAGGGTGGCAGACTCCTCTACAGCTGTCGGGATATCACGACACGCAAGCGACGCGAGGACGCGCTGGCGACCCTCCAGGAGACCGCCCGCGAGTTCCTATACGCCGAGACACAGCAGGAAATCGCCGAGCACGTCGTCGATAGCACACCGGGCGTTCTCGACGTCGACGCCAGCGCAGTCTACCTGTTCGACGCCGGTACGAACGACCTCCGCCCCACCGCGTACTCCCCGACGATGACGGACCTCAACGGACCGCTCCCGACGGTCCACGTCGACGGGAACGCCCTCCCGAGCTACAGTTTCGTCGAGGGCGAACCGCTGTTCTTCGAAGACGTCCACGAGTCCGACCGGCTCGACAACCGGGCGACGGGCCTCCGGAGTACCGCCTACATCCCTCTGGGTGAGCACGGCGTCTTCGTCGCGGGGTCGGACGCAGTCGGGACGTTCAGCCAGGTGACACGGGAACTCGCCGATCTGCTCGCCGCGACCGCCGAGGCGGCGCTGGATCGAGTGGCACGGGAATCCCGGCTCCGCGACCAGGAGCGAACACTGCAGGAGCAAAACGAACAGCTCGCCGCACTCAACCGCACCAACGAGACCATCCGCGAGATCGACCACGCGCTCGTACAGGCCGAGACGCGCGAGGAGATCGACCACACGGTGTGCGAGCTACTTGCGGACGGCGACCGGTTCAACTTCGCCTGGATCGGGACCGTCGATCGGGCGACCGGGACGGTCGAACCGCGCGCGTGGGCTGGCGAGGGACAGGGCTACCTCGACAGCCAGCCGTTCGACGTGACGCCGTCGGCAACCGAGCCCGCCGCCCGAACCGCGGCGACCGGTGACGCCACGATGGTCTCGAACGTCGCGGAGGACCTCCGCGAGGAACCGTGGCGCAAAGCGGCACTCGTCCGGGATTTCCTGTCGGTGCTGGCCATCCCGTTGCGCTACAACGAGATCACCCACGGCGTCCTGACCGTCTACGCCGAGAGCCGGGACGCGTTCGACGACACGTCGCGGGCGGTCCTGTGCGAACTCGGCGAAACGATCGCGTCGGCGCTCAGTGCTATCGAACGCAAGAACGCCCTCCTGACGACTTCGATGAGTCGCGTCGAGTTCGCGGTCGAAGATCCGTCGTTCGTCCTGTCCCGACTCGCGCGCGACACCGGCTGCACGCTCTCCTATCACGGCGGTGTCCAGCAGACGGCGGAAGGGAGTTTCGTGTTCGTCACCGTCGACGACCGACCGGCAGACGCCGTCGCGGCGGAAGCCGCCGAACTGGTGGCGGTGGACGAAGTTCGGACGATCAGTGCCGACGGGACCGGCGGTGTCCTGCGTCTGCAACTCGCCGAGCCGTTCCTCGCACCGGATCTGGCCGACCACGGGGCCATCTTCCGCGAGGCGACCGCCGACCCCGCCTCGACGACGCTGATCGTCGACGTCCCCGAGAGCATCGACATCCGTACCGTCACCCAGATTCTCACCGGGACGTTCTCCGACGTGGAACTGCGCGCGAAGCAGTCTATCGACCGGGCGTCGGAGCAGACCCTCTACGCCAGGTACCTCGCAGAACTGACCGACCGCCAGATCGAGGTCCTCCAGACGGCCTACTACAGCGGCTACTTCGAATCGCCCCGTGACAGCACCGGCGAGGACGTCGCAGCGACCCTCGATATCTCCCCGCCAGCGTTCTACCAGCACGTCCGAACCGTCCAGCGAAAACTGTTCGAGACGTTGTTCGAGGAAGGGAACCACCACGTCACCGCCGTCCAGGAGTTGGGTTGAATAACTAACCCCCAATACCGGATTAGGGTTCGATTCTGAACAACTTGATACTCCCTTATACAATTATTACTCTTCAGTAGAGTGACCGGGGCGACCACCGGCACTCGTGACCCTCAATGAAAGATGTCGAAGTGAATCCCGACGAGAAGAGCCCCTACGAATGCTTCGCGTGCGGAAACATCGTCGAGTCGGTCGACAGCCCCGATCACTGCCCCGACTGCGGCGGTGAGATGCGTAACCGTCGTACACCGATCGAGTGACCATGGGTACTCATCCGGATCGGACCTCCGAGGAGCCAGTGACGTCGTCGCCGTCGGCCGAACCCGAGTCAGCCGTCGAGACGGCGCGTCGTCAGCTTCGACGGGCCGCCGACCAGCTCGACATCGACCCGAACGTCGTCGAGCGTCTGAAACACCCGACGAAGGTCCACGAGGTCACGGTCCCTATCGAGCGCGACGACGGGACCGTCGAGGTGTTCACCGGGTACCGGGCCCAGCACGACAGCGTCCGCGGCCCGTACAAGGGAGGGGTCCGGTACCATCCCGACGTCACCCGCGACGAGTGTGTCGGCCTCGGGATGTGGATGACGTGGAAATGCGCCGTGATGGATCTGCCCTTCGGCGGCGCAAAGGGCGGCATCGCCGTCGATCCGAAGTCCCTCAGCGCCGACGAGAAAGAACGGCTCACTCGCCGGTTCGCCGAGGAGATTCGAGACGTTATCGGCCCCACGGTCGATATTCCGGCACCGGACATGGGGACAGATCCCCAGACGATGGCGTGGTTGATGGACGCCTACTCGATGCAGCAGGGCGAGACGGTTCCGGGCGTCGTGACGGGCAAGCCGCCGGTGATCGGCGGCAGCGAGGGACGGCAGGAGGCCCCTGGACGGAGTGTCGCCATCGTCGCCGAACGCGTCTGTGACTACTTCGACCGCCCTCTCGAGGACACGACGGTCGCGGTCCAGGGATACGGGAGCGTCGGCGCCAACGCCGCCCGCCGACTCGACGAGTGGGGCGCGACCGTCGTCGCGATCAGCGACGTGAACGGCGCGATGTACGACCCCGAAGGCATCGACACCGAGTCGGTCCCGTCGCACGACGAAGAGCCGGAAGCAGTCACCGAGTACGCCGAGACTGTCATCGACAACGACGAGTTGCTGACCCTCGACGTCGACGTACTGATCCCGGCCGCACTCGGCAATGTCATCACCGAGGCGAACGCCGACAGGATCGCGGCGGATATCGTCGTCGAGGGAGCGAACGGCCCGACGACGTCGGCGGCCGACGCGGTCTTGGCGGACCGGGGAGTCCACGTCGTCCCCGACATTCTCGCGAACGCTGGCGGGGTGACGGTGAGCTACTTCGAGTGGCTTCAGGACATCAACCGACGTACGTGGTCGCTCGAGCGTGTCAACGACGAACTCGAGACCGAGATGCACACCGCCTGGCGATCAGTCCGCGACGAATACGAGAAACGGACCGTTACGTGGCGTGAGGCGGCGTACATCGTCGCGCTCTCACGGATCGCAGAGGCGCACGATGCCAGAGGACTCTGGCCGTGACTGTCGATACTCGCCGATCAAAGTTGTAGGAGAGAGACAGAGAGGGCGTGGTGACCGGTTCAGCGCCACTCCGATCCGAGTTCGTCGAGCAGCCGTTCGACCTCCGCGTGCGTGTTGACCGCGTGGACCGACGCGCGAACCGCGTCCGGCGTCGGGAGGGCACGAACGACGACTCCCGCTGACGCGAGTCGGTCGACCGTCGCCTCGGGGTCGTCCACGTCGATCGTCACGAGTCCCGATTCGGGTTCGAGAGGACTGCACAGCCGGTCGTCGGGGATGCCGTCGGCCAGTTGGCCAGCCAGTTCCCGGATCCGATCGGCGATGCGGTCGACACCGACCTCGTCGATCGCGTCGATAGCTTCGGCCAGGGCGACGTGTGGTGCCGGGTTTGCCGAGCCGACCTCGAACCGGCGGGCACCGGGGGCGAACTCGTAGGAGTCTGCAGTCGGCGTCTCGACGCTTCGATAGCCGACCGTCCTGGGCGCGAGCGTGTCGGCGACTGCACGGTCGACGTAGAGGAAACCGCCGCCCCACAGGCCCAGCAGCCACTTGTGGCCGGCCGCCGCGACGGCGTCCGCATTCCACTCGCCGACGTCCATCGGGAGCTGTCCGGGCACTTGCACGGCGTCGACGAGTGCGAACGCGCCAGCCTCGTGGGCGATATCGACGAGGTCGGCGACGGGAAGCTGGGTACCATGGGTCCACGTTACCGCGCTGAAACACGCCAGTTTCGCGCCGTCGACGGCCGCGGCGAAGGCGTCGAGATCGACGCGGCCGTCATCGGTCTCGACGACGCGAACCTCGACGCCGCTCTGTTCCAGGCGTTGCCACGGGAGCGTCCCGGCCGGGTGTTCGAGGTCGGTTCGTACGACGGTATCCCCGGGATCCCAGTCGATGGCGTTCGCGACGGCGTTGATGCCCGCGGTCGTGCTCTCCGTGAGCGCGACCTCGTCATCGTCCGCACCGATGAAGGTGGCGACGCGTTCCCGCGCCCGGTCGTACGCGTCGAACGCCACCTCGTAGGGGTCGTTTCGCGGACTCGTCTCGTACTCGTGTGACCGGACGAACTCGTCGGCGGCCTCGACGACGTACCGCGGGCTCGGCCCGTGTGCGCCGAAGTTCAGGTAGACGCTCTCGTGCAGGGCGGGCGTGTCTGCGCGGAGTTCTGTGGGGTTCATCTCGGATCTCAGTCGCGATACCGATCGATCAGATCGCGGAGTGTCTGTTCGTTCTGTCCGCCCCGGAGCTGTTTCACCGGTTGCCCGTCGACGAACAGGACGAAGGTGGGAGTAGTCTGGGCACCGAACTCGATCGCAGTTTCGAGGTTGGATTCGATGTCGACCGTCAGGACCGTCGCGTCGGTGTCGATAGCGACCGTCTCGAGAACCGGTCCCATTCGTTCGCAGGTGCCACACCACTCCGTGTAGAACTCCACGAGCGCGACGTGGCTGTCTTCGACGACTGTCTCGACGTCGTCGTCACCGAGCGAAATCACGCTGTCCGTCTCTGCTGTCTGTGTCGTCATTACCGTCTCTACGCACTCGGTGGTTAATAGTCTTGGGCAAAATAGACAATACAGCTCGGCGGGCCGTGTATGATGCGTCGTTCAATCGCTACGATAGTGTGACTCTCCGGCGGTATGCTCGCGGCCGATCGCGCCCGCGAGCGCCAACAGGTAGCCCAGCCCGTACTGGACGTCCGGATCACGTAATCCGCGAAACAGGCCGACGGCACCCACCTTCCCGGGCGATCTCCGCTCCGCCTCACCGACACTCTCCAGCAGCGTTTCGATGCCGTCACGCGTGTCGTCGTCGGACGCCGTCTGCGCGATCTCGCCGACCGCGGCCCCGGTGCCAGCCAGTGAGGTGATCATCTCGTCGTCGAGCGCCGCGGTAGCCAGCGATCCGACCTCCGCGAGCTCGGCCAGTTCGTCGAGCGTCCCACTGCGCTGGAGGGCGAGCAGCGTGTCGAGCGCGTCCCGTAGTTCGTCGCCGTTCTCTCCGACCGTTTCGGCCAGCGCGACGGTCTCGTCGGTCGCGAGTCCGTCGGCGGACTCAGCGAGCGTCGATCCCGTCGCCGATAGCTCGCGGACCATCTCGTCGTCGAGCGCGCTTTCGCCCAGCGAGAGCACGTCGAGTAGCTCGTTGACGGCGTCGAGGTGTTCCACGAACTCGGCGACTGCCTCGGGGTTCTGTTCGATCGCCGCCTCGAGGGCAGTCTGCTCGGTGGCCTGGTCTTCGGGCATGGTCAGAGCAACCCCCGAGCGGTGAGCCAGTAGGACTCGTTGTACGCCAGCTTCGACCAGTGGAGTTTCTCCGAGGGCGGCGCTGGCGACGGCGGGCTCTCGTAGTCGAACTCGACGAACGACGCCGCATCCATCCCCGTCTCGATGAAACACAGCGTCTTCCCGTCGTAGGTCGCCGTCGCCGGGCGGCCGCGGATCTCGCTGGCGAGGCGCTGGCCGACGACGCTGGCCTGGTAGTGGGCGACGCTGCCCGCGTTCGGGACCCCGGTGTCGGCGGTGTCACCGAGTGCGTAGACGTTCTGGGCAGCCTCGGCCTCAAGCGTGTGCTTGTCGACGTCGACCCAGCCGTCGTCGCCGAGTCCCGCCTCCTCTATCAGATCGACGCCGCGGTGGGGCGGGATCGTCACCAGGAGGTCGTAATCGAGTTCGGTCCCTTCCATCGACGTGATGGTCTCCGCGTCGGGATCGACCGATTCGGCGTTGAAGAACGTCTCCACTGCGATATCGCGCTCTTCCATGATCGGACGGGCCCACTCGGCGATATGGGGATTGCCGTGGACGCGCTGGATCGGGTACGTGTAGGTGATGTCGACGTCCTCGCGAAGTCCGCGTTCGCGGAGCCAGTCGTCGGCCATGAAGACGAACTCCAGTGGGGCTGCCGGGCACATGTGAGGGGTCCCGATGACGCTCAACACGAGTTCGCCCTCCGTGAACGACAGCAGTTCGTCGCGCAGGTCGGTCGCGCCCGACTCGCTGTAGTAGTCGTGTCCGCCTCCCGCGAGGCCGGGGATCCGATCGGGCTCCAGTGTCGAACCGGTCGCCACCACGAGGTGATCGTACTCGATGACGTCGCTGCCCTCCATGCTCTCCAGTTGCTGGGACTCGGTGTCGATGTCGGATACGTGGTCGATCCGGAGGTCGATTGCGTCGTCGACGAGGGTGTCGAGCGAGCGACGTCCGTCGTCGGGTTCACGCTGCCCGAACGGCACGTACAGCCAGACCGGTTTGTAGACGTGGTCCGGGTCGTCGTTGACGAGCGTGACGCGGACGTCACCGGCGTCGAGTTCCGGTTCGAGTCGGTCGGCGAGGTCGTTCGCGAGGACAGTGCCACCGGTCCCGCCGCCGAGGATGACGACGCGTTCGGTCATGCTTTCTCCACGTAGAACGCGTTGTGGTCATCGAACTCTTCGACAGCGAGTAGTTCGTTACCGGCTTCCTCGGACCACTCTGGAACGTCAGTAAGTGACTGGTCGTTGTCGCTCAGGAGTCGGATCACGTCACCGGATTCGGCACTCCGAATCTTTCCGATGAGATCCATCAATGGACCGGGGCAGGCCGCGCCTCTGGCATCGACGGTTTCGTCAGGTTCGATGTCAGTCATAGCTGTCTCACAGGTGGTGATTGAAGCTGACACGTATTAGTATTGTATGCTATTTCCAAGATTCTGAAAAAGCAAGTCTGCGTCAGTCAGGAATAATTTTAGTTAGGATAATAAGATGGTGGGAGAGCCTACCGCTCGAATACGAGTCCGTAGTGATACGGCGGCAGATCGACCTGCCGACCGAGTACGAACGGCGATGCCGAGCGCACGGTGTCTTTGGTCTCTCCGGGAGCCATTCGAAGTTCAGTCGGGGGCCCACGGGGCTCACCCGCGACAGTCGTCGTTTCGCGCGGCCGTTCGTGCCAGTTGATGATTACCAGAGAGCCATCAGGTTCGATCGCGTCGAAAGCGTTCTGGACGAACCCTGCCTGGTCGTCGATGCCGTGGAACGTGTTTGCTACGGTCATTGTGCCGACACGTTCAGGAAGTACTGCGGGAAGGTTACGCGCGTCGCCGTGAATTGGGACGGCGTTCTCGATGTTTTGCTCGTCTACGAGGTAGTTCAGTTCGGCGAGTAGTTCTTCATCGAGATCCAACGCGTACATCGATTCGGGCTCAACGATGCGGGCGGCTGGCAGCGCGAAGTATCCGCTTCCGCATCCCACTTCAGCGACCGATTGGCCAGCCCCGATGCCGAGTTTCCGGAGTGTCGCACCGGGCGTCGGCCAGAGTTTGCTCCACCAGCCCCAGTCGGGCTGGCCGGTGTTCTGAAACCCCTCCATCGGTTTCAGGAGCGGGACGTATCGATGCCCAACAGGCGGTACAGGAGGCACACTTGAACGAGCCCAGTTCCAACGAGAATGAGGCCCACGAGCAATAGTGCTGCGCCGATCGTCGCCCCGAGCCCAAGGAGACCGCCGAGCGTCGCCAAGCCGATGACCCCGACCACTAACCCGACAACGACCCGAACAGCTCTATCCGTCGCGCTAATATTGTTCTTCACACCCACAAGTACGAAATACAACTACCTAAGTCTTTCTCGACGAACAGCTGCCACCTGAGACGTTTGGAGACATATCCGTCTGTCACCGGGGTGCTACTGATCAATCTGGGATCGCCACGCTTCTGGGAGTTGTGTGTAGACGACCGCATTGTCGACGAGCACGTCGACCGGGACGTACTCGTCGGGCGCGTGGGCGGTGTCGGTTCCGAGCGCGAATTCGACGGTCGGGATGCCCGCGTTCCGGAGTTTCTTCGCGTCACCGCCACCCGTAGCACTCCGGCGGTAGACACGCGTACCCGTGACAGCCGCTGCCGTCGACGCGACGGCTTCGACGAGCGGACTGTCGGGGGCCTCGGCGGTGCCGACGCTCCAGGACACGTCCGCAATCGTGATTCCCTCACAGTCGGCAACGCAATCGCGAATCTCCGCGAGCACGTCGGGGGTGTGGACGCCCGCTGTCAGCCGCACGTCGACCTCCGCGCGGGCAGACTGCGGAACGCTATTGATGGCGTCGCCACCTTCGAGCACGCCGAGGTTGATCGAGGGGTACCAGAACAGTTCACGGGCGATGTCCTCGCCCATCGTCGGCGCGTAATACTTGACCGATTCCTCGACGATCGGCACCACGTCAGCAGCGATCTCGAGTCGCCCGGCGCCGAACCGCTTACGCATGGTCTCGACAGCATCGTAGAGGCGGTCGATCGCGTTCACGCCGAGCGGTGGCCGTGAGCCGTGGGCTCCTTCCCCGCTCGCTTCGAGCGTCAACCAGATGCTGCCGCGATCGGCGACCGTCACCGAGTGCCGTCCAGTCTCGCAGGTCGGTTCGCCGATCACGCACGCGTCTGCGTCGAGCTCTCCGCCCCCCAGCAGCGCCGGGAGACCGGCGTCACCACTCACCTCCTCGTCGCTGACGAGAGCGAAGAGGAGATCGACGGGCGGATCGGCGTCGGTGGCTGCAAACGCCTGGATCGCGAACAGCATCGACGCTACGGCCCCTTTCATGTCGGTCGCGCCACGGCCGTAGACGCGGTCGTCGACGTGTTCGCCGAGTGGGTCGTGCGTCCACGCGTCTGCGTCGAAGGGCACCGTGTCGAGGTGTCCGTTGTACAACAGCGTTTGATCCGCCTGCCCGGGAACCCGCACGACGAGATTCGGTTTCGCCGGATCGGCGACTACACGCTCGATATCGACTGAAAGCGACTCGAGGAACCGCTCGACCTCGGAGACGATCGCGCGAGTGTCGCCTGGCGGATTTGCCGTGTCGGTTGCGAGCAAGTCGAGAGTGAGCGTGACCAGATCCTCGCGGTGTGTCCGGACGTATTCCGCGAGCGCCGTGTCGGTCATGACCGGAAGTAGGGACGGTAGAATCAAAAGTATTTATCGCGGCTTACAATATTACAAACCCCACTGTCGAAGCGTCGTCGACGTGAGGAGATCCGCCCGCTGCTGTTTCCAACACCGTTCTGTTACCGTTCGAAGAAAGGTGAATACGCGATGGTTGGGCCACGCAGGTAGTGCAACGAGAACACGACGACACCGACGGGTACCGCGATTCGGACTGACTGGAAGTTCCCGTTCAGTGTTCCGGCACGTTCATTCGTCCCTGGGACAGCGGGGAACCCAAAGTGGTTTTGTCTTGTAGGCCCAAGAATATACACGAATGACGCTCCCACTAGACCCGAGCCAGATCGACCCGGAGGATATCGGTGAACAACAGGCGACTCTCGAGATGAGCCACACGGAGGCGATCGAACACGTCCGCGACGTGTTCACGGACGCTGGCTTCGGCGTCCCAGTGGAGTTCTCTCCGTCCGAGATGCTCAACGAGAAGGTCGACGCGGGCCGGGACCCCTACTACGTCCTGGGTGCGTGCAACCCCGAGGTCGCCGACCGCGCGCTCGACGTGACCGACAACAAACTCGGAGCACTCATGGCCTGTAACGTCGTCATCTGGGAGGAAGAACCGGACAAACAGGTCGTCTATCACGTCTCCATCATGCGTATCGCCCGCCTTGTCGGGATGGCACCCGACGACGAAGCGATGGCGGACATCGTCGCCGACACCGGTGAACTCGTCGACGAGGCGTTCCAGAATCTCTAACATGGGCTATCATACCTTCGACGCCGACCGCGCCGACAGACTCGAGGAGGCCCAGCGGCGATACCGCTTTCTCTCCGCCGAAGAACTCCTCTGGGGGCTGTCAGCCGACGGCGACGAAACAGTGGCGGACCTCGGCAGCGGGACCGGGTTCTACACCGACGACGTCGCGCCAGCTGTCGATCACGTGTGCGCCGTCGACATCCAGGACTCGATGCACGACTACTACCGGGAGAAAGGCGTCCCCGACAACGTCGACCTCGTGACGAGTGGCGTCGATGACCTCCCGTTCGATACGAGCAGCCTCGACGCCGCGTTCTCCACGATGACCTATCACGAGTTCGCCAGCCAAGATGCGCTGTCCGAGATCCGGCGCGTGCTCCGACCGCAGGGGAGACTGGTCATCGTCGATTGGGCAGCCTCTGGGGATGGAACTCACGGCCCTCCGACCGACGAGCGGTTCTCCGTGACCGAGGCGGCAAACGCGCTCGGCCAGCAGGGCTTCGGACTCGAGTTCGAGGCGGTTCGAACAGAAACGTTCTTGCTGATCGGGCAGGCCTGATCAGCCCGACAGGAGTTTCCGAACGGAGTGTCGTGGCTGGCAGACCGGTTCGGTAGTGGACGGGTTCATACTGTCGACGATAACACGTCGAAAGAATTCGCCGCCCCGGGATGGCGAATCTCTTTCCGAACGTGTAGCCGACATGGCGAATCTCTTTCCGAACGTGTAGCCGACAGTACCAGTCCTGCTCTATACGGGTTGCGCGGGGAAGAGGGAGCGACATCTACGCACCGTGAGTCCGGCTTCACGTAGACGGGTGGGCGGACGCTTTCAATCGCTACTATAGCGGCGGTCGGCGAACTTTCGTGGTGCCTTCCGCCAGTCGTACTCGTGGAAGCGGAGGGACGGCGTCGCGTCGGCCGGGATCTGCCCGAACTCGCGGAGGAACGACCGGAGTCCTGCACGCCCACCGAAGTCACCGACGAACCACAGACAGACTCGTGGCAGCATCACGCGGTCCCGCTCGGGGTCGTACTCGACGGTTCTGTCGAGATAGGTCCGGGTCGCGTCGTCCAGCGTCTCGTCGACGGCCTCGGGGGTGTACGCGAGCACGGCCGGACAGCTCGCTGCCCCACAGTTGAGCGCGAAGTGGATCCGCGGGTCGGCGTCGAGACGGTACGCCGCGGACAGCCCAGTCCGGCCGAGCCGGGGGAGATACCCGAGCCCGTACTTCGACTTTCTTCCCCGGAGAAGCCCGTGTTCGATGTCGTCCAGACTCAACTCCACGCTGGCGACCGTGATGGCTGGCGCTCGAAAGAAGCGCCATCGCGACTCGAACAGGGCGGGCCGCCGGTCGAGCAGGAGCTGGGCCGCCGCGTTGTAGACGTTCAGCCAGAAGGCCAGCGCCGTCCGCCGGTCCGTCCGGACCGTCGAGAGCGACGGTTCGTCCAGGTCGGCCAGCCCCTGACGGAAGCGTTCGGTGGGCTCCCTGCGCCTGACTCGTTCGAGGAGCCCGCGGGCCAGATCCGTCGGCGCAGATAGCGTCGAATCAGAGGGGCTCGCGTCACCGGCGACGGAGAGTCCCGAAGCGACCGGGCTCGTTTCCGCCTCTCGATCGTCGTCGCCGGACGGGTCGTCCATCGTTCACTACGAAGGGACGGACGAACAAAAGTCGTCCGCGGTCGAGAGCGGATCGCGCAGACCCGTTCACGGGCCGACTCCGACGCGCCACCAGGCGGCCGTGGTCGCGAGCGCCAGCGCGACCATCGCCAGCACCGACGGGAGGGGGCTCCGCTGTCGCGCGAGTGTGGCCCGACCCCAGACGAGGAAGGGGAGCGCCGAGAGGTGCGCCACGGCGACGACCGCCGGGAAGACGCCGCCGACCCACAGCGCCGTGGTCGCGACGGCGGCCACACCAGCGAGCGCGACGTACGCCCGCCGGAGCAGCCGGGGCGACCACCGGACGGCCAGCGTTCGCTTCCCGACCCGCTCGTCGGCGCGGCGGTCGGGCCAGTGGGTCGCCAGGAGGTTGCAGCCGACCACCGCCGCGAACGGGACGGTCGCCAGCGCGGCGGCGACGGTCGGCGCCGCCACGACCGCGACCCCGTAGACCGGGAGCGCGACGCCGCCCAGCGCCGCGTTGACGAACTCACCGGCACCGCGCCTGATCAGCGCCGTGGGCGGCAGCGAGTACGCCAGCCCGGCGAGCAGCGTCGCGACGAGCAACCCCGCCGCCGCGACCGAGATCCGGCCGGTTCCGGTGACGACCGCTATCACAGCGGTCGAGACCGAGAGGGTGGCGACGGTCGCCCGCCGGAGGAACGACCGCGGGAGTCCCGTCCGTGCGAGCGCCCCGCTCCCGCCCGAGAACGGCGTGCGGTCGGTCAGCGCGTCGGTGTCTGCGTCCGCGTACTCGTTCGCGTAGTGGATCGTCACCGTGACCGGCACCAGCGCGACCGCGCCAGCGAGGACCTGCGACGCGAACGCCGGGGCGGCCACGTCGGCCAGCGTCGCCGCGGTGGCCGGGCCAGCGACCAGCGGCGGGCCAGCGGTCGACATCCCGACCCCGAGCAGGTAGACGAGGCCGACTAAGGCGACCTGGCTCGGGCGACTCGCCGCCCACAGCGCCCACAGTCGGGGCAGCCGGTCGACGAGCCGCGAGCGGACGGACGGGATCGACACGGGCGTTCCTGCGGCCGCGGGACCGGTAGCTCTGTCGGTAAGGTTCATTGCTGACCGCCCCTGACCCGTCCGTAGATGACACGGGCGGCAGCGATCGAGGGATTCGAGACGTTCGTCGACCGGACGGTCGAGGCGACTCGCCGGGAGTTCAGCGTTGGGCGAGCGCTCCGCGGAACCGGGCTCGGCCCCGGCGGCGCTGTCGTCGACCGGCTGCGTCGTCGAACCGACGCGCTGGAGCGGCGCGTCGTCGAACCGGAACTGGACGCGTACCGCCAGCGCTCGGTCGAGCAGTTCCGCGTCGTCCTCACGGCCGTCGAGAGCGACCGTCCTTTCGAGGCGTTCGAGGCGGACCTGCTCGAACACGACAGCGTGATAGAGGCGCTCGACCCGGACCTGCCGCCCGAGCGACGCCGCGAGGTTGTCGAGGACGTCCTCGACCGTCTCCAGCGACTGGGCGACGGCGTCGCGCCCGTCGTCGAGCGATCCGAAGACGAGTTCTGGCCGGCCGTCCGGGGCGCGTTCGACGAGGAGAGCGCGCGCTCGCTCGTGGAGACGGTCGTCCCGTTCACCGGCCCGCTGCGACGCCACCGCGACGCCGTCGCCTTCGAGGTGCGTATCGACCCCGCCGACGTGCTCTCGGGGCCGCTCGCCGGGCGGCTGCCGACAGTCTCGCTCGACTACACCGACGAGGCGGTCCGCGCGATGCGGGGCGCCGAACGGCGGGTCGTCCACGAGGCCAAGTCCGACGTGGCCGAGCGGTTCGACTGAGACGGCGATCCACCCGGTTCCCGGCCGCGAGGGTAGCAACCAAGAGCCCGGGGCCCGTTGGTGGAAGCGATGGACACAACCGCTCTGGAGTTCTCGCTGCCGAACGCGGCCGCGGGGCCGGACCCGTTCTCGGTCGACGACCTGCCGCCGGAGATCCGGTTCGTCGTCCTGTTCTTCCAGCGGGACCACTACTGTACGAACTGTCGGGACCAGGTGCAGGCGGTCGCCGACCGGATCGAGGCGTTCAGAGCGCGTAGTGCGGAACCGGTCTCCGTCGTCCCGGAGCCGCTGGACCGGGTCGAACAGTGGCAGGGGG
>Ga0207813_100206_pt1 | contig 42781 bp, 39 predicted proteins | sample A23E3SouthBayCA_2_FD_187730 | JGI IMG/M metagenome (GOLD analysis project Ga0207813, IMG submission 187730) | Aerobic enrichment media microbial communities from Eden Landing Ponds, California, USA - A23 E3 (4) (SPAdes) | ecosystem: Environmental > Aquatic > Marine > Unclassified | place... | reverse complement strand
TGCGTTCGTCGGGCAGCAGGGGCGGGCGCGGGCCACGTCGCTCGTGCTCTGCTGAGACCTGGCGGTCTCAGCGCCGCACTCGCTCGGTATCGTAGAAATCTCGACAGCCGACTACGAGGGCTGTGAGCGTGCTCGCAGGCCGAACGTGGCCGGCACAGACCACTCCAAACGTCGAACGAAGTGAGACGTTTACAACACTCCGTGAACGGTTCTATGACACACCGAGTCGATTGAATTCGCGGGAGTTGACGACGACGTTCGCACCCACACCGTGTGTCAGTCGGATATCTCTCGGCCTTTCTCCTTCGGGACCCAGAAGTTCTCCTGGTAGGGACTGTCGGCCACCGACAGTAGCTTCATCTGTTTTTCGAGGTGTTCCCGCTCGCTCTCGGTTGCGTCGCGTACCTGACCGTCGAGATCGACTGTCTCGCGCTTGAACGGGATCGCCTGCAGGAGCGGCGTGCCCTTCTCGATGGTCCCCTCGTATCCGGGCTCGAGCCACAGCGACGGCGCGTTGACGTTGGTCGGGTACGTGTCGGTGTCGATGATACCGGAGTAGGGGCGCCAGCGCTTCTCCGAGCGGTTCATCGGGGGAACGAACAGCGTCGAGTACCCCTCGGGCGTGCGTGCGATCCAGGGGGTGCGAAACTTGAGCAACCCTGCCGGGAGGTCGGGGTGGTTGTCGCCCCCGAGTTGGTCCATTTCGTGCGGGGCGAGCATCTCCTGGTTTTTCTCGATGGTGATGCTGAGACCGTCCTCTCCGAAGCGCAACTTGATGTCGTGTGGCACCGGGACGATCCAGCCGATGGTCAGCGCCTCCATGAACGGGATGCAACTCTTGACCGTCCGGTCGAACTGCCCCCCCTCTAGCTCGTAGTCGAGCTCCTCGTACCACTCCGGGATGTACTTGTGGGCGGGTCTGGGCTTTGCCGGGTCCGTCCCAGGCGCCGCGTTGAGAAACTCGATGCACCCCTCGCCCGTGTCATTCTCTGCCATGTATGGGGGTACGTACCGAGTGTCATATACTTTTCCTCGGGACCCGTGCCGCTGTTCGGACCGGGAGATCCGTGACCGTGTTCGGACGAAAGACCGCGGGCAGCGAACGTCCGGTGTCTGCCGAGTGAGCTGACCACCGGTCTCTGCTGAGTGGGCGAACCACCGGTCTCTGCCGAGTCGGCGGACGCAGTCTGACCGAATGCGACCCGAGCGAGGCCCACCGCCCCCCACAGTCTCGCCACCACGCCGGGCCTGCCCGTTCTGCTCTAGGGAACGGCAACGGGTGACACAGATAGGTCGATATGTCCCGAAACAACCACTCTACCGCCATATTCTCGGAATATTCTGCTGTTGCCGGAGGGAACAACCGCCGGTCGGGCCGAACCTGTCGACGCCCACGAGTCGCTGGCGGTGGCGGGACAGGACGATCCCCGGAGCGGGACTGCCGGACGTACGACGCCGTCCCCCAGTTCAATTACAGTAATAGGATCGTAATTTCAGGGGATCCTAGAGTACTGCGCCGGTAACGTGGTCGACACCGGCTCACGCTCCCGGGGCCGCCCCCCTCGCGAGAGTCAGTCACCGTCAGCGGCGGTCTGGCCGGCACTCGTCCACGTATTCCCGGCGATTGACGGACCTGTGTGACGGACAGTCGTTCCCCGAAAGGGAACAGACATGTGAATTATTACCAAACCCCGGAGACAGTAGGTCTCAGTACGTCTACTGGGAATATCGGTACCCTGGATACACGCGTAGTCCACGAACTCCTCACCGAGATCCGCTCCTATCGTTCCCGAGAGACGAACAAACAGTCGTTTTCCCGGTCGAGGCGTGGGTTCGGTGAAACCACGGGTGTTATGCGGTGTCGAAACTCTCGCCGACACGTATGTCCGAGAACTCCCACGACTTCGTCGTGGCCAGAGACGGCGGCGGGACGTTCGAGACTGTACAGGCGGCGATCGACGCGGTTCCCGACTTCCGGGACGACGAGACCCGGATCCTGGTTCGGGAGGGGAGATACGAGGAGAAGCTGGTCGTGCCCGCGTCGAAGACGAACGTGACGCTCGTCGGCGAAGCGGCCACCGAGACGGTCCTCACGTTTGACGACTACAGCGGCAAAGCGAACCGGTTCGGCGAGGAACTCGGAACGACGGGGTCCTCGAGCTGTTTCCTGTTCGCCGACGACTTCACTGCGCGAGACCTCACCTTCGAGAACAGCGCGGGACGTGTCGGACAGGCTGTCGCCATCCGCGTCGACGGCGATCGTGCTGTCTTCGAGAACTGCCGGTTCCTCGGCAACCAGGATACCCTCTACACGCACGGGCGCGAGAGCCGCCAGTACTATCGCAACTGCTACGTCGAGGGGACCGTCGACTTCGTCTTCGGCTGGTCGACGGCGGTGTTCGAAGACTGTGAGATCGTCTGCAAGGGCGAGAGCGGATACGTCACCGCGGCTTCGACGCCCGCCGAGAAGGAGTTCGGATACGTGTTCGACAACTGTGACATCCTCGGTGACGACGACGCCGAGTCGTTCTACCTGGGGCGGCCGTGGCGCCCGCACGCACGGACGGTCGTGATGAACTCGTATCTCGGTGACCACGTCGAAGCGGCGGGGTGGCACAACTGGGGCGACCCCGACAACGAGGGGACGGCGTTCTACGCCGAGTACGACAACGAGGGACCGGGGTACCGACCGCGCGACCGGGTCGACTGGTCCCACCAGCTATCCAGTGACGAGGCCGCGGCGTACACGCTCGACAACGTACTTGCCGACTGGGACCCCCGGGAGAGACTCGGGAACTGCTGAATCCCCCGGGGAAGACCCGGGACCGCTGACCGTCACCCCGTGTCCGACCAGGGGGACAGCCGGAGACAGTTCCGGGTCGGAACCCGCACGACACCGTCGGATACCCGCAGGGCACCGTTCACGCGTATCCGGCGCACTTCCGCATTATGTACCCGGAGAGTGCGGTGATGGCGATCAGTCCGGGGAGGTTGATGATCGCGACCACGTGCGCGGCGGTCCCGGGCTCGAGGAGAAAGAGCGCAGCGACGTCGAGGAGGATCGCGACTGCCCCGATGTACAGACCCATACTCAGGGTGATCCGCTGTTGACAGACGTATGCCATCGCCCGCCGTCGGCCTTCGGACATTGATCGGGACTAGCCGGCCGAACTGTTTATAAATGGCGGTTAGCGGGACACCGGGCTCCCGAACGCCCGTCAGGCGAGTCAGACTGTCCGTGGCGAGGGGTCGAAAGCTCCGGACGACCATTTCAGCGACGTTCCAAAACGCCAGATACTACTGCTGTCGTCCGGGAGTGTGTCAGTACGGACCGTCCGACCACGCCGGAATCGAACGGATACCGACCCGGCGAACATTCACCGAAGATTTTATATACAAAGGACGTAACCTTCTTGCTATGCCAACACGAGACAGTGGTGGCGACCAGAGTAGAAAGAGCTATTCGAGCAGCAAGTCCGCCGATAGCGAGGACCACGCGGTCATGGACCTGGTGACCCGGAGGCGGCTCGTCTCGCTGGGCGCGTCGGCATCCCTGTCGACCCTGTTAGCCGGGTGTTCCCAGAACCAGGACGACGCCCCCACGGAGGTCAACACGGACCAGCCGGGCGGCGACACCCCGATGGACCCCACCGAGACCGAGCCGGGGACGACGACGGTCACGGAGGAACCGGGTGGCGACGTGACGATGCGGACGTTCGTCCAGTGGGACTGGCCGGCGGACGAGACGCAGCTGACCGACATCGCGGCGTCGAACTGGGCAGGTGGGTACAGTGGGGCGTTCTTCCACGCACCGTGTACCGTCTGGTCCTACGACCAGAACCAGTACATCCCGTACCTGCTCAAGGAGAACCCGACCTACCGCAAGTGCTACCAGCAGCACACGTTCCGGCAGGACTTCAACTGGTGGAACGGGAAGACGGTCACCGCCCGCGACCACATCTACGGGCACCGGATCGCGGCCTGGATGTGCTGTGGCGGTCCCGACGAGGTCGTCTGGGCGGCGATGGAGGGCGACGACAAGTGGATGTGGGAAGAGAGCAAGGGCGCGCCGTACACGGAACAGCAGGCGGCGGCCAACGCCATGAAGGGCATCAGGTACCGCGAGGACATCTTCAAACCGCTGCTGGATAACTTCAAGGAGGCGGACGGAGAGGAGGGGATCAACGCCGCGACCGAGGAAGTCCAGGACCTGAATCTGCCGCTCAGCGAGGTCGAGGACCACCAGCACGGGAACGGGCTGTGGAAGCCCGTCGACTGGGCGGCCGACCAGATCACCATGGAGCAGTTCGAGGACCACCCGGACTACGGCCGGTCCGACATCGACAGGTGGGTCATCCAGGTCGCGCCCAAACAGCAGACCCAGCTCCAGCTCATCAACAACGACCAGGTCGACGCCGGGCACACCAGGTTCCGGAGCCGACTCCAGAACCCCCCGAGTGCCCTCGAAACTATCAGGAACGTCCCCGGTACCACCGGGTCGGGGATCAAGTTCAACTGGCGGCGCAAGCACGGCGGGAACGTGTACTTCCGTCGCGCGCTGGCGAGTCTGCTCCCCCCCAACCAGATCGCCCAGTCCGCGAACGCGTCGGGCGTCAACGCGGAACCGATGCCCTACCAGGTGATGGCGGGACCGAGGGGAACCATCGAGAACTTCACCGAGGACGGCTTCCTCGACCAGATGATCGACTACGGCGGCGAATCGCGACCGGACGAAGCCGCTGCGTGGCTCGAAGAGGGCGGCTACTCCAAGCAAGGCGGCAACTGGGTCGGCCCCGACGGCGAGACCGTCGAAATCCGGCTGATCGCCGAGAACGTGGCCATCAACGCGAACATCGGCAGCGCCGTCTCGGGCATCCTGAGCAACTTCGGTATCCAGACCAACTTCTCCGTCCTCGAATCCGGCAGCTTCGCCGACGAGTTCGGGACGCGGGACAACCCGCCGGCCGACAGCTGGGACGTCGTCATCGAGGGGCCGAACATCGGCCGGATCGCCCGCGACCTCATGGGTATCGACGACGTCGACTCGAGCGTCGGCTGGAACCGACCTCCGGTGGCGGACTGTCTGGGTGAGCCCAGGCGGGTGACCGTCAACGTGGGCGACCCCATGCCGAAACAGGAGGACGGCAGCGGCCGCCGGACCTGGTTCTTCGGTATCCCGATCAGCGAGGAAGGCGAGTTCCCCGAGGTGCCGGCTCAGTACGGCCAGGAAGACCTCTCCGGCGAGACGATGCGACCCAAGCTGGGTCACCAGTACGTGTGGGCCCAGTACAGGTTCGACGACGCCACCATCACGGACTGGGTCCAGGACCAGCTCTGGTGGAACAACTTCCAGATGCACGGGATCTCCTTCTACGTCGGGAGCAACCAGTACTGGATGAACACGGACAAGTTCCGGATGAAAGACGACGGCCAGGTCTACGAGATCCGGCCCGACTACTATCCGCACTGCTTCGGCGACGTGGAATCGGCCTGACGGACGTCGGCCCCGTTCACTCTCGCCGTTCTCTCGACCCGTTCCGCTCGGGTTCTTTTGCCGTGCCGCGGAGCTTTCTCGCGACACCCCACGTACTGATACGTATCGCTGTTCTGACTGACCCACTGAACACGACCAGCGTCGCTGTCCCGACCGAACACGACCAGCCGGGCGTGGGACCGTCGTACGACCGGGATCTCTCCGTGACGCAAAATATAAGTAGGTAGCTTTGGATACTCGACTCATGGTTTCCTATTACGCGAGGCGAATCGGGATGGCAGCACTCGTCTTGTTCATATCGGTGACGTTCGCGTTCGCTGTGTTTCGACTCATGCCGGGCAGTCCGGCAGAGGCGATGTTCCAGAACCTGATGGCACGGTGTGAACAGAGCGGACGAACCTGTGATGCGGACAGGATCTGGCGGCGAGTCCAGGTCATCACGGGGGTCGATTACGACAAGCCCCTCCACATCGCGTACTTCGAATATCTGCGGGATATCTTCATCTACCAGGACTTCGGCGAGTCGATCTGGAAGCGCGAGCCGGTGTTCCCGTACCTGCTGGAGAAGGTCCCGTGGGCGATCTTCCTCAGCATCTACGGGCTGACGGTGGGTCGAGCGATCGGTATCATCCTCGGCGCGATGATGGCGTACAAGGAGGGGTCGCGGTTCGACTCCGGGCTCACCCTGTTCACGATTCTGAACCAGGGGATCCCGTACTTCTTCGTCGCCATCCTCGGCCTCGTGTTCCTGGGGTTCAATCTGGGCTGGTTCCCGACGTCGGGCCGGATGAACCCCGATACGGTCGCCGGGCTCAACTACCCGTTCATCGCGGGACTGGCCGCGCACGCGTTCCTGCCGATCTCGACGGGTATCGTGGCCAGTCTCGGCGGCGGGCTGGCCTTCCGCGGTAACTCCGTCCGGGAGATGGGGAAACCGTACATCAAACTCGCACACCTCCGGGGGATCCCCGACGGACGGATCGCTCTCAGATACGTCGGCCGGAACGCGATCCTCCCCGTCTACACCAACATCATGATGGGCATCGCCTCGCTGTTCGGTAGTTCGATCATCATCGAACAGATATTCACGTATCCCGCGATCGGATACGCGACGTACAACGCACTCGTCCAGCGCGATTACCCGCTCCTGATGGGGGCGTTCGTCTTCTTCACGACGCTGACGGTGCTCGGAATCCTGCTCGCCGACCTCACGTACGGAATAATCGATCCGCGGGTCAACACGGGTGGTGACCGTGAGTCCTTCTGAATCGGACAGGTCGCCCCGGAGCGACGGTGGCGACATCACGGGCGGTGAGGACCTCTTCACGCAACGGGCCGCGGATTCCGTCGAGGAGAGCTACGCGGTGTTGCTCCGGCGGTGGGCACGGTCGTTCATCTACGCGCCGATAATGGCCGCCTGGGACGACTGGCGGACGCGAGTCGGCGGACTGATCCTGCTCTTTTACATCTCCCTGCCGACTCTCGGAGTCTGGATAACTCCGGCACCCCAGCCGTTCAGGCACGGCCTCAACATGGCCCCCTTCCAGGAGGGGTGGTTCACCTGGACCACCGCGAACGTCTTCGGGCTCAGTATCCCCTGGTTCGAGATCTCCGCGGCGCTGGGGAGCAACTCGACGGGCCAGTCGATGGAAGCGCTGCTGATCTACGGGAGCGTCCCGATCTTCCAGATGATCATCTCCGGCGCCGTCTTCGCCGCGTTCCTCGGGACGTTCATCGGCGTCTTCGCGGGGTACAAGGGCGGACGGATCGACGGCGTCCTGATGACGATCACCGACGTCGTGCTGACCGTTCCCGGGACGGCGCTGATCGTCGTCCTGGCGGCCGTGTGGCGGCCGGAGAACGCGTGGGTCGTCGGGATCATCCTCGGCATCGACAACTGGCCGGGACTCGCACGGACCGTCCGGTCACAGGTGCTCTCGTTCCGCGAGGAGTCCGTCGTCGAGGCACACCGGGCACTGGGGCTCTCGACGAGAACGATCCTTCGCCGGGACATGATCTCGCCGCTCATGCCGTACATCTCGATCAACTTCGCCGGCGGCGCCCGGGGGATAATCTTCGAGTCGGTCGGCCTGTACTTCATCGGTATCCTGCCCTACACCAACGAGAACTGGGGCGTCATCCTGAACTCGTCGTACGACAACATCAGCGTCACGAACCCGAACACGTTCTACTACCTGTTCGAACCGATGCTGATCATCTCGGGCCTGACGTTCGGGCTGATCCTGTTCGCGCAGGGGCTGGACCAGGTGTTCAACGTCCGGCTCCAGGCTCGCCACGAGGCTCAGGACCAGGACAAAGAGGAAGGCGCGCAGGCCATCGACACCTGAGGCGGACGACCGATAGATTTGTGAGCGGGAACCCCGATGGGACACTGTATGGGACAGAACTTCCTGACGGGGCTGAAACGGCCCGAGTACACCGGAGACAACCGGTGCGTTCCGTGTACTGTCACGAACGTCGTTCTCGCGGTCCTCCTCGGTAGCGGACTCTACGTGGGTGGTTCCCAGCTGGCCTCACCCGTCGTCGGCACGGCTGCCGGCCTGGGCGTCCTCGCCGTTTCGCTCGCGAGTATCTACCTCCGCGGCTATCTCGTCCCCGGCACGCCGACGCTCACGAAACGGTATTTCCCGGGGTGGGCGCTCCGTCTGTTCGGCAAGACGCCCGACCGGACCCGCGACCGGACCCTCGAGGACGGGTTCGACCCGGAAGCGACGCTCGTCGACGCGGGGATACTCGCGGTGTCGGCCGACGGTGACGGCCAGCGGCTGAGCGAGCGCTTCCGCGAGAGCTGGGAGGACGCGCTGGAGGACGTGACCGGCGCCGAACGGGCAGCACTGGGGGACTCGCTGCCGGTCGACGACGGGATCGAACTGGACGGGTTCGGGAGAGCGTTCCGCGTGTACGTCGACGACCGGATCGTCGGGAAGTGGGGGACGGAGGCGGCGTTTCGAGCGGACCTCGCCAGCCAGCGGGTACTGGCGACCCGGTACGACGGCTGGGAGGACCTGTCCGCGGAGACCCGGGCCGGCGTCCTCGACCGCCTCCGAATGTCCCTCGACGTCTGCCCGGCGTGTGGCGGCGACGTGGACCGCGGGACCGAAACCGTCAGCGGCTGTTGCAACGAGTTCGAGACGACGACGACCACCTGCACGGAGTGTGACACGCGACTCTACATCGAGACGTGTCCGGACTGTGACAGCGCGACCGAGTACGTGACCGAACCGGTCGAACTCGACGACGTGACCTTCGAGGCGGGCACCGTCTCCTGTCTGGACTGTGGGATCAGGGTCTCGATGGTCCCGTCACCGTCGGTGCGGTCCGGGTGACTCCCGGGAGCCGATAGCCGACGCCGCTCAGAGGTCGGGCGTGAGGTCGGACCGTTCGGGGTCGGTCGTGAACAGTTCGTACCACTCGAGCGCCGCCTCGAACAGCGCGAGCCGGTGTTCGTCCGACTGCCAGTCCGCGGCGATGTTCTTGTGCCGGATCAGTTCCTCGTCGGACCCCTCCTCGGCCTCGATGCTCTCTCTGAGGCCTTCGAGGGTCTCGAAGCCCGACAGGTCCTGGTACTGTTCTATCGACCCGCTGAACGTCGTGACCAGCATCTCGAGGTCGTCGGGGTCGTGTTTCCGGGCGAGAGAGCGTACTTTGCGATACCAGAGATACCCCGGGTCGGGGAAGTACGTCGTCGGTGTCGCTTCTGTGTCCGCGGCCACGACGTCGACTTTCGCGAGTCGTTCGAGATGCTGGCGGACGACGTCCTCGGAGATGTCGGCCCTGCCGGCGATCGCTCCTGCCGTCGCCGGCTCGTCGAGTTCGAAGACGACGTACAGGATCTCGTCGAACGGGGTCGGCTCCTCGTCTCGCTCGTCGGCCGCCGAGGTCTGCTCGGTCTCCCCGTCCGGCTGGTCCTCCGCCGAGTTCCGGTCGTCGGTCATAGTTGAAGCTAGAGAGTGGGGGTGTTAGTAGTTCGGCTGTCGAGACGGCGGACGGCGGGGTCGGTTCCAGACGTCCGGGTGGGTCCCGTCGCTCCCGGTCACGCGAGACCGACGACACCGGAGAGATGCGTATCGACCCCGTGGGGAAGACGCGACCACCGTCCACCGGAACTTCCGTCGCTGGGCGGAATTCGACGGCCTCGCGCCACCGACGCCGTCCCGTAAATCGCATGAACAACAAGGATTAAATGTGAGATGGTGGAACATAGCGCCATGGACGTTTCAGAGGCAAGTGATTACTGTACCGACGTCGTCGACACGCTCTCCGAGGCCATCGTGGCCGACCGCTCGTTCTTCGAGAACCTCCTCGTCTCGCTGCTCGCCGGTGGGCACGTCCTCATCGAAGACGTCCCGGGGACGGGGAAGACGCTCACCGCCCAGTCGACGGCGACGGTCCTGGGCCTCTCTTTCTCCCGGGTCCAGATGACCCCTGACCTGCTCCCCGCGGACGTCACCGGGACGCAGGTGTTCGACCAGCGCGACCGCGAGTTCGAGTTCCGCGAGGGCCCGCTGTTCGCGAACATCGTTCTCGCCGACGAGATCAACCGCGCACCCCCGAAGACCCAGGCCGCCCTCCTGGAGGCGATGGAGGAGATGCAGGTCACCGTGGAGGGGACGACCCACGAACTCCCGACCCCGTTTTTCACGATGGCGACGCAGAATCCGGTCGAACAGGGCGGGACGTTCGAACTCCCCGAGGCACAGAAAGACCGGTTTCTCATGAAGACCAGCATCGGCTACCCCGAGCGGGACGGCGAACGGACGATCCTCGAACGCAGGGTGGGCCGGGACGACTCGATACCGACCGTCGAGCCGCTACTGGACAGGGAGACCGTCCTCGAACTGCGGGAAGTGCCCGAGACCGTCCGCGTGGAGGACGACCTGCTCGATTTCGTGCTCGACATCACGCGCAAGACCCGATCGCGACACCAGGTGGAGACCGGCGTCTCGCCCCGTGGCACCCAGCGACTGCTCGAAGCGTGCCGGGCGTACGCGGTCGTCCAGGGCCGGGAGTACGTCGTTCCCGACGACGTCACCCGAGTGGCCGAGCCCGTCCTGGCCCATCGGCTCGTCCTCACCCCGGAGGCCACGGTGCAGGAAGTCGTCAAAGAAGAGATAATCCAGGACATCATCGAGGAGACGTCGGTCCCGACGGTGACCGCGTGATTACTCCGAATGATCTGTGAAACAACACCCGTGATCTCGCATGGATAGAACCCGTCAGAAGCGGCTGGCAATCTCCGTGTTCGCCCTGGTAGCGGTGCTACTCGTCGGGATCGGGGCGGCACCGATCTTCGAGGTCACCCAGGGTGCTGCGAACCCGCCACAACCGCCGGCTCCGGACAGCGCTCCGAGCGGCCAGGGTGAACTCGATCTCCCCCTCTCGTCGGTGTTTATCGTCGTCATCGGGATAGTGCTGGTCGGTCTCGCCGGACTCGTCACGCAGTTCGCCAGAGACCCCTGGGACTCGTTTATCACGCTGGTCGAGGGAATCGTCGCCTCGGCGCTCATCGTCGGCTTCTGGGCGGGGGTGGGTGCCTATTTCCAGTCGCGGGGGTCATCGGCCGAGGGGGAGGGCGTCCGGCAGCCGGCGAGCCGTACGCTGACGCCGGTCTCGAACGACACGGGGTTCGGGGAGGGGACGTCCGACCCACTGGCGTTCCCGGTCGATAGCACGATGTTCCTGGCGCTCGCTCTCGGTGTCGTCTCCGTCGTCGCGTTTCTCGCGTGGCGGTCCGGCGTCCTCTCGGCGGTGCTCGAATCGACCGGCGAGTCCGGGGGCGAGGCCGAGGACCCGGAGGAGCCCCTCGAAGAGGTCGGACGCGTCGCGGGCGACGCCGCGGACGAAGTCGAATCGGCGGTGACGGCGGAGGCGGCCGACAACGTGATCTACGACGCCTGGAAGGAGATGGTCGGATTCCTGGGTGTGTCCGACCCGCAGTCGGATACGCCGCGTCAGTTCGCACGAGCAGCGGTCGACGCCGGGATGGACGACGACGACGTCTCGCTGCTCACGCGGACGTTCGAGGAAGTACGGTACGGTGACGAGACGCTGTCGGACCAGCGCCGCGAGGAAGTCACCGAGGTGTTCAGGGAGATCGAACGGTCGTTCGGCGAAGACAGCGGTGACAGCGGTGACACCGCCGACGAAGAACTGGAGGGAACCCGATGAGACCGGACGTCCGCCCGCGCGTGGCGGTCCTGGGCATCGCGGCGCTCGCCGGCGGTGTGCTGGCACTGCTACGGGTGCAGGGTGACTTCCTGGGGGCGAGCGCGGCCCTCTTCGCTCTCGGGGGGGTCCTCGGCGTGGCGATGACGTATCTCGTCTACCGGGACTGGTCGTCGACCCGGAGCGTCGAGTTCCCCGACGTCGAGCGACAGCGGGAGTTCCCCTCGCCCGGTTCGGAGTTCGACCGGATGCTCTCGCAGTTCGACGGCAGCGGTCGTGGGCACCTGCCCGACCGGCAGTCTATCCACCAGCGACTGGTCGAAGTCGGGGCACGGATCCTCGCCTACACCGAGCAGTACTCCCAGGAGGAGGCCACTGCAGCCATCGAGAACGGCGAGTGGCCCGGTGACCCCGAGGTCGCCGCGTTCCTCGCAGACCCCGACGAGGAGGGGTCCGATTCCCTGGGGGACCAGCTACTGAGTAGGGTCGGAAGGGGCGAACCGACGTCGCCGTTCCAGCGGAACGTGGGACGGACCGTCGACGACTTCGCGGACCGGGTCGAACTCCTCGATTTCGGGCCGGACGCCGGGGACAGTACCATCCGCCTCGCGTCCGCGTTCACCACGGACGAGGGACAGACCGACCGCCGCTGGAGTGTCGACCCGGAATCACGGTCCGAGGACGAGACGGATAGCGGGGATATCTCGACCGGGACCTGGCGGGGGATGACCTCGATCGCGCTCGCACTGGTCGGGTTCGGATTCGTGCTCCAGGAGGCCACGGTCGTCCTCACCGGGGCCGTCGCAGCCGGGTTCGCTGTCTACGCCGAAGCGTCACAGCCCGTTCAGGCCACACCGGTCGTCGAACGATCGATCGGTGCCGACAGCCTGTCCCCGGGCGACGAGGTCGAGGTCACCGTCACCGTCCGGAACGAGAGCGACCAGCTCGTCCCCGACCTCGCAGTCGTCGACGGCGTGCCCGAGGGGCTGCCGGTGACCGACGGGTCGCCGCGCCACGGGATGGTCCTCCGTCCGGGGGCGAGTGCGTCGTACACGTACACGGTGACCGCCCGTCGCGGGGTACACACGTTCGGCCCGGCACACACCGCCGCGCGGGACCTCGCGGGCACGACCGCGCGGACCCGGTCGCTCTCGGTCTCCGAGGGGAGTGACACGTCGCTACGCTGTATCCTCTCGCCCGAGGCGTTCCCGACGACGGTGTCGCTCCACCAGCAGACCGGGGGCCTGCTCGGGCGGATGCCCGCCGGGGGCGGTGAGGGCATCGAGTTCCACTCCACCCGCGAGTACCGACCCGGGGACTCGATGAGTCGCATCGACTGGAAACACCTCGCCCGGTCGGCCGAGGACGAGCTCACGACCGTCAGGTTCAGGGAGGAACGCGCCGCGACCGTCGCGATAGTGATCGACACGTATCCGGTCGCGTATCTCGCGAACGGTTCGGGCGACGCGAACGCGGTCGACCAGGCCCTCGAAGCCGCGACCCGGCTCACTGGCTCGCTCCTCGACGACGGCGACCAGGTGGGTGTGGCCGCACTCGGCGAGACCCCGCTGTGGATCAGTCCCGACGTGGGGATGGACCACCGGAAACGGCTCGCCGAACTCCTCTCGGTCGACGAGGCGTTTCCGCCGACCCCGCCCGAGAGCGGCGAGTACCACCCCCGGTGGGTCCGCGAGTTCCACCGCAGGTTCCCGTCGGAGACCCAGACGATCCTGCTCTCCCCGCTCTGTGACGAGCGATACCTGTTTCTCGTCCGGCGGCTCCAGGGGTTCGGTCACCCGGTCACGATCGTCAGCCCCGACCCGACAGTCGACGGGACCGTCGGCGAGCGACTCGCCCGTATCGACCGACGGATGCGGATCGAAGCACTGCGGGAGAGCGGTGTCAGAGTGGTAGACCTCGACCCGTCCGAGTCGCTGGCTACCGCGATAAGCAAGGCGTCCGAGAGGTGGTCACAGTGAGCGACACCGTGTTCGGACGGGCACACCAGGCCGGGAGCGTCCTCGGTGCGGCGGCGCTTGGAGCAGCCGTTCTCACCGTGGTTCTCGTCGGTCCGGTGTACGTGGTGTCGTTGCTGGCCACCGCGGTCGGCGCCCTCGGGGTGACCCTCGGACTCGTGCGGGAGGACCGTCGCTTCGCCGGGGTCGGCGTGATCGCGCTCCTCTGTGGTGTGGTCGCCGCCGGCTGGGTCGGCACCGCGCCCGAACGCCTCCTCCCCGCGACTGCCCTCACCCTCCTCTGCTGGGAGTTCGGGTCGGGTTCGTTCGACCGGCGGGCGGAACTGCGAGGCGGCTACGTCAGCGGGAGCGAACTGCTCCACGTCGCTGCCGCCACCGGCGTGGGCGTCCTCGGTACTGGTATCGCCTACGGCGGGTCACGCGTCCTCGAGGTCGGCGTCTCGACGGTCGGGGTGATACTCCTGCTCGTCGCGGCGGTCGCCCTGGGAATGGCGCTCCGCGACTGACCACACCGCGTCTTTCTCCCCTGTCGAAGTCCAGGTCGGCGACTCAGACCCGTCGACTGCCCCGGGATCGAACCGAGCAGAACGAACCGAGGAGAGCGGGCGCCGGGTCGGACAGGTCTCAACGGGCGCCGGGTCGAACAGGACTCTGTACGGGGTCGGAAAACAGGTATCCAGAATCGCGACCGAAAGACGTCTCCGTCGCTCGCTCGGTCCAGTCGTCTGCGGCTACTGTTCGTCCGGGAGCGGCTGGCTGTTCCAGTATTCGTGGTTCTCGGTGGTTCTGTAGCACGAAGCCTGGTGTTTGTCGGACACCTCGTAGATCGGCGGTGCATCCGTTCGACACACCTCGCGGGCTTCCGGGCAGCGCGTGTGGAACCGACAGCCCGACGGCGGGTCCGACGGGTCCGGGATGTCGATGTCCCTGATCGGGGGGTCGCCGACGTCGCTCGACGAGATGTCGGGGGTCGCCCACAGCAGCGCTTTCGTGTAGGGGTGCTGGGGGTTGTTGACGATCTCCTCGACGGGGCCGATCTCGACGAGTTCACCGAGATACATGATCCCGATCCGGCCACCGGCGTTTTTCGCCAGGTACCAGGCGTTGGCCAGGTCGTGACTGATGAACAGGTACGACGTGTTGAACCGGTCCTGCAGGTCGAGCATGAGGTCCATGACCTCGACCCGGAGACTCACGTCCAGCGCCGAGATGGCCTCGTCCGCCAGGATGAGCGACGGGTTCATCAGCAGCGAGCGGATCAGCGCGACCCGCTGTTGTTCCCCGCCGCTGAGCTGGTGGGGATACCGCTGTGCGTAGTCCTCCGCGGGCGTCATCCCGACGTACTCCAGCAGTCCTCTGATGCGGGCCCGGCGGTCAGACCGCGAGAGGTCCGACTGCCACTTCTTCAGGGGCTGTTCGAGTTCGTTCTCCACCGTGTAGTTCGCGTTCAGCGACGACGCCGGGTCCTGGTGGATGATCTGCAGCGACTTGCGCATCTCCGAGAACGGGATGTCACCCTCGCTCCGCCGGGACAGGGACAGCAACTGGTCGCGCTCTTTCGCGTCCCAGACGTCCTGTCCCCTGAACTCGACGCTCCCGTCGGTCGGCCGCTGTAATCCGATCGCGGTCTTGCCGAGCGTCGTCTTCCCACAGCCCGACTCGCCGACCAGCGCGACAACGTCGTTTTGCTCGATGTCGAGCGAGACGCCGTCGACGGCGTTCACGGCGTCTTTCCCCGCCAGTCCGAAGAACCGCTCGTCCTCGAACCGGACGGTGACGTCGTTCATCGAGATCACCGGTTCGTCGTCGGACTGCTCGGTCATCTGCTGGCTCATTCGTCGGCCTCCAGGTGAGCGAGCGGGATCGCTTCCTTCGCGGCGTCGGGGTAGTGACAGGCCGCGAAGTGGTCGTCACCGACCGGATCGAGCGGTGGGTCGACCTGTTCACACTGCTCGTCCGCGAGCGGACACCGGGGGGCGAACGTACAGCCGCTGGGCACGTTGACCGGGTCCGGGGCCGATCCCTCGATGATGTCCATCTCCGCGGTTCCCTGTCCGATGTTCGGGACCGTGTTGAGCAGTTTCCGCGTGTACGGGTGGCCCGAACTCGCGAGGATATCCTCGGACGGGCCGATCTCGACGACGTCGAACCCGTACATGACGGCGATCCTGTCCGCGAGGTCCGTCACCAGGGCCAGGTCGTGGGTGATGAACACGATCGTCAGCGAGTACTCCTCTTTCAGTTCGGCGAGCAACGAGACGATCGACCGCTGCATCAACAGATCCAGCGCGGCCGTCGGTTCGTCCATGACCAGCACGTCCGGCTCGAGGATGAGCCCGAGCGCGATCAGGGCTCGCTGTTTCTGTCCGCCGCTGAGCTGGTGGGCGTAGGACTCGAGTATCTGCTTGGGTTCGAGGTAGACGTCCTCGAGGAGTTGCCTGGCGCGCTCCATCCCCTCCTCGATGTCGGCGTCGTGGGTTCGCAACGTCTCGATGAAGTGGTCCCCGATCTTCATCGTGGGGTTGAACCCGCTCTGTGCCCCCTGGACGACGAACGCGATCTCCTTCCACCGGAGCGCCTTCAGCTCGTCGTGTGAGAGCGAGAGGATGTCGACGGGCTCGCCGTCCTCCGGGTGATACGTCACCTCCCCTTCCAGATAGCCGGGGTCGTCGACGCTGTCCAGTATCGCGGAGGCGAACATCGTCTTGCCGGACCCGGATTCGCCGACAATCCCGATGACTTCCTCGCGAGCGATGTCGAGATCGACGTTGTCCAGCACCCGGGAGGAACCCCGGGCCATGTCGAAGGTGACGGACGCGTCTCGCATCTCGATGATCGGATCGTCGATACCGGTCGGACCGTGTCGCTGCTGTTGTTGACTCATAGGTCTGTGTGTGAATTCCCGCTCGATGTTTTCGAACCCGGATACGCCTCGGAGACGCCCGTCATCGTGATCGGATCCAGATAATGAACCCGTAGCCGAGGATGCCGACGACGAGCGCACTGAGGCCCCAGATCACGAGCATCGCAGCCAGAACGCCCTGGTTGGCGAGTGCGAATTCGACGACGACCCCCGCGACGATCATGGTGGCCCCGAGAGCGAGTGTGAACATCGTCAACGACCGCCGGAGCGCGAGCAGGAGCTGGACGACGGGCCCCGGCTCGGACTCGCCGACCTCGGTTTCGACGGCGGTTCCTCCGAGCATGCTCGCCTTCAGTCTACTTATGATCCCCATGTTAGAACTCGACAGGTGCCGGTCTCGTTGCTCGACGGGGTGACACAGCGGGAGCGCCGGGCCGTCGGCGTTTCCCGGCCGTCGGATCCACTGACGACGTGAAACGGGCAGTACGACTGGAACTCATACTGTATGTGTACGCCCCGCAGGGAACTTAAATCCCTACGGTTGGCGGTGCGTTCGTCCGCCGGGAGAGAGCGAGAGACGGGACGGGCGGCCGGGAACCGCCGAGTCGGATATCAGGGGCCGTCCCTGAACCGGTCGACCCGTCCGAACAGCCCGCCGTGTCGTGCCTGGCCCTTCTCGACTGCGACCGGACAGGCCTTCCCGACGGCCGACATCCCGTTGGTGAAACAGTCACACACGCCACACCGGCCGACGCCCGACGACTCGTAGTAGTTCGGGCAGCCTTCTTCCTTGCAGCCTTCGCCGGGCAGGTCGTCGCGGGTCACGTCGACTTCTGTGCCATCTATGTCCATGGATACACACCTCGAAGGGTCGTCTAACGGACTGTCGTGAACGGTCATCAAGTTTGTGGTTGTCAGACCGGACCTCGCGTGACCGGACCGACCACGCGCCCGCTGGCTCACTCAACAGGCGCCCGGTGGCTCACTCGACGGGAACGAACACCAGACATCCCGGCCGGGGTACGTCGACGACGTCGCCCGTCGCCGCCAGGGTCCCCGTCTCGCCGTCGATTCCGAAGACGACCACCGTGTCGTCGTTCTGGTTCTCCGCGTAGAGGTATCGGCCGTGGGGGTCGAGGGCGAAATCACGGGGCCAGGCGCCACGCGTCGACTCGTGGCCGACCGGTCGGGCGCGGCCGCCGTCGTCGACCTCGAATATCGCGATACTATCGTGACCGCGGTTCGAGGCGTACACCCACTCGCCGGAGGGATGGACGTGGACGTCCGCCGGCAGGTTCTCGCCCGTGAAACCCTCGGGGAGCGAGGGTACGGTCTCGACGGGTGAGAGCGCCCCCGTCTCCGGATCCCGTGCGAGCGTCGTGAGCGTCGAATCGAGTTCGCCGACGAGGTACGCGGATTCGCCGTCCGGGCCGAAGTCGACGTGACGCGGCCCGGCACCGTCGTGGATCTCGACGGTCGGGGGGTCGGCCGGCAGGAGGTCCCCGCGCTCGCGGTCTATCTCGTAGACGTAGATCTCGTCGGTCCCGAGGTCCGGGGCGTAGACGAACCGGTCGTCGGGTCCCGGCACGATCGCGTGTGGGTGGGGCGCTTCCTGTCGGTCGGGGTCGACGCCCGAGCCGCTGTGTTCGACCACGGCGACGGGTTCTTTCGCCCGGCCGTCGTCGTCGACCGGCAGCATCGAGACGCTGCCGCCGCTGTAGTGGGCCACGAAGACGTAGCTGCCCGCCGCGTCGACGCTACAGTAACAGGGCCCCTCGTCGCCGCTCGGGACGCGGTTTGCGGCCGAGAGTTCGCCCGTCTCCGGGTCGACGTCGACAGTGACGACCGAGCCCCCCTCCTCGGTCGTGTCCACGGCGTAACAGCGGCGTCCATCGGGATCGACGGCGAGGAACTTCGGGCCGTCTCCCACAGGGATCGACGAACGGGGGTCGAGACCGCCGGTGTCGGGGTCGGCCCGGAAACTGAAGAGACCGGCCTCGTCGGGGTCGGTTCTCGCGGCGACGAGAGCGAGCGGGCTGTCACGGGTGCTCATGGGTACCCGCTCGTCGCCCGCCGTCTTCGCTCTTGTGTCTTCGCCGGGCGACCCGCGAGCGACTGCTCGATTTTATACCCCTGGACCCGGAACGGGGAGTATGACAGTCCTGCTCACCGGCGGGAGCGGCCCCGTCGGCACGGCTATCGCCGACCACCTGTCGGACCGGTACGAACTCGTCAACCTCGATATCCGCTCGCACCCCCACCCGGACGTCCGGACCGTCGAGGCCGACGCGACCGACTACGACGCGATACGCCCACACTTCGAGGACGTCGACGACGTCGTCCACCTCACGCGCGTCCGGTTCCCCGAAGAGGAGAAGGCGGGTGGACAGACCGCCGGGTGGTCGAAGGAACTCGCCGCGAACCTGGAGAGTACTGCCAACGTGTTCCGCGCGGCCTCCGAGGCCGGCGTCGACCGGTTCGTCTTCGGTTCGTCGAACCACGTCGTCGGCATGTACGAGTACCTCAACAAGCCCGAGATCTACTACCCCGACTTCGGGCTCACCGTCGACCACACGGTGCCGGTCCGTCCCGACTCGATGTACGGCGTCTGGAAGGTCTACGGCGAGGCGATCGGTCGGATGTGTGCGGCCGCGGGCGGCCCCCGGTTCTACGGGCTGCGGATCTGCAACGTCACGGGCCCGGACCGCGAGACGCCGGTCGACTACGCCGAGCGCCTCGTCGAGGAAGGCGCCGACCCCGACAGCGCCGAGTTCGAACACAGCGTCCGGCGCAAACAGGCGATGTGGCACTCCCGGCGGGATCTCGCACACCTCGTGGACTGCTGCCTCCGCGACGAGAGCGTGACCGCCGACGTGTTCTACGGTGTCAGTGACAACCCGACTCGCTGGTTCGACATCGAACACGCCCGCGACGTACTCGGGTACGACCCGCAGGACGACGCCAGCGACTGGCCGGTGCTCGACGGATAGCGGATAGGCTCGACGGGTAGAATACCGCGAAAACGGCGGTTGTCAGGGCGTTACGCGGAAGCTTTCCACTTGACCGAACAGCCCATCGGCGAGACCGTGTCGGTGTCGAAAGAGTCGCCCGCGAGAATCGCGTCGACGGCGTCGCGGACGTACTGTTCGGTGACGTCCTCGCCCTCGCGGTCGTCGTCGATGGCTCCCTGGTAGACCAGTTCGCGGTCCGCGTCGAAGACGAACGCGTGGGGCGTACATTCGGCGCCGTAGGCCCCTGCGACCTCCTGGGACTCGTCGCGGAGGTACGGGAAGTTGAATCCTTCAGATTCGGCGCGCTCGACCATGTTCTCGAAGGAGTCGTCGGGGTACTCCTCGGCGTCGTTCGGGTTGATGGCCACGAGGTCGGCGTCGTCGTAGTCGGCCGCGAACGCGACGAGGCGGTTCTGGTAGGCCTTCGCGACCGGGCAGTGGTTGCACGTGAAGACGACGACGAGCGCGGACCCGTCGAAGGAATCGAGCGTGTAGTCGTCCCCGTCGACGCCGGGCAGTTCGAAGTCGGGTGCGGGTTCGCCGGTCTGGAGCGGTGTGACGTCCATACTGACGACACGAGCGGCCGGTACTTGAGAGTCGGGAAACCGGCGGAATAGGACGCCGGCGGAATAGGACGCTTGCCGCGCAACCGGACACTGGGCCGGGGCGAACGCAACCGGGGGGTGGGGCCGGGGCGAACGCAACCGGAGAGGGTGCCGAACCAGTTATCATCGTGGCCGCCGACCGGCACGTATGGAGTACGTACCCCTCGGTTCGACAGGGCTGCAAGTGTCGGAACTGTGCTTCGGGACGTGGCGGTTCGGCAAGGAGAACGGCGGCGTCGTCGAGACCGACCGGGAGCAGGCCCACGAGTTGCTCGACACGTTCGCGGCGGGCGGCGGGAACTTCATCGACACGGCCAACAGCTACGGCAACACCCAGAGCGAGCAGTGGATCGGCGAGTGGCTGGCCGAGCGCGACCGCGAGGACTACGTCGTCGCCACGAAGGTGTACAACGCCAGCGTGAGTCGCTTCTCGAACAACCTCTCGCGCAAGAACGTCCGTGCAGAGGTCGAGGGGTCGCTGGACCGACTCGATACGGAGTACATCGACCTGTACTACATCCACCGCTGGGACGACGAGACGCCGATCGGCGAGACGCTCCGGACGCTCGACCAGCTCGTCTCCGAGGGGAAAGTCCACTACCTGGGGGCGTCGTCGATGGCCGCCTGGCAACTGACGAAGGCCCTCTGGGAGAGCGACGTGGACGGCCTCGAACGCTTCGACGTCACCCAGCCACGCTACAACCCGGCCTACCGCGAGCCGGTCGCGGAGTACATCGACGTCTGTGCCGACCAGGACCTGGCGGTCTGTCCGTACTCGCCGCTGGAGGGTGGCTTCCTCACGGGCAAGTACGAACGCGACGGCACCCCCTCGGACGGGTCGCGGTGGGACCTCTCCTCGTGGGAGGACCGCTTCTCCGAGCGACAGTGGGCGGTCCTCGACGCCGTCCGCGAGGTCGCCGAGGAGACCGACGCCACGCCGGCCCAGGTCACGCTGCGCTGGCTGCGGGAACGCGAGCGGTTCACCTGTATCCCGATCGTCGGCGCTCGCACCGTGGCCCAGATGGAGGACAACCTCGGCGTCGCCGACACCGACCTGACCGCCGACCAGCTGGCTCGCATCGACGAGGCCGGCGCGGACGTCTGAGACCGTACCGGAACCGACGCTCGGGCGCCCAGTCGGGTTCCCCCCAGAGAGCTACCCCGTCCAGGTCCCCCAAAGAGCTAACCCGCCGTCCGCGGAAGCCGTGGACGCAATGACAGACGCCGAGATCACGGTCCACAGAGACGCGACTATCGGGCACGTCGACCCGGAACTCCACGGTCACTTCTCCGAGCACCTCGGGCGCTGTATCTACGACGGGATGTGGCACGCCGACGAGGCCGACGGGACGAGCTATCGCGAGGACGTCGTCTCGCTGCTGGCCGACCTGGACATACCGGTCCTGCGCTGGCCGGGCGGCTGTTTCGCCGACGATTACCACTGGGAAGACGGGGTCGGGCCCCGGGAAGAGCGTCCCCGACGGCGGAACCTCTCGTGGGCGCAGGGGCCCGAACAGGTCCCCGAGGAGTCCAACGCGTTCGGCACCCACGAGTTCCTCGACCTCTGTGAGCGGATCGACGCCGAACCGTATCTCGCCGTGAACGTCGGCTCGGGCGACCCCCAGGAGGCCGCCGACTGGGTCGAGTACTGCAACTACGACGGCGAGACGGACCTCGCCGAGCGACGCCGGGCGAACGGCCGCGAGGAACCGTACGAGGTCCGGTACTGGGGCATCGGCAACGAGAACTGGGGCTGTGGCGGTAACATGACGCCCGAGCAGTACGCCGGCGAGTACCGCCGCTTCGAGACGTACGTCGGGCGAACGACGCGCCACCTCGTCGACCACGACATCGAGCGTATCGTCTGTGGCTACAGGGAACCCGAGTGGACACGCCGGCTCCTGGAGGCGTTCGCGAGTGGTCCCCGGGGTCCGCACTTCCCGTTCGACCACCTCACGTTCCACCGCTACTACGGGCGGACGATATCCGTGCCCGAGGCCGACGACGCGGACTACGACCAGGTCCTCGCGGAGGCGCTGGCGACGGGTGACCGGGTCGAACGTATCGCGGCCACCGTCGACGCGACCGCCACGACTCGGGACGTGGGGGTTATCGTCGACGAGTGGGGCGCCTGGCACCCCGAGGCGACGTCCGATAGCGGGCTCGAACAGCCCGGAACACCGCTCGACGCCCTCTCGGCCGCGGTGGTGCTGAACCTGTTCAATCACCACGCCGATGTCGTCACGATGGGCAACATCGCCCAGACGGTGAACGTCCTCCAGTGTCTCGTCGAGACCGACGGCGAGGACGCCTGGGCCCGACCCACCTACCGTGTCTTCGACCTCTTCACGCCCCACCGGGACAACGACGCGGTGACGACCACCGTCGAGACGCCGACCCGCGACCTGGCACAGGCAGGAGACAGCGACAGGGACGACCTGCCGCTGGTCGGGGCGTCGGCCTCGGTCGGGACGTCGGCCTCGGTCGGGAGTGACGGCGGCGAGACGTTCGTGACGGTCACCAACCGCGACTGCCGGGCGGCCCGGACGGTGAATCTCGCGCTCGACGGTGTCGATCCCGCCGCGGCGACGGTCGACGCCGAGGTACTGTTCGCGGACCGTGCGCCCGACGAGGTGGTGACCGCCGCGAACGCCGACTCCTTCGCGGCAGACCCGCTCCCCGTCGAGACCGACAGCGGCGTCGTCACCGTCGAACTCCCGCCGGCGACGGTCGCCGCCGTCTCGGTCCGCTGACTCGACGCGGCACGGCAACGGCGGGGGAAACGTTAGTATCGCTCGGCCACACTGGATGAACTGTGACCTCGGATCCAGGAGCGGATCGTAGCAGTGGTACCACCGTCGACGGGCCGGGTCGTGACGAGCGCGACCGGGAGCGCCTCGCCGTCGTCGAATCCTACGCGGACCGCGTGCTGGAGACCGGCCGGGACCGGTGGAGCGGCGAGGGGACGCCCCTGCTGGCCGACGGCGTGCACGTCGACACTCACGAACCGGTCACCTGGCAGTACGAGGGCGAGGAGTTCGTCATCTCGAATCTGGCCAGCCAGCAGAACCTCTTCCGGGCGCTGGACGGCCTGAGCGAACTCACCGGCGACGCGGGGTACAGGAACGCCGCCGAGGCGGCCGTCGAGTATCACTTCGACCACCTCGTCGACGGGAGCAGACTGCTCAGGTGGGGCGGCCACCAGTTCGTCGACCTCCGGACGCTCGACCCCGTCGGCGAGTTCGACGCCGACGTCCACGAGTTCAAGTGCCACTTCCCGTACTACGACCTGCTGTGGGACGTCGACTCCGACGCGACCCGGCGGTTCCTCCGGGCGGTCTGGGAGGCCCACGTCCTCGACTGGTCGACGCTCGATATGAACCGCCACGGCGAGTACGGCGGGGGAGCGGGCCGAGCGGAGCCGCCGTGGGACCGCGAGTTCGCCGACCCCGACCCGTTCTTCGTGGGCGAGGGGCTCTCGTTCGTCAACATCGGCTCGGACCTGGTTCACGCGGCCGGGGCTCTCCACGCGCTCGGCGACGAACCCGACGCCTGGGAGTGGGGCGAGCGACTCGCCGCGATGTACGTGAAAGCCCGCCACCCGGAGACGGGGCTGGGCGCCTACCAGTACACGAAACCCCGGCGCCGCGACGAACCGCCCGAGGAGGGGCCGCTGCCGACCACGTCGAACTACGGCGACCGCGCCGAGAACCAGTTCGGCGACCAGTTCGGCGACGTCGCCCGCGAGGGGTGGGTCCTGTGGGGGGGCAAGGTCCCCACGATCTACGTCCGGAACGGGCTGGTCCAGCTCCGCCTGTCAGAGCGACTCGGCGCCGACGGGGCGCGACTGCGGCGCTGGACCGTCGACGGCCTGGAGGCGCTCGCCGACCACGCCTACGACCCTGCCGAGAACGAGTTCCGACCGATGTGGGCCGACGGCACGGACCTCACAGGGCAGACCTTCGACCGGAGCGGCTACTACGGCGAGCGGGGGACGGCCTGGCAGCCAGTCCCGGCCGGCACCGAGTTCCTGCTCGTCTACGCGCTGGCCTACCGACTCACCGGCCGCGAGAGACTCCGGGAGACTGCCCGGGCGATCGCACGCGGGATCGGGATCGGGGAACTCGGCGCGACGCCCGGCGACGAACCGAACGTCGCGACAGACGTGACTGGCGGCCAGGACGGTGACGCGGACCGGGACAATGACGCGGACCGGGACGGGGAGCCCCACGGCGGTGCGACCGAGATCTTCGCCCTGCTGGAACTGTACCGGGCGACGAACCGGCCCGAATACGTCGAACGGGCCCGCAACGTCGCCGACCGGGTCGTCGAGGAGCGCTACCACCACGGTTTCTTCCTGCCGAGCGCCGACCACGTCAACGCGAAGTTCGACGCCGTGGAACCGCTCGCCCTGCTCGCACTCGATGCCGTGTTGCGGGGTGAACCCGACGCGGTACCGCCGTACGTCGGTGGGAGCGGCTACGTTCACGGTCGGTTCGACGGCCACGGCCGCACCCGGGATTCGCGCGTCATCTGGCCGAAAACGCGCGAGGAGTGACTGCAGACCGCGACCTCGTGCCGTCGCTCAGACCGCGTATTCTTCGAGTGTCTCCCGGTCGATCTCGATCCCGATGCCCGGTTCGTCGCGGATCGGTACGCTGTCGCCGTCGTTGGTGATCGGGTCGCTGGCGAGACCCTCGCGGATGGGGTTAGGCGTCCGGTCGAACTCCAGCATCGGCGATCCCGGGACCGTCGCGAGGACCTGCAGACTGGCCGCGAGCGCGACGGCGCTGCCGAAGACGTGCGGGAGACACTGGACGTTCGCGCTGTCGGCCAGCGTGGCGACCCGCCGCGTCGACGTGATCCCGCCCGCGCTCGTCACGTCCGGCTGGACGTACGCGACGTCAGTCTCCGAGAGCGCGCGGTCGAACTCCTCCTGGAACGCCCAGCACTCCCCGCCCGCGACCGGTACGTCCACGCTCCGGGTGAGGTCGGCGTAGTAATCGATAGCCGGTCGCACCGGTTCCTCGAAGAAGTAGACGTCGAGGTCTTCGAGTCCACGGGCGACCCGCCTCGCGTCGGCGAGGTCGTAGGCGTGGTTTGCGTCGACCATGAGCGTCACGTCGTCGCCGACCGCTTCCCGGACGGCCTCGACGAGCGCGAGGTCTTCCTCGACGAGCGCGCGGTCCGTCTCGACGTCACGCGGGAAGTGTCGTCCGAGACCGATCTTCTGTTTGAGCGCGGTAAAGCCCGCGTCGACGTGGGACGCCGCCTCGTGTGCGACGGCCGCCCGGACCGCCGCGAGCTCGTCGACGTCCGGGAAGAAGTGGCCGGTGGCGTAGGCCCGGACCGCCTCGCGCCGGCGGCCACCCAGCAACCGGGAGACGGAGCGCCCGACCGACTTCCCGCAGGCGTCCCACAGCGCGATATCGACGCCGCTGACGACGCTCGCCGGGACGTACGAGTGATAGGACGACTGGAGTTTGAACACGAGGTCGTCGTGGACCGCCTCGACGTCGTCGACACGTCGGCCGACGAGCCACGGCGCGACGACGTCGTCGACGATCTCCCGGTTGCCCGCGGCCGGCCCCCAGCACTCGCCCCAGCCGGCGACGCCCGCGGCCGTCTCGACCCGGACGAGACAGTACTCGCGGCTGTCGATCCACTTCTGTGCGTTCGCGAACCGTTCGTCGAGGTCCCGGCGGAGGACCCACGTGTCGACCTCAGTGATCTCCATGGGGTGTCTGGGACGGCCACACGAATTAACCCTACCCCACCAAAAATTTTATATGGCTTTCTTTCGACGTCACGGCTGTCCCGATTACTAGCGGGACACACGGAACGAAGCTGCAACCTGCCAGCACTGAGACCGGGTCGCCCCGCGTGACGCCGTCGTCAGGTGTCGCATACTCCCATGAGCACCCCACAGGCGGCCCGGACCACCCCACCAGCTTCTCTCACGACACGAGTTCCGTCTCTCTCACGACACCGAGCTCCGTCTCGACCGCCACGTGTCGGTGGGGGCCGGGAGCCAGTGGGCCAGTTTGTGACCGTCGCGACAGCGCCCGACCGGAGCGACGCACCCGGCGGTCGCGGCGACGCTGTCGGTCCGGGTCGCAGTGACCTGTCGAGCGAGACAGACGGAGAAAGCGACGTGGCTATTCGGGTGGGGCGTCCCACTCGGCGCCGTCGTCCTGCGGGTTGTAGTCGATGACGGAGCGGCCGTGTTCGAGGTCGAACCAGCGGTGCTGGTTGTCGCTGACGCCGTAGAAGATACCGTGCTCGACGTTGTCGTCGCGGAGACAGCACTCGACCTGGTGGGCGAAGTCCCGGCGTGACTGCCAGGTACACTTCAGCCGGGCGACGGCGCGCTCGTAGGCGTCGCTTCCGCGCTCGTAGTTGCCGTCGTCGACGCCCGACTCGGCGTTCCCGTAGGGATGGTCGTACTCGGCGCTGTTGACGGTCCCGGTGCGGAGCGCGTAGAACTGTTTGGGGTACTCGTGTCGCTCGACGTAGTACCGGCCCAGGTCCTCGCCGAAGCTCTTGGAGACCCCGTAAAAGGAGTCCGGCCTGACGGGACTCTCGTGGTCGACGACGAGTCCGTAGCCGGGTTCGTACAGTTCGGGGGCGTGTTCGGACTCGTACTGTCCGACGACGTGGTTCGTCGAGAGGAAGACGAACGTCTCCAGTTCCTCGCGACGGGCGGCTTCCAGCGCGTTGTACGTCCCGACGATGTTCGCCTCGAGGACGCTGCCCCACTCCGCGCCAGTACTGGGGTTTGCCGCCATGTGGACCATCGCGTCGCGGCCCTCCGAGGCCGCCTGGAGTTTCGCGCCCTCGGTGACGTTGCCGACGATCGTGTCGTAGCCGCCGTATGGGTGGTCGTCCGGCCTGTCCGACCGGTTGTAGTACGTGAACTCGTAGTCCTCGTGGTCGTGGAGGTGGTCGATCAGGGCTGTCCCGCACCGCCCGTAGGCGCCGGTGACAAGTACGTCCATACCTCATCCGTGTTCCCTCCGACCATGAAAATATCGATGGCGGAATCACAGTGGGGGACCGGTGATTCAGCTGACTGCACTTTCACGGCGTCGACCGACCCTGTCGTGGAATCGTTCACGGCGGAGTGGTTTCGTCGTTTTCCGATTCGTGACAGCCGCTGAGTGAGTGGAACATTCTGAGTTGAGAGACTCACCGCAACCGCGGTCGTGCTCGTGAGATGGAAGCCCTCGGCGGGCTCGCGGTCGCTCAGCGACATATCCTCGCTCCGCTCGGATAGGGGTCGCTGAGGCGACTACGGCCTTCGGCCCGCGAGCACGCCTCGCCCTTCCAGTCCGCTAGGAAGTGAACTGTGGGGTCGGCCATCGAACGTTCTACGTCGAGACGGCCTGTGCGACGAATATTGGCCCTGGCGGACTGAAAGGGCGAGGGCCGCTGGCGTGCAGTTTAGTCGCCTGCGCGGGCCCTATTCTCGCGAGTGCGGCGCGGTGCTGGTGTCCGAGCGAGAATATCCCGCGCAGCGACCGCCAGCGGCCCGAGGGCTTTCAACTCTCACTCACGACTGCGGTGCGGTCTCCAGAGCGGGTTTCTTCCAAAACTCCCCCCACGACATCAGCGTTACATTCACACTCTGTCTTTACAGTCGACGAGTACTCCAGAGATCCGTTCACCGACACGAATCTCAGTCGTCGTCCTCCCGAAGCGCGTCAAGCGCGTCGCTACCGACGTGGATCTCGCGCCGTCCGATCTCGTTTTCCGTGATGAGCACGCCCGTCGCGAAGTCCGGCGTCCCGTCCTCGCCGTAGATGCCGTCGGGGTTCTCGCCGATGCGCATGGACTCCCGGAGGGTGAGCATCGCCTCGCGGCGGGCGTCTTCGGTGTCCCCGCTCCCGACATCGTGCAGTTCGACCGTCTCCTCGCGGTCGTCGAGCAGTTCGCGGACACGTTCGGCTTGCTCTGTCCCGGCCCCGGAGTTGTAGATGAACGCGCGGACCCGCATACCGCGAGTATCCGGCCGAGCGGTGTTGGACGTGTCGGTTTCCGCCGTCGATCGCCGGACGGACCCGCTATTCCCGGCCACGTATCGGCGTCTCCGGCCGGTTTTGGCTCTCCAGGCGTCGAGTGGCGTGTCCACCAGTCCGGACGCCATAAATCCTATATCGCGATATCAAACTCGACCGGCGACGCCCACACCGATAAGCGGCGGGCGGCCCAAGGGACGGTATGGACGGCGATAGCTTCGTCGAGGCGGTCAGCGAGGCGCAGGCGACCGAACTCCACCGGCTCGGCTCCGACAAGTACCTCGTCGCGGCGACGGGTGCCGACCTCGCGGAGGGACCGGTTCTGGCGTCGGTCGCGCGAGAGGCCGCGAGGGGCCGAGAGACGTTCGAGACGTGGGCCGACGACGAGCGCGGCCCCGCTGCCGAGACGTTCGCGACCGCTGCCGCCACCGAAGCGGAGCACCTCGACCGCCTCCGCGAGCGACTGGACGACGGGACGGCCGGTTCCGGCGAACCGGGCGAGGACGACTCCGGAGCGGCCGGCGTCGACGAGGCCCTCGGAACGGCCGAAACGACCGCCGAACGCGCGGGTGCGCTGGTCGGCCGCGGGCTGGTTCGGGACCGGACGCTGTTGCAGGCGGTCAACTTCTTCGTCAACGAGGGCGACAACGCCGGGGCCGACTTCGTCCGGGAACTCCGGAGCGACGCGAACGACCAGGTCTCGGCCGGTGGGGAGTTGCTGGAGACGGTCCGTGAGAGCGACGACGACTGGGACGACGCCCGGGCGGCCGCCGAACGAGTGGTCGAGGCGGCCTACGACGACTACGCCGCTGCACTCGAAGCGATGGGTGTCGACCCGAAGCCGGTGTGTTGAGTGGGCTGCGCGCCAGCGCGTGGTCAGCGCGGCGTCGTGGTCGCCGACCGCAGGTGACGCCAGAGTTCAATTCTGTATAGCGGCTACCCGTTTATCTAAACGAGCAGTCGACGAAGGCGGGTTTTACGTCACCAGCGCCCCGAGGCGTCGATATGCGCGTCGTCTCCCTCTTGCCGTCGGCGACCGAGGTCTGCTACGCCTTGGGGATCGAGCCCGTGGGCACCTCACACGAGTGTGACTATCCGGCGGCGGCCGAGGACCTGCCGGCGATGAACCGCTCGCGAGTCGACCCGGACGCCTCCAGCGCCGAGATAAACGAGCAGGTCACGGCCGCCGAGAGCGAGGGCGGTGTCTACGCGATCGACCGCGAGGCACTCGCCACCGCCGACCCCGATCTCGTGGTCAGCCAGGGGGTCTGTGACGTCTGTGCGGTCGACTCGGTGCTCGTCCGGGACGCCGTCGAGGAACTGGGACTCGACTGCGAGGTGCTGACCCTCGATACGCACACGCTCGAGGACATGTTCGCCGACATCGAGACCATCGGCGCGGCGACCGGCCGAGAAGAGCGGGCCGCCGAAGTCGTCGCGGACCTGCGCGAGCGGGTCGCGGCCGTCGAGCGTCGCGTCGCCGAGGCCAAGGACGCGCGGGAGGACCGGCCCCGGGTGGCCGTACTGGACTGGCTCGACCCGGTGATGGTCGCCGGCCACTGGATACCCGAGCTGGTCGAACTCGCGGGCGGGCGCTACGAGATGGCCGAGACGGGCGAGCGCTCGCGCCCCCGGGAGTGGGCCGACGTCCGCGAGTACGACCCGGAGGTGCTCGTCGCCGCGCCCTGCGGGTTCGACCTCGACCAGACGCTCGAAAATCGCGAGGAACTCACCGACCGGCCGGGGTGGGGAGACGTGACCGCCGTCGCCGACGGCCGCGCGGTGGCGATGGACGGTCATCACTTCGTCAACAGACCCGGCCCGCGGCTGGTCGAGACGCTCGAACACCTCGCGAGCGTCCTCCATCCCGAGGCGTTCGGCGAGCCACCGGCCGACGTCGTGCAGTCGCTGGCGGGTGACACGGGAGCCGAGGAGCGAAACACCGGGGACCGGCAGTCACAGTCACGAGTCTGAGCGACGCGAAACGGTGAGAGAGCGGCCAGCGGTCAGATCAGGGCCAGCGCCACCAGTCCGACGTAGACGTTCGTGAGCACGATGAAGGCACCGACACCGACGATGCCGACGAACCACGCGCGCCAGCCAGGGACGCTCTCGACGAACGAGCGACACTCCAGCAGGACGACGCCGGCGTACAGCACGACGGCGGCCTTGAGCGCGACCACGAGTAGCGGGTGGTGGAGGAGGAGCGCCCGGATCCAGGGGTTGGCCTCAAGCCCGGGACCGGCCGCGCCCGAGGCGAAGAGCGTCGACGCCGCGTCGCCGAAGCCCCAGACGAGCACCAGCGCGAACACGAGTTCGACGTAGCCGGGCTTTTCCAGCCGTATCGCGGACAGGTCCAGTTCGTCGATGAAAGTGTCGTCGGTCGCCATGGCCCGGATGTCTACCGACTGTGCTGGTCGCCGACACATAAGCGTATGCCCCGCACTATCACCCCTGAAAACGGGTCGAGTCGTCGAGGGACGGGTGGGAGTATCGTCGGCTGTCGCTGGAAGCGAGCCTGTCGACTGGACCGTGCGATTCGGTCGCTTCTGCAGGGGTGTTGGCGAGCCGGTCTCCGACGCGCTACGACCCAACCCTTAATCGCGAACCGGGCGAACCAGGCGTATGGCCGACCTGCTGGTCTACGGGTCCTACGGCTACACCGGCGAGCTGGTCACACGGGAGGCCCTCGACCGGGGACTGGACGTGGTCGCCGCCGGCCGGGACCGCGCCGCGGTCGAGAGCCAGACGGCACGGCTCGGCTGTGACCGGGAGGTGGTCGGCCTCGACGAGCCGCGGGTGCTCGACCTCGCGCTGGCGGACGTCCCGGCGGTGCTCAACTGCGCGGGGCCGTTCGCCGACACCGCCGAACCGATGGTCGAGGCCTGCCTCCGGACGGGGACCCACTATCTCGACGTGACGGGCGAGATCGACGTCTTCGAGGCGCTCGCGGCTCGCGACCAGCAGGCACACGAGGCGGGCGTGACGGTCCTCCCGGGCGTCGGGTTCGACGTCGTCCCGACCGACTGTCTGGCGGCCCACCTCGCGGGACGGGTGTCCGACCCGAACAGGCTCGCGCTCGGGTTCGAGGCGGTGGGCGAGATGTCGCCGGGGACGGCGAAGACGACCATCCGGGGGATCGGGACGGGTGGCGCGGTGCGACGCGACGGACGCATCGAGCGTGTTCCGGTCGGCTCCGCCACCCGCCGGATCGACTTCGGCAACGGCGAGCGCGTCGGCATGGCCGTCCCGTGGGGCGACGTCTCGACCGCGTATCACACGACCGGGATCGGGAACGTCACCGTCTACATGGCGACGAGTCCGCAGGCAGCCAGGGCGGCCCGGGTCGCCAGATACCTCGGCCCACTTCTCTCGGCGGACCCGGTCCAGTCGGCGCTCGAAGCGCTGGTCGAGTGGCGCGTCGACGGCCCCGACGAGCGAACGCGGGAAACCGGCGCTAGCTACGTGTGGGGTGAGGTAGTGGGCGAAGACGGCACGCGGGCGGTCTCCCGACTCCGCGGGCCCGAGACCTATCGCCTGACGAAACTCGCGGCGGTCGAGATCGCCGAGCGGGTCGTCGAGGGCGACGCGTCGGCCGGATTCACGACGCCAGCCGGCGCGTTCGGCCCGGACCTCGTCCTCGATATCGACGGTGTCGAACGCGCCGACGAACCGGTCGACGCCCGGGACGCGAGCTGACACCGGTCGACACGCGGGACGCGAGCTGACGTCGAGCCCCTGCACCGGCCGACCCGAACCCCGCCGGGTCAGCCGTAGTGATCGCGCTCGATGCGTTCGTCGAACAGCCGCGCGAGGAGTTTCGTCATCGGCCCCGTCGGGAGGTCGAGGCCGTCGACGCGCTCGATCGGTCGCAGTTCCCACGTCGAGTTCGTGAGAAAGGCCTCGTCGGCCTCGCGGAGGTCGCCGACGCCGTAGCGACCCTGCTCGACCGGGAAGTCCTCGCCGGCTGCGAGGCCGAGCACCACCGAGCGCGTCACCCCGGGAAGTATCGGCAGGTCCGTCGAGGGCGTCTTGAGCGTCCCGCCGTCGACGAAGAAGACGTTACAGGCCGCGCCGGAGGCGAGGTGGCCGTCCGCGGTGCGGAGAACGGCTTCGTCGGCCGTGAACTCGTCCGTCGCCGACCGCTGGAGTTCGAGGCGCGCCAGGATACCCGGGAGGTAGTTGTGGGTCTTGACGTCCGCCGGCAGCGCCGCGTCGGGCGCTCGTCGCGTCCGCACGGTCTGGACCGTCGCCGGGCCGTCCCAGACGGACTCGCCGTCGACGCCGCCCCTGGACAGTGCCGAGACGTAGACCACGACGGTGGGATCGACCTCGGGGTCGGGCGTGAGCGTCCCCGGCTGAGCGCCGCGAGTCACCGACACCTTCAGATACGCTTCGTCGAGGTCGTTGGCTGCGAGGGTCTCGTCGACCCGCTCGCGGAGGTCGTCGGGGACGGCGTCGGCGAGACCGAGTCGCTCGGCGGCGCGTTCGAGGCGTTCACGGTGGCTCCCCCACTCGAAGGGTTCGCCGCCGTAGACCCGGAGCGTCTCGAAGACGCCGTCGCCGTACATGAATCCGCGGTCCCTGACCGAGACGGTCGCCTCGCTCTCGGGGACCACCTCGCCGTCGACGTGGAACAGCAACTCGTCGGCGTCGATGTCCGCCTCCGGAGACTCGTCACCGTCCGGGGAGCCCTCGTCGCTCACAGTTCGTCCTCCAGTGCCCTCACAGTTCGTCCTCCAGTGCCATGCGACAGAAGGTCTCTATCATCTCTTTGCCGTGGTCGGTGAGGATGCTCTCGGGGTGGAACTGGACGCCGACGTGGGGTCGCTCGCGGTGGCGCACGCCCATCACGACGCCCGCCTCGTCGTCGGTGTGGGCCGACTCTTCGAGGACGTCGGGGAGGTCCGCGCGCTCGACGGCCAGCGAGTGATAGCGCCCGACCTGGAAGCCGTTCGGGAGGCCCGCGAAGATCCCCCGGCCGTCGTGGTCGACGGGGGAGTACTTCCCGTGGACGACCGCCTCGGCGTGGCCGACGGGCGCACCTGCGGCCGCACACAGCGCCTGGTGGCCGAGACAGACCCCCAGCGTCGGGCAGTCGAGTTCGGCGAATATCGGCATCGAGACGCCGCCCTCCTGTGGCGTGCCCGGGCCGGGCGAGACGACGATGGCGTCGGGGTCGAGATCGCGAATGCCCGGAACGTCGATGGCGTCGTTGCGCCGGACGACCACCTCGCCGTCCGTGACCTCGGGGAGCCAGCCGTCGGTCGTCACCACCTCGCCGACGTACTGGACGAGGTTGTAGGCGAACGAATCGTAGTTGTCGACGACGAGGACTCTCACGATTCGTCGTCCTCCATCGTGAAGGCGGCACGCTCGCCGAGCGCCTCGTCGACGGCCGTCACGAGCGCGCGGCCCTTGTCGAGCGTCTCCTCGTACTCGCGGTCGGGCACCGAGTCGTGGACGATGCCGGCGCCGACCCGGAGGTGGTACTCCTCGCCGGAGCGCACCAGCGTCCGGATGATGATGTTCAGCGTCGCCCGGCCGTCGAAGCCGAAAAGCGCCATGCTCCCGGTGTAGGGCCCCCGGCGCGTCGCTTCGACCTCGTCGATGATCTCCATCGTGCGGGGTTTGGGCGCGCCGGTGATCGTCCCGCCGGGGAAGACTGCGGCGACGGCGTCACCGAGGTCGTAGTCCCCGTGGAGGCGACCCTCGACGAGCGAGACGAGGTGCATCACCTCCGAGTAGCGGTCGACGCGGCGGTATTCGCTGACCTCGACGGTGCCGTACGCGCTGACTTTCCCGAGGTCGTTGCGCTCCAGGTCGACCAGCATCGCGTGTTCGGCGCGTTCCTTCTCGTCGCCGAGCATGTCCGTCTCGAAGAACGCGTCCTCGTCGTCGGTCTCGCCGCGGGGACGCGTCCCGGCGATCGGTTCGGTCAGGAGGTGGTCGCCCTCGCGGTGCAGGAGCAACTCGGGGCTCGCGCTCACCAGGTCCACACCGGGGAACTCCAGCAGCCCGGAGTAGGGCGCGGGGTTGACCTCCCGGAGCGCCCCGAAGGCCTCGACGGGGTGGACGGCCGCCGGCGCGCGGAGTCGCTGGGAGATGTTCGCCTGGAAGGTGTCACCGTCGCGGATATACTCCTTGACGCGGCGGACGCGGTCGGCGAAGGCCGCCCGGCCGCAGTCGCTCTCGAAGCGCGCCTCGTCGGCCGCGACCGGCGGGTCGCCCACCGAGGGGTCACCCTCGACGGCCGCCCGTGCCAGGTCGAGCGCTCGCTCGCGACCCGACTCGTAGGCGCTCGCGGCGTCGGAATACTCGTCGAGGCGTGGACAGGCCGTCACGCGGAGTGTGGTCGTTTCCCGGTTTTCTTCGGGGCCGTCGCCGTCGCCATCATCGTCACCGTCGCCAGCACCATCGTCATCACCATCGCCATCGCCGGTCGAGCGGGGTTCCTCCCAGGCCACGACGCAGTCGTAGACGCCGATCTGCAACCGGGGGAGGTCCCGGTCGCGGACGGCGCTGTCGGGGAGGTCCTCGAGTTCGCGGGCGACGTCGTAGGAGAGCCACCCGACGGCGCCACAGGGGTAGGGGACGTCGCAGTCGCCGCGAGCGAGTCCCTCGCCGTCGAGGCGGTCGACCAGCGCGGCGATAGCCGACCCGTCGTCGGGCCCGACTGTCAGGCGGTCGGCGGCCGCGACCGCGAAGTAGCTCCAGCCTTCCTGTCCACCGGTCGTTTCGAGGTAGAAACCGCCGCGTCCGTCCCGAGCGCGGCGATAGGCGTCGAACGGGTCCGTGACGTCGACGCGAACCTCGACTGGAACGCGCACGTCGGGGGCGGCGTCGCTGGCGACGGCATCGAACGACGAGCGGTCGGTCACGACCCACGGGTCCATTACCGGACCCAACGAGCGAGGCGACTAACGGTCTTGCGGTCGGCGACAAATCCTGCGGCCGGCGTTCGCGGCCCGGTTACCGCTCCGCGGCGCGGTCGATGAACGTCTGCAGTCGGCCCTCCGAGATGTCGCTTCGCTCCGCGAGGTCGGCCGCGTCGGCCGCCGCCAGCGCCGCGACGTCCTCGATGCCAGCGTCGCGCAGTCGACTGGCGTAGGCCGGCCCGATACCCGTGAGGTCTTCGAGGTCCGCGGCGGGTGCGGCGTCGGCGTCGGTGCCCGCTCCGGCCTCTGTATCGGTATCGGTCGACTCGTCGGTCGCCTCCTCGACGGATTCGACGTCGGCGCTGGTCCCCGTGTCGGCGGTGTCGGTGCCCTTGACCGCGTCCTCGGAGCGAGTGTCGGGTTCGTGTTCGACGGTCACGTCGACGTCGTCGTCCCCCTGGTCGCCCGGGTCGACGACCGTCTGTGCGACCTCGACGTCCTCGTCACCCTCGATCTCGGAGACGGGCGTCGGTTCGCTCCCTGCAGCCGACTCGGAGTCGCCGCGCCGGTCCGCGCCCGACGTCGAACCGGCCGACGACGTGGACGTCCCGAGCCCGAGAGCGGACTTGATGCGCTCGATGAATCCCATACTGACACCTTGGACGCCCGGCACTTAACTTGTTATCGCCGCGGCGCGAGCGCGGTCTCGCGACGTCAGAGGCGCGACCGGAGCGCTTCGTCCATCGCCGCTACCGGCGCCTCGCCGCCGGTCCAGTGTTCGAACGCGACGACACCCTGGTAGAGGAGCATCCGCGCCCCGTCGACGGTCGTCGCCCCGGTTGCGGCCGCGTCGCGGAGCAGACGGGTCTCCAGCGGGCGGTAGACGGCGTCGAGGACCCCCAGGTCGCCGTGGAGCGCGTCGGCCGGCACCGGGGTCTCGTCTTCCTCCATCCCGACGCTCGTCGCGTTGACCAGCACGTCCGCGTCCGCGAGGAGCGCGTCGAGTTCGTCCAGCCCGTGACCGGTCGCGTCCGGGGAGTTCCTGTCGGTCTCACCACCGTTCCCGGTCGGGCCACTCCCGTCGCCCCCCTCGCGGACGTCAGCTGCGAGCGCGTCCGCTTTCGATTCGGTGCGGTTGGCGAGGCGAACGGCCATCCCCTCGTCGGCGAGCGCGAACGCGACAGCTCGGCCGGCGCCGCCGGCACCGACGACCACTGCCGTTCCCGAGAGCGAAACGCCGCCGTCGCGGAGCGCGCGGACCGCCCCGGCGGCGTCGGTGTTGTAGCCGGTCGGCCGCTCGCCGGAGAAATCGACCGTGTTGACGGCGCCGATACGGGCCGCGAGCGGGTCCGGGTCGACCGCGGCGAGTGCGTCCTGTTTGAACGGGATCGTGACGTTGAGCCCGGCGACGCCGAGGGCCTCGGCCCCCTCTATCGCGGCGACAGCGCCGTCGGCGGGCGGTTCGAACGTGACGTAGCGGGCGTCCATGTCGAGCGCCTCGTAGCCCGCCTCGTGCATCGGCGGCGAGAGGGAGTGGCCCACCGGGTTCCCGATAAGTCCGTAGACGTCCATGTGCCCCACCAGACGGGCCCCGGTCATAATCGATGTGTTCCGGCGTGACGAACGGATATCGGCCGGAGCGGCCGTGAGAGAACGGGAACTGGCGGGGGGCTTTCGCAACTATTTCATACCGACCTGACCACCCATGCGATAGTGAGCCGACTCCGCCACCCGCTCGCCCAGGTCGCCTACGCGGTCGCGCTGACGGTGCCGTGGACGGGCACACAGCTCTACAATCTGGTCAGCTACTACGACTCTCGCCTGCTCGGTTTCGACCTCGTCGGCGGTCCGATCCACTTCGCCACGATCCCCGAGGTCACCATCACCGGGGTCGCGGTGCTCGGCGCTTCCTTCCTCCTCGCGTGGGGTGCCGAGACCGCCGAGAAAGACGTTCCCCGCGCCTTCGCGATCGCCGTGCTCGCGGTCCTCGCGGTCGCGCCCGAGTACGCCGTCGACGCGCTCTACGCCTGGAACGCCGGGGCCGGCGGCGCGACCACGACGGCCTGTCCGCCCGCCCCGGGTGCGGCCGAATCGCTCGTCGAGGCCTGTGAGAGCGCCAACCTCGCCGTCGCGAACATGACCGGCGCCAACCGCATCCTCATCGGGATCGGCTGGGCCGGCATCGCCCTGTTCACCGTCTATCGCGCCCACCAGACCAGAGACCCCGCGGTCCGCGACCGCGAAGGGGTCCTCGCGGACGCCGTGACGCTCGACCGCAGCATCGCCACCGAGGTCGCCTTCCTCTTTCTCGCGACCGCGTGGGCCTTCTTCGTGCCGCTGGGCGGCGGCATCGACGCGGTCGACACGGCGCTGCTGGTCGGACTCTACGTCACCTACATCCTCATCATCATCCGCGGCGACGTCGACGCCGAGGAGGAGCACGTCGGCGTCCCGCAGTACTTCCAGGCCTGGTCGCTCCCCTGGCGACCGCTGGCCGTCCTCGCGTTTTTCGGCTACTCCGGCGTGATGATATTCACCGCGGTCGAGCCGTTCGCCCACGGACTGGAGATCATCGGCGTCGAGAACGGGATCCCCGAGTTCTTCATGATCCAGTGGATCGCGCCGCTGGCCAGCGAGTCGCCCGAACTCATCGTCGTGGTCGTCCTCGTCAACAAGGCGCGCTCGACGGCGGGGTTCAACGCGCTCATCTCCTCGAAGCTCAACCAGTGGACGCTGCTCATCGGGACGCTCTCGGTCGTGTTCTCGATCGCCTACGGCCAGTACGGCGTCCTCCCCTTCGACGGCAAACAGGCCGCCGAGATCTGGATCACCGCCGCCCAGTCCTACTTCGCGCTGGCCATCCTCGTCAACTTCGAGATCAGCGTCCGCGAGGCGGTGGCGATCTTTGCGCTTTTCATCTCGCAGGTACTCATCGAGTTCGCTCTCATCCGCGAGTGGCTCGCGCTGCCGCTGGCGAACCCCACCCGTGACGTGTTGCTGATCTACACTGCGGTCTACGTCGTCCTCGGCACCGCGCTGTTCGTCTATCGCCGTCAGGCGCTGAAACGCATGCTCGGGCTCGCCGCCGACGCCGGCCGGACTGCCGTCGGACGCGACCCCGTCCACCCCGAGTTCGGCGACTGATGCTCGCCGTCGTCGTCTCCCGCGCGGACTCGGCGTCGGTCCACATCGGCGAGCAGTTGCTCGACCTCGCCGACTGGACCGAACACGCCGACCCGACCCGGTCTGATGCCAACGGCGGTGGCACCGTCTACCGGCTGGGTGCGGTTGCCGATGCCACTGGATCGGACGCGAGCGTCGACGACACCGCCATCGAATTCCGCGAATTCGACGCGCTCCACCTCGAAACGGAGGGGGTCGCCGAGGTTTTCGGCCAGGTCGAAGACGGACCGGACCTGTCCCCGGAACTGCTCGTCTTCGCGTCCCGGCACGCCGGCGAGACCGGGGCGCTGTTGACTGCCCACCACACCGGCAACTTCGGGGCCGCGGAGTTCGGCGGCGACGATAGCGCCCTCGCGCGGGCCTGTCCCGGGGCCCACCGGCGGGTCCTCGCCGCGCTCGCCGACCACGCGCCCGAGGACTACGACGCCGGTATGGAGTGTACCCACCACGGCCCGACCGACGTGGGCGCTCCCTCGATGTTCGTCGAACTCGGGAGCGGCGAAGACGAGTGGAACGACCCGGCGGGTGCTCGCGCCGTCGCCCGGGCGATCCTCGACCTGCAGGGGGTCGACGCGGACCTGCCCGCGGAACCGGACCCGGCGGCTGGGGCTGGGAACACCGCCGATGCGGACCGCCGCCACCTCGTCGGGATCGGCGGGGGCCACTACGCGCCGCGGTTCGAGCGGGTCGCCCGCGAGACGGACTGGGCGGTCGGCCACGTCGCCGCAGACTGGTGTCTCGACGACATGGCCCACCCGGACTCCGAGGCGGGCCGCGCGGTGCTCCGGTCGGCCTTCGAGGCGAGCGCCGCCACCCACGCACTCGTCGACGGCGAGAACCCGACCGTCGAGCGGGTCGTCGCCGACATGGGCTATCGCGTCGTGAGCGAGACGTGGGTGCGCGAGACGGCCGGCGTCCCCCTCTCACTCGTCGCGACGCTCGAAGACGTGCTCGGACCGGTCGACGACGGGACGCGTTTCGGCGACCGGGCACGAACGACAGCTGACGAGGACGCCGCCGGGTTGGATACCAGCGACCTCACCGTCGCGTCGCTCCCGGCCGAGTTACTCGCCGAGGCACAGGGGATCGACGACGAGGCGGCCCGCGCGGCCGTCGAGAGCGCGACGCTGGGCTTCGACACGGACGAGAACGGCACCCGCGCCGCGGGCCGAGCCGCTTTCGCCGCGTCCGCGGACCGCGAGTCGCTGGTCGACGAACTCGCGAGGGTTCTCGAACGGAAGTACGACGTCGAGCGGATCGATGGAGAGGTCGTCGCCCGTGAGCACGCCTTCGACCCCGAACGTGCCCGGACGCTGGGCGTCCCCGAGGGGCCGAAGTTCGGGAAACTCAGCGCCGGCCAGCCCGTCGAGGTGGACGGTGAGACCATCGACCCCGACGTGGTCCACGTCGAGCGCGAGCGGCGGTTCCCCGTCGAGGAGTGAGCGGACGTGCAGGGAATTGTGTCAACGTCTGCTTTCAGCCGGTAGTCGTGTGGGAGAAAGTCGATGCCGAGACCGCAACCGCACTCGACGTGATCCGATGACTGCGGTCGCAACGAGTACGATTTCGGTCGCGGCAACTGCAACAACTCGAACTGCGTCTCCCCGCTCACCCGGGTCCGTCAGATTCGGAGGTGGGCGGGCGGGTCGACGACTTCGAGCTGTTCGAGCAGTCCGAGTCGGTCCTCTTCGAGCCAGATCTCCGCGATCCGGCCGTCTTCGACCCGGTACATGGCCATGCCGGTCCACTCGGCGGTCTTTCCGGTCGGCTCGACGTCCTGGTACTCCCCTTCGTGCGTGCCGCGGACGGAGTACCGGACCGCGACGACGTCCCCCTCGGCGACCATCGCTTCGGTCTCCCCCGAGTAGTCGGGAAAGGTGTCGAAGTGTCGCTGCTGGAAGTCGAGAATGTCGTCGAGACCGTGTAACTCCTCGTGGATCCCGTGTTCGACGACGTCTTCGGCGAGGAGGTCGGACAGCGTGCTCCGGTCCCGGTCGTTGAACGCGTCCAGGTACTGCCGGACGATGTCTGTGTTCGTTGTGGTCGCCATCGTATCACCTTGGGCTGTGACTCCGGTCGACACTCCGCCGCACTGTCGCCTCGACGAAGTGTCCGTTCGACGTTCGACCCCTGCCGTGTTAGTTGCTCCCATGCTCCGGACCCGCAACGAGGCGGGACCCATCGACTAGTCGCTGCTTACCCGCCCGCCGATCGATTCCGGACTCCCTTGACTCCGCTCACCCGGTGGACTCGACGACCGATATCGCCGCTCTCGACGTCCCCCAATCGCAGGACGGGACCGTTTCGAGTCGAGATCGGACTACGAGTGTGGATCGGGCGTCGCGGCGGCGGAATCCGGCGTTTCAGGCGGAATACGCCGTCAGACGAGCGTCAGACATCGGGAGAAGCTTAATTACCGTCGGGAGTAAAACGGGCTTTTAAATTATGGACTCGATAATCGAGGACGCGATCGACGAGGCCGAGGACGAGGCGCCGCAATCGCCGCCGAGAACCGAAGAACCGGGCGGAACGGGCGCCGAGGAGACGTCGACCTCGGGTCAGATGACCGACGAGGAACTGGCCGACGTCGTCAAAGATCTGGAGACGAAAATCACCGTCGTCGGCTGCGGGGGCGCCGGGGGCAACACGGTCACACGGATGACCGAGGAGGGGATCCACGGCGCGAAACTCGTCGCGGCCAACACCGACGCCCAGCACCTCGCCGACGAGGTGGCGGCCGACACGAAGATCCTCATCGGCAGGGAACGGACCGGCGGCCGGGGGGCCGGCTCCGTCCCGAAGATCGGCGAGGAAGCCGCCCAGGAGAACATCGGGGACATCCAGCACTCGATCAGCGGTTCGGACATGGTGTTCGTCACCGCCGGCCTCGGAGGGGGGACCGGGACTGGCGCCGCGCCGGTCGTCGCCCAGGCCGCACAGGAAGCGGGGGCGCTCACGATCTCTATCGTCACGATCCCCTTCACTGCGGAGGGCGAACGCCGGCGGGCCAACGCCGACGCTGGACTGGAGCGACTGCGGGCCGTCTCCGATACCGTGATCGTCGTCCCGAACGACCGCCTCCTCGATTACGCGCCCTCGATGCCCCTGCAGGACGCGTTCAAGATCTGTGACCGCGTGCTGATGCGCTCGGTCAAGGGGATGACCGAACTGATCACCAAGCCCGGCCTCGTCAACGTCGACTTCGCCGACGTCCGCACTATCATGGAGAACGGCGGCGTCGCCATGATCGGCCTCGGTGAGAGCGACTCCGAGAACAAGGCCCAGGACTCGATCCGCTCGGCGCTCCGCTCGCCGCTGCTCGACGTGGAGTTCGACGGCGCGAACTCCGCACTCGTCAACGTCGTCGGTGGCCCGGACATGTCCATCGAAGAAGCGGAGGGCGTCGTCGAGGAGATCTACGACCGCATCGACCCCGACGCGCGCATCATCTGGGGCGCCTCCGTCAACCAGGAGTTCGAGGGCAAGATGGAGACGATGATCGTCGTCACCGGCGTCGACTCCCCGCAGATCTACGGCAAGAGCGAAGCCGAACGCGAACGCGAGCGAGAGGAGGAGTCGGCCGAACTCGACGGCGGCATCGACTACGTGGAGTAATCCCGAGACCCGAATCTCCCGCCTCTCCGTCTCCCTGCTTCTCCGATCTCTCTTCGTTGCGAGCGGCGTCGTTTCCCGGTTTCGACCCGCTGCCGGTGACTCGATTCGGTCGCAGTGTCGACGCCGTTCTCGCTCCGTCCTCGCAAGGTTTACCCGCTCCCGAGTGGACCGGTCTCGCGTGACCTATCTCGACGGTAGCGACGACGGCGGGGATAGCGGCGATCGCGACGACCGTGACGATGCGACCCAGCGGAGGATCCGATGACGATCACCAGCGACTGGGGCGAGTGGTGGGCTCGCGAGGAGTTCAACGGCTCCGAGGTCTCCGGCGTGTCGCTGTGGTTCCTCGGCGTGACTGGCTGGGCGGTCCGGACGCCGGAGACGACGCTGTTCGTCGACCCCTACTTCAGTACCGAGCGCGACCGCGAGTACGTCGCGCGGATGCCGCCGGTGCCGATGGAGCCCGGGTGGGCCGACGCCTGCGACGCCGTCTTTTGCACGCACGACCACCGCGACCACTTCTGGCCGCCCTCCTTTGGCCCGCTGCTCGACCACGACGGGGCGTCCGTCCACGCGCCCGCCGAGTGTTACGAGAACCACGACGTCAGCGAGATCGCAGAGAGCCAGCGGACAGTCGTCGAACCCGGCGACAGCTACGAGGTGGGGGACCTGACCGTCCACGTCCGCGGGGGCCGCGACCCCGACGCCGACGGGAGCGTCACGTACGTCCTCGAACACGAGACGGGGACGATATTCCACGGCGGCGACAACCGGCCCTGCGAGGCGTTCGAGGCCGTCGGCGAGGAGTTCGACGTCGACATGGGGCTACTCTCCTACGGGACGAGCGCGCGCCTGCGACAGGACGGCGAGGTCGTCCGGCGAAAACTGTACAACGACGCCCAGGACGTCATCGACGCCGCGAACATGGTGGGGATCGACCGGCTGGTCCCGA
>Ga0207813_100205_pt1 | contig 42784 bp, 43 predicted proteins | sample A23E3SouthBayCA_2_FD_187730 | JGI IMG/M metagenome (GOLD analysis project Ga0207813, IMG submission 187730) | Aerobic enrichment media microbial communities from Eden Landing Ponds, California, USA - A23 E3 (4) (SPAdes) | ecosystem: Environmental > Aquatic > Marine > Unclassified | place... | reverse complement strand
ACGGACGTTAAGCCTGCCTGCGTATCGGGCAGTACTGGAGTGGGCGACCCTCTGGGAGTGCCGATTCGCCGCCTCACCATTCATACTTCACCAATCGTGGCGAGCGACAGTGCTGTCGCTCGCCACTTTTCATACACACTACCGGACAGCGACTGCATCGCCGTCCGCCCGGACTGCGCCCCGAATTAAATCCGATTTAATCGGCGCAAACCCGCGTAAACCCGGCCCAAACCGGGATTTAGCGCTGTCCCGATTTAACGGGGTACGGAGATATGGACCGAACGGAATGAACGCACAACGAACCGGTGCGATACTGATCGCAGTCGCGTTACTGGCGTCGGCAGTGGGCCCGGCCACGGTGGCCGCACAGTCGAGTTCGCTGTCGGTCGACGTGACACAGGACGAGAAGACAGGCGTTGCGACGGTTTTCGTCGCGAGCAACGACACGGCCATAGAGAACGCGACGGTCACCGTGACCGCCGACGGAAACGAGACGTACGCCGGGACTGGCGAGTACGAGACCGACGGGAACGGAACGGTGGCCCTCCCCACGCCCGAGGAGTCGGTGACGGTCACCGTTGCGGCGACGGGCGATGACGATGCGGCGACGACCACCGTCACGCTCGATCCCGCGCTCGGCGTGACGGTGACGGGTGCTGACGACGGATCGGTCCTCGTGACGGTGACACGCGGAAACGAGACGGTCGGGAACGCGACGGTCACCGTCACCGCGAACGCGACGTACGCGGACGCGGACGAGTACACGACTGACGCGAACGGAACGATCACGCTGTCGAATCCCTCCGATCCGGTCGCGTTGACGATCACGGCCACGGACGACGGTGACACGACGACGAGATCGGTGGTCGTCCAGTCGGTCGAGACGCTCGCGGTGGGTGTCGATCAGGCCGACGACGGAACGGCCACGGTGTCGGTCGGACGACTCGGCGACCCGGTCGCGAACGCGACGGTCACGGTGTCGGTCGAGGGGAACGGCTCCTACGTTGGGACCGGCGAGTACGAGACCGACGGGAACGGAACGGTCGTGGTGCCCGCGCCGGCGGAGGCGGTGACGGTCACGGTGGCGGCGACGAAGGGCGACGAGACGGCGACGACGACGGTCGACCTGTCGCCATCGGAGCCGACCGGCCCGTTCGGTCAGATCGTCTCGGCGTTCGTCGACACACTGAACGGGGCGGGCTTCAGCGGTCCGCTCGGCCAGCAGGTGTCGGAGTTCGTGACGAACAACAACCCGTCGAACGACAACGCCAGCGAGCGTGGCCCGCCGGAGAACGCGGGTCCGGACCGTGACGCGGACGAGGACGACGCGGCCGACGGCAACGAGACCAACGAGGAGGGGAGCGAGTCCCGGGTCGTTCCCGCCGGCCCGCCGACCGAGAGTCCCGGTAACTCCGGGTCGGCACCGGGCCAGTCCGGCGGTGACGATGCCGACGACGAGGAGTCAGACGATCAGGGCGATGCGGCCAACGAAGAGAGCGAGGACGCGCCGGGCAACTCCGGGTCCGCTCCGGGCCAGTCCGGCGATGACGATGCCGACGACGAGGAGCCAGACGATCAGGGCGATGCGGCCGACGAAGAGAGCGAGGGCGCACCGGGTGACTCCACGTCGCCACCGGGCCAGTCTGACGGTGGCGACGAAGACGATGACGGTGACGACGCCGACGAAGACGACGACGCGGACAGCGAGGGCAGTGAGGACGCGGAGAGCGAGAACGGCGACGCCGCCGAGGCGGAGTCGGAGGACGTGGACAACGACGACGGCGGTAGTAACGGCAACGGAAACGAAAACAGTAGCGGAAACGGCGGTAGTAACGGTAACGGCAACGGAAACAGTGGCGGTAACGGCAACGGCCGCTAACTGACGTGGTCACTCCGTTCTTCGGTCGTCGAGAGCGGCGTCCAGCGCCGCCGGCGAGCAGTTCGCGAGGTCGGCGGCCCGGTCGAGTGAGACGTTTCGCAGGCGGACGGCGACGGCTGCGCCGGCGACGACGAACGGGTCGGCGTCGGTTCCGGGGGCCCACGCCCGTTCGTCGAGTGAGGGGTCGCGTTCGGCTGCGAGCGATCCGACGGTCAGAAGTGACACCGTGAGCGGATCGACGTCGGCACCCGTCTCGTTCGCATCCCCGTCCGAACCGGTGGTCGCGGCGTCGACGACGCCCGCGAGAGCGAGCGCGGCCTCCGGGTCGTCGCCGACCAGCGCGTGATCGATGGCGGCCGTCCGGACTGCCTCGAAGCTCATGGCTCCGGGGTCGAGAGGTCGTGATCGACGACGGTTCCCTCGGGCGTCAGCGTCACCGTCCCAAGTTCGACGCGCTCGCCGGCGTCGGCGACCCGGCCGACCGCCCCGAGCGTTCGTTCTCGGTCGAGTCGCGCCCAGACGGCCTCCTCGACGAGTCGCTGAAAGGCGTCGCGGTCGTCCCACGGGGCCGTGAGATCCGAAGGGACGTGGACGAGAAATCGGAGGGCATCGTCGTCGACGCCGATGCTGACGCCGAAGGTGTCCGCCGGCGTCTCGGAGTCGTCGGTCATACCCACGCTCGGCGCGCCGGCGGCATAACTCGGACGGTCATCCGTCCCCGCCGAGTCGTCGCTCGGCGTGTGAGTGATTACCTGCCGGAGAACCGCGGGATGGCGCCGTTTTTGGTCCACCGTCGCCGACGGGGGACATGAGCTACGCCATCGGACTCGTCGGCAAGCCTTCGGTGGGCAAGTCGACGTTTTTCAACGCGGCGACGATGAACGACGTGCCAGAGGGGGCGTATCCGTTCACGACCATCGACCCGAGCGTCGGCGAGGCGTACGTCCGCGTCGACTGTGCGGCCCCGGAGTTTGGCGAGACCTGTACCCCGAGCGTCGGCTACTGCGACGACGGCACGCGGTTCGTCCCGGTGCAACTCGTCGACGTTGCCGGCCTCATCCCCGGCGCCCACGAGGGGAAGGGTCTCGGCAACCAGTTCTTGAGCGACCTCAACGAGACGGACGTCTTGGTTCACGTCGTCGACTTCTCGGGCAAGACCGACAGCGAGGGCGAACCCACGGAGGGTCACGACCCACGCGACGACATCGACTTTCTGGAGGCGGAACTCGACCAGTGGTACTTAGAGATCCTCGAGAAGGGAATCGAGCGCTTCGAGACGAAGTACCACGGCGCAGACGCGGCCATCGAAGCGGACTTGGCCGAGCAGATGAGCGCCTTCCGAACGAACGAAGACGAGATCAAGCAGGTGATCCTCTCGCTGGGACTCGAACTCGATCCCGGAACGTGGGACGAGACGGATCGCGAGGCGCTGGCCCGGGAGATACGCAAGCGCACCAAACCGATCGTGATCGCGGCGAACAAGATCGACGACCCCGCGGCGGCGGCGAACTTCGAGGCGGTTCGGAACGACCCCGACTACGATCACCTCACGGTCGTCCCGGCGAGTGCCCACGCGGAGAAGGCGCTGAAAGCCGCCGACGAGGCGGGCACGGTCGACTACCGCCCGGGCGACGACGACTTCGAGATGACTGGTGAGCCGAGCGACGAACAGGCGGCGGGCCTAGATCAGATCGGTGACCTGCTCACGACGTACGGCGGGACGGGCGTCCAAGCGTCGCTGGAGGCGGCGCTGTTCGACGCCCTCGACCTCATCGCGGTGTTCCCGGGGAGCGACGACGGGTCGACGAGCGAGAAGGGCGTCTTCCGGGACTGCTTTCTCCTGCCCGACGGATCGACCACGTCGGATTTCGCTCACCACATCCACTCGGATCTGGGCGACGGACTGCTCCACGGCATCGACTGCCGGTCGTCGCGACAGATCGGCGGCGGTCACGAACTCGACGACCGCGACGTGATCGAGTTGGTGACGACGAACTAGTCCATCGCGGCCAGTGGGGCCCCGAGCGCCTCCCGGACGCTCGCGGACTTGACCGCCCAGCGGTCGCCGTCGAAGACGTGACGCTCGGCCCGGACGAAGGAGTCGCCGCTCCCCCACGGGGCGGCGTGGGCGACGCCGACGAAGACGAGGCCGACAGGCTTCCCGTCGGTGCCCCCGGTCGGTCCGGCGATACCGGTGGTGGCGACACCCCAGTCCGTCCGCGCCGTGTCGCGAACCCCTTGTGCCATCTCGCGGGCGACGGGCGCCGAGACGGCGCCGTGGGCGTCGAGTGACTCCCGGCTCACGCCGAGGTCGGTCAGTTTGGCGTCGTTCGAGTAGGCGACCACCCCCCGGTCGAAGTAGTCGCTCGCCCCGGGGACGTCGGTCAGCCGCGAGCCGACGAGCCCTCCGGTGAGGGATTCGGCGACGGCGAGCGTCTCGTCACGCTCTCGGAGGCGGCGACCGAGGCGGCGTTCGGGGGCGTCGGCGGCCGGTCCGCGGTCGGTCTCGTCTGTCATACCCCCCGTTCGGCGCCGACGTTCATCAATCGCGCGCCGGTCGAGGTTCCCCAGCCGACTCATTTATGTCGGGCGAGGTGAGTGAAACCCACATGGCAGACGAGACAATCGCCTTCGTCGGACTGGGGATCATGGGCGGACCGATGGCGAAGAACCTGCTGGATGCGGGCTACACCGTGATTGGGCACAACCGGTCACAGGACCCGGTCGACGAACACGTCGCCGCCGGCGGCGAGGCGGCCGAGACACCGAAGGAGGCGGCCGAACGCGCCGACGTGACGATCATGTGCCTCCCCGATCACGACGTCGTCGCGGAGGTCATGCGCGAGGAGGACGGCGTGCTCGCCGGCCTGAGCGAGGGTGACGTGGTGATCGACAACTCGACCATCTCGCCGATGGTGACCGAGGAACTCGCCGCGGAGGTCCGCGACCGAGGCGCCAAGATGCTCGACGCACCGATCAGCGGCGGCGAGGAGGGCGCCATCGAGGCGTCGCTCTCGATCATGGTCGGCGGCGACGAGGGCGTCCTCGAGGAGTGCCGACCCATTCTCGAGGTCATGGGCGAGACGATCACCTACTGTGGCGACAACGGCGCCGGACAGGTCACCAAGGCCTGCAACCAGATCGTCGTCGCGGGGACGATGGAAGCCGTCAGCGAGGCGCTCGTGTTCGCCTACAAGGCTGGCGCGGATCTCGAAGCCGTCGTCGACGCCATCAGTGGCGGCGCCGCCGGCTGTTGGACCTTGGACAACCGCGCCCCGAGCATGATCCAAGGCGATTTCGACCCCGGATTCTTCGCCGACTACCAGTACAAGGACCTCCGGATCGCCACCGACGCCGGCGAGGCGTACGGGTCGCCGATGCCCCAGACGGAACTCGTCCACGAGATGTACAAGTCCATGGTCGAGACTGGGCGCGGAAAGGACGACAACTCCGGTGTGATGCAGGTGATCGAGGATCTGGCGGGCGTCGAAGCGCGCGTCGAGGACGACTGACGTCGCGTCGCGGCCGGGTCCGCTTTCGTCTCGCGAGTCGCTAGGCTGTCACACCACGTCGTCGTGGTCCATCAGGGGTCGGTCCCGGTCGGCGGGCGCGGGGTCGTAGGTGACGATTTCGAGCAGGTTCCCCGACGGATCGAGGAAGTAGAACCCCTCGAACGCGCCCCAGTCGTAGGGCCCTTGATTCGGGAACTGACCGTCGAGCTCCGCCATCAGTGACTCGTAGGTCTCGCGGTCGGTCTCGAAGGCGACGTGAGCCTTATCCAGCGGGTGATCGAGCCCCCGGTCGTCCCAGCCCTCGCCGCGCCCCGTTTCGACGAGCGTGACGACGGTTCCGCCGTCGGTCTCGAACATGACGTGTGCGCCCGTGAAATCCTCCGGCGGCCGCAGGAGGTCGAGGTCGAGGACGTCCCGATAGAAGGCGTACGCGGCGTCGAGGTCGTCGACATCGACGTTGATGTGATCGACGGCGTCCATGCTGGCACTGGTCGGCCGGTCCCGATATAGGTTTTCCCTCCGTACCGCGAGGATTTTTTATCGTCGGGCGACGAGCGGTGGTCATGTCGCGGGCCCCAGAGACCGACGACGAGCAGGTCGACCCCGACGCGCTGGTGGATGCCGGCGCCGTCGACGACCTACTCGCCGTGACCCCGGCGGACGTCGGCCCGGCGCCGGAACTCACCTTCGCCCGGAACGTCTTCCTGCCGCTGACGACCGCCTGCCGGTACACCTGCACGTACTGTACCTTCTACGACGTGCCCGGCGAGGCCACCCTGATGCCACCGGAAGCGATCCGTGAGCAACTCCACTTCGGCGCCGAAGCCGGCTGCACCGAGGCGCTCTTTACCTTCGGCGACGCGCCGGACGAGCGATACACGGCCGTCCACGACCAACTCGACGACTGGGGGTACGACACCGTCCTCGACTATCTCTACGACGCCTGCGAGATGGCCCTCGACGTCGGCCTGCTCCCCCACAGCAACCCCGGTGACCTGCGCGCCGACGAACTGGATCGCCTCGCCGAGGTCAACGCCAGCATGGGGGTGATGCTGGAGACGACGGCCGACGTGGACGCCCACGCGGGCGCGCGACAGAAGACTCCTGAGCGTCGCTTGGGGACGATCCGTGCCGCCGGCGAGATGGCGGTTCCCTTCACCACGGGCATCCTCGTCGGCATCGGCGAGTCACGACGTGACCGGGCCGAGAGCCTGCTGGCGATCAGCGAACTCCACGAGCGTTACGACCACGTCCAAGAGGTGATCGTCCAGCCCGTCGTCCCCAACGAGCGCTCGGACTTCGACCGGCCCGCCGTGGCAACCATGCGCGAGACGGTGGCGATGGCGCGGGTGGCCCTGCCGCCCGAGGTGTCCGTGCAGGTGCCGCCGAATCTCGCACCGACGCGTGACCTACTCGACTGCGGGGTCGACGACTTGGGCGGCGTCTCCCCGGTCACCGACGACTACATCAATCCCGACTACGCGTGGCCGGCGGTCGAGGAACTGTCGGCGCTCGCGGACGAGGCGGGTGTTCCGCTCCGCGAACGGCTCCCAACCCACGACCGGTATCTGCCGGCGGCGTACCGACGCGGCGCGGTCACGCCAGCCGAGTGCGAGGTCGACCGAGAGTGGCTCCGCCCGGCGATCAGGGAAGCGCTCCGCGCGGATGACGACGCCGGCCGCCGGTACCGCGCCCTACAGTAGCCGCTCCTCGACAGCCGGCAAGCGCTTGCGGACGAGGGTGTAGGCGCCGCCGACGACGATGAGGGCGATGGCGACACGCCGAACTGCCGGGCCGAAGGCGACGAGGCCCGGGGCGAGCAAGCAGACGGTGAGCAGGTAATCCTCGGGGGCGCCGTCGTAGCGCACCCAGTACCGCGGTGCGATCCACCGACTCCGGGAGTGAAGATACACTGCCTCCGCGGACGTCCGCTCCCACGGGCGGGCTTCGGTCCCCGCGCCGAAGGCGTCGCTCACGGAGTGGACGGCCGCCGAGAGGAGAAACCACGCGACGGCGACGGTCCCGGTGCCGGGGGCGATGGCGGCTGCGGCGAGCGCCGGGACCGCGCCGAGCCAGTAGTAATCGGGGAAGTGGAGGCTCCGACGGTGGACGCCGGCCACGAGATCCAGATCCGGGAAGATCCCGCCGGCAATCGCGGCCAAGGCCGCGATAGGGGCCAACTCCGGCGCGACGACCGTCAGCGGAAGCGCGAACAGCAGGCCGACGGCGGCGTGGGTGGTCGCCATCATCTCAGTCGTCTGCGGTGGGGGCCGTCTCGTCGAGCATCGGCGTCCCGTCGGCGCGTGGCCCGAGACGGGGACCGTGGGGGCCGTCGTCCGGGTCGATGGGACGCCGCCGCTCGTAGTCGGTCGAGCGCTCGACCGGCCGACGGCCAATCGCGGTCACCATGTCGACGTAGTCGGCGACCGAACGGAACTCGCCGTAGTCGCCGCCGGCGCGTTTGGTGATCTCCTCGGAGAGGAGCGTCCCCATGAAGTCGTTGGCGCCACAGGACAGCGTCTTCAGCGACTTCGCGTCGCCGAACTTCACCCACGAGGTCTGGAGGTTCTCGATGTTGTCGAGGAAGAGTCGGGAGACGGCGATCATGAGTTCGTCCTCGGCGTCGCTCGCACCGCCGTCGACCAACCCCTGTTCGGCCAGCGGTGTCTGCTGGTGGATGAAAGAGAGGGGGACGAACTCGGTGATCCCGCCGGTACGGTCCTGCAGGTCACGCACCCGTTTCAGGTGCATGACGCGGTGCATTTCGTTTTCGACGTGGCCGTACATGATCGTCGCGGTGACGGGGAGGCCGGCGGCCATCGCGCCCTCCATCGCGTCCAGCCACTCCCCGGTGTCCATCTTCCCTGGACAGATCACCTCGCGCACCTCGTCGACGAGGATTTCGGCGGCCGTGCCCGGTGCGCTGTCGAGGCCGGCGTCGCGGAGCCGTCGGTACACCTCCGCGTAGGACCGGTCGGTGCCCCGACGGGCGTGGTAGGCCTCTTCGGGGGTGATCGAGTGGACGTGGACGCCGTCGACGGACATGGCACGAATCTGTTCGACGTAGGTGCCCGGTGAGGTGGTGTATGCCTCGGGCGGGCGGTAGTTCAGTGCGTCGGGGTCTGTGGCCGCTTCGAGCAGTTCGCGGTGGTCGGCGTCGAGGGCGAAGGCGGGGTGGAGGCCGCTGACCGAACACACCTCCGAGATGCCCAAGTCGACGGCGTCGGCGACTGCTTGCCGCGACTCGGCCGGCGTCTTCGTGAACCCGCCGTGATCGTCGGGGGCGTCGGCCTCGAACGCCGACGCACGGTCCTTGAAGTTACAGAACAGACAGCCGGTGTCACAGGCCGTCGTGACGTTGTTGTTGAGGTTGGCGACGAAGGTAACGTCGTCGCCGACGACCTCGGCGCGTCGGTGGTCGGCTGCCTCCAGCACCGCCTCCTTGCGGGCCGGGTCGATCCCCGCGCGGTCGGTGCCGGTCGTCAGGAGTTCCACCCCGTCGTCGACGGTGAGGCGGACGCCGTCCCGGGCCTTCGCCAGCGCGTTCTCGAAGTGTTGGTCGGTCTCGGGGACGTGCCGGAACTCGATCCCATCGACCGCGGCGGCTGGCGGATCGCTCATCGTACTGAACGACACACCCGAGGCTAATATGGGTTGTCGTCACGGGGTCGTGTGGCCGCGACCGCCCCGAGCCGTCAAAAGACCCATGTCGGTCGGCCTTGTCAGGTCGAACATGCATTCGCGGGTCCGGAACCTGATCGACCGCGCCTACGAGCGACTCCTCCGCCACGATATCGGCGACGGCCCGGACCACGTCGCCATCATCATGGACGGTAATCGGCGATACGCCCGCGAGCGGGGCGACGAGGCCACCGCCGGCCATCGCGAGGGCTCTCAGACCACCGAGCAGGTGCTCCGTTGGTGTCACGATCTCGGGATCGAGGAACTCACCCTCTATGCCTTCTCGACCGAAAACTTCGACCGGCCGCCGGCGGAGCGCGAGCATCTCTTCGACCTGATCGAGTCGAAGCTCCGGGAGTTCGCGAACGCCGACGGCGTCCACGAGAACAGGGTGTGTATCCGTGCGCTCGGCGAGATCGACCGTCTTCCCGAGCGCGTCCGCGACGCCATCGCGTACGCCGAGCGACGAACCGCGGAGTACGACCGCTTCCGGCTGAACGTCGCGGTGGCGTACGGTGGCCGAGCGGAACTGCTCGGTGCCGCCCGCGACACGCTCGCCGCTGTCGCCGACGGCCGTCTCGACCCCGTGGACGTCGACGTCGCTGAGATCGAACGCCGCCTGCACGCCCGCCCCGTCCGCGACGTGGACCTGATCGTCCGCACGGGTGGCGCCGAGCGGACGAGCAACTTCCTGCCGTGGCACGCCAACGGTAACGAAGCCGCGGTCTTCTTCTGTGCGCCCTACTGGCCGGAGTTCTCGAAGGTGGACTTCCTGCGAGCCATCCGAACCTACGAGTCTCGCGAGGCGTCGTGGCGACACACCCGGTCCGAACGGGCGGTCGCCTTGGTCCGTGCGGTCGCCGGGTCCTCACTCGTCGAGACCCGCGAGGTGGTCGGCCGCCTCCGCGAGAACCTCCCTCACAGCGACGCCGAGCAGTTGTCTGACGAACTCGACCGGCAAGAGCACACCGCAGACTGATCCTGCGGCCCGGTCAGCCGTCCCGCCGTTGCCGACGGCGTTCAGCGTCCGAACCGCCGCTGGCGATTCTGGTAGTCGATGACCGCCCGGAGGTAGTCTCGCTTTCGCAGGTCCCGCCAGTTCACGTCGGTGAAGTAGAGTTCCGAGTAGACGGACTGCCAGATCATGAAATCCGAGAGTCGCTCGGCGCCCGTCTTGATCAGGAGGTCGGGCTCGTCGGGGAAGACGAGACGGTCCTCGACGTCTGTCTCGTCGACGTCGGCAGGATCTATGCGCCCCTCGTCGACGGCCTCGGCAAGCGACCGGACGGCGGCGGCGAACTCGCCTTTGCCGCCGAGGCCAACGTTCACCTGCACGGGCGCGGCGACGGGTTCCGTGTCGTCGGGGCCGCGAACGGCGAGCGGCCGGGGCGTGTCGATGGACTGCAGTTCGCGCTCCAGTGTCGGGACTACCGCCTCGTCGAGGACGCTCACCGAGACGGTGACACGCTCGGCGCCGCAGTCGAAGGCCCACTGGAGAACACGTTCGAGGCGGTCGTACGCCCCCTGTTCCAGCAGGTCGCGCTCTGTGAGCACGACGGCGACGTGGGTGGGCGGGTCGCCGTCGTGGAGTCGCTGTTTGAGCGCGAGATAGCGGTCGTACAGTCCCACGGCGGAGAGAGGCGGTGGACGGCCCAAAAGGTCACGGATTCGACGGACTGGCGGACGCCAGCGGGCTGTGTCGGGAGCGTTAAGTGGCCGTCGGGGATACCGGTGGGTGTGACGTCCACCCTTCGGCGGGCTGGAGGGTTCGCGGCCGTCGGGACGCTCGCGCTCGCCGCCCCCGAACTCGGGCAGGCGGCCGCCGCCCCCTTCGCCATCGTGGCGCTCCTCGCCGCGTTCGTCGTCGACGAGGGGCCGGTGTTCGACCTCTTCGCCCGGCCACAGGACCGCCGCGACGGCCGGCTCAACGGCCTCGCGGGCTTCGCGCTCGCGGCGACGGGTCTCGCGCTCCTCTCGACGGTTCCCCGGCAGTCGATGCCGATCGACCTCTTCGTCGCTGCCGTCCTCGTCGTCGCCTACGGGACGGTCGGCGCTCGCGTCGTCGAACGGGTGGACACCGCGACCAATCCGGGCCGGACGACGGCCGGCTTCGCTCTCGTCGCCTTTTTCGCCGCCCTCAGCGGGCAACTCGCAGTCGGGTGGACCCTCGGCACGCTCCCTGCGCTCCCCGCGGCCGTCTTTCTCGCCGCCGCGGGGGCGCTGGTCGCGGCACTCCTGCGCTCGATCCTCTACGAGCGCGACGACCCGTTGGTGATGCTCTCGGTCGGCCTCCTACTGTGGCTGTTCGACGCCATCGGCGTCGACGCGGCGCTCACCGAGGTTGGTGCCGCCCTCGTAGGGACGGTCGCACTCGGCTATCTCTCCTATCGAACTGGCACCGCGTCGGTCCCCGGCATGGTGACCGGCGTGTTGCTGGCTCTGCTCACCCTCGTCTTCGGCGGCGTCGGGTGGTTCGCCGTCCTCATCGCCTTCTTCGGCATCGGCGGCCTCTCCGCGAAGTATCGCTACGAGGAAAAGCGATCCCGCGGCGTCGCCGAGGACAACGAGGGGGCACGGGGAAGCGGGAACGTCCTCGGCAATGCCGCCGTGGCACTCGTGGCCGTCATCGGCTTTGCCGCCAGCGGGAGCATGCCCATGGAGGGCGAACTCTTCCGCTTTGCCTTCACCGGGTCGCTCGCCGCCGCCATGAGCGATACGCTCTCCAGCGAAATCGGCGTCCTGTTCGACAACCCACGGCTCATCACGACCCTCCGGCGGGTCGACCCCGGCACCGACGGCGGGATCACGTGGCAGGGCTACATTATCGGAATTGTCGGCGCCGCGGTCGTCTCGGGGGTCGCCGTCGGCGTCTTCGCCTTCGGATCGCCACGGCTCGCCGCTATCGTCGTCGTCGTCGGCGGCGTTACGGGCATGACCGTCGACAGCGTTCTCGGGGCGACCTTGGAGGGCGGCCGCGTCGGCAACCAAACCGTCAACTTCCTCGGGACACTCGCCGGCGCGGTCGCCAGTGCTGCGCTCGCCGCCCTCTTACTGTGATCCGTCGCGCGCGCCCGGCCGACGCTCCCGCGCTCACCCGCCTCCAAGCCCACCTCCGCGAACCGAGTCCGGAACTGCTCGACGCCGCTCTCGACGCCGACGAGTACTCGCCGGCGACGGTCCTAGTCGCCACGGCCGACGGCGACCCTGCGGGGTATCTGCTCGCGGTCCCCGGCGATGGAACGACATACGTCGCGGAACTGGTCGTCGCTCCCGATCACCGCCGCAACGGCATCGCCACCGCGTTGCTGTCGGCGTCTGCCGCCCGCTCGGAGCGTCTCTCCGTCACGGTCGCTCCCGAAAACGAGGCAGCGCGGTCGCTGTACCGTCGTTGTGGCTTCGAGGAGGTGCGCCGCCTGCCAGACTTCTTCGCGGACGGCGCGGCGGTACTGTACCGCCGGTAGTCGGCCGCCGGGATCAGTCGGCCGTCGCCAACTGATCGATCGTCCGCACCCGAACGTCGACGGGCGTTTTGACCATCTCACCCGACGACCGGGCGACGAACTGCTCGACGCCGCGCTGGGCCGCCACGTCCAGCGACCGCTGTGTGAGTTCGCCGTCGAGAACGACGGCGTACGGGGCCGGATCGGCCGTCGACACCGCGTCGAAGGCGTCGGCCGCGGGCACCGTCTCGATGACCGCGAAGTCGTCGTCGAGGAGACGTGCCGACCCCGTCTCGGACTCGATCACCGCTCGCACGTGGCCACGAAGCGTCGACGGGTCGTCCCTGACGGACCCGTTCGATTCGGAGGTGTCGTCGGCCTCCGTGCCCACCGTGCCACTCGTCTCGTCCTCGTCGGACCGGGTCGCCTCCGCCGTCGAGGCCGTGGCCGCCGACGCGACGGCGGCCGGCACCGACTCGGCGGGACCGTCCCCGTTCTCGACCCCCTCGCCACGCCCGGCGGACGAGGGCGCCGGCTCCCCGTCGCCGAAGAGGTCGCCGTACGGCGTCTTATCGCGGAGCGCGGACATGACCTCGTGACGTTCGAGGTCCTCGACCGACCGGCCCTCGGGGGCGAAGACGACGTAGTCCACGTCGCCCACTTGGGCGAGTTCGCGCAGGATGAGTTCCCCGCCCCGGTCGCCGTCGAGGAATGCCGTGACGGTTCGCTCCGCGGACATGTCGGCCACCGCGTCGGGAACGTTCGTCCCCTCGACGGCCACGGCGTTTTTGATGCCGTACTGCAGGAGTGTGAGCACGTCTGCGCGCCCCTCGACGACGATGACCGCGTCGGCGTCGGGCACCCGCGGGCCGGCCGGGAGGCCGTGGTACTCCGTGATATCGTCGATCCGGACGCTCTCGCGGACCTCCTCGAGGATCTTCGAGGAGTCCATGACGCTCTCGTCGAACGATCCCGCGAGCAGTTCCTTCGCGCGGTCGATGACCTTCCGGCGTTTCGCCTCGCGGACGTCCTCGATGTTCGTCACCTCGACGGAGGCCTGACAGGGTCCGACGCGGTCGATGGTTTCGAGCGACGCCGCGAGGATAGCCGTCTCCACCTTGTCGAGGCTGCTGGCGATGGTGATCCGGCCGAAGGACTGTCCGTTCTCGCTGTCGATCTGAACGTCGATACGGCCGACTTTGGAGGACTGTTGGAGGTCACGGAGGTCGAGTTCGTCGCCGAGCAGACCCTCCGTCTGCCCGAAGACGGCGCCCACGACGTCGCTCCGCTCGACGACGCCGTCGGCCGCAATCGATGCGTGAATGAGGTATTTGGCTGTGTCGTCCATTGATGATCCCCTCGGAGGGGCGGTGATGATGATGATGACACATGGGCCGGCCCATGTACGCCTATATAATTTTCGGGCAGGCGGGAAATACCTGTCGTACTTCGTACCGCTCGGCGCTCGGCCGCGGCCGATACAGCCGCGACCGGTCCGTACATGTCGGTCGCCCCCGACAGGGCCGGTACGGATGGGTTCCTCGCGGGATCGCCCGATGTCGACGGCCCTCGTCGCGACCGGTCTGCTCGCCGTGATCGGCGCCAACCTTCTCCCCCTGATCGGCGTCCTCGCGTGGGACTGGGACCTCACGTCGTTGCTGATCGTCTACTGGGTCGAAGCGCTCGGGACGGTCCTGCTGGCCGCGCTGAAGTCGTTGTTCGCCACACAGGGGTCCCCGGCGGTTCCCGGAGAGATCGAACCGCTCCACGAACTTCGAGCGAAACGCGGCGGCTGGCGGATCCGAGATGGGTGGCCGCCGATCTACCCGCGGAACATCCCGTTTGCCCTGTCGATCCTCGGGTTCTGGGTCGCCACCGTCTGTCCGCTCACCGTCTTCTATCTCTCTTGGGTCTCGCCGGTGGCCGTCCTCTCGCCGTCGCTCGGGCTCGGAATCGTCGCGCTGGTGGCCGCGCAGGTGTCGACGTTCGTCTTCGAGTACGTCGGCGCGGGCGAGTACCGGGACGTCTCCGCCCGCGAGGTCCTGCGGACGCCGGCAAAGCTCGGACTGGTGGTCGGCACTCTCGGCTGGCTCGGTATCGGCGGTCGCCCCGGTGGCCTCGTCGCCCTCGCTGTCGCCGTCCTCGCGAAGACAGGGGCCTCGGCACACCGTTTCTACGCCGATCACGTCGGGCGGCCGATCCTGCGGCTCGGCGAGCGGTTCGGCACCGACGCGGACCTCAGCGAGCCGCCGCCGGAACTCGAATCCCCCGACGCCCCCGTCCGGGCGCGGGTCGGCGCCGACAGTCGGTCGGTCCTGCTCGGGAGCGTCGGCGCCATCAGTTTCGGCTTCGCGAATCGTGTCGGCCTCGCCGCTCTCGCGGGGTTCGGGTTCGCGCTCGTCGTCCGCAACCTCCCGTTGATCGCTGTGACTGGTCTCGCCGTCCTCGCCGTCGTCGCCGCGCGGGTGCTCAGCTACTATCTCCGGTACGGCACCGTCGAATACCGGCGCCGCGGCGACAGACTCGTCGCGTACGACCGGCTCCTCGACGCGCCACAGTGGATCGTTCGCGTCGAGCCCACGATGGACGTCTCGGTGCGAAACGCCATCGCCGACCGACTGCTCGGGACGGGAACTCTCGTCGTCTCGGGCGTCGAGTCGGTCGACCGGGATACGGTACGGCTGGGGCCCGTCAGCGATATCGACCGCGCGGTCGACCGACTCGACCTCCCCGTAGAGCGGACGGCCCGCCCGGACCGCGATCCGGCCGCCATCGTCGCCTGTGTCGTCCTCGCGTTCACCTTTCTGGCCGTCCCCGCCGGCCTCTTTCTCACGCCTCGCGTCGAGACGTCGACGGCGGTCGGGGTGACCGTCGCCTTCGGCCCCTTCTTCCTGTTGCTGGTCGGCGTCCTCGCTTGGGCGGCCCTCTCGCGCATCTGAGGATGGCCGTCGACGGGGGCGTTCGAACCAACGGTTATCCGATCCTCGTCCGTATCGGTACTCGATGGCACACATCGCACGACTGCGACGCTACCCGGTCAAGGGACTCGACGGCATGGGAGTCGCGTCGGCGCGGATCACCGACGCGGGAACACTCGCCGGCGACCGCGAGTACGCCATGTGCGACCAGGCCGCCGGCTCCATCGAGACGGGCGAGGCGATGCAGACGCTCGCGTACAACGGGAAGCAGAGCGACCGCATCCACGCCCTCGACACGGCCGTCGATCCCGAGACGGAGACGTTGACCGTCACGCCGCCGGACGGCGACCGGCGGGTCTTCGACCTCGCGACCGACGAGGGTCGGGCGGCCGCGAGCGAGTGGTTCGGCGCGTTCATCGACGACTCCGTCGAGTTCCGCCGGCGCGAACCGCCGGCGTTCGTCGACCGTCCCGACGCCGGCCCCTCCGTGATTAGCACTGCCACCCTCGAAGCGGTGGCGTCGTGGTTCGACGACATGACCGTCGCGGGCGCCCGGCGTCGCCTCCGGGCGAACGTCGAAGTCGGCGGTGTCCCCGCGTTCTGGGAGGATCGGTTCGTGGGTCCTGACGCCCCGGCGTTCATCGTCGACGGCGCCGACGGCGCGGTTCAGTTCGCGGGTGTCGAGCCGTGTGCGCGGTGTGTCGTTCCCTCCCGCGACCCCGAGACGGGCGACCCGCTTCCAAGCTTCCGCGAGCGATTTGTCGAACGCCGGAAGGCAACCTTCCCCGAGTGGGCCGACCCCGACGAGTTCCCACACTACTATACGGTCATGCTCATCTCACGGGTGCCGGCAGAGAGCCGAGCGCGGACGGTCGCGGTCGGCGACACGATCCGTGTGGTGGAGCCAAGCGATCGGTGACTCGGCTCCCGCGTCGCTTCGGATCACCGGGTGGCTATATGTGCGGTCGTCCTCCAATCTGTGCGTATGGCGGAGCGTGCGTCGTCGGCGGTGATCGGCAACGTGCTGTTGATCGCCATCGTGGTCATTCTCGCGGCGACGGTGTCGGTGTACGTCTTCGGCGTGACGAACGGGACTCCGAGTCCGGCGCCGACGGTCGCACAGTCCAGCGGCGAGTTCGTCCCACAGGACGGCAACCAAGGTGGCATCGTGCGGATCACACACCGCGGCGGGGATACCCTCCGTGTCGCCGACCTAGAAATCGTCGTCGACGCGCGGGCGGCCTGTGGGAAGGTCGGCCGGTTGGTGAACCTTCCGGCGTCCGGTGGCGATCCGACCCCCGAAAGCGAGTTCGTCCGCGGCGACGACGTCTTCGACAACTCGGCCAACTCGGTCAGCGGCCCCATCGGTGAAAACGGCCGGACCGTCAACGGGAGGTGGTCGAGCGGCGAGACGGCGACCTTCCGGATCGCTTCTAGCGAGTGTCGAGTCACGTCCGGCGAGACGATCACCGTCCGAGTCGTTCACACGCCGACGAACTCGGTGATCATCAAGCAGACGCTAACTGCCTGATCGTGGGCCGGCGGCCCCGGAGACTGGCTGTTTATATGAACACCGCCACACATCTCACGTATGCAGACCCACATCGTCCCGGTCGGCTTCGACTACGACCGGCTGATCGCGCCGCTGATTCGCGACCAGCTCGACGTGGACCGGGTCATCCTGCTCGAGGGTGCCGTCGGGAGCGAGGCGAACGTGGAGTACTCGCGGAACATCTCAGAAAAACTCGAACAGGACTTTCGGAACCTGCTGGGCGCCGAAACCTGTCGCGTCGTCATCGAGGACGTCTACGACTACGACGCGGCCTTCGAGCGCGCCTACGACCTCATCAACGACCAGTTGGACGAGGGGGCGCCCGACGGCGAGGTGTGGGTCAACGTGAGTTCGATGCCCCGCCCGGTGAGTTTCGCCTTCGCTACCGCCGCCCACTCCATCACACTCGAACGCCAAGCCGACCGGGACCGCATCCACACTTACTACACCGCCCCCGAGAAGTACCTCGAGACGGAGTTGGCCGAGGAGTTACGAGCCAACCGCGACCTGTTGCAGACGCTCCTCGATTCGGCGGACGTCGCGGACGAACGGATCGAGGATCGACTCGACGGCACTGCCGCACTCCTCGACGAGTTCGACGAGCGCGGCACCACAATCGGCGCCAAACGCATCGGCGACAACCACATCGTGGAACTCCCGGTCGCTTCCTTCTCGAACGTCAAGCCATTCGAGGAGGTGATCCTGTTCGAACTCGGTGAACACGGCGAGTTCGAATCCGTCTCCGAACTCGCGGAGGCGCTCGCGGCCGAACTCGGCGAGGAGTACACCGACAGCTTCCGGTCGAAGGTCATCTACAACGTCGACCGCCTCGGCCCCGGCGGGAAAGGCTACATCGAACAGGAGGAACACGGCAAGTCCTACCGGACACGCCTGTCACGGATCGGCGAACTCTGGGTGCGCGCCCACGCCGACCGGGATTAGAAGTCCAAGCCGGCCGGGTCGTCGCTCGGGACGAGCGGACTCCCCGGTGGGTCCGCCGGCAGCGTCGGCAGGTTGTACGCCCCGGGTGCCACGTCGTTGGGGGCGTCGGGATAGAACGTCGCCGCTAGCGTCTGGATGTGCGCGCGGCCGACGTCGAGTTCGAACTGCCCGCCGCCGTACAGCGTCACGTCGTGATCTATGGCGTACTCGATGGTCTCTAGCAGCGATTCGACGGTGCCGAACCGCGACGGTTTCACGTTGAGCCACCGCGGTTCGAACGGCCGGTCGCGGACGCTCTCGACGCCCGTGATCGGGGCGTCCCACGACAGACGGCCTGTGGCACCCTCGACGATCGACCGCGTCCCCTCGGTGATTGCGGGGTCCTCGATGACCGCGTCGGGGAACCCCTCGATCACCCGCTCGTAGAGGGCTGGATCCGGCGCTTGATCCACGCTCGTCCCGACGTAGTGGCCCTTCAGGTCGAGCACTCGAACCGCGTCGGTGGCCGCGAGGTCGGCGACGAGGTCGGCCGTCCAGTCGCTCGTCGGGTCGAGCTTCAGGGTTATGCCGGGATGTCGGTCGAGGATGGCCTCGACGCGGTCGGTCGTCGGTGGGTCGCCGAGGCGGGTACTGACGACGAACCGCACGGGCGAGCGCTCGCGGCCGAGCGCCGACGCGAGGTCGGTGTCCGACTGGCGCAGGGCCAGATCCAGCGCCGCGCTCTCCAGCGCCCAGCGCCGGTAGTGTCGCGACGACGGCTGTTCGGGGGCCTTCGCCGGAAAGAGATCCACCTCGTCGAGCGCGGCCGAGAACGTCTCGATGGTGAACTCGCCGGTCGGGGCGAGCGCTCCGACGTCCGCGAGTGCGTCGTGATCCGGCGTGTCGTAGGTCACGTCCTCGCCGCGGCCGACGGTGCCGTCGCCGTGGAGTTCGAAGACGGTCGTCGCGCGAGTGAAGTCACTGGAGGTGTCGCGTTCGTGGCGGCGGCGGGTCTCGCGGTCGACCCGGAGCGGCAGGTCGGCGAGACGGTCGTAGAGCGCCATATCCGAGATACACTCCCTAGGCTGATAACGTTGGGCGGGCGTCACCGCGGTTCGAGTTTCTTCACCCGCGTCGCGAGCGTCAGGAACGTGGCCGTAAGCGTCAGGACGACAGCCCCCGCGGCGGCGAGTTCGTGTATCGGCGAGAGGTGGGTGATCGTCCCGTCGACGATCCGCTGGCCGGGAAGCAGAGTGTGGTGGGGTGTGCCGACGAGCGGGAGGAAGTAGTCGACTAGATCGTTCAGCCCGTACCACGCGACGGCGACGGCGACGGCGCCGACGGGGAAGTCGCTGTACCGGTGGATGACGAACGCCTCGACGACCATCATGAGATGGCTCCCGAGGAGGAAGGCGTACATCGGGAGCGCGGTGGTCGCGAGGAAGCCGTCGGCGAAGGCTAGGAGCACGAAGGGCGTCCAGAGGCCGAGCTTCCAGCACCCGAAGAACGCGAGCGCGTTCACCACCTCGTTGGAGCGACCGAGCCACCAGAGGCCGAGCGAGAGTGCGATAAAGAGCGTCGCGACGGGGCTGTCGGGGACGAGCGGCCACGCCGCGAGCGGTTCGGCCGCGAACTGGAACCGGTAGTACCAGAAGCCAAAGGCGGTGCCGACGAGGTTGGTGGCGACGACGGCCGGTGCGAGCGAGAGGCCGAGATTCTCGACCGCACCGGGGAGGGGAGCGAGCCACCGGGGGAGCGTGTCCGAGTCGGGGAGGCCGTCGCCGTCGAAGAGCGCGCGGAGCCGGCCGACGGCAGCGGGATCCGACCCAGAGGACATGGTCGACGCCAAGGTCCGCCCCGATAAATCGGTGGCGGTCCCGGCACGCGGGTCGCCGCCCGTGACGGGGGGCCGGCCGGACGCAGCGAGCGGACGGCGCCCGTGACCCGAAGCGATACCGTGGCGAGAGCGGGGTCGTCCGTGCGATTCCCGCTCGCTCGTGGCCCGAGGTCGACCGGCAACAACTACCGAAAGGCCGCCGTTAAGTGGATCCCACCGTAACGTGAGTTATGACCGAGACGGATCTCGAAGAGCTTCGGCGCGGCACCGACTTGGTGAAACGCGGGTTCGCCCGGATGCAGAAAGGCGGCGTCATCATGGACGTCGTCAACGCGGAGCAGGCCCGGATCGCGGAAGACTGTGGCGCTGTCGCGGTGATGAGCCTTGAGGCCGTCCCTGCGGACATCCGTAAGCGCGGGGGCGTCGCCCGGATGGCCGATCCGGCGGCTCTCACCGAGATTCTGGACGAGGTGTCCATCCCCGTGATGGGCAAGGCCCGCATCGGGCACACCAAGGAAGCGGAGATTCTCCAAGCGAAGGGTGCCGACATGGTCGACGAGAGTGAGGTGCTCACGCCCGCGGACGACGAGTACCACATCGACAAGCGGGACTTCACCGCCCCCTTCGTCTGTGGGGCGCGGAACCTGCCCGAGGCGCTCCGCCGGATCGACGAGGGCGCGGCGATGATCCGCACCAAGGGCGAGGCCGGAACCGGCGACGTGAACCAAGCGGTCACCCACCAGCGCGCGATCAAGGGTGCCATCCGGGAACTCGACGGGATGGCGTACGAGGAGCGCGAGCGCTGGGCGCGAGAGCACGGCGCACCGCGCGACCTCACCCACGAGACGGCCGAGATGGGTCGACTCCCGGTCGTCAACTTCGCCGCAGGCGGCATCGCGACCCCGGCCGACGCGGCGCTCATGATGCATCACGGCTGTGACGGCATCTTCGTCGGCTCCGGCATCTTCGGCGCCGAGAACCCCGAGGCGATGGGAACTGCCATCGTCGAGGCGGTCAACAACTGGGACGACCCCGAGCGTCTGTCCGAGATTGCGACGAACGTTGGCAAGGGGATGAAAGGCCAGTCGAACGCCGACATGCCCGAAGAGGAGAAGCTGCAAGGTCGCGGCGTCTGAGGCCGCCCACCCGCCACGGCCGAGACGCGCTGCGCTACGTTCGGGCGTCGGGCGGCGCCGGCCCCTCCGCCTCTGGGCGCCACTTGGCGGCCGGGAAGATCATCGAGACGATCGTTCCCTTCGGCTCGTTGCTGTCTATCGCCATCGTCCCACCCAGTGGCGTCACGAGCCACTTCACGAGCCACAGTCCGAGTCCGCTCCCGTGTTTGAGAGGCCGCTCCTCGCCGGTCTCGATCACCTCCCGTTCCATCTCGGGCATGCCGGCCCCGCTGTCGGCGACGCTGATTCGCAGCGCCCCGTCGTCACTCTCGCTCACGCGGAGCGTCACCTCGGGGGTGTCCGTCGAGTGGCGGATGGCGTTGTCGACGAGTTCTTCGAGCGCGATCCGAACGGCGTGTCGGTTGGCGAGCACGACCGGGTTCGACCCCTCGACACGGAGGGTCGCCGCGGGGCACTCCTCGCGGTAGTCGGCGGCCACCGTCTCCAGTAGCGGCCGAACCTCGACCGGGCGTACGTCGCGGATGTGCTGATAGAGGTCGTCGAACTGGCGTGCCCGCTCCGAGGTGTCGAGCAGTTCCTCGGCCGCGGAGACGATGTCCCGGAGATCCGTCCGCGCTTTCTCTATGGACATCGGGAGCGCGGCCTCGTCGACCGCGTCCTCGATGGCGTCGAGCGTCATCGACACCCGTTCTGCGTTGCCGACCACCACGTTGAGTCCGTTCCGGAGATTGTGTCGAAGGACGCGGTTGAGCACCATCAACTGTTGGCGACGGGCCTTTCGCTCGGTGATGTCTTGGATCGTCCCCCGCAGGACCGTCGCTTCCCCTTCCTCTTCCCCGACCGGCTGGCACGTCGTTCGCACGATGCGTGTGGTTCCGTCGGCCGTGACGAGTTGTGCCTCCACGTCGTACGGGAGGCCCCAGTCGAGGGCGCGCTCGACGAGTTGCCGTATCCGGTCGCGGTCGGTGGGGTGGTAGAACCCCAGCGAATCGTCGAGCGACGGCTCGTAGGATGGACCGACGCCGTGAATCCGGCGGGTGCCCGCGGTCCACCGGAGTTCGGCGGCCTCGATGTCGAGTTCCCACCCGCCGACGTCGGCGGTCTCCTCGGTTCGCGCCGAGAGGTCGCGGCTCCGCTCGAGTGCCCGCTCGTGTTCCTTACGTGCGGTGATGTCCGTCTGGATCGCGACGAAGTGCGTGATCGATCCGTCCCGCTCGTCGGCGATGGGGGCGATGGTCTGGTTCGCGATGTAGCTCTCGCCGTTCGCCCGGCGGTTCACGATCTCCTCTTGCCACACCTGCCCGGTGACGATGGTCTCCCAGAGATCACGGAAGTAGTCCGGCCCGTGGTGACCGGAGTTGAGCATATCGGGCGACCGGCCGATAGCTTCGTCGGCCTCGTACCCGGTCACCACCTCGAAGGCGGGGTTTACGTAGACGATCCGTCCCTCGAAGTCGGTGATGAAAATCGCGTGCCCGGCCGCCTCGACGGCCTGTTTGAACCACGCCGGATCCAACTCCAGACACGATACGTCCGTGCGACCCCCGGCGTCGTCGTCGGGTTCAGTGTCGGGGTCACGGTCGCCGTCGCTCATGTGCGCGATGGGTTCGTCTCGGACGCTTATAGACGGGGCGGGCCTCCTCAATGCGTGAGAACGACCGCCGCTCAGTCCCGATACAGCGTCGCGCCGCCGCCGATCCGCGTCTGGTAGGCGCGTGCGTCGACGCCAACCGCGCCGAACCCCTCGACCATCGCGGCGGCGATGTCGCGGCGGTCCTCTGGGTAACACGCCGCGAGCACACCCGGACCGGCGCCGCTGACGGTGACCCCCGTGGCGCCGGCGTCGAGGGCGGCCTCGCGCACCTCGTCGTAGCCGGAGATGAGGTCGGCCCGGGCGGGCGTGACGAGACGGTCGTGCATCCCCTTGCCCACGAGGCGCGGGTCGTCCCGGCACATCCCGGTCGTCAGCGTCGCGGCCCGACCGATCGTGTAGACGAGTTGTTCCATCGTCGCCCCCGCAGGCACCACGTCTCGTGCGTCGCGCGTCGAGATGGCAATCTCCGGCAGGCAGGCAACGAGTGGGATGTCGGCGTCGACGGTCGTCACGTCCCGTCCGGTGGCGACGGTGAACCCGCCGAGCAGAGCGGGCGCCACGTTGTCGAGGTGGACCTCGCCGGAGACGGTCGCCTCGCCCTTTCCCGCGATGGGCACGAGTTCCGTTCGCGTGAGTCCGCGGTCGTAAAGTTCGTTGAGCGCGAGCGCCGCGGCGGCGGCGCTGGCCCCCGACGATCCGAGCCCCGACGAGGGGCGGATACCCTTGTCGATGCGGATGTGGGCTGGAGCGTCGAGCGCCTCGGCGACCGCACCGACGGTGTTGTTCGCGGGGTCTTCGGGAATGAACTCGCTCCCGTAGCCCGTCACGTCGATTGTCGTCCGGTCGGCCTTCTCGACACGGATGACGTCCGCCGGTCGGTCGAGGGCCGCGCCGAAGACATCGAACCCGCTACCGAGGTTCGCACTCGTCGCGGGAGCCCTGACCGTGATCATGCCACGGGGTTGCGCGAGTCGGGTCAAAAACCTGCCGAAGGTCGACACCCCGTCACGGCCGGTCCTCGCTTCGACGTGGACTGGCGGGTCCGCCGACGCTTCTCCTCGCGGGCACCGTCGTCGTTCCCGGCCGTCGCGTTGCTGGTCGGCACGAGACGGACAGGGTGAAGCCGCTCAGTCCGAGGTGGCGACGGGAGTGTCCGTCGAAATTAGGTCGAGCACATCGTCGAAGAAGTCGAGCGAGTCGTTGGGGCCGGGGTGGGCTTCGGGGTGGTACTGGCGCGTGATGACGCCGAGTTCCTCGTTTTCCAGCCCTTCGGCGGTGCCGTCGTTGACGTTCACCTGTGTCACGTTCAACTCGTCGCCCGGCTCCCCGACGGTGTAGCCGTGGTTCTGGGTCGTCATGACGACCCGGTCGGTGTCTAGGTCGCGAACCGGTTGGTTGACGCCGCGGTGACCGAAGTCCATCTTCTCGGTGCTTCCGCCGAGAGCGTTGGCGACGACCTGCTGGCCGAGACAGATACCCGCGATGGGCAGGTCGCCGACGAACTCGTCGACGAGCGCCTCGGCGGCCTCGAAGTTCTCGGGGTCGCCGGGGCCGTTCGAGATGAACAGGAGGTCGGGGTCGACCGCCGCCACGTCCGCGGGCGTCGCGTCGTAGGGCAGGACGTGAACGGTCGCGTCCCGCTCCAGCAGGGACTCCGCGATAGAACCTTTGGCGCCACAGTCGATCATGGCGACCGTCGCGGTCGATCCACCCTCGTAGACGGTCGGCTCCTCGACGCTGACTTGGGCGCCGATGTCGACGTGTTCGCTCATACCTTTGCAGGCGTCGAGTTCGGCCTTCGCGTCCGCTGGCGTCGCGTCCGGACCGACCGCTAGCCCGCACCGCATCGCCCCCTCCTCGCGGATCGAGGTTACGAGGTCGCGCGTATCGAGGTGGTCGATGGCGGGGACGCCCTCCTCGGCGAGCCACTCGACGACGTCGTCGGTGAACTCGCGGGCGATGGCCGCACGCGGGTGAACGCGGTCGGACTCGAAGCGCTCGGATCGGACGCCGTAGTTGCCGATAAGCGGGTACGAGAAGGTGAGCACCTGCTCCTCGTAGGAGGGATCGGTCAGGCTCTCCTCGTATCCGGTGTAGGCGGTCGTAAAGACCAGTTCGCCGCGTGTCCGACCCGGAGCACGACCACGCGCTTCGATCACGCGGCCGTCCTCTAGGGCAAGGTAGGCGTCCGACATTACGAGATACACAGGCCGTCACCTCCAATAAGCCTTGCTTTCGAAACTGAGTTACGAAATTCGTAATCGGTAAGGAGGTCCCGACCGAAGGCGCCGTATGGACGAACTGGACCGTCGAATCTTGGCGATTCTCCGCCGGGATTCGCGGACCCCGTACACCGAAATTGCAGACCGGGTCGGCACCTCCGAGGGGACGGTCCGCAACCGGGTCGAGCGACTCGTCGACGAGGGGATCATCGAACGGTTCACCGTCGCGACCCGTACCGGCAACGTCAAGGCCATGATCGAGGTGTCGGTGGCTGTCGACGTCGACACCACCGGCGTCTCCGAACGGATGGCCGACTGGGACGAGGTGGACTTCGTCTGGCAGGTCTCCGGCGAGAAGGACGTCGTCATGGTGGTCGACGCCGCCGACACCCGCGCCGTCAACGAACTCATCACGCAGGCGCGGGACTTAGACGAGGTCCAGAACACGAAGACTCGGCTCATTCTCGACGAACGGCTGGGGTAATCGCGGCGCCGAACCGTCACGGGTAATACCCTAGACCGACCACCAGAAGCCATGAGCGACGTAGTCGACGACGACCTCTACCGGCGGACGAAGGCGCTGTTGGAACCCGGCGATATCGACCTTGCGGGGGCCATCGTCCACACCGATCTCTCGGGGCAGGAGGACCTCGAGATGCACGAACTCACGGTCGAACTCAACGAGGTCATCGCCGCCCACGCCGAGATGGGGGAGACGTATATCTACGCCGGCAACGACGACCCCGACTTCGCCTCGAACCAGTTCCAAGGGCTGACCGTCGAGGACGACACCTTCGTCTGGGAGTGTCAGCAACTCCTCCGGAACGGCACCTTCGACATCGTGTTCTACTACGAGGCCGACGTCGATCAGGCGGCGCTGGTGGCCGAGGTTCGCGACCGGGGGTACGAGGTGACGAGCGTGGTGCTCGACGAACACGGCGACGTGACTACCGACGCCTGAGGTGGGGCACCGTCGCTGCACCGTACGCCGGTGACGGGCCGCCGGTCGACCGGTAGTTTTCACCGTTCGGTAGACGACGGGACGTTTAAGACGCCGTATCTCGGAGGTTGGCGTATGCAACGGAGTCAGGGGGACATCCGGCCGCTCGGGTCGGCGTCGGCGGGGCCGGGACGGGCCCCGAACCGGACGCCGGCGCGGTCACGGGGCCGGCGTTATTGGAAGAGTTTAGGTAGGACGGGCGCAAACGCTGACGCGAACCTGAGCGTATGATTCTCGTGTCCCGAGGTGAGCATCTGTGACGACGGGCGTGATCAGCGGGGTGACGGTCTCCCACCAACGCGCGACCGTCGACGAAATCGAGTCCGCCGCCGCCGAGGGCGTGGCCACCGCCGTCCGCGACCTTCTGGCGAGCGACGGCGTCGACGAGGCGTTCGCCCTCCAGACCTGTAACCGCGCCGAAGCCTACGTCGTCACCGAGGATGTCGCCGCCGGCCGCGCGGCGCTTGCGGACTTCGCCCCCGAGGTCCGCGACGGCGCCGTCCGGGAGATGGACCACGAGACGAGTCTCCGCCACCTGATGCGGGTGGCCGCCGGACTCGAATCCCTCGTTCTCGGCGAGGATCAGATCATCGGCCAACTCCGCACGGCTTTCGAGACGGCTCGCGGCGCCGGCGGGATCGGTTCGGTTCTCGATCCGGCGATCACGAAGGCCCTGCACGTCGGCGAGCGGGCGCGCACCGAGACCCGGATCAACGAGGGCGTCGTGTCGCTGGGGAGCGCGGCAGTCGAACTCGCCGCCCGGGAGCGCGACCTCGACGGGGCGACCGCTCTCGTCGTCGGCGCCGGCGAGATGGGACGGCTGGCCGCCCAAGCCTTCGACGATACGGGCGTCTCGACGCTGCTGATCGCCAACCGGACGGTCCCGCACGCCGTTCACCTCGCCGAGGAGGTGGAGACGGCGGCGGAAGGTGTCGGTCTCGACCGGGCTCCCGCGGCGGCCGAGCGCGCGGACGTCCTCGTCACGGCGACGAACAGTCCGTCACACGTCCTCGGTCGTCCAGCACTCGGCGACGCCGGGGCGACGCTCGTCATCGACCTCGCCCAGCCCCGTGACGTCGACCCAGCAGTCGACGACCTTGACGCCGTCGTGGCCTACGACATCGACTCGCTGGAGGCGATCACCGACGAGACGCGGGAGCGTCGCCGGGCGGCCGCCGAGACGGTCGAGCGGATGATCGACGAGGAGTTCGAGCGACTCATCGACTCGTTCAAGCGACGGCAGGCTGACGAGGTCATCAGCGCGATGTACGAGAGCGCCGAGATGGTCAAAGAGCGGGAACTCCACACCGCACTGTCGCGGCTGGAGTCTCAGGGCGAGTTGACCGAACAGCAGCGCGAGACGGTCGCCTCGCTGGCCGACGCTCTCGTCGGTCAGTTGCTCGCCGCGCCCACCAAGAGCCTGCGAGACGCCGCCGCCGAGGACGACTGGACGACGATCCAGACCGCACTCGGCCTGTTCGACCCCGACTTTGGCGGCGACCACCCCGACACACCGTCGGCCGAGACGCCCCGCGAGGGCGTCGACGGCGACGACATCCCACAGCACGTCCTCGACCGACTGAGCGAGGAGTAAGCGCCCCCAATCGTTATCTTTTGGCCGGCCGACCGACGATCCGTGCCAGACCGCCTCGACGACGAAGAGATCGACCGCCGACTCCCGGACGGCTGGGAGCGCGCTGGCGACGAAATCGTCCGCGTCTACCCTTTCGACGACTACCTCGACGGCGTCACCTTCGCGACTAGGGTCGCCGAGGTGGCCGACGAGGAGTATCACCACCCGGAGCTCACGATCCGCTACGACGAAATCGAGGTGCGACTGACCAGTCACGAGGCGGGAGGCGTTACCGACGCCGACCTCCGCCTCGCGGGCCTGTTCGATGCCGAACGGTAGGTAGACGCCGCCTCAGCTTTCTGCGTAACCGTCGCCCTCGCCGTGTCGATGGACCCCGGACACCGACGAGGCGTCTCCGAGCGGCCACCGTCCACGATCCCTCGTTCGGCGACCTGCCCCGAGACGCCTACCACGCACACCTCGTGATCTGCACGTCGGGGTGACTCAGGACTGCTCGGGGAGGGGATCGAACGGCATCCACCCGTCGTTTCCGGTCGCGAGACCGCGGGTGCGGAGTTCCGGCCCTGCGTCGCCCTCGCGAACCTCGATCCGGGCGCCACAGAACTGGCCGACGGTGCTGACCGTGCGCTCGTCCTGTGTTCCCGGGTCGATGAGGAAGACGCCGAAGCCGTCGACGCTGTCGATGCGCCCGACCATCGTGTGGACGAACCGCGACACCGTCCGGAGGTCGTTGAACGAGAGCAGGGTCGTCACCGAGCAGATGCCGGTTCGGACGCCGCCGAGACCAGCCTCGTGGAAGGTTTGGTACAGCTTCGAGTAGCGCATCCCGATCCCAGTCAGGTCGGCGGGGCCGGAGACACCGACAACCCGCGCGGGGAGGTCCTCGTCGTCGCCGACGCAGTCGACGACCGCGGTCCGTTCGGGGTCGACCGTCACCCCCGCGGTCTGGCAGTCCTCGATCACTCGCTCTGCTCGTGAGTTGGTCGTGACGACGATGGTCCCCTCGTCGTCGCCTCCGGCGAGGAGCCGGAAGGCGAGCTGTCGGGTGCCGGCGTGGGTCGGCCCTGCGAGGAGAACGCTCGTCCCTGGCCTGATCGGCGGAACGGGAAGGTCGGCGAAGTTGTAGTTCTCCTCAGGCATTCCGATCACCGCCCGGGCGAATTCGGGGGCGCGGCTCCGGTGTCGCCGTGATCGCTGCGGCGAGGCGGTCGCCCGGCGCCGACCCGGACGGCCGTGTCACCGCGGTCGACCCGAGATCGACGGCGCACACGGGGGTCACGCTGGTCGTGTCCCGCCTCCGCTCTGTCGGGCCGATACAGCAAACGTTCATCGACTGATAACGGTGTGGAGGACGTATTAATACTGTGTGACTGGGCCGGAACACACTTGATTCGTCCCCCCGTACGTGTACTCGAATGGTCGCACACGCCTACGACTTCTGGCTGTTCGACCTCGACGGCACACTCGTTGACGTCGAGCCCTCCTACACTCACGCGGTGTTCGAACGCGTCGGCGACCGACTCGGCCGGGACTTCTCCGACCGCGAGGTGGAGGTCCTCTGGCACGGCCTCTCCGGGGAACGGACGCCTCAACTGCGCGAGTGGGGAATCGACCCCGACGACTTCTGGGCGGCGCTCCACGACGCCGAGGATCCCGCGGCCCGCGCCGAGGCCACCTTCCTCCACGACGACGCCGCGTTCGTCGCCGACGTGGACCGCCCGGTCGGCCTAGTCACCCACTGTCAGGAGTACCTAGTCGACCCGGTTCTCGACGGCCTCGGCATTCGGGACTGGTTCGATACCGTCCTCTCCTGCTCCCACGAAATTGGGTGGAAACCGGACCCCGCCCCCGTCTACCGCGCGATGTCGGACCTCGGCGTCGCCGAGAGCGCGGCCGGCACCCTCGTCGGCGACGGCCCGAACGACGTCGGGGCGGCGTGGAACGCCGGCCTCGATGGCGTTCACGTCGAGCGACACGGCCCGTACCGTCGGGGGCGCTGTGTGCTCGGTGACTATCGCGTTCAGTCGCTCGACGAACTGTGGGTGACCCCGCGGACGGCGGGCGACTGACCCTCGTGGGCGGGGCGACCCGCCTCACTCCGTCTCGATCCACAACCGAACCAGCCCCTCGCTCGTCACCGCGAGTTTCCGACCGGGAACAGAGCGCAGCTAACTCCGGCCTCGTGACTCGCCGGCCGGCCGAATCGACACGGACCCACTCTCTGTCGAGAGACACATCGCTCGGGCGCGACGGAATCCGCGCCTGCGTCGCTCAGGCGTCGAAGCCGACGAGGTTGGCGACGACGTCGTCGAGCGCCGACTCGACGGCGTCGTCGAGCGCCGCGACCCCCGGCTTGTCGGTCCGGTCGCGGGCTGCCAACACGCGGACTGACTCGGTGCCGACGGGGACGAACCCGCAGTCGAGGGCGTCGGCGGTCGCTCGGAGGCCGAGGCCGACGTCGGCCGCCCCCCCGATGACCTTCCGTGCCGGGCTTTCGAAGCCCTTGACCGTCAGTTCGTAGCCGTCGATGGCGTCGGTTAGATCACGGCGGTCGGTCTCCCGGCGATCTGCTAGGCGGTCTAGTTCGGCGTCGAGGCTGGCGCGGAGGCCGGCGTCGGTCGACCGGTTGACGAAGCGGAGATCGCGGTCGATCAGGTCCGCGAGGGAGTCGATCCCCGCGGGGTTGTCGGCGGGGACGACGAGGCCCCACTCTCGGGTCCACCCACCGAGGTCGACGGCGTCGACGTCGCGGTCGGAGGGTCCGGAGACGACCGCCACGTCGGGAACGCCGTCACGGAGGCGCCGCCGCCCTTGCCGGCTGCCAACGTCGAGGTAGCGGGGACGTTCCAGTCGGTCGAGCAGGCGGGAGAGCGCGGGGTCGTCCTCGCCGACGCCGAGGAGCGTCGGTGCGCGGACGTCCGACGAGAACAGTTGGACCCCGACCGTCTCGCCCGCCGCGAGGTAGTCGGTGTCGGCGTCGACCTCGACGATACCGTCGGCCTCGACGAGACTCGTCGTCGCACCGCTCCCCTTATCGACGGGGTAGACGAGGGTATCGCCGTCGCCGCCCTCGACCAAGCCGACGGGCATGAGGCGGGTTCGCCCCTCCGAGTAGCGCTCGCGGACGGCCATCGCTCCCTCGACGGTCGCCGTGCGGGGTTCGGGGAAGCCGGCGGCCTCGCGGATCGCCGGCGCGACGAACGTCCGGAAGATAGTGAGCGCGGAGACAGGGTAGCCGGGCAGGCCGACGTACGCGGAGTCGTCTAGGCGACCGACGAGCATGGGCTTGCCGGGCTTGACCGACACGCCGTGCAGGAGGAGTTCCCCCTCGCGCTCGATGACGCGGTAGATCACGTCGACGGCGCTCGCGGAGGTCGACCCCGACGACAGGACGAGGTCGCACTCGTCGGCGGCCTCGACGAGTAGCTGCTCCATCTCGTCGTAGTCGTCGCCGGCGTGGGGATAGAGGACGGCCTCGCCGCCCGCTTCCTCGACGCCCGCGGCGATGGTGTAGGAGTTCACGTCGTAGATCTGGCCGGCTTCGCTGTGGAGGGTCTCGCCCGGCCGGACAAGTTCGTCGCCGGTCGAGACGATGCCGACCGTCGGCGTGCCTCGGACGGGGACCTCGTCGACACCGAGCGCCGACAGCAGCCCGATCTCTCGTGGCGTGATCAGCGTTCCCGGACCGAACGCCCGGGAGCCGGCGGCGACGTCCGCGCCCGCGACCATCACGCGGTCGCCCGGTGCGACCGACGTGCGGACCGCGATCCCCGCGTCGGTCTCGTCGGTTCGCTCGACCATGACGACGGCGTCGGCGCCGGGGGGGAGCACCGCACCGGTGGATATCTCGGCACAGGTGCCCTCCTGTACCTCGACGTCGGGTTCGGCGCCGGCGTGGACCGTGCCGATCCGGTCGAGGACGACGGGGTCGGCCTCGTCGGCGCCGAAGGTGTCGCGGGCGCGGACGGCGTAGCCGTCGACGCTCGCGCGGTCGAAGCCCGGAACGTCGAGTTCGGCGTCGATCCGCTCTGCGAGGACCCGTCCCCGGGCTGCGTCGAGGGGAACCGTCTCGGAGTCCGGGGCTAGGTCGAGCGAATCGATGGCCGCGCGGGCCTCGGCGGGCGAGACGAGGTCGCGGAACTGTCGTCGGTCCGTCATCGGCGAACGCCTCCGAGTACGGACGCTGAACGTCGTCGGGTGTGACGCGGTGGCGAGACACCCACGAAGCGGGCGGGCGAACGGCGAGGCCGTGCGCCAGCGAGCGCCATCGTCTTTTCGCGGTCGTTCACGCCGACCACTCCCAGTCTTCGACTGCGACACGCTCACCGGCGTCGTACCCCTCCCGACGCTCGGGGACGACGACCCACCCGTCCGCGAGGGCGACACTGGAGAGGACGCCCGATCCGCTGGCGCGGGTGGGCTCGGCGACTTGGCGGTCCCCATCGCCTGTGGTCAGCCGCACCCTAGCGAACGTCCGGGTTCCGGGCTCGCTCGATATCTTTCGCGACAGTTCGGCCTCGACGGTCGGGTGGTCGGGAACGGGCATGTTGCCAACGCGCTTGAGGATCGGCCGCAGGAACTGGACGGCGTTGACGATGCAGGCCACGGGATAGCCCGGCAGCATGACGACCGGGGTTTCCTCGACGACGCCGAGGGCGACGGGGTGGCCGGGCTTGAGGGCGACGCCGTGGACGAGCACCTCGCCCAACTCGTCGACGACCTCGGGGGTGTAGTCTCGCTCGCCGACCGACGACCCACCCGTGGTGACGACGACGTCTTTCGCTAGGTCGCGCTGGATCGCGGCGCGGATGGCGTTGGGGTCGTCGTCGACGACCTTTCGGTAGGTCGGGACGGCGCCCCAGCGGTCGGCCATCCGCGAGACGGTCAGGCCGTTGGTCTCGATGACCTCGCCAGGGCCGGGGTCGTGCTGAACGAGTTCCTCGCCGGTGGGGATCACGCCGACTGTCGGGTGGTCGTACACCGTGACCTGATCGACACCGACGGACTTCAGCAACCCGAGATCCGAGGGCCGGATCCGGTGTCCGGGGTGGTAGAGTTCTTGGCCCTCGGCGACGTCTTCGCCCACGTCGCCGACATTCTCACCTTCGGCGACGGCGTCGAACACCTCCACCTCTTCGCCGACGGTCTCTGTCTGCTCGACCATGACGACGGCGTCGGCGCCTGCGGGCAGGTCGCTCCCGGTGTGGACGCGGACGGCCTCACCCGGAGTCACCGTTCCGTCCCCCTCGCGGAGGATCGTCGGCGACCGGTCGCTGGCGCCGAACGTGTCCTCGGCGCGAACGGCGTAGCCGTCCATCGCCGCGCGGTCGTAGCTAGGGACGGGCGTCGGAGCGGTCACCGTCTCCGCGAGGGTGCGGCCATCGGCCCGACCGAGCGCCACCCGTTCGGTGCGGTCGTGCCCGGCGACCACGTCGAGGACGGTCTCCAAGGCCTCGGCGACGCGGGTTCGGTCCTTGAACCCCGCGCGTTCGAGATCGTCGTGACTCATACCCGTCTTTGCGCTCGCGGATACAAAAACCCGTAGTCGGGGACACCGACACCGCGGCCTTTTTCGATCCCCGCGCCTTACCCCATCCTATGTCAGCACTGCGGGACGCGCTTCGGGACCTCCCCGAAGCAGTGTTCGCGGATCTGCTCGAAAGTGAGGACGCGTACCTGCTAGTCGTCGATCTGCCGGGGGCCACCGCGGATACCGTCGACGTCAACGTCGAGAAGGGACGCCTGCACATCGAGGCACGGCGGGAGAAGGATCTCCCGCCGTCGTTCGAGTACATCCGCGAGGACCGCCCGCTCTTCCTAGACGCGGAGCTTCCGCTGCCGCCGGATGCGACGGGCGCGGGGGCCGACGGATCGACCGACCGCGGCGTCCTCGAACTCCGACTCCCCAAGTACGAGGCCGCACCGGAGCAGTCCATTCCCATCGAGGACGCGTAAGCCCGGGTGGTTACGCTGGTCAACCTCCGTGCGTACTGGCGCTTCGTCCGCGTCCTGTACCAGTTTTTCCCCCTGATCATCGCGTACTGGCGCGACCGCCGGAAGTACCTCCTGTTCGGCGGCAGTCGTAGCGTCGGCCCCGAGACACAGCGGGAGCGTGCCGACCGCCTCCTGAACTCGCTGCTCACGCTCGGGCCGACGTTCATCAAACTCGGCCAACTGCTGTCGACCCGCCCGGACGTCCTCCCCCCGGCCTACATCGACGTCCTGACTAGGCTTCAAGACGACGTGCCGCCGGCCCCGTGGGCCGAGACGCGACCGGTTCTCCAGACGGACGTGGGCGAGGTCGACGAGGTGTTCGACGACTTCGAACGCGACGCGATCAGCGGTGCCAGCCTCGGCCAAGTGTACCGGGCCACCTACGAGGGCGAGCAAGTGGCGATCAAGGTCCGCCGGCCTGGTGTCGAGGACCTCGTGGAGGCCGACCTCCGGGCGATCAGGTGGCTGCTGCCGATCCTGCTTCGGTTCACCGACGAGGCCCGAAGCTTCTCGGTGTCGAACCTCGCCGACGAGTTCGCCAACACCATCAGAGAGGAGATGGACTACGCCCGCGAGCGCCGGATGCTCGGCGAGATCCGGGAGAACTTCCAAGATAACGGCCGGATCCGTATCCCCGAGGCCGTCGATGAACTCTCGGGCGAGCGTGTCCTCGTGATGGAGTATCTCAGCGGGACCAAGATCAACGACGTGGACCAGCTCGACGAACGCGGCATCGACCGGAGTGATCTCGCCGAGAGCCTCCAGCGCATCTACCTCCAGATGATCATCGAGGACGGCGTCTTCCACGCCGACCCACACCCGGGTAACCTGTCGGTCGACGACGACGGGTCGATCATCTTCTACGACTTCGGCATGAGCGGGACCGTAGATGCGTTCTTCCAAGAGAAGATCGTCGATTTCTACATCGCCGTCGCCAACCAAGACATCGACGGCATCCTCGACGCGATGGTCGAGATGGGGACGCTCAGCCCCACCGCCGACCGTGAGGTGATGGGCCAAGTGATGGAACTCGCCATCGCCGACGTGCGCGGCGAGGACCTCGAACAGTACCGCGTCCAGCAGGTCATCCAGCAGGTGGAGGACACCATCTACGAGTTCCCGCTCCGCCTCCCGCGGAACTTCGCGCTCATCATGCGGGTCGCGACGGTCGTCGAGGGCGTGTGTGTCACCCTCGATCCCGACTTCGACTTCATCACCGTCGCCACCGACTACCTCTCCGAACAGGGGTATCGCGAGGAGGGTGTCCGGCAGGCCGTGGAGGCGGCGGGTGACCAGCTAGAGGCGACGGCCCGGTCGCTGGTGACCGTCCCCCCGAAACTCGACGACGTACTGGATCGGGTCAAACGGGACGACCTTACGGTCCAAGTGCAACTCGACGACGAACACGACGTGTTGGATCGGCTCGCCAAGCGCATCGCCTACAGCATCTTGGCCGCGGTGGGCGTGCTCTCGACGGCCATCCTCTACTCGTTCAACCAGACGCCGGAGGCGGCCATCGTCGCGGGTGTAATCACCATCCCGGTCGGGGCCCTCCTCTACCGGTCGCTGCGGCGCAAGCGCGGCGTCACGGCCCGGCCCCAGTTCACGAGACAGGAGATGCGTCGCCGCCGCGACGAGTGATGCGTCGCCGCCGCGACGAGTGATGCGTCGCCGCCGCGACGAGTGATGCGTCGCCGCCGCGACGAGTGATGCGTCGCCGCCGCGACGGGTGATGCGTCGCCGGCGCAATACGCCACGCAGGGCTTTCCAAACCGTTTATACACCGCCTTCCGTTATCGACGCGTATGGCGAGAGAGCAAAAGCAGGTGCGAGAACTACAGGAGGGGAGCTACGTGATGATGGATGGCTCCCCGTGTGAGATCAACGCGTACAGTACGGCCAAACCGGGGAAACACGGCAGTGCCAAGGCTCGCATCGAAGGCAAGGGCGTCTTCGACTCGCGGAAGCGCTCGCTCAGCCAACCGGTCGACGCGAAGGTTTGGGTTCCGATCGTCGAGCGCAAGGGCGGACAGGTCGTCTCCGTCTCCGGTGACGACGCCCAGATCATGGACCTCGACACCTACGAGACGTTTACGATGCGTGTCCCCGAAGACGAGAACCTCTCGCCGGACGACGAAATCGAGTACTTGGAGTACGAGGGCCAGCGGAAGATCGTGTAGATGTTTCCCGGTGCGACCGCCGACCGGACGGACGCGGACTACGTCGTCGTCGGCGCACCGCTGGATCGCTCTACCACCTTCCAGCCCGGGACTCGGTTCGGTCCGGATCGGATTCGACGCTTCGCTGCGTCGTTCGAGGATTACGACCACCACACCGACCGACACTTCTCCGATCTTGGCGTCCACGATGCCGGTGACCTCCACGCTTGGAGCGACGCCGCGGCGTACGTCGACTTCCTCGCCGGCGAACTGACCGACGTCGTCGACGACGGCGCCACACCCGTGCTCGTGGGCGGGGAACACACCGTCTCCGTCGCGGGCGTCCGCGCGGTCGACCCCGACCTGTTCGTCTGTCTCGACGCCCACCTCGACCTTCGAGAGTCGTTCGACGGCGACCCGTGGAGTCACGCCTGTGTGACCCACCGAGCGCTGGCGGCAGCCGATCACGCCGTGATCGTCGGCGCCCGCGCCGGGAGCGAACGCGAGTGGGCGCGAGCACGCGAATCCGACGTGAGTCTCGTCGCTCCCGAGACGGTGCGGGACCGAGGCGCGGTGGCCGTCGAAGAGGCGGTCGACGCGGCCGTCGACGACCCCGATGCGACGACCTACCTGAGCGTCGATATCGACGCGGCCGACCCCAGCGTCGCGCCGGGGACGGGGACGATGGAGCCTGGCGGACTGTCGCCCCGCGAGATGCGCGACGTTGTCCGTGCGGTCGCTCCGATGGCCGACGGTGTCGACGTGGTCGAGGTGAACGACCGCGACGACGGACAGGCCGCGACGCTCGGCGGGCATCTGCTGCGTGCGTTCGTGTTCGCACACGCCGAGCGATAGACTCGGCCGACAGTGTCGGTGGACGCCGATGAAGACCCGCACGTGTGACGACCGTCCAGCGTTGTACGCCGGCCGCTTCGACCACCGGCCGCACACGTCCCGTGCCCAGCGAAGAGCACTAATCCCCGCCGGCCGACGGGCCGGTATGGACCGCAGCGAGTTCGTCGACCGACTCGACGAGGAGCTACGTACCGACGACTACGCCGACCTCGACGCGAGCGCGAACGGGTTACAGGTGGGTCACCGACGGGGCGATATCGGGCGCGTCGCTCTCGCCGTCGACGCCGCCGAGGCGACGATCCGCGAGGCAATCGAGCGCGACGCCGACGTTCTTCTCGTCCATCACGGCCTCGCTTGGGACGGCTTCGACCGACTCACCGACCTCCACTACGAGCGGGTGGCGCCGCTCGCCCGCGAGGACGTGGCGCTGTACGTCTCTCACCTGCCGCTGGACGGACATCAGGAACTCGGCAACGCCGCCGGCGTCGCCGACGTCCTCAAACTCGGTGATCGCGAGCCGTTCGGAGCGTACGGGCCCGAGGTCGTCGGCACCCGCGGGACGGCGGCGGATCCCTACACGATCGACGACCTAGCCGCCCGGTTGAACCGGGAACTCGACACCGAGACACAGGTACTCGACTTCGGCCCAGACGAGGTCGAGGAGGTGGGGATCGTCACCGGAAGCGGCGTCGACTGGATCGAGGCGGCGGCCGACGCCGGCCTCGACGCCCTCGTGACCGGCGAGGGCAAGCAGGCCGCGTACCACGAGGCCCGCGACCGTGGGCTCAACGTCTTTCTCGCGGGTCACTACGCCACCGAGACGTTCGGCGTCCAGCAGCTTGGCGACCTGATCGAGGAGTGGGGAATCGAGACGACGTTCGTCGCCCATCCGACGGGACTCTGAGGGTGTCCGTGTGTCGGCGCGTCGACCCATCCCGGTGACACACCGGGACCCGGGGATACGGCCCTCGTGGCCCTCGTCCGCGGACGGTCCCGACCCGACGCCAGACGGGGATCGGATCGTTGAAACCGCTCGGACGCGGAGAGCAGACCATGACCGACGACGACGGCGATACCGAGGTCCCCCGCGAGGAGTTCCACGAGGATCCGCTCGGCCACGCCGAGGTGTGGGCGGAGATGACCGTCGGCGACCTAGCGACCGAATACGGCAAGGCGGGCATCGGCGCCGCGGACATGGGTCGGGCGGTCGACCTCTACGCCGAGATGCTGGGCCGAGACGACGTGACCAACTTCTTCGGTCTCGCGGGCGCGATGGTGCCCGGCGGGATGCGCTCGGTGGTGACGGAGTTGATCCGCGACGGCCACATCGACGCGCTGGTGACGACGGGCGCGAACCTCACCCACGACAGCATCGAGGCAATCGGCGGGAAACACCACCACGGCCGGACGGGCCCCGAGGGGGACGAACGCGCACACGACGAGCAACTCCGCGACGAGGGCGTGGACCGCATCTACAACGTCTACCTCCCGCAGGAGCACTTCACGCTGTTCGAGACGCACCTCCGCGAACACGTCTTCGCCGCCTTCGACGGCGCGGTCGCCATCAGCGAGTTCACGCGGGAACTGGGGCGGGCGAACGCCGCGGTCAACGATTCGGAAGGCGTCGCCGAGGACGCGGGCGTCGCCGCTGCGGCCTACGAACACGACGTTCCCGTGTTCGTCCCGGCGATTCAAGACTCCGTGCTCGGTATCCAAGCGTGGATGCACTCGCAGGTCTCGGAGTTCACACTCGATGCCCTCGCGGACATGACGAACATCACGGATGTGGCCTTCGACGCCGAGAAGACGGGCGCGACGGTCGTCGGGGGTGGCGTCCCGAAGAACTTCGTCCTCCAGACGATGCTCACGGTGCCTGAAGCCTACGATTACGGCGTTCAACTCACCACGGATCCCGCCTCCACCGGCGGGCTCTCTGGGGCGACCCTCGACGAAGCGCGATCTTGGGGGAAGTTAGAGAAGTCGGCAAAAAACGTCACGGTCCTCGGCGACGCGACGATCACCCTCCCGCTGCTCGTCGCCGGCGCCCGCGACCGGATCGCGTGAGTCACACCAGCGACTCACTCACCGCGTCGAGAGCGTCCAGCCCTCGCACCTCCCCGTCGAGTTCCGGCACGCGTCTGACCGGCAGGTCGAACCGCGACTCGACGGCCGCGAGGCGCTCGGTGTGGCGACGCTCGTCCCGCCGGCATCGCTCGCAGTCGCAGTCCGCCCGATTGGTGAACAGGCGGTTGACCACCAGCGCCCCGACCGGCACGTCGGCGTCCCGCAGACTGGCGACGAGCCGTTCCGTCTCGGCTATCGCCATCCGCTCGGGCGTGAGCACGGCCCGGAACCGGGTGCGCTCGGGGTCGGTCAGGATCGCTCCCACGCGCCCAACCCGGTCGCGGAGGGCCGTCACCGCGTCGTCCGCGTCGTCGCTACCGGCCCCCCAGTACGCCGCCGGCCCGAGGACGACACTCCGGGCGGCACGGGCGGTACGGCCGACCCGGCGCCGGACGTCGCCCGCGACGCCGAGTGTTTCGGCGAGCACCGCCGGGAGGTCGAGCAGGCGAAGTGTGTGGCCCGTCGGCGCCGTATCGAGGACGAGGGCGTCGTAGTCGGTGTCGGCGTAGCGGGCGACGTACTCCAGCGCGGCCACCTCGTCGCCGCCGGGGATCACCCCCGCCTCGAAGAGGCGTTCGAGGTCCGCGTCGTCGAGGCGGAGGCCGGCGTCGCGAAACTCGGCGGCCAGCGCCTCGATCACGCCGCGGTAGGCGTCCTGCCCGGTCTCGGGGGCGACCTCCACGGCCGACAGCGATCCGCGGACGGTCGTCGGCTCCGCGCCGAGGTCACGTTCGAGGGCGTCGCCCAGCGAGTGTGCCGGATCGGTCGACACCACGAGCGTCTCCCGTCCCGAGCGTGCGAGTCCGAGGGCGTGAGCCGCCGCACAGGTCGTCTTGCCGACACCGCCTTTCCCCCCGTACAGCACGATGTCCGGTTCCGTCGCGTCGCCGTCGGTCATAGCCGAGTGATACGTACCGTACCGACACAAAGGTGTGGAGGGAAACCCGTTTGAGCCTGCGCCGCGGAGAGTCGACCGGCCGATGACGAGGGCACCGCTCCGAGTCGGGGTGGCACCCGGCGACGACGAGCCCTATGAGTGCCGAGGCCGCGCTTTCTCCGACCCGCGGTTCCGAGACCGTCTGATTGCTGTCACGGGAGACAGCGCCCCCGGACGAGTCATCACCTAGCACGTCGCCGCGGGTGGAGAACCACCTCACCGTCCGACGCAGCCGCCCGACCGGCCCCGACGGCGGAGTCGCCGCACGGCGCTAGAAGTACCCCAGCGCCGCGAGTTGTTCGCGCGTCTCGTCGGTGGGATCACCATCACCGATTCGCCGGACGCCGGCGTCCTCGACGGCGGCGAAGGCCGTCGATAGCCGCTCCGGGTCGCCTTTCCTGACCGTCCCGACGGCGCCCGCGCTCCCGACGTCGACCGTCCCGACGGCCTCGCCCCACGAGTAGGTCTTGCGGACGCCGTCCGCTGTCGCCCGGTAGATGACCCGGCTCTCTTTGAGGAACGGATCGGCGTCGTCCACGGCGGCCTCGTAGCGCCGGCGCAGGTCACCGGTGACGGGCTGTTTCGAGGCGAGCACTCGCTCGCGAGCACACGTGGCCCGACGCCCCTCGTGGGCGGCATCGATGACGTCTCGGACCGCGGTCAGTGCCGCCGGATCGGTGACGGTTCGGGGGCGGCGTTGTCGCGGCTGTTTGACCACCAGCGGGACGTGGAGGAGGCTCTCGGTGGTCGGAACGATGTGTGCCGTCGCGCGGGGCTGATCGGCGAGCAGTCCGAACTCGCCGAACCCCTCCCCGTGGTCGCCACAGACCACGAGGAGCGTGTCGTCGTATTCGCCGCGCGCCCGCAGTTCTGTCAGGACGCGTCCGAGGACGGCGTCCGCCTGTCGAATACCGCCGTCGTACAGTGATTCGAGGCCGGCCAGCTGCCAGTAGGGAATCTCGCCGGCGTGGACGGGAAACTCCCACCGGATCGGGAGTTCGGCCTGAAGCCGCCGCGCGGCCCGGTCGCCCCACCGGTCGTACTCCGGGCCCGGTTCGTAGGGTCGGTGGGCGTCCATCAGGTTCAGGCAGGCCGCCCACTCCGACCGCTCGCTCGTCCAATCCAGTAGGGCGTCGGCGTAACAGAAGCCGTCCACGCGCTCGCCGTCGACCCGTTCGTCGGCGGTCGTCACGACGGTGTCGAACGGCGCGTCGAGGCCGACCGGGTGTGAGGCGACGAACCCGTTTCCGGTGAAGAGGCCGGTTTCGAAGCCGGCCGACGCGAGGTCGTCCCAGACGGTGTGGCCAGGTTCGAGGGCGTCGTGGACCGTCACCCCGTGGGCCGCGGCGGGGAGGCCGGTGAACAGCGAGACGTGACTCGGAAGCGACCAGTTCGACGGCGCCCGTGCTTGGGTGTACACCGTGGCCTCGTCGGCGAGCGAGTCGAGCGTCGGCGTCGTCGCCCGGGGGTACCCGTACAGCGAACAGTTGGCTGCGCGCACCGAGTCGAGGACCACGAGCAGGACGTTCATACCACACGCTCGCCCGGACGCGTTCAAGAGTTTGCTAAGAGTCCACAATAGCCGTCGGGAGCGGTCCCGTGTGACCCCGTCACGTTTAGAGGGCGGGATCTCTCGGAAGACTGATCTCCGTGTGAGAGACGGTTCACGGGTCGGTCACGACCTCAACGGCCTGATTTTCCGACCACTGGTTCGACGCCAGCGAACGATCGGGACACCGGTCTCGGACAGACGACGATGCCGGGCTACTGAATCCAGACCGTCTTTCGGTTCACGAACTCTCTGATTCCCGTCTCCGAGAGTTCTCGGCCGTACCCGGAGTCTTTGATCCCCCCGAAGGGCACTCGCGGATCGGACTTCGTGAGTTCGTTGACGTAGACCGCGCCGCTCTCGATGTCGCGAGCGAGTTGCTCGCCCCGCTCTCGGTCTTCTGTCCAGATGCTCGCTCCCAGACCGAAGCGGGAGTCGTTGGCCAGAGCGACGGCCTCCTGATCGTCGGCCACCTCGTACACAGCGGCGACCGGCCCGAACGTTTCCTCGCTGTCGGCGGGACATCCCGACGGGACGTCCGAGAGCACCGTCGGTGGGTAGAACGCGCCGTCCCGGTCGAGCGGTTCTCCGCCGGTTAGTAGGGTGGCTCCTGCGTCGACGCTCGCCTGCACCTGTTCCTGAAGATCCGCCATGAGGTCTGCATCGGCCTGCGGCCCAATATCGGTAGCTTCGGCCATCGGATCGCCGACGACCAACTCCTCGAACGCATCGACGAGTCGGTCCACGTACTCGTCGTACACGGCCTCGTGGACGAGGAACCGCTTGGCGGCGATACACGACTGGCCGCCGTTCTGGGTGCGCGCTTGGACGCCGGTTTCGACGGCAGCCTCCAGATCGGCGTCGTCGAGAACGATGAAGGGGTCGCTGCCACCGAGTTCAAGGACGGTCTTTTTCAGATGTTTCCCGGCGGTCTCCGCGACCGCTCGCCCGGCCGGGCCACTGCCCGTCAGCGTCGCGGCCTCGACACGGTCGTCGGCCAACACGTCGTCCACGTGGTCCGAGCCAATCATGAGCGTCTGGAAGACGCCCTCGGGATAGCCAGCCTCCGTGAAGACCTCTTCCAGAGCGAGCGCAGTGCCGGGAACGTTCGAGGCATGCTTGAGGAGGCCGACGTTACCGGCCGTGAGATACGGCGCTGCGAAGCGGATGACCTGCCAAAAGGGGAAGTTCCAAGGCATGACCGCAAGCACTGGGCCCAGCGGATCGTGGACGGTTTTCACCTCCGTTCCGGGAGGACTCGGGTAATGCTCCTCGGAGAGGTACGCGCTCGCGTACTCCGCGTAGTGATCGCACGCCCACGCCGACTTCTCCACCTCGGCCATGGCTTGCGAGATCGGCTTGCCCATCTCTTGGACCATCAACTCGGCGTAGCGGCGTTTGTTCTCCCGGAGGACGGCGCCCGCATTCGCCAAGAGTTGCTCCCGTTCACGGATGGGGCGGTCCCGCCAGTCAGCGTACGCATCCATCGACAGCCCAAGCTTCTCCTCGACGTCGACTGCATCGTCTTCCTCGTACGTCGCGAGCTGTGCTCCCGTCGCCGGATTGGTCGATTGCATCATCGTTGGGTACCGTTATCCGCGGATCTGTCTCGGTCACCGTCCGCCCGAGTGCCAGTGACAGATTGACAGACGGCAGGGTAATCAGTATTGGGACGTGGGTGGTCGCGTCGACGTGCGACGACCGACTGCCCTGCGACCTCTCGGTCCCGTTCGGCCGCCGAATGCGGAACAGTTATGTGTGCAGTTCACCTCCGTCAGGTCGCAATGGCAAACGGTAAGGTTGATTTCTTCAACGACACTGGCGGCTACGGTTTCATCGACACTGAGGATGCTGACGAGGACGTTTTCTTCCACATGGAG
>Ga0207813_100204_pt1 | contig 42797 bp, 61 predicted proteins | sample A23E3SouthBayCA_2_FD_187730 | JGI IMG/M metagenome (GOLD analysis project Ga0207813, IMG submission 187730) | Aerobic enrichment media microbial communities from Eden Landing Ponds, California, USA - A23 E3 (4) (SPAdes) | ecosystem: Environmental > Aquatic > Marine > Unclassified | place... | reverse complement strand
CCGGCTTACGGCGGACCGCAGGGGTGGAATCCTCATGTTTCGTCCGGATCTGAACCGAGGAGGGCGACCCATATAAGCCCGTTGATCGGGCTTCGAGTCACCCCCGGTCGGCGTAACCGATCCGGGTGTAGCCGAGGGCATCGTCGCCCTCGCCCTTCGCATTACATCCGAGTGGAGGTTCATACTTAACCCCTCTGATCTCCGTCGAGATCGGCAGACACGCTGATATTTGCGTGGTGATCCCTCTCGTGGCTACGGTTCGCGCGGTGCCTACCTCGCTCGTCCGCCTGCCGTGGTCCTTTATAAGGATGGGGATCCCAATGTCGCGCATACGATGAGTGACCCGGCAGATTCGATCGAGATTCAGAACGTGGTGGCGTCGACGGGCATCGGACAAGAACTCGACCTCGAGGCGTTGGCCGAGGACCTCCCCGGAGCCGACTTCAACCCCGACAACTTCCCGGGGCTGGTCTATCGCACGCAGGAGCCGAAGGCAGCGGCGCTGATCTTCCGGTCGGGCAAGATTGTGTGCACGGGCGCGAAGAGCATCGACGACGTGCACGAAGCCCTCGGCATCATCTTCGGGAAACTCCGCGACCTGCAGATCCCGGTCGAGGAGGATCCCGATATCACCGTCCAGAACATCGTTTCCAGCGCCGACCTAGGCCATACGCTCAACCTCAACGCACTGGCCATCGGACTGGGGCTGGAAGACGTCGAGTACGAGCCCGAGCAGTTCCCGGGGCTGGTCTACCGGATGGACGATCCCGACGTCGTCATCCTGCTTTTCGGCAGCGGAAAGATCGTTATCACGGGCGGAAAGCGAACCGTCGACGCAGCCGAGGCGGTCGAGGTGATCGTCGACCGGATCGACGACCTAGGACTGTTGGGGTAGACCCACGGACGGCCACAGCGAGAGGGCCGGCGTCGCCGACGGGACACAACGCGTTTCTCCGTCGGGGTCCTACCGCACTCGATGACCGAGGACCCACCCGCCGACGAGGGTGACGACGCCGTCACGCTAGAGTCGTTTCTCGACGCGTTACAGTCGGAGGGACGACCGGTCGCCACCGCCCAACAGATCGCCCGCCGACTCGACTGTTCACAGGCGGCCGCAAGCGAAGCGCTAGATCGACTCGCCGCCGCGGGCGACGTCGAGCGGTTGGACGTCGAATCAGACCCCGTGGTCTGGTATCCGAGCGAGTGGGGGCGACTCGCCGACCGTGAACGCGTGGTGCTCTTTCCGGAGCGCCGCGAACTCGTCGTCGACCAGCCGAGTCAGTACACGCGCGCGCAACTCGCCCGTATCGCCCACCTAGTCGATACCTCGGGGACGAAAGGCTATCTCTATCGCATCCGCCGGGAGGACGTGTGGGCGGCGCCGTTCGACGACTTCGAGGACTTCCTAGGCACCCTCCGGTCGGTCCTCCCGCGTCGCTCCCCGCATCTGGAGGAGTGGATCGAGCGCCAGTGGACCCGCGCACGCCAGTTCACCCTGCAAACCCACGAGGACGGCTACACGGTACTGGCGGCGGCAAGCGAGAGCCTGATGGGTAACGTCGCCAGACAGAAACTCGACGAAGAACACCTCCATGCCCCCATTTCCGAGACCGAGAGCTGGGTCGTCGAGGGAAGCGAGGCGGCGATCAAGCGGATCCTCTACGAGGCGGGCTACCCCGTGGTCGACGAGCGTGAGTTAGAGACCGGCGAGCCACTCGAAGTCGACCTCCGGACGGAGTTACGGGACTACCAGCAAGACTGGGTGGATCGGTTCCTCGACCAGCGGGCGGGCGTGTTCGTCGGACCGTCGGGAAGCGGGAAGACCGTCGCCGCACTCGGCGCGCTGACCGCCGTCGGCGGCGAGACGCTGATCCTCGTGCCGAGTCGGGAACTCGCCGGCCAGTGGCGGGCGGAACTACTCGAACACACCACGCTCGACCCGGCAGATATCGGAGAGTATCACGGCGGCGAGAAGGAGATCCGTCCGGTGACGATAGCCACCTACCAAGTGGCTGGGATGGACCGACACCGCGCGCTGTTCGACCGGCGGGAGTGGGGCCTGATCGTCTACGACGAGGTCCACCACATCCCCAGCGAGGTGTACCGGCGGAGCGCGGATCTGCAGAGCAAACACCGTCTCGGCCTCTCGGCGACGCCAGTTCGCGAGGACGACCGCGAGACGGATATCTACACGCTCGTCGGGCCACCCATCGGAACCGACTGGGACGCACTCTTCGACGCCGGCTACGTTCAGGAACCCGAGGTGGAGATCAGGTATCTGCCGTGGGCGAGCGATGAGAAACGAAACGCGTACGCGAGCGCGGAGCCGCGCGCGAAGCATCGGATCGCGGCGGAGAACCCGGCGAAGGTCGACGAGGTACGTCACCTGCTCGCCGAGCACCCGACGGCGAAGGCGCTAGTGTTCGTCGACTGGCTGGACCACGGTCGGGCCATCGCCGACGCGGTCGACGCTCCCTTCGTGAGCGGCGAGACGCCACACCACGAGCGCGACCGGTTGTTCGCGTCGTTTCGTGACGGCGAGCGCCGGACGCTCGTCGTCTCTCGCGTCGGCGACGAAGGGATCGATCTCCCGAACGCGGGACTCGCGGTCGTCGCGTCGGGGCTCGGTGGGTCGCGTCGGCAGGGCGCCCAGCGCGCCGGCCGGACGATGCGCCCCGCAGGAAGCGCGACGGTGTACGTACTGGCGACACGGGGAACGAGTGAGGAGGACTTCGCTCAGCGCCAGATGCGACACCTCGCGGAGAAGGGGATCCGTGTGACCGAGAGCGGCGTTGAGTGAGGTGCCGACGGCGGGGGAGGATAGCGATCTAGTCGAGGGCGGCTGCCAGCGCGTCCATCGTCTGCTCGACTTTCTCGACCTCGGCGTTGTATCCCATGTGGCCGACACGGAGCACGTCGTCTTCGAGACCACCCAGACCGGTCGAGAGCGTCACGTCGTGGTTCACACGTAGGCGTTCCTGAAGCGCCCCCGCCCGTCCCGGAACGGCAAAGGCGGTGACCGTCGGCGAACTCCGCTCAGGGTCGGGAAACGGCTCCAGTCCGAGGTCGCGCCCGCGCTCCCGACAGATCAGCGCAGCCTCGCGGTGGCGCTCGTAGACAGTGTCGAGTCCCGCCTCCAGCAACAGGTCGAGGGCCGCCTCCAGTGCGACGACCAGCGTCGACAGGTGGGTATAGGGGTAGGGCTGTTCGGCCCCGTGCCACGGGAGCAAGTTGGTGTACAGCGGGTCGGGATCACGGGCCTCGATCCGCTCCCACGCGGCGTCGCTGACGGAACAGACAGCGAGCCCGGGCGGTGCGCTGAAACACTTCTGTGACGCGCCGATGGCGATGTCGATGCGGTCGGTCGGGACGGGCGTCCCCCCGAGCGATGAGACGGCGTCGACGACGGTGAGGGCGTCGTGGCCGGCAACGCAGTCGAGAGCGGCGTCTATGTCATTAATGGTCCCAGTCGGCGTCTCGCAGTGGACCATCGTCACGAGGTCGAAGTCCCCGTCGTCGAGTGTCCGCTCCAAGGCGTCGAGCGGGAGTGGGTCGTCGTAGTCGGCGTCGACGAGGGTCGCCTCGCCACCGTAGGCTTCGACGAGGTCCGCGAAGCCGTCGCCGTACGGCCCGTTCGAGAGACAGCAGACGCGGTCGCCGGGCGCGACGGTCGAGGCGACGGCCGCCTCCAAGCCGAGGATGCCCTCGCCGCCGAGAACGACCACCTCGTCGTCGGTCCCGTAGACCCGCCCGAGTTTCCGTTTCAGCGCGTCGTACCGGTCGGCGAAGGCCGGATCGACGTCGGGGTTGAGCAGTTCCTCGCCGGCCGCCTTCCTGACCGACGGGGGCAGCGCCGTCGGGCCGGGCGTCATGAGCATACGCCACGTAACCGATGGGGAGGCTTGTAGGGTGCGGTCCGGCGTGGCGACACCGCGACACCGCGCGCCGACGCGAACGCCGTCGGAAGACGGGAAGGCACATCACCGGGGCGAGCCTACCGGACGCTCATGACCGGCAAACTCGATCCGGCGGTCCTGTCGGATCTGGTCCTCTCGCGGACGGGGACGCCAAATCCGAACCTGCTCGCGGGGCCGGCGTTCGGTGAGGACGCCGCGGCCATCCGGATCGACGGCGGGACGCTGATCGCCAGCACCGACCCCATCTCGCTCGCGGCCGAGCGCCTCGGACAGTTGGCCGTCGTCGTCGCCTCGAACGACGTCGCGGCCGCCGGCGGCCGCCCCGAATACCTCCTGAGTACCGTCCTCCTCCCCGACGCAGACATCGACGTACTGGAGACGATCACCGGCCAACTCGACGCCGAGGCCGACCGCCTCGGGCTGACCATCGCCGGCGGTCACACCGAGGTGGTCGCCGGCTTGGAGCGACCGCTCTGCTCGCTCACCTGTCTCGGGATGGCCGACCGCTTCGTCGCCACCGGCGGGGCGTCCCCCGGGGATCGGATCCTCCTCACGAAGGGTGCAGGCATCGAGGCGACGGGCGTCCTCGCGACCGACTTCCGCGACCGCTTGGACCTAGCTCCGGACATGCTCGACCGCGCGACGGCCGCGTTCGACGACCTCAGCGTGATGCCCGAGGCGGCCGCTCTGGCACCGACTGCCACCGCCATGCACGACCCCACCGAGGGGGGCGTCCTCGAAGGGTTGATCGAGATGGCACTCGCTGGCGGCGTCACCCTCCGTGTCGATCGCGACGCCGTCCACGTCCGCACGGCGACCCGGGCGGTCTGTGACGCCGCGGGAGTCGACCCGCTCAGGGTCCTCGGCTCCGGCGCGCTGCTGGTGACCGTCGCCGACGACGACGCGGACGCTGCGCTTGCGGCGCTCCACGAGGAAGGGATCGAGGCCGTCGCTATCGGGCAGGTCGAGGCGGGCGACCCCGCGGTGGAGATGGGCGAGGAGCGCTACACCGAATCGATCCGGGACGACATGTACGCGCTGTGGGCGGAGTGAGGCGAGGGCAGCGGTCGTTCGCGATCAATCATCCGTCGTCGAAGGACGGTTCGGCCCACGGCTCCGCTGGATCGACAGCCGAGAGCGCGTGTGCGACCTGTTCGTCGGTGTAGTCGTACTCGTCGAGCGCGAGAAAGAGTCGCTTCCATCGGGCGCTCGCGTCCGTCTCCCCCTCGGGGCCGACGCGAGCGCCGTGGATTCGGAAGAACGGGGAGCCACGGTCCAGTCTTGCCCCTTCGCCGGTGTGGCCGTCGAGGGCGACGTCGTACTCGCCGTCGGAGGAGAGGTCGTCGGCCGTGACGGGGAAGGTGTGTGTGGGCTCCGCGCCCCGCTCTCGGGCCTCGGCGCGTCGCTTCGCGACGGCGTGGAAGGCGTTGACCGCGTTTGCTCCCTCGCGGGCGCTCCGGGCGCGGGCGACGGCAAGAGCCGCCTGGACCGCCGCCATCTGTCCCCGCCGAGAGTCCATGTCCCACCGCTCGGCTAACTCCTCGTACCGGGCGACGAGCGACGGCGCCCGGGTATTGGCCGCGAGGTCCTCGACGACGAACGTCTGCAGGCGGTCCCAGAGGTTCCACCCGAAACCCGAGCGGGCCAGTTCCCAAGCACACCAAGCCGCCACTTCCTCGTCGCCCCGGCGGATCGCCTTCTGAAGCAGACTGACGACGGCGTAGCGGTTGAACCCTCCGTCTGTCTCGTCGGCGCCCGTTTCCTCCCCGAAGTCGTTCGTCCCCGTTGCCTCCGGCGCCTCCGTCTCCAGTTCGCCGTCCGGCCCGAAGGTGGCCTGTCGCTCCTCGTCCATGCCGCGTGGGTGGCGACCAACCGACGAAAGGGTTCGGGTCCGACCGCCCGATAAATGAGAATCCTTAAGTTCGGTCTGTGGAGTATATCTACGTGCCCGCCCTTAGCTCAGACTGGTAGAGCAGCCGACTGTAGATCGGCTTGCCCCCCGTTCAAATCGGGGAGGGCGGACATGAAATAAAGCCGACACCGACGCGGTCGGTCAGTCGACGTCATTCGAGGTCCTCCAGTTTCTCGCGACGCTGTTCCATCCTCTCTTGTGGCGTCCGTTCATCGTAGTAGTCCTCGATAACTTCCTGCGTGGCGTTGACCCGCGCCGAGACCACGTCGGCTGGGATGTCCAAGCCACGCATCCGCATGATCGCCGCCGCACGGACGTCGTGGGGCGCGCGACTCGACGGGCACTTCGAGGCCCGCCCGGTCTTCATCGCCTCGCAGGCGTCCGGATCGCGGTCGTGCGGGCACTCGTCGTACTCGCACGGGCGGGTCATCCGATAGACGGTGTCTCGCATCGCCGAGATACTCATTCGGCCCCGAGTCGTGGCGATGAGCGGACGGCGGCCCTGTTCGTCCGAGACATCGGGACGGTTGACGCGCCGATAGTCCTCGATGACGTCGACGACTCGCTCCGAAAGTGCGACCGGACGCTCACCGTGGACGTCGTTCTTCAGCGGTGTCTCCGGCTCTCGGTGGACGAACCCCATGTACCGCTCGTCGGGGTAGTAGTCGGACAGGTCGGTACCGTGAAGCGCGCCAACGCGACACCCGACGTGGAAGAGTAGTTCGAGGATGACGTGCTCGCGGCTCGCGTACGCGAACTGCTGGTAGTGTTCGAGCGTGTCCTCAACGCGCTCCGGGCGGAGGTCGTGGTCGCGGGCGAGTTGGTGCTTGTCGAGTTCCGGGATCAGCACCTTCTCGTGGAGGTCCTTCGGTACCGCCTCGATGGCCTCGCAGTACCGCAGGAACGCACGGTAGGTGTAGGAGTTCCCGCGGATCGTCGTCTCGGCCACGCCGTCACGACGTCGGTCGGCGAAGTAGCGTTCGACGGTACGCCCGGTGAGGTCGTTCAGGTTCGTGATGTCCTCGGCATCCAGCCACTCGGTGAACTGCTTGAGCCGGTAGCCGTGGGCCTGTATCGTCCGCTGGTGCAGGCTCCCGCGACGGTGGTCGAGGTACATCTCGACGCCGTCCTCGGGCGCCAGCGGTTCGAGGTCGTCGCTCACGTCGACCCCTCCTCGTCCAGCACACCGGCCGCGCGAGCACACGCCTTGCAGTCCTCGCCTTCGCTGAACGTGTCTCCGCCTAGATCGACTTCCGGATCTTCACCGTCATAGGAGAGTTGCCAGTTCCCGCAGAGGGAGCCAGCTAGCGGACCTTCTCCCTCGAAGATATGATAGCGGCGGGACTTGAGCGGTCTTCCCCACCAAAGCGTAGCATCGTCGCTCACGTCGACCCCTCCCCGAGCGTCGCCTGATCGTCGTGGCCGGCGGGATGGGCGACCGGCTGAATCTCGCGCAGGTCGCCCGCCCAGTCGTCCATGCGCTCGCGGATCGCCGTCATCTTCTCGTCGAATTCGTCGAGCGAGTCCGCGGACACCTCCGTCTTCACGACTTCCTTGTCGTCGCTCGACGTCCCGCGGGTCATCTTCACGGTCACGTCGTAGGCGTCGCCGTCACTCACCGTCCGCGCACCTCCTCGAACCGGACATCGTGACTCGGCTCGTCGTCCCGGTGGTCGTCGACAGCGTTGGCGGCCTGATGCCGTTCGCGCTTGAGGTCCTCGAAGGTGCAGTCCGAACAGACGACGTGATAGCGGCCGCCGCCGGTGAGTAGGCCGCCGTCGGTGCGGATCGTCGCGCACTTGCGGCAGATCGGCTGGCGCGTCGGCGCGTCGATACCGTCCGCGGGGTTGCCACAGACGACGCAGTCGCCGTCGTCAGGTCTATTTTCGAGCGGTGTCTCTCTGGTCGTGCGGGGCCTATACCCCGCTGAGGTTCCGATCATGGTTTTGCCTACGGAACCGTAACGCGGGCGGCGTCCTAGCGCCGTCCGCGTCACCGACCTACCTCGAAGTGCCAACAGAGTCTCGCGTCGGTTCCGCGTCTCACCCAAGGAATTCTCTATACGTAAATGTATGGAATATCTCTAAAGCAATATTTTATTGTCCAGAGTATAATTGGGTGCAATTAGAATAGTCGATACATTCTATGGGAGTAATGAGGGCTTCAGCGGACTGGATGTCGATCTGGGATGATAGAATTCTCGAATTTATCTCGGAGAATAACGGCGGTTCAGTCGGTGAAATCGCCGATCACGAGCTAATCCGAGTCTCGCAGCCGCACGTATCCCGTCGCTGTACAGTACTCGCGGAGCATGATCTACTCCGACCGTTGGGAAATGGAGTCTACATGATTACCGAGGAAGGCGAGCGGTATCTTGCCGGCGAACTCGACGCCGAGGACTTGAACGGGACGAACGGAGAGCAGGGAGAAGCGCAGGCGTAGTAGGAATCCCATGCGAAAGACAGGACTCTGGATGACACACACGGACGACCGCATCCTCGAACACCTCGCGGACGTCTCAAAGGCGACCGCGTGGGAGATCGCCCATGACATGGGTGATCCGAGCGACGAGCGTCGAGTCCGCCATCGGTGTCGGATGCTGGCGAACGCCGGCTTCGTCGACGTCTACCTCCGCGGACTCGGCCTTGACGATCAGTACGAGATTACCAGCTGGGGCGAGTTGTATCTAGAGGGCGAAGTCGACGCCGAGTTACAACGGCCGTGTCCAGCTGTTCGGCCGCCAGATAAGGTGAGGCCGGGTTGGTGGGCAGGATTTGGGTAAAGAATGAGTGATGACGATATATCGGAACGGGAGGAGTTTGTAGAGGCAGTAAAGGAGGCGATTGGAGCAGCCTATCGATGGGTGACGGACCGGCCCGACTGGCAGCGTGGGTTAATCGGAGTAACCAGTTCTCTTGTTCTGGTTCTCATTGGAGACGAAATTCAGGCAGTATTTGATTTCGCTATTTCATTGGTTCCGGCATTAGGCCAATTTATCCCACAAGGGTCGTTTCTGGCCTCAAATCGGGCAATTCTTGTTGTTATTGGAATCACATTCGGGTATCAGGTACACAGGCTTAATACGCTCGAACAGAAAATAGAAAATATGACTCGCGTCGAGACGGACGGGGGTGCGAGACCACCCAACCCACAGAACGATCCGCTCGACAACAGCGACGACGATACGTCGGGAGGCGGAGCTATCGGTGGCGCGATAGCTGGCGCGGCGCTCGGTTCCTCGCTAGGCCCCGGCGGAACTCTTGGAGGGGCGGTACTCGGTGCGATCCTCGGCGACAGTATCGAGAAAAGTGCGGACAAAAGCGATGATGCTCAAGACAACGACCTTCCCAAAGGACTCCGTGACGAGATCAAGGAAGACGGCCTTCCGGGGGATCTCCGCGAAAAACTCGAAGAAGACGACGAGAAACCGCCGTTCAAATAGCTGTTAGAGCCAGTCGACCTTTCCCCGGGCCCGAGTTTTCGCTTTCGTCGAGTAGGTGCCGAGGTACGCCTCTCGAAACGTCTCCCAGTCCTCCCAACTGCCCCACTCCATCATGAGGCCCGGTTCGAATCCGCGCTTGACGAGTGGGACTCTAAGTACGCCGGAAATTGTGGGGAGCAAAGTACCTCCATCCATCGCCGCCAATGCCGGCGTACGGCTGCTCTCTGCTGTAAGCACTCACGGACAGACAATATTTTTTGAGATCGCAAATTTTTCTTGGAGGCGCGTGCACGCGTGCGAGCGTTTAAGAAGCCGCATCGATTTGCACCTGTAGGAAGAACGGGCCCGCCAGTACTGGAAGACTGCGGATTCCGTTCTTCCACACTCCCGCGATGGAGTGAGGATCGCCCTCGAATCGAAGAGTGACAACCAAGGAGGTGATAGACTGTGCTTGAGCTTAGCGTCTCGGCAGACCCGCCGACTATGGTCGCGCTCGTGATCTTGGTCCGCCAAGCCAAGGATCTACGCGTCACTATCGAGTCGTAGGTACGGAGGCCCGAGTAATCTATCGGGCCCGCCAGTACTGGAAGCAATCACAAGTAAACGAGACTCCGTGAAAACCCTTTTTATCGATTGCACCAGCCGATTATAGCCAATCCACCTTCTGCCGCCCCCGCTGCTGCGCATCCAGACTGTACGCCCCGAGGTAGTGCTCCCGAAACGTCTCCCAGTCCTCCCAGCCACCCCACTCCATCACCAATCCGGGCTCGACCTCACGCTCGACGAGCAGGGTGCCCCACGTCCGTCGGAGATCGTGCGGGCCGAGGTAAGTCCAGCCGTCATCGCCGGTATCGGCGTACAGCCGCTCGCCGGCTGTAGTGACCCACCGCCGGATCGTCCGCGTCGAGCGGTCGACGAGCGGCGTGTCAGCGGCCTCGTCGCGCACGTCCGCCAGCGCCCGCATGGACGCCGCGAGATCGGTCGGCACGGGCGTCTCTCGGTACTTCGATCCCTTCCCGTCCTGCACGCGGACGAACGGGCCGACGGGCGTGTCGACAACGTCGGCGGGTGTCACGTCCGCGGCCTCGGCGACGCGGAGTCCACACCGAGCGAGTAGTCCGAGCGCCACAGTCTGTGTCGTCCCGTCCGCCTCGTCAAGCAGGGCGTCGACCTCTTCGGGCCGTAGCCATACCTTCCTACCGTCGTGGTCGTCGTGGTCCTCCATCTTCATCGCGTCCGATTACCTCACAAATCAGTCAAAGAACCGTGAGCATCTAGTACTTTCGACCGTGATCACGCCGGCGTCGAGGGCGATCGTGTCTGACTTTCCGGTGTTCTCGGTCACATCGGTATCCGACTCTCAATAATTCTTGCTCACCCACCTCGATCAAACAGGGCCAAAGCTCATAACCTAACTTGATTATAATATTCGAATAGAATGGCGCTGTTCACTTTTAGCACTATTCTTGCTGGTTTCGCTGCCGTATTTGCATACTTGTCTTGGGTGAGAATGACGACGAGGGATGTGTCTGAGATCCAAGATGAGATGCATACACGAATTTGCAACCACCGAAGGCCACCCAATCTTGACCCCGTACTGTATCCAACCGCAGCTATCGTTAAAGAGCGGTCTGATACAAAATATCGGTTACTGAAGTCTATCGTTCCGTTCTACAGCGCACAGGGAGTAACCCGAGTCGAGGTGGATGTCATTAAACCCGAAGAAGTTAGCATATACAGGATGAGGAAGGACGCCTTTGGTGAAGAATCTGTATATGCCGGCGTTAGAGCGTCTAATTACGATAAACCTGAACAGATTATCCTTAATTACGATTCTATTGACCCCCAAGAAGTGCAATACTATTTCAAGGAATCAATTCGTCTTTTCAAAGGCGATTACGAGATTATCACTAGTGGCGACACGGACCTGAAGTCAATTTGGGACCCAAAGGAGCAGGCTCCCTGATTGTAACCCACGCTGGTGGTTCAATCGAAATAAAACTGAGAAGGAACCGGCATATCGCACCAATCTGATTAGATTCCCGGACGCTGATCTCTGACTCTCTCTGATTTTCGACCAATATTCAAACAAGATATGAACCAAGTAATTATAGCGTCAAAATTGAATAATCCTTGTCACTGATTCAGTAATTATGGTTGATGACTCTGATCTCGCGTATGCTAGAGAGCAGTTAGCTGAAGCCGACAAGCGACTCCGTTTCGTGGAGGAGAGAATCGATACCGGAACAGATGAATCTTCTCTGAGGGGGTTTGAAACCTTCGTGAACATACCTAATATAATATCAGATTGCCAAGTGATAATCGAGACCAGTACAAAGTCGATGTTTAAAATGGTCGGCGTGGAACATCCCAATAAGCACCAATTAGAATTTGAGGATGACAGAGTAGAGGGCTTCTTGAGAGAAATTCCCGGCGATTTTAAGAGAAAAAGTGAGTTGCCACGCGCTCTCTTTCTGACCAAATTTTGGCACCAATTCTATACCGAATCAAAATACGGGGTTCCCTCTCTGAATATTAATCCACGTGATCTCTTCAACATTGACGACGCTATTCGAGCCTCTGACGATGCTGAATTTATTGTCGGTTTAGCTGATGACCTGTTACAGGCCGTCGGTGGACGAGGGATACATGAGGAATTGGATATGGAACTGGACGAGTTCGTTTCAGTAGATGATGAGGAAGGGTAGCAGAGCGAATATCGGCAAATCCGCTAATCTGTCATATGCACCGTTAATTGGTGTTGTCTCATCCCGACCACTCCGGGAAGATCGCACCGATCGGTAGCTTATACTGTTCGCCGCGGGAGTTGTGGCCGCTCGGTCCCCACCCACCGCGGGCGCCCACCTGCCGGCCGACCGCCGCCGGCTCGCGCTGTTTCAGGAGTGCCACCGGCTCGCGCCCCGACAGGTCGAACAGCACGAACGCGTACCGGGCGCTCCCGTCGCGGTCGTGCTCAACCAACTTCTCGTGTTGATCGCGCCACAGTCGGAACCGTCCATCCGCACCGCTGGCGAGCGACGACAGAGCGCTCTTGACTTCGAGCACGGCGCCGGAATCTCGCGCGGCGTCGTACCAGGGAGCGTCGACAAACGGACTGTAGCCGGCGTACACATCCGTCGCGATTTCCTCAGCCACCTCTCCCGTGTCGCCTTGGAGTCGACGGCTCTCGGTCCGCGAGAGACGGTGTCGGTTCATGCCGGCGTCGCACCCCCTCGACGCGGTGGGTCACCACAGACCGGACACCTCGCCTCGTCACCAGCGGCGAAGTAGCGAATCCGACAGACCGGACAGTAGTCGCTCACGCGTACCCCTCCTTCGTCTCGGTCCGGTGCAGCACGTTCATCCGCTTGTCGAACACGACCACCTGATACGGCTCGGTCGGGAGCTCGGACTTCGGCAGGTCGAAGTAGTTGATGAATCCGCGGTGGAACGTCGACCACTCGCCCACCCACACCCAGTATTTGCACTGCTTGAGCGGAGTGTATTCGAGGTCTTGGGGGTCCTGTGTCGCCACCTGCACCTTCAGGGCCTTGTCCCGGTCCTCGTGGAGCATCTTCTTGATCGGGTTGTCTGACTCGACGTCACCGTCGGCGAGCATCCCATCTTGTGCCTCGTCGGCGATCACCTGCGTCGGGTAGCCCGTCTCGCGGTGGTAGTCGTGGGCGACCGCCCGCGCACCGGCGGCGGCGTCGAGCGGGTCGTCGCAGCGCCACCGAAGCCGCGTCGCGTCCGACCGGCGGGCCTCGCGCTCGCTCCGAACCGTCGCGGCGTCGTCGAGCGCACGCCCGCCGATCCCGTCGACGCCGTCGTCGGAGTGGTCGATCCATATCGACAGACCGGGATAGGTGTCGTGGGCTTCGCGGAGGTACGTCGTCTTCCCACCGCCCGAATCACCCGCGACGAGCGTGTGGTACGCCTGCATCACGTCACCTCCGCCTCGGCGAACGGCGCCGCGTCGTCGTCTTGGTCGTCCTCGACGTCGTCGAAGTCGAGCGAGACAACGATCTCGGCCGCGCCGATGATGATGTCGACGACCGCGGGCATCCCGTCGACGCCGGTCATCTTCATGAGTCCACGATAGAGTCGCGTCTCGGCCCCGAGGTCGGGGTTCCACGGACTTTCGACGTCGTGGAGCTTCGGCGACGGATCGGTCGACAGTAGCATCTCTCGGAGCGTCGACGTGCTCCCGAGGTCGTCGCTCGGCTCCGCGCCTTCGGCCGCGGCGTGTTGCTCAACCGCCGCCTCAGCGTCGTCCCCGAGCGTCGATCCCGGCGTCGGCACCTCGCCGTCAGGCATCGAACACCACCCACGACTCGTCGTCGGAACAGTCGGGACACCCATACGCGTAGTCCGTGTGCTCGCTCGCGTCGAAGTAGCGGTTCCCACCGCACTCCGGGCACTCCGGTTCGTCGTCGGCCGGGTCACCACCGTCCGTGACGACCGCGTCGGGGTCAGGATCGGGCGCGTTGAGCGCGGGGTTCCCACCGTCGGCCACCGTCTCCGGACCGTCGTCGGTCACCGTGTCCGCACCGTCGTCGATTACCGTCTCGGTACCGTTCGGCGACGGTGATTCGTGCCCACCGTCGTCGGGTAGTTTACCGTCCGTGTTACCGTTCTCGGCGATGAGGAGAAGCCCCTCGTCGAGCGATTCGACGTCGTCGTGGGCTTCATCCTGCTGTTTCCACGCGTGTTGGCCGGCGGCGTGGACGCTATCGAACGGTAATCCGCACCGTGGGCACGGTTCCATTACGGCATCACCTCGAAGGTGTGGATCACCATCAAGGCGACCGCTACGGCCCACTCACACGGTACCAACCGTTTGTCAACACGATACGACAGAATCATCGCAAGGAGCGTCACACCCCCGAGGGCTCCGAGCATGATTCACCCTAACCGTTCGTGAGTTAAATAGGTCGAACCGTACCGTTCGCCGACTATTCAACACCGGCCCCTACGTCAAGCCGGAATGCCCGAAGTACCGATTCCGTTCACCGATCAACAGGTGGACACCGACGACGACACGTCGTCCATCGTGATGACGATCCTCGGTGTCCTCATCGGATTCGCGCTACTGGCGTGGCTCCGAGGGGTGGCGGACAACCTTGCGAATCAGGCGAACAGCTTCATCAGCAACCTCGTCGGCTACGACCCGACGAGCGGGGACACCCAGGAGGACCCACTGTTCTGACCATGGCGGATACCCTCATTCCCCGATACTACTTCGGCCGTCGAGTCAGCCCGCAGCACATCGACGAGGCGGAGTTCGAGAACAAGACGCTCCAAGCGGGCGAGGAGATCACAATCTGGAGTAAGCAGGTCCCCGCGGACAAGGGGTTCGTGTGGGGCTACGGCCCGGACAACCGCGAGGCAGGCGACGCAAACAACATCTACGCGGAGTTCCTCGCGAACGGCGACGGCACGGGAGCTGACGGCGACGTGATCCGCGACGCCGACGTCGTCGTCGCGGTCACAGATTCCGTACAGGAGGACACGCTCGGCAAGCGGACGCTCGGCCCCACGACCGGCAACCTCGCCGACGCGAAAGCCGACGACCCTACCGAGCGGCCGATCCTCCCCGAACTCTACAAGGGTGCCAGCCCGGACCGGCACCTCGAACTCCGGCTCCGCGCTCGCTCGGGCGCTGACGGCATTGTAGTCGGCAACGACAGCGACATCGACCTCGGGTACGGCCGAGTCGGGTAGCGCCGGGAGGTCTACTACTCCATGACCCATTTTATCCGACACAACACGACGAGCGACAGCATCGGTACCGGGAGGTGGAGGTAAATGGCGGCTCGAAACGTCCCCGGCGACGAGTGGGTCGAACTCGTCCCGTCGACGATGGAAGACGACTACTCGGTCGTCGTCGAGGACGCACCGATCTACCTCTACCCCGGCGACAAGCCGGCCCAGCCCGTCGCGGGACTCCCCCTCCGTGCTGGGGCGATTCAGTCTGGGCAACTCGACCGCGGCGTCGCCCTCTGGGGCCGGTCCCAAACCGACGTGTCGGCGTCGGTCCGCGTGGTCCCGAACATCCGAATCGACGGGAGCAACGAGCGGGCGGTCACCGTCTCGACGAGCGTCCAGACCGACACCTACGACCGCGGGGGCGACTTCGACACGGCCGACGGGGACAGCTACCCGATCAACATCGACCCCGACGAGACGGTCCAACACGTCCTCCTGTCCATCGTCGAGGGCGAGGTGGACATCGAGGTGACGACCACCGACGGGGATGTTGTGACGATCCCGGTCGACGGCAAGGCTACCATCGACAGCTACTCGGCGGAGTCGGTGAAGGTCACCGACTCGTCCGGGCAGCAGCCACGCGTCGCAGGGGGGTGGGCCGGAGAGTGACCGACTTTGCCCCCGAAGTGAGCCGTCAGTCGACCAAGCTCAACAAGGCCGAGACGTTCGCGGAGTCGGACGTAACTGTCTCGCCTGTTGCGGCAGAGGTATCTTCGGGATCGGTGGTGCCGAGAGAAACGGTATTCAACCTCTCGCAAGACGGGGGAACAGAGGAAGCCGGAGAATGTGGCACGGAGTTCAGCCCAAACGTCCCGTTCGACCGCATCGAGGTGACGCTGATGCCATTCTGGGACGATGCGTCTATCGCCCGGCTGGTGCGGTCATCGGACTCGAAGATACTCGAAGAACAGTCTGGGACGTTCAGCGGAGGGGACACCCTCTCGTTCTCGCACGACTTTGTCCCCGAGGAGTCGTATTCCATCCTCTTGGAAAACGAGAGCAAGAATGTCCTCTTTGGATATAGCTACGCCACCCCGACGGACGAAACAGATGTCTTCGATATTGTCGGATTCACTTCGTCGGTGCTTTCGCCTGAGCAAGGGACAGCGGTGTTCTTCTCCAAAATGCGGGCGTCCCCGTCAAAGAGCGTTGCCACAATTGAGTGGCCCATGCCACAGGACATTATGGGATGGGATATTGTCCCGTTTCAGGCAACCAATAAGAGCGCGGTAAACGTCTACGTTGAGGAGTATAAAAACGGAGAGTGGTCTGAGATAGCGGGACCAGTTAGCCGCGGATACAGCATCAACGCGGACCCGTCCAACAACGTCCGTTTCCGAGTCGAACTGTCGATTTCCGACGGCGTCGAGCCGTCGTTAGACGCCATCTATCGGAGGATCAAAGTGTGAGCGCGTTATCTCACGTCGGCATAGCAGAGGCGGGGAGTGGCATCGACCGGTCCTCTGGTGCGGCGTACCAGAGAGACAGACGACGCCACTCCCCCGGAGAACTGCTAAAGCTTCAACCTCCCGGCGGCCTCGCTACGGACACGTCTGTTTGGCTTGAGGGCCGGCACATCGGCACCATGAGCGGAGGGAATCCGCTAGGTCAAAAGATCACCTTCCGGGCGCCGGACTCGACGGGCCAGTATCAGCTGGTGTTCAAACAGGGAGGCCGGCGCGTAGGCACCAAGACCCTCAAGATAGAGCATCCCGCTGACGGCGGCGACCCGGATGCAGGGTCGGTCGGTTCCCCCGGAGACTACACCAACGAGGCGCCGACCAACGCCGACATCGACGCCGAGAACTATGCCGACATAGTCAACGCCGACACGCCCAGCGGCCTCGCGTGGGCGCCGGACGAGGTTGAGAGCGGTCGATCCGCGGACCCGGATGGAACCGAGGTTCGGCTATCGGACGGTCGGACCGCCACGGTCTACCCGAGACAGGAGAGCGACGAAGCGATTCGAGACACCGATACGGGCGAGCCTATCGACTCGCCGGTCGGCCCCGGCGGCGTCGAGGCCGGTGGCGGCAGCGACTCGTCGGGCGGCGTGATTGGCGCGACGGTCGCCGCGGTCGTCGTGATTCTCGCGGGTGCCGCGGCACTACTTGGAGGTAACAACTGATGCCAACGAACTGGTTCAACGCAGGACTCGACGATAACGAACAGACATTCAGCAACGACCTCGTGACGGAGAACGACAACGGGGGTGGCACCGTCGGCGGCGTCCCACTCGAAGACGTCACCGGCGGGCAGCTCCGCGACACGCTAAATCTCAACCAAGGCGATGCCGGCGAGGCTCCCGACAGCGAGGGCGATGCCACGCAGGGCGCGGTCGTGGTCGCGCCGTCGCCGTCGGGAGGGTCGGGACTGTCGATCCCGTCCGTCGCTTCGATCGGCGCCGCGGGCGTCGCGCTCGTGGTCGGACTCATCGCGCTCGTGATGGGTGGCGAGGAGGGCTGACATGGTCTTTCCGACCGGCCCTCTGGGCTACCCCGTCGCCGCCGGTCGTGCCGTCGGCGAGGCCGTGCTCGACGGTCGATCTCCGCTTGAGGCCGACATCCCGAGCGAAGTGGGCGGGGTGGGAGACGTGATTTGGGACACGACTTTCGACCAACCCAGTTACGCGGACGACTCGGTCGACCTTCCCGGCCCGACCGCCGGGGACGTCGTTGACGATGCCGGGAACGCTGCCGACGTCGTGCCGGGCGGCGGCGGGACCGTGGTCGGCGTCGTCGTCCTCCTAGCCGTCCTCGGCGCGGCCCTCTGGTTGGTCCGACCGCTCCTGTCGATCGGCGCGGGGGTGACGACGGGTTGATGATCGACGTCGGTTGGCTCGGCTCGCCCGTGGACGTCGCGACGTTCGTCGTCGTGCTCGCGATGCTCGTCTTTCGTCTCCGCCCTCGCGTCGAAACCGTCGCCGCGGCGGTGGTCGCGCTTGCCGAGTGTCGCGACGATGTCGACGACGACCGACTTCGCGACGATCTCGACGTCGACGACCGCGCCGTCGACGCGCTCCGACCGCGGATCGTCTATCGAGACAAGGAGGGCCGGGACGCATGATCCCCGCGGACGCTCCCGCGTGGCTCTACCAGAATGTCCCCCTGTGGGCGTTCCTTCTCGCGCTCCTGACGAGTCCGGCCGAGTGGTCCCGTCGCGTCGCGCGCGTCGTCTCCCGGCGCTTTGGCGGCAGCGGAGGTGGGTCATGAAGTGGTGCGATTTCCGCGCCGATCCCGGCGAGTGGCATCTCGTCCCCGATTCTCCCCCACGTCGTGACGGCGTCGACTTTGGCGACGACGTCCTCGAGGAGTTGGGTGTCGACGTCGGCGACCGGAGGTGAACGGTGGTCGACGAGTCCGACACGATGGTGACGCTCCCCGTCGCGGGGAACCTGACGTATCGGGAGTGGCACGCGGTGGTCGACGGCGTGTACTGCGGGTATCGCGGCCTCGACGAGTCGGAATACTCGCAGGAAAAACACTACTGGCGCATCGGGTGGTTGGTCGGCAACTATCTTCCCTGATCGTCGAAAAAGTAGGAAACTCGGCTACCGCAGGGCTTTCACGGCGGTATCGCCGGTGACGTTGCTCATGCGTTCCGCGTAGCCGCTTTTGACGAGTGGGATGACGAGGGTTTGCCGAGCAACGGCCTTTTTCATACCCTGCTGTTGGGCGAGTACCGACAAGACGCGGTCCTCGGTCACAAATCCGTTCATCGTGAGCGAACACAGCACCTCGTAGGCTTCGGCGAGGTTGTCGTCGACCGGGGGCATCCGCCCGTCGTCATCGTCGACGTCGGGATCGTCGACGACCGACGCCATGAAGTCCCGGATCGCCTCGCTCCGCGAGTTCCATCGATCGCTCTCCTCGACGACGTCGTCGAAATCGTCAAGCAGGTCCTCCCGGACGCGGACGCTCGGACTCTTCATCTTCTCCTCGCCGACGAGTTGGTTGCTCATGGGACACCTCCGTAGCACACATCACCGTCGTGTGCTACGCCGATTTTCTCGCCCCCGTCTGTCGATTCGCCCCGGCGAGGAGTGTGCGTAGCACAACCCCCATGGGGGTTGTGCGGAGCGGACTCGCGTGCGGGGGCGTGTGCGCGCGACCCGTCACTCTCGCCGACCGAGGGGTACAGGTCGACTGGGCCGACGAACTCGGGAAGGTGGGTCTGTGCGACCGAGTGGATCGCGCGGTCGGCGCGTTCCATGACGTCGAGGTAGTGCATCACGCCTCACCTCCACGCCGGTACTGGCGCCACAGCATCGCCAGTTCCTCGTCGGGATCGGCGTCGAGGTTGGCGACGACTATCTCCTCGCGGACGTAGGCGAGCATCATCGCGGCGAGGTGGGCACACCACTCGTGGTGGGTGAATCCTTTGCAGTCACACTCACCGACCGGCGTCCCCGAGCGCGTCCCGAAGACGACGCGATGACGGTCACCGTCGCTGACGCGAACCATCCACTCGGCGCGGTTGATCGGCTCGATGGACGTCTCCTCGTCGCGGGCGCGCTGCCAGCTCGTCGAGTCGCCGAAGTCGTCGGGTAACTCGACTTCCGGGTACCCGCCGATGCGCTCGGTGCTCATATCTGGGCCTCCCGAGTGGTGACACAGCCGCTTGTCCGCTCAACGCCACCGCCGAACGCGAAGCCACCCGTCCGGCCACACTCTTGACACTCGTAGCGCTCGTGGGCCGTTCCGGTCGGTCGGCCGTCGGCGTCCTCGGGATACGTCGCGTCGAGGATCTCGATCTCCGGTGACCCGCACTCGCAGACGAGCGTCACGCCGACCACCCCGAGTTATCGTCAGAGAAGTTGCCCGCGGGGAGGGCGGACTTTCTCACCTAACAGTTCAGTGCAGAGCGGAGCCGCGTTGTCGTGCGATTCCATCTCTCTCCGTGTGGGTTGAACAGGTCACCAAGCTCGGGAGACCGCCGTCGTGCGTTCGCGTATAGCCGAACGTCTCGGGGAAGATCCACCACTTCGACGGAGGCGCTTACCCTCCCGATAACGGTCCTGCGGCCATCGGTTACACGATAGAGGCCGAGAACTGGTCTGATGAGGGAAGCGAACACCCCAGCAAAGTCACGAACAACGAGGCAGAGTACCGTGCCCTCATCCGAAGGGTTGGAGGTCGCCTCCGAGAAGAAATATACCGAGGTGGAAGCGAAGGGTGACTCACAGTTGGTCGTAAAGCAGGTCCACGATGAGTGGAACGTGACCGAACTGGAACTCCGAATTCTGCGTGACCGCGTACGGGAGTTAGCCGAGGAGTTTGAGCATTTCGAGAGACAGCACATCTCTCGGGGCGAGAACGGGGAGGCAGACGAGTTAGTGAAAATCGGGCTTATCTCCTATGAAGTGAATATGGGAAATACCCTATGCACATCGATAATAGCCTACTCCATTATGTTGTCTAACAAATTTCGCAATGACTCGGTGTCAACTACTATATCCAAGCCAACTGTTTCATTATTGAGGAAATAGTAATCGTGATTAGAAATGTTCGACAAATAAAAATAGTGCTCACGGATGTCCGTGTCCGGAAAGAGTTCAATGACACATAAATTATCACCAAATATAATATTTGTCAAGCCTGCTCCGTGTGTACCAAGTACAACATCAGCCTGAGAGAATAACTCAACTTGCTCCACAAATGTCATTTCTTCAAGAACACAGGTGTCAAACCCATATTGCTTAACAAGAGACTGTACTTCGCGAAAGTTTTGAATTCTTCTATCTTCTGCGCCCTGACGTGAAATAAATAAATATCTACTCGAAGATGAGTTGGTTTGGAGATTACTATTCGCGCGGGTTTTCACAAACTCACATTCATTTGGAGAGGGGAGGTCTGGAGTATCTCGAGTCCTTGAATTGTGTTGCGGTACAAGTAAATGTTTAATTTGTGCGCTCTTATTATCCCAAGTTACCCATTCATTTTCAGAATAACCCAGCAGTTTAATAGATTCAGTCACCCAGTCGGGTGCATCCTTTTCTATAAGTAATGTGGCGGTCTCCCTGTTTTGTCGATTATACTTGTCAAATGCAACCAGTTTGGGCAGGTATTCCACTACCCAATGATAATAATTTGTTGATGGATGCCGAACGAGGAGAAAGAGCGGCGTGGACCAATCGAATTTGCGTTTGATTTTTCCTTGAATATCAGAGAGAACAGTATTAAAATCCCGCTCAGATAGAGCGGTGCGAATTCGATGTTGCAATATTGTTTTTTCGTTTTCAGCAGTCTCAAGTATTATATCATTATTTTTGGATAGAGCGGGACTTCCCTCCCAAAGTAACTTTCCTCCGGTGATTTCCGCTACCTTGGGTTGTGGACGGTGAAAACTACCGAGTATTGATTGGAATGTCTCGGGTAAGTCACTTCGATGAGAGCTGATTTCTACGCTCTCCTCATCTCCATAAGGAATTCTATTAGACGTATTGTGCAACTGGTTTCTATTCGCTATTCTGGCTTCTATTCTCCTGAAAATATACTTTGTTTTCGTTTCCTGAATAGTAGAATTGACCAGATAGATGGGTAATTTAATTCCTGAGCGAAGTATCGAAGGCAGGCCATCTCTCTCATATCTCGTCTTTATCCTCGTAGAAAGTGACTTTGGCCCCGCCATATTCATCAGAGAGTTTTCACGGGAAATAGAAATTTCCTTCTCACCCCACGTTCCCCCTCCAAACGTCTCGCTGTTCGTTCGACCGACCACCGACGCGCACCTCTCCGGTGGTCGGTCCAGTGGAATCCACTCTATTGGAGGCGAGCGTCCGTCTTTCCGTGCCCAATAGCTGTCAGCCGTGTTTCAATTATTCGAGACGATAACTGGGCCGTCGGGTTTATAGAGGTGGCGAAGGAAGCTGGTGGTAACGCCGAACGAGAACGCGCGGTGGCCCCCCAAATGCGACATGCCAGATTCCGGCCGCAGCCGTTCTGGTACTTCGGCGAACAAAACAATGCAATTGAAAGAACTTTTCACCGACGAATCGGCCGTTAGTCCGGTCATTGGTGTGATTTTGATGGTTGCAATAACCGTCATTCTCGCAGCTGTGATCGGCACGTTCGTCCTCGGCTTGGGCGACCAAGTCAGCGAAAGCGCACCTCAGGCCAGTATGAGCTTCGAGTTCAACGATAGTGGCGTCAACATCACGCACGAAGGTGGCGAAACCCTAGAGCGGAATAATATCAACGTATCGAGTGAGAGCATTGGGCCGGTGGAAGCGCACTTCCCTGAGTCCTCGGTTACCGCCGGGGACACGGCTCAGCACGATAATGGAGGTAGCAGCATCAGCGGTGAAACCGTCCGGGTGATCTGGGTCAACCCCGCTGGTGGCGGCACGAACACCATCGCCCGCGCGACGGCGCCGCAGTAAGCGTCTCGCAACGGCGACCGTATTTTATTCGCGCTTCGAGAACACGAGTCGACGAGTAGCCAACTGCTCCCCGAAGCGTCGCTTGCTCGCACGTTTCACACCGGCTCCGACGACACTCAGGGATCTGTTCGTGACTGTCGGTGAGTGCAGTCCCACCGGCAGTCACACCCCGATGCGGGCAGCGCGTTTCGACGGCCGGTCTCGAATCCCGCGTGCCTGACGACGCTGTCGGACGCTACCTCGACGCGCGCCAAGACGGCACCGGGAATATCACCGAGGGACAGAAGCACCGTCTTCGAGCGTTCGTGGTGTGAGGGAGAAGAAATCGGGGACCTAAGCGAACTCCACGGACGCGACCTGTGCGACGATGGCGTCTAGCGTCGCGACGGCGGGTACGCTGGCGAGGAGGTTGCGGCAGTCACCCTACACGGTGGTCTTGCTCCGCTTCGTGCCGTCCTCTGGTTCTGTGCCGATATCGGCGCTGTTCCCGCCGAAGTCTCCGATACAGTGTGGTTGCCGGCGGTGAACGGCGGGTGTGGGGTCGACTGCTGTCGTCGGGTTCACCAGTGTCTAGCGAGTGATTGCCGACACGTTCCAGAAACGGACCCCGACGATAGGGCGTCGGGTCCGCGTGGGCGCCCGTATCCTAGGCGGGTGCCACAGTAGTGGAGGGAGGCGGGGGGCTTCAATCCTCCGCACGGCGGGTGCGGGCGAGACCAGTCGCCGGCGCGTTACTCGGTGTATCCGAGTTCCTTCTCCGGATCGGTCGGGAGTGAGTGGAAGATTTCCTCCATCTCGCCGTCGTCGAGGCCCACCTCGTCGAGGCTGCCGTCGCTCTGATAGAGCGACCAGACGAAGTTGATCATCGTCGCTTGGAAGTGCGGACTCGGCTGATCGCTCTCCCGGATGTGTTTGACGAGTTTCGCCGCCGTTTCGTCGTCGAGTATGTCGCTCATAGGCCGGAACTCGGTCGGATCGGCAATCAGGGTGTCGGATGACGGATGGGAGGGTCAGTCGCCGCCAACGGCAAAGCGGGCGGCGTCCTCGTCGACGGCAGGCGAGGAGACGAGTGAGACGCCGACGGTGAGGGCGGCGGCGAGGATCATGAACGCGAGGGCGACGTCCCACCCGGCGTAGGAGCGAGCGAGGAGGGAGACGGTCGTGCCCCCAACCGCGACGGAGACGGGCGGGACGAGAACGTGCAGGAGATAGAGGATCTGAGGGACGGCGACGCCGACGAGCATGCCGTCGCGGGTCGTCGCTTCCCAGTAGAGTGCGACGATGACGGGCGGGGCGAGCAGGGCGAACCCGGAGAAGGCGGTGTCGCCGACTTCGATGAGCGTGCCGGGCCGCGAGAGGCTGGCGGCGAACGCGAGGAGGGCGAAGGCGGCGACGCCGATGCGGGCGATCCACGCCTCGCGCCGGTCGCTCGCCTCGGGCCGGACGAAGGGGCGGTAGAGGTCACGGGTGAAGTAGGCCGACCCCGAGAGAAGCATCGAGTCCGAGGAGGACATCATCGCCGCCATCGCACCAGCGACGACGAGCGCCGCGAACCAGCCCGGGGTGTACTCACTCAGCAGGACCGACAGCACGTTCGCCCCCTCGGGAACCTCGATGGGGAGACCGGCGGCCCACGCCCCGAGCATGAACGCCGGGACGAAAAGCAAGAGGACGAGCACGGGCCAGAGAGCAAAGGAGCGTTTCAACACCGTCGCTGACTTCGCGACGAAAAAGCGCTGGTTGATCTGAGGGAACATAGTCACGCCGAAGGCGATGGTGACCGCCGACGAGATGATGAACTGCGGCGTATAGAGGCCGCCCCCGAGGGCCGCGAAGTCGGGGTTGGCCGCAACCATGCCGCGGGTGGCCGCGCCGAGGCCGCCGAGGCTCCCGAGAATCCAGACCACCGCGACCCACAGCACGGAGAGCATGAACAGCCCTTGGAGCGTGTCGGTCCAAGCGACGCCTCGCAGGCCGGCGAGCATCACGTAGGCGATCATAAAGAGGGTGATGAGCGCGGCGCCGCCCCAGTAGGGGACGGCCCCGCCGGTGAGGCCGCGCAGCGCCTCGCCGGCGCCCATCTGCTGGAGCATGACATACGGGAAGAGCCACAGGAGGCTGACGCCCGCGACCAGTCCCCGGAGGCCGGGGGAGGCAAACCGGTCGCCGAGCATCTCACCCAAGGTGACGTACTCGTGTGCGCGCCCGATGAGCCACTGGCGGTAGCCGATGACGTACCAGAGGATGGCAAAGAGCACGCCGTCCATCACGCCCATGACGAGAATCCACTCGGGACCGGCCTGATAGGCGAGGTTCGGGCCGCCGAAGAAGGTAAACGCCGACAACAGGGTCGCGAAGGTAGTAAACAGGAGGACGAGCGTCCCGAGGGTGCGGCTGGCGAGATAGAAGTCCTCGGCATCCGATCCACCGACGCGGTAGGCTACGAGGCCGACACCGAGCGCGAGGAGGAGATACGCGACGACGATGCCGAGCGGTTGGAGACTCACGGCTTCTCACCCCCGTCGGGTCGCGGCCCCGCGGCGGTACCAGTGTCGGCGCCCATCAGCCGATCCCACCCGTGCCGGGTGAACAGTCCGAAGGTCACGGCCGCTATGCCCATCCACCCGAGATGCCACCAGAGCCAGACAGGCAACCCGGCGACCACCGTCGACGTACCCCAGAGGAACCAAGGGATCGAGAACACAACGAGCACGACGAACGCCACGACCCACAGCCAATCGCGTATCGAACGCATGGTTGGAATGTATTCGTACCTCCAACTACGTAAATGATTCCAAATAATCCCCCATCAGGTGTTTTGAAGAAAAACTTTCTTCGAAAGTGTGCCGGGAGCGATCCCTCTCTTCGATCCGTGGCGACAGGAGTAAACCGCCGCCCGCCGAGCGGACTCGTGTGCCCGGGACGGAGGGACGCGTCGTGTCGCCGCTGGTCGCGTTGGTCGTTGCGGTCCTCGCGATCAGCACGAGCGCGATCTTGGTCCGTTGGAGTGACGCCCCGAACGTAATCAAGGCGCTGTATCGGGTGTCGTTTACCGTCGTCGCGCTCGCGCCGCTCGTCGACGGCACCGACCGTCGCTCGCTCACCCAGATCGGGGCCCGCGACGCCGCCATCGCGGTCGCCGCGGGGGTCGCCCTCGCCTTTCACTTCGTCGTCTGGTTCGAGAGCCTCGATCACACGACGGTCGCCGCGAGCGTCACCATCGTCCAAGCTCAGCCGGTGTTCGTCGCCGCTGGGGCGTGGGTCCTGCTGGGGGAACGAGTGAGTCGACGCGGTGCCTTGGGAATCGGGGTCGCTCTCGCGGGGATGGTCGCGCTCTCGTTCGGCTCGGAGTTGCTCGCGGTCGTCGATCCGACGGCCACGCTGGACACCGCTGTGGCGGGCGCCCAGTACGGCAACGCGTTGGCCCTTCTCGGCGCGGTGGCCGTCGCGGCATACTACCTCGCCGGACGGTCGCTTCGGCGTCGGCTGGGGGTGTTGCCGTACGTGACGGTCGTCTACACGGCCTGTGCGCTCGTCCTGTTCGCCGTCGCGGTGGTCCAAGGTCTCCCCCTCCTGTCGTATCCACCGCACGAGTGGCTCCTGTTCGGCGCGATGGCGCTGGGCCCGGGCGTCCTCGGCCACACGGTCGTGAACTGGGCGCTCGGCCACCTCGAGTCACACGTCGTCAGCGTTTCCTTGCTCGGCGAACCCGTCGGCAGCACGCTGCTCGCGCTGGTGCTTCTCTCGGAGGTCCCGCCGCCCACGACGCTCTTCGGCGGCGCAGTCGTCCTCGCTGGGATCTACGTCACTGCGTCGGCCCGGACGCCCAGCGGCACTCAGTGAAGTTTGAGTTCGACCCGTCGGCCGTCGGGGTCCCGAACGTACGCCGCCCAGTCGCGGCCGTAGGCGCCGTAGCGCTCGTGTGGCTCCCCGGATTCGACCGTGACACCCGCGGCCCGAAGCTCCTCGAGGAGAGCGTCCATCTCCGCTCGGGTGCCGGTGCCGTCCGACCGGAGGAGCAGACAGACGTGTTCGCCGTCGACGGGAACCGATTCGTCGGTCGGCACGAGGTGGAGGTGGCGGCCACCGGCCACGACCGCGACGTAGGGAACTTCACCGGCCTCGTAGCGGTCGCGGTCGCGGATCGGCATTCCCAACAGGTCGTGGTAGAACTCGAGTGCGCGGTCGAGGTCGCTCACACGGAAGGCAGCGTGGTCTAGGTCGACGACATCCATATCGGTCGTTGGGCCGCCGGCCTCATACGGATTGTCGTCACTGTGTGTCAACGGTCACCACACACGAGAGTGACGACCCCAAAACAGTGGTCGGGTCCGGACGCTCACTCGAGGAGTTCGCGCGTTCGCCGGTGTCGGAATCGGAACATGGGTTCGAAGCCGACGCGGGCCAGCGGCGCGATGGCGTCGCCAAGCGGCCCGAACGGGAGGGCGTAGACCACCCGGTCGTCGACGACCGTCTCGTCCCCGTCGGCGAAAAAGCGGTGGGTGTGCTCCCAGTGGCGGAACGGTCCGCCGGCCATCTCGTCGGTGAAGTGGGCGGTCGCTCCCTCGTGTTCGCGCGCGGTGATCAGCGAGGTCCACTGCTGTCGCGGCCCGGCGCCGAAGGGTTGGACCGAAGCCTCGATGCGCGATCCGGGAACCAGAATCTCCGGGTCGGGATCTCCGTCCGGTCCCTGAACCTCCTCGATCCGGAGGTGCATCCACTCCGGGGTCAGCGCCTCCAGTCCACTCACGCGGGAGTGAAAGTCCCACACCGACTCCAGCGGCGCGCCGACGCGCGTCCGGCGTTGGTACACGGCCATGCCCGCGTGTAGGAACGAACGGCGGATAAGCACCCGGATCACGTCTGTCGACTGATCCGGTCAGTCGGCCGACGGTATGAGGGATCTTTTTATGTGATAGATCACATCATGCCTAGCGGACGGTATTACCATGGACGAAGCTAGGCGGGAGTTCCTCAAGCGAGCAGGTGTAGCGACAGTAGCGACAACCACCCTTGCCGGCTGTTCCGGTGGCGGCGGGGGCGGCGGCGGCGATGGGGGCGACGGTGGCGGCGGTCAGGCGAGCTGGACGCTCGGCACCTCCTCGGAAGGGTCGTCGTCGTTCCGGATCGGATCCACGTGGAGCCAGTACGCGGAGCAAAACGACGCGCTCGATTCGGTCTCCGTCGACGCCGTCATCACGGAGGGGACGGGGGCGTCGTACCGTCGCTTCGACGCCGGCGAGTTCGAGATGAGCGGAACGACGACACAGCTCCTCGACGCGGCGCCCGACACGGGCCCCTACGAGGACCAAGGGCTGCAGGACTTCAGCAACCACCGGCAGGTCCGCGGCTACATGGGCTTCTACAACTTCGGCCTGTACAACGCGGACGCGGTGAGCGGCTGGGACGACCTAGAGGGGCGCCCGATCGCCATCTCGTCGGCCGGCTCCGGGACGCGGCCGCCGGTGGAAGCCATCGTCGACGCCGAGATCGGTCTCGACAACGTCGACAACCGGTATATGGCCTTCGCCGACATTCCGAGCGCGCTCCGCTCGGGACAGGTCGACGCGGCGTTCACTTGGACCGTCAACCAGACGACGCCGCAGGGCTGGTTCCAAGAGATCGACGCGACGGTCAACTGGGAGCCGCTCCCGATCTCGCAGTCCACGCGCGACCTCCTCAACAACGAACTCGGCTACTCGACGTACGTCCAGCTGGACGCGGACACCGTCTCGCAGTTCGCCGAGAACTATCAGGACCCCCTCGATACGTTCACGCTGACGTACCTCTACGTCGTGAACGCCAACGCGGACGCCGACGTCGTCTACGACATCGCCCGGTTCACCCATCAGGAAGGGGAGGCGCTCCTCGAACAGGACGACGTCATGGCCTTCTTCCCGGACCCGGACCGCTTCCTCGGCCAGCTCCACCCCGACGTCCCGCTGCACGAGGGTGCCTACCGCTACTACGAGGAGGAAGGGCTGCTCGAAGACTACGACCTGACCGCCCCACCCGAGGCATAGCTACCCACGATGGCCACCGGCAACGACGCCGATCAGGACACCCGTTCGCTCGCGGACATAGAGCGGACTATTGACGAGAAGTTCCGGGATAGCTACTCCGAACAGATCTGGAACAAGGGGCCGGTCGAGTTGCTGGTGTACGCGATCACGGTCGTCTTCTTCCTCTATCACCTGTGGTACGCCCAGACGTTCCAGCTGCCGCGCGCTCGCCACGGGATCATCCACCTCGCGATGGTGCTCTCGCTGTGGGGCATCATCCAGATGCTGGACGAAGACTGGTCGGTAACCACGGGGAAGGCTAAGACGGTCGGATACGCGCTGTACAGCGTTATCTCGGTGATCCCGCTGTACTACATCCAGTCGAACTACGACCAGATACGGCTGACCGCAGGGGTCTACACCGACACCGCGATCATCTCCGGCGTGCTGGTGATCCTCCTCGTGTTGGTCGCGCTGGCACACGTCTCTAGGCTCATCACCGGTATCGCGCTGGTCGGCTTGGTGTACTCCTACTTCGGGCCGCTGATGCCCGGGCTGCTCTCTCACCGCGGGCTGACCGTCCAGCGGATCATCACGATGAACACCGTCGAGATGGAGGGGCTACTCGGAACGCTCCTGCAGATCTCGGCGACGTGGGTCGTCATCTTCCTCATCCTCGCCGGACTGATGGAGAAATACGGCGGGATGGCGACGTTCATCAAGGGGATGACGCGGCTGGCCGCACGTCGCAAGTATATCGAGATCGGGCAGGTCGCCGTCGCCGCGAGCATGTTCATGGGGTCGATCAACGGATCGACCGCCGCCAACACCGCAACGACCGGCGCGTTCACCATCCCGCTGATGAAAGAGAACGGCTACCGGCCGAAGATTGCGGCCGCCATCGAGGCGGTCGCCTCCTGTGGTGGGCAGGTGCTCCCGCCGATCATGGGCGCCGGCGCGTTCCTGATGGCCGAGCTCATCGATCCGAACTACTCCGACATCGTCATCGGCGCGATAGCGCCGGCCATCCTCTTTTTCCTCACCGTCTCGGTCGCCATCTCGTTGAGCACGAGCAACAGCGTCTCGACGACGATCACCACCGAGCCCGATCCGCGGAGCCTCGGCAAGCGGCTGTTCGATATCGTTCGTCACTTCGAGTATATCGGGATGTTCGCCATCCTGCTGTGGTGGCTGATCGGTATCGGCGCCGACCCGATGGTCGCCGGCTTCTACGCCATCGTCTCGCTGATGGGACTGCGTCTCGTCCGCGTCGCCTTCGAGGTCGTCACCGACGCCAAAGAGGAGGATCTCGTGGCCGCGTTCAAGCTGTTCCTCCGTGAGTCTCTCGAAGGGATGCGCCGGGGCGCCGAGGCGACGCTCAACATCACGATCCTGCTGGCGAGTCTCGGCATCGTCATCCGGGCGCTGATCGTCACCGGGTTCGCACAGCAACTCTCGTCGTATCTCGTCTTGCTGTCCGGTGGCGTCGTCGTCGTCATGCTGTTCTTGGCGATGCTCGCCGCCATCGCGTTCGGCATGGGCATGTCGACGACCGCGGCCTACATGATCGTGGCCGTGCTCGTGGCGCCGTCGCTGGTGCAGATCGGCGTCCAAGAGTTCACCGCCCACATGTTCGTCTTCTACTTCGCCATCGTCTCGAACATCACGCCGCCGATCGCGCTTTCGGTCATCATCGGCCAAGGGATCGCCGGCTCCGACTTCTGGGAGACGGCGGTCGAGTCGCTCCGGATCGGCTTCCCGATGTTCCTGCTTCCCTTCGCGTTCTTCTACAACGAGGCACTTCTCTACCCCAGCCCGATGACGCTCGTCGCCTTCGTCATCGTCTTCGCGGGATTCGTCTCGGTGAGCATCGGGCTCACCGGGTACATCCGACAGGAGATTCCGACGCTCCTGCGCCCGGTCTTCCTCCTGCTGGGACTGGGTGCCATCTTCGTCCCCACGATGATCGGCCAAGTGTTGCTCGTGGCCGCCATCGTCGCCGCCTGTGGCTACTTCCTCCGGTCGGGGTCGGTGGACGTCACCACCCCTGCCGAGGGATAGGCGGCGCCTGCGGGCGATTTATTATCCTCGCGGGTGACCGCACCGTATGTCCGAAGGTTGGCAGCGCGTTCGTCCATCCGAGAGCGACCCACGCGACGACAAACCTGGAACGCGCTGGGAACTGTCGCCGAAACTCGACATCGAGCCGTTCAATCTGAACGTCGCCGTTCTCGAACCCGGAGAACGCCTCTCCCAGAGCCACTTTCACTACCACCACGATCAAGCGGAGTTGATCCACGTCGCGGCCGGCCGGTGTCGGGTCGAGGTCGCGGACGACCGGTTTATCGCCGAACAGGGCGACACCGTCCGCTTCGACGCGGGACCGGAGGGCGTCCACCTAGTCCACAACCCGTTCGACGAGCCGTGTCGGATCGTCGCCATCGGCTGGCCGCCTTCGGGCCGCCATCCGGTCGAGACGGTCAAGACCGCCGACGAACTACTCGACGAACGCGAGTGACGGCATCGCCGTCACCGTGCAGTTAAGTCGGCGGCCGAGAACGGGGTTACCATGCCGAGACTACTCGTCCCGATGGATCAGAACCGGGACCACATCGACCGCCTCGTGTCGGGGATCGGTGACCTCCACTACGATCCGAGTGAGACACAGCTGACGGTGCTCAACGTCTTCGAGGAGTTCGAGGTCCACGGGGAGTGGTCGGACATCGAGTCCGACGAGTTCTACGACGCCGAGGAACTCCCCGACGCCGTCACGGACGCGGCCGGCCGACTCTCCGAGAGCGGGTTCACCGTCGACATCCACTCCCGGCACGGCGACCCGGCCGAAGAGATCATCGCGTTGGCGGCGAGCGAGGACGTGGATGCGGTCGTCATGGTCGCCCGCCAGCGCAGCGCGGTCGGCAAGGTCCTGCTCGGAAGCGTCACGCAGGGTGTCCTTCTCGGGACCGACCGCCCCGTTATCGTCATCCCACACGACGAGTAAACGGCCGCAGACAGGAGGTGGAACCGAGCGGCGACCGAGTGCTGGCGACCAACGATCCAATCCATGAAGGCAATTCGATACCACGAACACGGCGACGCGGACGTACTGACAGTCGACGACGTACCGACACCGGACCCGGGCCACGACGAGGCGCTCGTCCGGGTGCACGCGGCGAGCGTCAACCCCATCGACACCTACGTCCGAGAGGGCGGAGTCAGCCCCGCGGGCGGACTCCCACACGTCGGCGGCTCGGACGCCGCTGGCGTCGTTGAGGCGGTCGGTGACGGTGTCGAGAGCGTCGCGGTCGGCGACCGGGTGTTCGCCACCGGACTCGGCCTGTTCGAGGACGGGACGTACGCCGAGTACGTCGCCGCCCCGGCGGCGTCGCTCGCTCCCCTCCCCGACGAGGTATCGTTCACCGACGGCGCGGCCGCCGCGATGGCCTTCGCGACGGCGTGGCGCGGCCTCGTCAACCGGGGCGGGCTCTCGGTCGGCGACACCTGTCTGATCCAAGGCGGGGCGGGCGGCGTCGGCCACGCGGCCGTCCAGATCGCCGACCACGCGGGTGCCACCGTCGTCGCCACGGCGGGGAGCGACCGAGCGTTCGTCGGTGACCTCGGCGCCGACGGCGTGATCGACTACGCCGGCGACGACGTCGCCGACCGGATCCGCGAGGCCGCGGGCGGCGACATCGACGTGGTACTCGAAACCCACGCCGCCGCTAACGTCACGACGGACCTCGAAGTCCTGACCCGCGGAGGACGGATCGTCGTCCTCGGCGAGGAGGAGCCGATCACCATCGACCCCGGCGCGTCGATGACCGGCAAGATCGCCGACGCCGACCTCTCGTTCATGTCGATCATGGCCTCGCGCGACGACCAAGCGCCGATTCTCGAACGGGTGGGCCGCCTGCTCGCCGACGGCACCTTCACTGTCGAAATCGAGGCGACTTATCCCCTCGAAGCAGCCGCCGAGGCACAGCGACACGTGCTGTCCGACGGCTCGCGCGGCAAGGTCGTCCTCACGGTCGCCGACGCGGCGTAACCGAGGGATTAATTCGCGTCGCTCCGTCGGAGGGGGTATGTCGGTTACACTCGATTCGGACGACTCGGTGGTCGTGCTCGCCCACGAGCAGTTTCCGGGGCGGGCGAAGACGGCCGTCGGCGTTCTCCGATACGCGGACTACGACGTGGCGGCGGTGCTCGACCGCGCCCACGCGGGCGAACGAGTCGTCGATCACGTCCCCGACGTGGACGACGCACCGATTGTCGAGAGCATGGACGCGGCACTCGGGATGGACCCGGACGCGCTAGTGATCGGCATCTCCCCCATCGGCGGCGCGTTCGACGAGTCTTGGCGACCGGACGTCCAGACCGCCATCGACGCCGGCTGTGACGTGATTTCGGGGTTGCATTACTTCCTCGCGGACGACCCGGAGTTTGCCGACAGCGCCGCCGAGTCTGGGGCCGATCTGATCGACGTTCGCCGCCCGCCTGCGGACCTCGGGGTGAGCGAGGGGCAGGCAGGCCAAGTCGACGCCGACGTGGTGTTGACCGTCGGCACCGACTGCAACACGGGTAAGATGACGACGACGCTCGAACTCGTCGCCGCCGCCCGAGAACGGGGGATCGACGCCGGGTTCGTCCCCACCGGGCAGACGGGGATCATGATCGCCGGGTGGGGGATCCCGGTCGACCGGACGATTGCCGACTTCGCCGCCGGCGCCGTCGAGCGGATGATCCTCGATGCCGCCGCGGATCACGACGTCCTCTTCGTCGAGGGGCAGGGAACCATCGTCCACCCCGCCTACTCCGGAGTGACCTGTAGCCTGCTCCACGGGGCGATGCCCGATGCGCTCGTGGTGACCCACAGCGCCGGCCGGGAGGCGATCCACGGCTACGAGTCCGTCGCCCTGCCACCGGTCGAGACGTACGTCGACCTCTACGAGTCGCTCGCGGCACCGGTCGCGCCGACGCGGGTAATCGCCGGCGCACTCGACACCCGAGCGTTCGAGGCCGACGATGCGGCACGGGAGGCCGTGACGGCCTACGGTGACGCCATCGACGCGCCCGCGACCGACCCCATCCGCTTCGGGGCCGAGACGATACTCGACGAGCTCCCATGAACGCCACATTCGAGCGACTCGACCTGTCGATCGACGGTGAGTTTGCCATCTCCAGAGGGACACAAACCGACGTGGAGACGGTCGTCGTCCGGGTGAGCGACGACGCCGGGCAGACGGGAATCGGCGCCGCCGCGCCCGCCGCCCACTACGGCGAGACGGCCGACACCGTGACCGCGGTCCTCCCCGCCCTCCTCGATGTGGTCGAGACGGTCGACGACCCGCTGGCGCTGGGACGGATCGAGCGTCGACTGCGGGAGACGATCCGTGACAACCCTGCCGCCCGTGCCGCGGTCAGCGTCGCCTGTCACGACCTCGCGACCCGTCGGCTAGGGGTGCCACTCTACCGTCACCTCGGCCTCGACTCCGGGCGTGCGCCCCCGACCTCCTATACGGTCGCCATCGACGAACCGGAGGCGATGGCGGCGACGGCCGAGACGGCCGCCGCGGAGGGGTACACGGTCCTGAAGGTGAAACTGGGGACCGACCGGGACCGGGAGCGAGTCGAGGCGGTGCGGGCCGCGGCCCCCGACGCGACGATCCGTGTCGACGCCAACGAGGCGTGGACGCCCCACGAGGCAGTCGAAAAGAGCGACTGGCTAGCCGGCCTCGGCGTCGAGTTCGTCGAACAGCCGATCCCCGCCGAGCACGACGACCGCCTGCCGTACGTCCACGAGCGAAGCGCGCTCCCCGTCGCCGCCGACGAGTCCTGTGTGACGCTCTCGGACGTGCCACGGGTGGCCGACCGCGTCGACATCGTGAACCTGAAGCTCATGAAGTGTGGGTGCATCCGCGAGGCGGTGCGGATGGTCCACGCCGCCCGCGCACAGGGGCTCGAAGTGATGCTCGGCTGTATGGTCGAGTCGACCGCGTCCATCGCCGCCGCCTGTCACCTAGCTCCGCTCGTCGACTACGCCGACCTCGACGGCGCCCTCCTCCTCGCCGAGGACGCCTACGAGGGGCCAACCTACGCCGGCGGCACCGTCACCTTCCCCGACCGGCCGGGGACGGGTGTCCGGTCGACCCGCTAGCGCTGGCGTCCGGAGCGGGCCTCTCCGGCGAGCATCATCCGTTGGAGCGCCGACCGGATGTGATAGTTCTTCTCGGCGTCTTCCTCGGCAGCGAGCGCCGCTTCGAGGTGACGGCTCGTCAACGCCGAGGAGGCAGCGCGACGATCCGCGGCCGAACTCCCTGATCGGTCCACTGACTCCGGATCCGAGCCGGGCGAATCGCTAGGGGGAATCATACGCCGTCCACGACGGTCGTCGAACCCCTATATCCCCCAATTTATTCGATTATTCACAAATCCCCGTTGATGTATCGGAGTCGGTGGCAAACACCGTTCCCCCGGCAGATCGCGCCGACACCGGCGATTCGATCGGGTGGCGAAGGCGGGCCGGGAGAGGACAGGTGACCGCAGCGGGTCAGTCCGTGGCCAGTCGGTCGGCCCAGCCGTCGGTTCGGCGTCGGCCGCCGTCACGGGTGAGAAACAGGGCCGCGAACCCGTCGCGGGCGTCGACGAGCGACGACGCACGGTCGTCGTCCATCACGAACGCGGCCGTCGAGTAGGCGTCGGCCGTCGTCGCGTCGGGCGCAACGACGGTGACGCTGGTGTCGGCGGTGGGGGACTCCCCGGATCCGGGCGTGACGATGTGGTGGTTCGTTCGGTCCTCGTCGTAGTAGATGCGGTAGTCACCGGAGGTGGCGACGCCGCCGCTGTCGAGACGGAGAGTCGAGGTGAGGCCGTCGCCGCGCGGGTTCTCGACCCCGACGCGCCACCGCCCGTCTCCGCCACCGAAGGCGCGGACGTCCCCGCTCGCCTCGATCAGGCCGGCATCGACCCAGTCGCGGAGGGTGGCCACACCGGCGTCAACCACCGCACCCTTGGCGACGCCGTCGAGGGTGAGTGGCGTGGGCGTGCGAAGTTCCGAGTCCGTGACCGTGACCGAGTCGAACGTCGCGTCGGCGACCTGCCGACGGGCGTCACGCGGGTCGTCGTGACCGGACTCGTGGGCGGTCACCACCGGCAGGACGGTCGGATCGAACGCACCGTCGGTTCGGTCGTAGACCCGCCGGCAGCGCCGGAGGAGCGCGACCAGCGCCGGCGAGGGATCGGCGAGGACGCCCGCCTCGTTCAGACGCGCCACCTCGCCCACCGCGTCGTGACGCGTGAACACCGATTCGAGACGGTCCATCTCAGCGAACGCGCGCTCGACGCCGAGTTCGGCGCGGTCGGGATCTCGTGTCACAGCAGTGACGGTGACGAGTCCACCCATCATGAGCCGGGTGCTCCGAACCTCCGTGATCTCCCCGCGGACGAGGAGCGTCCGCCCGAGGAGTCCGGCCCCCGCGACGCCGCCGGCGGCCGTCAGGAACGACCGGCGGTCGAGTTCACGCATCGTCGTCCCCCTCGTCGAGCCAAGCAGACCCCGAACAGCCGCACGACTCGTCGGAATCCGAACAGCCACACGACTCGTTCGATCCCGAACATCCACACGATCCGTCCGACCCCGACGAGGCGCCGTCGTCCGCCGACCGCCGGACCATGTCGACGATGGTGCCCGCGGGAACGAGGTCGGAGCTTCCTGCGTACGGCTCCGGGTCACCGCCGTCGGTCACGGCGTGCTCGTCGAGGATACGCCGCTGTTCTCTCGTCCGATCCTCCGGGCGGATACGCTCGATGAGCGCGGGGTCTCGCCACGCATCGACCGTGAAGCCGTGTTCGTTGTCGTACTGGAGAACGACCGGACACCCGTCGGGATCGTAGTAGTTGTCGACACAGACCGAACACTGGAAACACTGAAAGCGGTCGATAGAGCCGTCGTCCTCGATGGCTTGGAACTCACAGTCGCTCTGGCATTTCACGCAGTCACCACAGAGGTCGTATCGCTGGATCGGCTCTCGCTGGAGAACGTTCCCGATCGCCAATCCGGCCCCGAGCGGACAGAGATACCGACAGTACGGCCGGAACATGAAGGCCCCCGAGACGATGAGCACCGCCGACCAGCCGATGTAGACGGGATCGGTCACCAGCGACCGGTAGAAGGCGGCCTTGAACGGTTCGACCTTCGCCAGCGTCGCTCCAAGATCCGTCGAGATCACGAACCCGATCACGATGGCGATAAAGAGCGGGTAGCGGAGCTTCTCGAGTTTGACGTGGTACTCTCGGGGGAGTTCGTACTCCCACGGGGTCAGCTTGTAGAGCAGTTCCGAGAGGGCCCCGAACGGGCAGATCCACCCACAGAAGACGCCGCGTCCCCACTTCGGAATGACGAGCGCGATGCAGATGAACGTGATCGCGACGAGTGGGGCCGAGAAAAACAGCGCCCAGCGGAACCCGCTGCCGGTCGCCCACGAGACGGTTTCGCGGACGAGAATGGCGATCTGCTGGGTGGTGGGCTGGGTCGGATGATACCAGCCGATGAAGGCGAGTGTCACCACCAGCGTGCCGATCCGCAGGCGGTTGGTCGTCCACCCCGCACGTCGGCTGATCCGCGACCGAAAGCTGAAGACGCCGATGATTCCCGTCAGGAAGACGATGAGCGCGGCGGCCGCGGACCAGTTGTCCTCCCACGCCGACTCGACCGTGCCGACCCACGCCGGCAGCGTCCGGGCGGCCACGGCGTCGACCGGGCGCCGAACCGCGAGTCCACCGGGGGCGTAGGTCCGGCTGAGACGTTCCCCGTCCACGGTCAGGTCGAGGACGAACGGGCGAGCGGTATCGAGACCCCCTTCGATCACCAGCGCGGCGCTCCAGTCGACCCCCTCGATTCGGGTCTCGTGGATCGGCGGCGCGTACGACCGGGTCCACTGGTGGAGGCGGAGTCGCTCCGGCCGTGCCGTCGACCCCGGAACGGTGAGGCCGACCCAGATGACCGTCGCGTTGGCGTCGGGCGGACCAGCCTCCCGGTCGCCGAGCAGACTCTGCCTGACGGGGTCGGACTCGATGGGCGCCGCATAGAGCGTCGGGGAGGCGTTCGACCCGCCCGAGGCGTTCGGCCTCCCGGCAGTCCACTGGGCGAGCGCCGCTCCGCGTCCCAAGTCGCTGAGCGTCATGCGGCGCTCCGCGGACTGGTTCGTCGCCGTCTCGTTGGTCGACGCCCCGTCGAGCGCCGACGACGAGACGATGCCCTCCGATTTGGCCACGAGTCGGGCCGACCGCGTCACCGTCTCGATGGAGGCTCGGGTGGTCACCGACGCGCCGGTGAGCGCGTCGACGTGGTGTTCGTTCGCGTCGGGGTCACGAAGCGTGACCTCTTGGGTGACCGACATTCCGACCATCTGGTAGCTGAACCGGCGCAGCCGCTGGATCGCCGAGGCGCGGTCGAAGAATGGTTCGTGCTGTTCGACGAGTTCGACCCCGCGGATGGTGCCGTTGGTGTCGAGGGCGACTAGAAACTCGATGGGTTCGTTGCCGTATCCGTCGACGTCGACGACGTTGCTCGTGAGGAAGACATAGCCAGCGAGTTGTCGTTCGCCGTCGACCTGCCGGTAGGCCTCGACCGTCTGGTACTGCCCCGACGGCTCCGAGAAGTCGTCGACCCCCGGATAGACCTTCGACAGACTCCGATCGGAGAACGGATCGTCGATGGTGGACCGGTCGACGGCTGCCGCCGGAGCCGGCATCGAGAGGACGAGCAAGAGGGCGAACGCCGCCGCGATCCAGTGGTGCCGGCTCACGGGCGTTGCCACGTCCCGACCGGGGTACGGGAGCGGTTCGGTACGCCGGTGACGACGTGGGACGTTCGACGGCGGGCAGCACCGTCGGTGATCCGTGGCGTCACGAGCCGGCGGCGACGGGTCCCGATATCGTCACCGGGACGTACCCCGACCACCGGCGCCGGGTCCCGACGCACGGCGGCGGTCTGGGAGCCACGGTCCGCGATCCCGAGGGGCGTTGTTTCGAACACGGTTCCCATCCAGACGCCATCTATGTTAATTATAGGGGAACGTTTCAGCGTGCTAGACGTTCTCATCGCTAGACGCTCACGAGAGGTCCGCGTAGGTCCGCGCTACCAGTCGACGAAGGGGGTCTCGCCGCCCGCCCGCTCGATGTAGTCGCGTTGCATCCGCTCGATCGCCTCGGGGAGGGTGTCGCCGTCGGCGACCGCCTCGCGGACGCGCGCTTTCTTCCACGCGCTCGGAACGGTCCCGTCGCGGCGGCGCTCGACTGGTTCGAGGGAGGCGTCGATCGTGTCGTCGTCGAGACCGGCGTCCCGGAGGCCGCGACGCGCGTACGCGAACAGTTCGTCGTAGACGGTCTCGGGGTCGGTCGTTCGGTCGCCGTCGGCGGTCACCCACGCGAGGGGCGCGTCCGGGCCGTCGGCAACGACGTCGTAGAAGCAGTCGCGGGCCGCCGCCCACGGCAACTCGGTCAGGGGGTGATCCGCGGTGCCCAGCCCCCGGAGGAGACCGACGACGAGAACTTGGACGGCGACGGTGTCCCGCACCGTCGGCTGTGTGGGGAGCGGGCGGTACTCGATGCGGAGGGACGCGCCGTCCGGTTCGGTGCCGACGGGGTGCCCGCCGACGACACCCCGGACCCACCGCCAGTGGACGCCGCGCTTGTGGTCGTACTCGCGGATCGTCGCCCGATACGGGCTGGCGTCGGGGTCGTCGCCGTCCGCGAGCACCGGCGCGTACGTCTCGTCGGCGACCACACGGTCGACCACGTCCGTTGCCTGCGCCAAGTCGTCGGGAAACCGGACCTTCCCCTCGTCACGGGGCGCGTCGGCGTTGATGCTCCCCTCGAAGACGGGGATGCGGAGTTCGTGGGGCGTCGCGTCGATCACCGCGGGATCGTCGTCGTAGCAGTCCGCCGGGAGGAAGGGGGCGTTGCTCGATAAGGAGAGCACCGGCCCCATCGTCCGGAGGGCGAGGTTGAAATAGCGGGGGAAGGTCTCGACGTCGGGGATCTGGAGGTGGGGCTGGATCGACGTCGCGAGCGACTCCATGAGGATCGTCGGATACGACAGGGAGACGCCAGGGACGTCGAGGGTGATCGATCCGTCGCTTCGTTCTAGGATCTCGTTGTCGAGGGCGACATAGCGGGGGTGGTGGCGCATGTTCTCGGCGACGACGACGCCATCGCGGCGCTCGACGGATCCGAGGTAGGCGTCGGTTCCCTCGGCTGGCGGAATCGTCCACATGGCGTCGAGGACGGGCGCGAGACCATCCTCCCCGAGCGCCGACGCCGCAGCGTCGACGTTCGCCCGGATGCGCTCGGCTTGGTCGGCGATCCCCGCGGCGTCGAACGTCGTCGCCGCCGAGTTCACCTCGAAGTTGTGGACGCCGAGTTCCTTCCCACAGTCGGCGCGGTCGAAGACCGCCTCGGGGACCCGCGCGAGACGACCCGCGTCGTCGACGACGTACCCTTCGAGTTCCATCCCGACCGCGAACTCGTCGGTGTCCAGACGGCCCGAGCGAATGTCCGCCCGGATGCGCTCGGCCTGTTCGTCGACCCGGCGCTCGAATGCCGCCCGCGTCTCGGGGTCGGTCGACTCCGCCACGCCGCCGACGAGCGACGAGTCTGTACCCATCAGGCCGAGCCCTCGTCTTCGTCGTTTCGCAACTCGTCGAGTTCGGCTTCGATCGCCTCGTCGGCGACGTCGGCGTCGGCCGCGGTCGATCCCGCGGACTCACTCGTCCCCGCACTCTCGCTTTCGCCCAGTTCGCTCTTGAGCGTCTCCAGTTCCGCGTCCACCTCGCTTTCGGTCCGGCCGGCGGATAGCTGGCGGTCGATCTCGTCCTCGTCGGAGAGGGCGTCGTCGAAGGTCCCCGACTCCTGCAGTTCGTCCATCGCGGACGCACGGGCCTCCATGTCGTCGGTCCGCTCCTCGGCGCGCTCCAGCGCCCGGCCCACGTCGCTCATCTCGTCGCCGACGCCGCTCATCGCCTCCGAGACGCGGGTCGACGCCTCCGCGGCCTCGTAGCGGGCCTTCATCGTCTCCTTTTTCGTCCGGAACTCCTCGATCCGACTCTGCAGGTCGTTTTTCTTCTCGACCAGATCGTCCTGTGTCGACTGGAGGTCCGCGATCTGTCCCTCCAACTCCTCGATCTGGCTCATCTTCTCCTTTTTCTTCTCTAAGGCTCGCCGCGCGAGGTCGTCGCGGTCCTGTTGGACGGCCTCGCGTGCCTGCTCGTTGTGCTTCTCGACGTTCTCCTCCAGCCGGCGTTTCTGGATCTCTAGACGCTTCTTCTGGGTCGTCAGGTCCGCGATGCCCTGTTTGACCTCCTGTAACTCGTCGCGCATCCGCTCGTAGGAGTAATCGAGCGTCTCGGTGGGGTCCTCGGCCCGATTCAGGAGGGCGCTGAGCTTCGACCGGACGACGTAGGAGGCCCGCGAGAGTATTCCCATACCCCCCGTTCGGGACGCGAGCCTTAAAATCTCACCCGCCGAACGGTGGAGTTGAGGTGCCCGGCCGTCTATGGCCGGGCGTGCCGACCGAACGCGTCCACCTTCCCGGCGGCCGAGCGGGACGAGCGAGTCTAGATACCGACGGCGACGCCGACACCGTCGTCGTCGCCTGTCCCCCACATCCACAGCACGGCGGCGACCGCCACGACACCCGTCTGACCGCCGTGAGCGATGCGCTCCCCGACCGGATCGACTGCCTGCGCTTCGACTACGGCCCTTGGGACGAGGGGCGGGGCGAACGCGACGACGCCCGGGCGGCCCTAGCGTGGGCCACCGACCGCTACGACCGGGCCGCGCTCTTCGGGTACAGTTTCGGCGGTGGAGTCGCCCTCCTGACCGCCGCCGAGACGCCCGTCGCCGTCGCCGCCCTCTCGCCGGTCGCCACCCTCGACGACGGAAGCGACGTCGTCGCCGCCACCGCCCGGATCGACGCCCCGCTATGGGTGGGATACGGCACCCGGGACGACACCGTCGACGCCGCAGCCGTCGCCGACGCCGTGGGAGAACGCGGGACGGTAGCGACCGTCGCGGCCGATCACTTCTTCGTCGGCCAAGAGCGGACGGTCGGCGAGCGGGTGGCTGCCTTCTTCGCCGAGGTCGTATAACCTATCCGACAGTACTTTGCGGCGGCGGCCGTATGCCGGCCCGTGTCGCCGACACGTTGCACGCGACGGACGGTTCTGGGACTGCTCGCGGCTGTCGTCGGACTCGCGGGCTGTGCCGGCGGGGACGGTGGCGACGGCGAAGCGTCACCGTCTGGCGCCGGGACGACGAGAGCGTCCACGGCGACGGCCGCCACCGACCTCAACCTCCGAGAGGCGAACGTCGTGGACGTTGTCGTCGAGTCGGGACCGGACGGTCACCGGTTCGACGTGACGCTGTACCACGACGACGACGGCGAGGCAGGGTACGCGAACTGGTGGCAGGTGGAGACGCTCGACGGCGACCGACTCGGTCGTCGTGACCTCGCACACGCCCACGGAACGCGGCGATTCACGCGCTCGGCCACCGTCTCGGTGCCCGAGGGGGCAACCTGTGTCGTCGTCCGGGGCCACGACCGAACGCACGGTTACGGCGGACGGGCGGCGCTCGTGAACGTGGAAACGGGTGCGACCGACCCCGTCTCTCAGGGGTCCGAGCGGGGATCGATGGCCGACCGCGAGTGTCCGAGCGGGTGAGTTACTCCTCGGTGTCGGTCGTGTGTTCGTCCGCTTGCTCCTGTTGTGACAGTTTGAGGTACGCGGCGAATCCGAGGATGGTGCCGGGCCACAGGCCGACGAACTGGCCGCGTTGTTCGTCGCCGCGGACGTAGTAGTAGTAGAGGGCGAGGGCGACCGAACCGATGGACGCCAGCCCCGCGGGTCCGAGGCCGCTCTCTTCGAGTTCGTCCGCCAGTGCGTTCGTCGAATCGTCGTCGGTTGCTTGACTCACGTCCTTCAGTTGGGCCACAGACACATATACTGTCGGGCCGGACTGACGACCGAGAGAACGGAGAGTCGTGGGGCAGACTCAGTTGTACTCCCGCCACCGGTAGCCACACTCCTTGCACTTGAAGAATCGCGTCGGGGGTTCGTCGGCGGCGCCGGTCTGTTTGATCGTGTACCACGCTTCACCGTGTTCACACTCGTCGCAGACCACGTCGGTGGCCGTCGGTTTCCCCTCGAAGTCGGCGCCCTCCTCGGTTTCGATCAGGTCGTCGTCGCTCTGAGACTCCGTAGAGACGAACTCGGCGGCGCGTTCCTCGTCGCGTTCGCTGGTGGCGCCACAGGAGGTACAGACCATCTCGCCGTCGCGGGTGACCATCATCGACCCGCAGTCGTCGCAGAACTGCATA
>Ga0207813_100202_pt1 | contig 43272 bp, 48 predicted proteins | sample A23E3SouthBayCA_2_FD_187730 | JGI IMG/M metagenome (GOLD analysis project Ga0207813, IMG submission 187730) | Aerobic enrichment media microbial communities from Eden Landing Ponds, California, USA - A23 E3 (4) (SPAdes) | ecosystem: Environmental > Aquatic > Marine > Unclassified | place... | reverse complement strand
GTTGTAGGTGTCCTCGTCGAGCGTCTGGAGCGAGCCGTACTGGACGTAGCTGTTCTCGCCGGCGTCGACCTCGACGAGGTTGCTGTAGTAGCGCGCGCCCTCGACGTCGTCACCGGAGTCGATCCGTTCGAGAATCGTCACCGACGAGGAGTCCTCGGTGACGACGAGGGTCTGACTGAACAGCGACCGGGAGTTCATCTCCGTCCGGATCGTCACGTCTTCGGCGTCGACGCCCTCGGGCACGTAGACGAACGTGCCGGTGGTGAACAGGGCCACCGACAGCGCCGTCAGATAGTTGCTCTCGGGATCGACGACCGAGCCGAACTTCGCTTCGAGGAGCTCCGGGTGCTCCGCCACCGCCTCGGTGAACGAGAGCACCTCGACGCCCTCGTCGGTGACCCGCTCGGTGTCGTCGGACTGGGTCAATGGATCGGCCAGTTCGGCGAAGTCGAGCTGTTCGAGGTCGGTCCACCGGCGCCCGGGCGTCTGGATGACGTCGGGCATCTCGAGGTGGTCGAGGGCCTTGAGCGCCTTCAGGCGCGTCTCGCGGAGCCAGTCCGGCTCGTCTCGGCTGTCGGCTATCTCGTGGACTGTCGCCTCCGAGAGGTCTGCTGGTACCTGTGCACTCATGATTATCCGAGGCTCCCCTCCATCTCGAGTTCGACGAGACGGTTGAGTTCGACCGCGTACTCGATGGGCAGTTCCTCCGTGATCGGCTCGATGAAGCCGGAGACGATCATCTGCTTGGCGTCGTCGTCGTCGAGGCCACGGCTCTGGAGGTAGAACACGTCCTCGTCACCGATCTTGCCGACTGTCGCTTCGTGGGCCACGTCCACCGCCGACTCGTTGATCTCCATGTACGGCATGGTGTCGCTGGTGGACTCGTTGTCGAACATCAGCGCGTCACACTCGACGCTGGTCGAGGAGTTTGCCGCGCCGTCGGCGATGTGGACCAAGCCGCGGTAGTTCGTGCGGCCGCCGTCCTTGCTGATCGACTTGGACTCGATAGTCGATTTCGTGTCCGGCGCGTTGTGGTAGACCTTCGCGCCGGTGTCGATGTCCTGACCCTCGCCCGCGAAGGCGATGGTGATGTGGTTGTCGGAGGCGCCACGACCCTTGAGCACCGTCGAGGGGTACAGCATCGTCGCCTTCGACCCCATCGACCCGGAGATCCACTCCATCCGGCCGTCGCCTTCGACGAGCGCACGCTTCGTGTTCAGGTTGTAGGTGTTTTTCGACCAGTTCTGTACCGTGGAGTACTGGACGTGTGCGTCATCGCCGACGAACACCTCGACGCCGCCGGAGTGAAGGTTGAACGCGGAGTATTTGGGCGCCGAACAGCCCTCGATGTAGTGAACCTCCGAGCTCTCCTCGGCGATGATGAGCGTATGCTCGAACTGGCCCATCCCCTCGGAGTTCATCCGGAAGTACGCCTGCACCGGCATCTCGACGGTGGTGTCCTCGGGGACGTAGACGAACGACCCGCCGGACCAGATGGCGCCGTGGAGCGCCGCGAACTTGTTGTCGCTCGGCGGCACGCACTTCGTCATGAAGTGCTCGCGGACCAGCTCTTCGTGTTCTTGGACCGCCTCGTCCATGTTACAGAAGATGACGCCCTTCTCTTCCCACTGTTCTTGCATGTTCTGATAGACGACCTCGGACTCGTACTGAGCGCCGACGCCCGAGAGGGCGTTTTTCTCGGCCTCGGGGATGCCCAGTTTGTCGAAGGTGTCTTTGATGTCGTCGGGCAGGTCCGTCCAGTCGTCGACGCTCTCTCGCGTCTCGACGTCCGGGCGGATGTAGGGGACGATCTCGTCGACGTCGACCTCGGAGAGGTCTGGCTGGCCCGGCCACTCGGTCGGCATGGGCATCTCTTGGAAGTGTTCCAAGGCGCGGAGCCGGCGTTTCAGCATCCACTCGGGTTCACCCTTGTCCTCCGAGATGACGCGGATCGTCTCCTCGGTCAGGCCTTTCTCGGCTTGGAAGGAGGAACGCTCCTCCTTTTTGAATTCGAAGCGAGCCTCGGTGTCGGTCTCTTTGAGATGATCTTGATCTGAACTCATGGTGTTGTGTTGTGGGTGTAGCCGTATTACGCTGTCCCGTAAACCTGCTCGCGGACCCAGTCGTAGCCCTCGTCTTCGAGCTTCCGGGCCAAGTCCGCACCGCCGCTCTCGGCGATCTCGCCGTCGATCATCACGTGGACGTGATCCGGCTCGACGTAATCGAGGATGCGCTGGTAGTGTGTGATCTGGAGGATGCCGGTGCCCTGTTCGTCACGGAGGGCGTTGATCCCCTCGGAGACGTCTTGGAGCCGGTCGATGTCCAGCCCCGAGTCGATCTCGTCGAGCACCGCGACCGACGGCTCGAGGATCGCCGCTTGGAGCACCTCGTTCTGTTTTTTCTCGCCGCCGGAGAACCCGGCGTTGAGGTAGCGCTGTGCGAACTTCTCGTCCATGTCCAGCAGGTCCATCTTCTCTTTCAGGAGCTGCTGGAACTCGGCGACACCGATCTCGCCGTCGGCGGCCTCGCCCTCCATCGGGGAGGTGTCGTAGCCGGCGTCGTCTTCCTCGTCCGCTGTCTCTTCCTCGTCCTCGAAGAGTTCCTCGCGCTCCTCGTGTTTGGCGTTGAGCGCCTGTCGGAGGAAGTTCGTCATCGTCACGCCCTCGATCTCCGCCGGATACTGGAATCCGAGGAAGATGCCGAGCGCGGCGCGTTCGTTGGGTTCGAGGTCGAGCAGGTCCCACTCTCGCTTTTCTGGGGGTACCTCCTCGTCGATGTCGGAGAGATCCGCGTCGTCGAGGACGAGGGTGATCTCGCCGTCGGTGACCTCGTAGGCCGGGTGGCCGGCGATTACCTTCGCTGTCGTCGACTTGCCCGATCCGTTCGGTCCCATCAGGGCGTGAATCTCGCCCGACTCGACCGTGAGATCGACGCCACGAAGGATACTCTCGCCGCCCTCTTCTGCGACTTTTGCGTGAAGGTTGTTGATCTGTAGTGTAGCCATGTCCCTGCCAGTGACTAGGGTGTAACACGCATAATGCTTACGCATTCTCCCCCTTCGAGTTTCGACAACAGCAACTATTGTTTCGAGATATAGAAATCAGCTTTCAGAACTGGCCGAGACCGGTCTGTCGCTGTCCGCTTTTCACCTCGTCCCACGAGAGGCCGAGCGCCTCGATGATCCGGGCGATAGGACCTTTGAGCGTCTTTTCCAGCATCTTGTCCCAGTCGATCTCGAAGGCGTCGGGGATCTGATCGGCGTACTCGAAACAGATCACGTCCGGATCGCGCTTGAACTCGCCGTAGAGGGGGTCGGTCTGTGGGTCGAACTCCTCCGTCGCCTCTAGTTGCCGGAAGAACTCGGGGTGGACCTTCTTCAGGTAGAGGCGCTTTGGCTTGCTGCCGCGCTGGAAGTTGGTGCCGAGCAGGTGGTTGGCGTACTTCGCCCCGCGGACCTGTGCGGTGTCGGTGTCGTAGGCGGTCAGGCGCTTGCCGATGCCACCCGGGATTCCCACGTCGTCGAGGTCGACGTTCCCGGCCTCGAAGTCCTCGATGACGTCGTGGACGTACTCCTCGACGTCGTCGACGTCCTCGCCCGTGACGATCATCTCGATGACGCGCCGCTGGACCTTCTTCGTGATCGGGGCGATGTCCGAGCGCTTGTACTCGAAGCCCGTGATGTCGATGTCGTCGACGTGTTTGCCTTCCTTCCAGACGATGTGGCCGGCGTAGCGTTTCTTCTTGCCGGCTTGGAAGAACCGGCGGTAGAGCTTCTCGAACTCGATCTGGAAGCGGTGTTCGTGGGCGTTGAGTTCCTCACGGGCGAACGCGTCGTAGGACTCGTTGATGCTCTCTTCGAGTTCGTAGCCCGTCTCGATGGCGCCGGCGATTCGGCGGAGGTTCGCCTCGTCGGCGTCGGGGTGGGCCTCCCTGATCTCCTCGGGGACCGTCTCGGCTGCCGTCTCCTCGCCCAACTCCAGCATGACGCTGTCGGTGTCGCCGTAGGCAACCTCGTACCCCACGTCGTTGGCCGCGGTCTGGGTGTGTTCGATGACGTCCCGACCGGTGGCGGTGACCGCCGCCCCCATCTCCCGGTCGTAGAGGCGGAAGCGGTCCCACCCCAGAACGCCGTACAGCGAGTTCATGATGACCTTGACCGCCTGTTGCTGTCGGTCGTACTGCTCGTAGGCCTGGCTGCCGGGGTCGTGGTCGTTTCGCTCAGCTTTCTTCTGTTCGCGCTCCTCCAGCAACTCGTCGACCATCTCCCGGATGACGCCGTCCGGTTCCTTCCGAAAGTGGGTGCCATTCGGCGCGTGGTAGGTGTCGCCCTCGTAGTTCTCGGGGTCGACTTTCGTCTCCGGCGACGCGTTGATCGTCACCATACACATCGGATAGAGCGACTTCAGGTCGAGGACGCTGACGTTCTCTTTGATCCCCGTGATCGGGTCGAACACCGCGCCGCCTTCGTAATCCTCGGCGTCGGCCCGCCCCTTCGAGGGGAGCGCGAAGTCGCCGTGGACCTTGTGCAGGACGTAGACGTCGACGGCGTCGCCGGGTGTCGGGGCGTCCTCGAGCTTACAGCCGACGAACGTCCGCACCTCGTCCCAGAAGGAGATGATGTCGCGCTTGCAGTCGAGTTCCACGCAGAGTTCCACGTCGCGGAGGTTGTACTCCAACAGGCGCTCGGGGTCGTCCTCCCAGAGGTCACCGATGTCGCCAGCGTAGCGTTCCTTGCCCGCGCCGAGTTCCATCTCGCCGACGGCGTCCAGCCGGTAGGACTCCAGTTCGGTGAACTGGGTCCGCTTGTAGGCATAGAGTAGGTCGAAGACGGCCCGTCCCTTGATCGTGGGGCCGCCCCAGTCGCTCCGCCAGACCTCACCGATCCGCGAGAGGCGGTCGGGGTTCAGATTCCGGTCTACGTCCGGTCGCTTGCCAACCGTCTCCAAGCGGTCGATGAGGTATGGCGCGTCGAAGTCCTCGAAGTTCCACCCCGTGAGCACGTCTGGGTCCGTCTCCTCGATGTAGGTGAGGAAGGCGTCGAGCATCGCCGCCTCGGACTCGAAGGCCCGAATCTCGGCGTGCAGGTCGTCCGCCAGCCCGTCGTAGTCGTCGAAGGACGCCGGACCCGTCTCCGATCCGTCCGGAGCCTCGTACAGCCACGCAATATACTCGTCACGGCGGGAGTCGTGGCTCGTGAGACAGACGACCGGCTCCTCGCCGTCCTCCGGGAAGCCAGAGCGGTCGTCAACCTCGATGTCGAAGGTGTTTACCCGCAGGTCCGTCGGAACGTCGACGGGTGCGAGTTCGTCGTGTGGCACCTGAATCGTCCCGCTCTCTAGTCGACGGGCGGGCACGCGGACGCCGCTCCCGATGTCCTTGTCGATCAGCAACCGGTTGGGAAAGAGGATGTCCGCCTCGAAGTGGTCGAACTCGTCGCGGATCGCCCCCACGTCGCGGGGTGTCCGCGTACAGATCTTCGTCAGATCCTCGCCGCGGATGCTCTCGTAACCCGTCTCGGTGCGCGTGATCACGTCCCGATCTAGGTCGCCGTCGTCGAGGCTCGCCGTCGGCGCGTAGAAGTACGGCTCGAACCCGAGGACCCGGACGTGTTCGGGGTCGCCGTCCGGCGTCCGGCCGAACACGTGCACCACGGGATACTCGTCGGCACCTTGGCCCTCAATCGTGTAGTCGACTTGGGTGACCGCAAGATCGACCGCCCCGTCTGGGTCCGGAAACTTCAGGTCCGCGGCGTCGACGACTTCGGTGACCGACTGGCCGACATCGCCGGCGACAGCCATCGCCTCCGCTTCCGGCCGACCGGCGTCGTCGGTCCCCCAAGCCCCTGTAAGCTCCGCCTGTTCCATGTCGCTCACTTCGGGACTTCCCGGTAAAAACCCAGCCACTCCGGAGCGGAAACACTGCCACGACGGAAAGACCTATACCATGTGATTTCATACCAAGCGGCGTGACGATGTCCGACCACGTCGACGCAGGCCGGTGGGACAGTGCGGCCGAACACCGTCCGGATCCCGACGGGATCGATACCGTCGAGGCGTACGAGATCGAGGACGGGACGGTGCTCTACGACGCCGAGAACCCCCTCGCGTGGGTAGAGTCGTCGACAGCCGTGCCGCTCAACGAACTCGCCTGATCAGACAAACGAACCCTTTTGTCGCCACGTTCGCTCTCTGAGAGCGTGCCGTCCGATCCGTGGGGCGACGACGACGCGTGGGACGACGACGCCGAGAAGGCACCCGCCGAGAAGCGTGCGTCGAATCTCGGTCCCGACCCGCCGACTGCGCCGGCCGCGCCGACACCGGATATCGATCCGAGCGACATCGACCCCGAGGTCCGGGGACTGTTCTGGCGGAGCGTCCTCATGGCCAACGTGGCGGTGTTCTGTCTCGCCTTCGGGCCCATGCTCATCGGCTTCCGCGGACAGTGGCGAACCGGTCTCGGCCTCGTCTTGATCGGGGCCGTCGCCGGACTCCGCGTCTATCACCTGTATCGGACCTTCCAGCGGCGAAGCGACGCCGACAGGTCGGACGCCGGGACTGACGAACACAACCCCTAACCCCGGCGGCCGCCTCGTACGCCCCATGCGAAGCGTCCGCGACGACGAGGGCAACCGATACCTGCTCGTAAAGCGGTCGGCCGAGTCGAGTCTCGTCCGCGATCCGGCGACCGGGACGGAGCGTTACCTCCCCAACGCCGACCTGCACGCCGAGGACGAGACCGACCCACTCCAGACCGCCGCCGAGGCGGTGCCCGTGCCGGTGCGACGCGTCCTCACCGCGGCACCGAACGACCAAGCACTCGGCCTTCTCGTCGAGTTCGTGGACCGCGGTCCTCTCGCGGTCCGAACGCTCCTCGACACCTACGACCTCTGTGAGAGCGACCTACACGGCCTGCTGGCGGAGTTCCGAGCGGCCGGGCTGATCGCCGAGGAACGCGTCGCCGGCGAGCGTGGCTACGAGGCGACCGAGACGACCCGCGAGGCGGTGCGAGCACTCCGCGGGACTGACGAGTAAGACGGGACAGCATTCCGTCTCACTCCCCGAGGACGGCCGCCGGTTGCGACCGCGACACCGTCGACTGATTCGTCCGAGGATCCTTTTCGACGCGGACGAGGTCGTCGGCCGCACCGACGAGTTCCTCGTCGTGGCTGACGATCACGATCTGGGCCACGCCCATCTCGCGCATCTCCTCGACGAGGTCGACCAGCCGCGAGACGTGTCCCGCATCGAGGAAGACGGTGGGTTCATCGAGGATGAGCGGCGGCATCGGCGCCGCGCCGTCGATGCCTTCCGCCAAGAGTCGGTAGATGGCACAGCGCAGGCTGAGGTTGAACAGCGCCCGCTCGCCGCCCGACAGTTGGGCGGGGTCGAGTTCGCTTCCGTCCTTCTGGACGACCGAGAGTTCGTAGTCGCCGTCGAGACGCAGGTGCGCGTAGGCGTCGTTGCCGTAGACGAGGTCGAAGGTCTCGTTCAGGAGTCGTTCGAGCGTCTCGACGTTCCGCTGGCGGAGTTCCGCCCGCAGGTCGCCGTACATGGCCTCCAATCGCTCGGCCTCCGCGTGGAGGTCGTCTAGCGCCGCCACCCGTTCGGCGAGGGCGTCACGCTCCGCTCGGAGCGCCTCCAGCGCGTCGAGTTCGGTTCGCACCCCGCCGATGTTCGTCTGCAGATCGTCGCGTCGCTCCGCCAGCCGACCGAGTTCCTCGTCGACCTCCGCGAGATACGACTCGGCTTTCTCCTTGTTCTCCCGGGCCGCCTCGATGGCCGCCTCGTCGACCGCCTCGCGCAACTCGTCGCGGCGTTCCCGCTTCTCGGCCAGCCGTTCCCGGCGCTCGTCGTTCGTCTCCTCGATCCGCGTGGCCTCGCCGCGCAGGCGCTCGATCTCGTCCTCGTGGTCGGCGATGCGGTCGAGTCGGGAGGCCACCGCGTCGACGGCTGCCCGGGTCTCGGCGACGGCTTCCAAGTCGGTACGTGCCTCTTCGACGCGCTCCTCGGCTTCGGCGGCCTCCTCGCGTTTTTCGGCCGCCACCTCTCGGGTCTCGGTCGCCTGCGTCCGCAGGTCGGCCGCCTCGGACGCGTGCTCGTCGGCCGCCTCGCGTCGCTCCGCTGCCGCCTCGCGTTTCTCGGCCGCACGGTCGGCGAGGCGGTCGCGCTTCTCGGCGATCTCGTCGAGTCGCGTCTCCGCCTCCGAGAGGTTCGACAGCGTCTCGATCCGGTCGTCCAACGCCGCGACCTGCTCGCGGGCGGTCGCCAGTTTGTCGTCCAACTCCGCGACCCGCTCGCGGTCCGCGTCGATCCGGTCGGCGTGAGGCGACTCCTCGACCGGCTGTCCACACTCGGGGCATTTGCCGGCCGCCAGCAACTCCTCCGCCTCGGCGACCCGCTCTGCGGTCGCCTCACGTTTGGCTTCGAGTTCGGCGATCCGCTCCCGGATCTCGCCGCGCCGGTCGCGAAGCGCCGACCGGCGGTCGGCCGCCTCACCCTCGTCGACCGGCGCGTCCGCGAATCGCGCGCGCAGGTCGGCCGCCTCGCCGTCCAACCGCTCGATCCTCGCCTCGTGGTCCGCTGCTTCCTCCGCGGCCGCGTCCGCCGCCTCACGACGCTCCGTGGCCCGCTCCTCGGCGCGGTCGGCCCGGTCGGCGAGGTCGTCGGCCTTCTCCGCGAGGTTCGTCGCTTGATTTCGCAACCCCGTCGCCGACGCGTTCGCCTCGCTTTTCGCCTCGCGGATGGACGCCTCGCGCTCGTCGAGGGCCACCCGCCGCTGTTCGACCGCGTCCGCTGTCGCCTCATCCAGCCCCGCGGCGTCGAGGTGCTCCTCGATATCGGCTTCGAGGTCGGCGATCCGTTCGCGAGCCTCGCGGATCGACTCTCGGGTCGACTCGCGTTCGTCTTCGGCCGCCGTGATCGCCGCTTCGAGGTCCGCGATATCCCCCTCGACGGCGTCGAGTCGCTCCCGCTTTTCTTCGTGTTCCTCGAGGACCGCGGTCGCCTCGCTTTTCGTCTGTTCGGCCTTCTCGCGCTGGCGTTCGTAATGTTCGATCCGCTCGGTCACGTCGGCAAGTTCACCCTCTAGGTCGTCGAGGCGAGCGTGGAGGTTCCGATCTTCCTTCTGTTCGATCTGTGATTCCACCTTCTCGAGTTCGCCTCGCTTGCCCGAACGGACGTCCTCGACGCCCAAGCGGGCGGTCGCGGCGCGCTCGCGGTACTCCTCCAGCCGACCCAGTTGCAGGAGGTCGTCGATGACGTCGCGCCGCTGGTCCGGGGAGGCGTTGATGAGTTGGTTCACCTCGCCCTGTCGGACGTACGCGCAGTTGACGAACGCCTCGGCGTCCATCCGGAGCAGGTCGGCGACGAAACCGCGGACGTCGCGTGCACCCTCGACGGTCACGTCGGGGCCGTCTAGAGTACAGTCCGCGGTCGAGGTTCGGTCACCGGACTGGCGGAGTCGGCGGTGGACGTGGTAGGCGGCGTCGTCGTGGGTGAACCACAGGTCGATCTCCGCGTCCGTCTCGCCGTTTCGCACCACCTCGTCGAGAGTGCCCTCCAGCGCCTTCGACCCATAGAGCGCGAAGAAACACGCCTCCAGCAGCGAGGACTTCCCGCTCCCGTTGAGACCGTGGATCACCGTCACGCCGTCCCGGAGGTCGAGGTCGGCGTCGGCGTAGGGACGAAAGTTTCGCAGGCGGACCCGGTCGAATCTCATTGGAAGTCCTCCATGGAAACCTGATTGTCGGGCGTGTTCTCGGGGTCGGAGGCCTGCGCTCCGTCGTCGCCACCCTCGCTCGTGGTCTCGCCGTCGGGGAGTACACCCTCGTCGACGGCGTCCGCGACGAGCGAGGCGACGCGGTCGCGGACGTTCGAGTCCGGGAGCCCGTTGTCACGCACCGTCTCGTCGAGGCGGCGGGCGGTCGTCGAGAGGTCCATCTCGCGGACGCGCTCGCGGACGGCGGCGTCGGGGTCCCCGAACTCGACGTCGGTGTCGGCCGCGTCGGCGTCGCCGCCGACGGCGCGGTGGTCGGTGATCCGAGCGAGGAGAGCGCCCGCCGCCAGTGCCGCCTCCTCGACCGCGGCAGGGGTGACGGGGTCGCCCTCGCCGGTGATCGACACCACGACGACGGCATCGGTCAGATCGTGTTGGCGTACCTGCTCGCGGACCCGGTCGACCCCCTCGCCGGGGGCGAGTTCGACGTCGACGAAGACGAACGGGCGGGTGTCGAGCGAGCGCCGGCGGACGTCGACGACGGCGTCGCCACCCGCATCGGCTCCGAACTCGACGAGGTTGTAGCCGCGGGCGTCGCGTTCGTCGGCGCTGGCCCGCTCGGTCGACCCGCAGTAGGTCACCCACGTGCCGTCGACGCGCGCGGTGTCGGCGACGTGATTGTCGCCGAGCAACACGGCGTCGAAGTCGGTCGTCGCCTCGTCGAGGAGCGTCTCGGTGTCCCAGTCGGCGTGTGGAAACGGAGTGAACAGCCCGTGAGCCACCAGCGCGGCCGCGTCGGCGTCGTGTGGCGCGAAGTCGTAGTCGAGTTCGTCGCGTCGGGACCGAGGGACGTGATCGAGACCGTAAAACGCCGTGTCGCCGACGACGGTCGGCTCGGGACCCAGACGAGTCGCCAGCCCGAGATCCGAGAAGAGATCGAGCCACTGGCTCCCACGGGTCGCCTCGTGGTTGCCGACGACGGCGAGGAAGGGCACGTCGGCGGCCGCGAGGCGGCGGAGCGCGGAGAGGACGCCGAGGAGGTCGGGGAGGTCCGGCCGGCGGTCGTGAAAGAGGTCACCGGCGTGGAGCACGGCGTCGACGTCGCCGTCCCCCGACTGTGAGTCGACGGCGTCGTCGATCACCGCCTCGAAGGCGTCGAGGAAGTCCTGCCGGCGTTCCGGCGAGTGGTACTGGCGGTAACCGACGTGGGTGTCGCCGGTGTGGATCACCCGTGTCATCGCTCCGGAGGTTGATCGTCGGCACTCAAAACCGTTCCGTGACCGGAGTGAAAGTGTTCCGCCGCGGCCGTCCGACAGCGGTCGATGGCCGCGAGCGTCCGCCGTCCCCGGCGAGCGGTCGCGGTGTCCCCGTCCCGTTCCGCGGCCGCGACCGCTTGGCGGAGCCGTTCGGGCCCGTCGTCGTCGACGAACGTTGCGAGGGCGCGCACGTCTGTGAGTGCCGCCGCCGCCTCGGCGACCGTTGCCGCCGGGGCGGAAGGCTCGTCGGTCGCCAGCGAACGAAGCGCATCGCGAATCTCCTCGGTCACAGGCGGCGGTTGGCGCCCACTCGGGGTTAAACCTTCAGCGAGTAGAGGCGCTTTCGCGCGTCCGAAAAGGAGAACCGCGACTCGACGACGTCCGCGTCCTCGAGTCGCGTGAGGGCGTAGCGAACCGTCCGCGGTGGGAGAAGCGTCTCCTCCGCCAGTTGACTCTGACTCAGCGTCTCGTTGTAATCCAGCACCTTCGCGACGAGTTTCGCACTCGGCGGCAGGTCGCGGACGTCCGCCCACCGATCCGACTCCGCGTCACGGGTAACTGCCTCGGTCGTACTCATCTTGAGTTACCTTGTGGCATACAGAGTGATAATATTTGTTATCAAGAGTAATTCTTGTGGGTAATATTCCGAGGCCGAAGAGAGGAGTCGTTTCGCCGTCGAGTCACGGCGAAGCCCGCACGCACCCGAAGTCTCTTATGAGTCAGTGCCTTAAATGAAGTGATGACCGACACTGTGGACGATGTCGACCTCCCGTACGAGGAGGAGGCGGCGTCGCAGCAGGAAAAAATAGCGGCCCTCCGCGAACGCCTCGACGTATTGGAGGGTCAAAACGAGGAGATGCGCGACAAGCTGCTGGACGCGAACGCCGAGAACAACAAGTACCAGCAGAAACTGGAGCGACTGACCCACGAGAACAAGAAGCTCAAGCAGTCGCCGCTGTTCGTCGCGACGGTACAGGAACTGACCGACGAGGGCATCATCATCAAACAGCACGGCAACAATCAAGAAGCCTTGACGGAGGTCACCGACGAGATGCGGTCGGACCTAGAGCCCGACTCGCGGGTCGCGGTGAACAACTCGCTATCCGTCGTCAAGCGCCTCGACAAGGAGACGGACGTCCGTGCCCGCGTGATGCAGGTCGACCACAGCCCGGACGTGACTTACGAGGACATCGGCGGCCTCGAAAAGCAGATGCAGGAGGTCCGCGAGACGGTCGAGATGCCGCTCGACCGCCCCGAGATGTTCCAGCAGGTGGGCATCGAGCCTCCGTCGGGCGTGCTCCTCCACGGGCCGCCGGGCACCGGGAAGACGATGCTCGCCAAGGCCGTCGCCAACCAGACCGACGCGACCTTCATCAAGATGGCGGGGTCGGAACTCGTCCACAAGTTCATCGGCGAGGGGGCGAAACTCGTCCGCGACCTCTTCGAGGTGGCCCGCGAGAACGAACCCGCCGTGCTCTTCATCGACGAGATCGACGCCATCGCCTCGAAGCGGACGGACTCGAAGACCTCCGGCGACGCCGAGGTCCAGCGGACGATGATGCAGTTGCTCTCCGAGATGGACGGCTTCGAGGAGCGCGGCGACATCCGCATCATCGCGGCGACCAACCGCTTCGACATGCTCGATCCCGCGATCCTGCGTCCCGGCCGATTCGACCGCCTCATCGAGGTTCCGAAGCCCGACGACGCGGGCCGCGAGATCATCTTCAAGATCCACACCCGCGACATGAACGTCGCCGCCGACGTCGACTTCGCTGAGCTCGCGGAGATGGCGGCCGACGCCTCCGGGGCCGACATCAAGGCGGTCTGTACCGAGGCCGGCATGTTCGCCATCCGCGACGACCGCACCGAGATCTACATGGACGACTTCGTGTCCGCGTGGGAGAAGATCAGCGCCGAGACGACCGACGAGAGCGTTTCGCGGGCGTTCGCCTGATCGCGGCGACGGCCACCACGGCGCGGACGTGACGCGACGTTTTTGCCCGGGCACCCGTTACGAGCAGTATGACCATTCGCACCGACGTCGCGCCGAGCACGCTGCCCGTGACCCTCGAAGAGGGAGGCGTCGAAGTGGAGTATCTCGACGGACGGACGGCGTTCTACCGTGGCGTCCCCGAGAAGGTCCCGGAGACGCTCTCGGCGGCGCCGGGCAAGGCGGTCCACGTCCTCGTGACCGACCCCGACGAGGCCGAAGGTGTGTTGATGTACGTCAACGACCGCAAGACCCACGAGGACATCCTCGAATCGACCGGCGTCGGCCGGATCGTCCTCGACGGTGGAGAGACCGAAGAGCTGTTCCCGGGCGTGACCGTCGGCACGCCAGACGGGATGCGGTGTCGGGTACAGGCCGATCCGTCGGTGGCGAGGGGGCGGGTGTTCGTCTTCGTCGAGGACGACTGGGGCGAGGAGTCCTACGAACTGGTCGCGGAGTCGGACGCGTAGCTACTGGAGATAGGAGGGATCGGCGCTGTCGCTGTCGCAGTTGTCCTCGTGCTGTCGGGCGTCCTCCCGGTCGTCGAACAACATGCCACAGCTCTCGCACTCGTACCACGTCATACCGTCCCGCTCGGTCGTGGTTACCATACGTGTACGTGCGCGAGGTGACGATAAAACCGTTGCCCCGACCAACCGTGTTGCGACGCCCGCTCTCACTGGTCGAGCGTCGATACGTCGGCGATGGTGACGGCCATGCCGAACACCATGAGGCCGAATCCGATCGCCCCGACCGGAACAGAGACTCGAAACAGCGCCGACGTGGCGAACGCGCCGACGCCGCCGCCGATTGCCCCGAGCTTTCGTGACGGGTCGGGTTGGCGGCTCAAGGAAACCCACGTTCGCCAGTGTGCGAGCACGAGTGCGGTCGTGGGACCGTAGACGATTGGCACCGAGAGGAGGGTAAGACCGGTCGAGTCGGCGGTGACCGCGGTGAGGGCGGCGACCCCGACGGCGACGGCGGTGGCGGCGAGGTAGCGGAGGGAACGGCGCATAGGACCGACTCACCGCGAAGGGTAAAAGGACTCTCGCACCGTCGCCGGTCGTGCAACGCTCCGCTACGCGAACGGATCGACGAGTTCGACGGTGTCCGCGCGGTCCGGGCCGACGCCAACGGCGTAGATGGGGGCGCCGACCTCGTCGCTCAGATACTCTAGGTACGTGCGGGCGTTCGCCGGGAGCGCATCGTAGCCGTCCTCGGCGACGGCGGACCAGTCGACTTCCGGCCACGGCTCGAACTCCTTCAGCACGGGGTCACACTCCGCCCAGCGTTCGGTCGTCGCCGGCATCGTCTCCAGTCGCTCGCCGTCGAGGTGGTAGGCGTCACCGACCTTCACCTCGTCCAGACCGGCCAGCACGTCTAGGTGGTTGACGGCGATGCCGGTAAACCCGCTCGCTCGGGCTGCGTGGCGGAGCATCGGCACGTCGAGCCAGCCGATGCGGCGCGGGCGGCCGGTGACGGTGCCGAACTCGCCGCCCTTCTCGCGGATGTAGTCCGCGAGGTCCTCGTCGTCGCCGTCGAGTTCCGTCGGGAGCGGCCCGGTGCCGACACGCGAGAGGTAAGCCTTCACGATGCCGACTACCTCGCCGCGACCGACGACGGTCGGGCCGACACCCGACCCCGTCGCCGCCCCGCCAGCCGTCGGGTTCGAGGACGTAACGTAGGGGTAGATACCGTGGTCGATGTCGATAGACGTCCCCTGTGCGCCCTCGAACAGCAGTTCCGCATCGTCGTCGAGTTTCCGTCCGAGGAAGTCACCGGCGTTCACCGTCATGTCCTCCTCGGCGAGTCGGCGGCCGACGGCGGCGTACTCTTCGTGGAGCGCGTCGACGTCGAACTCCTCGCCGGCCTTCAGGCCGAACACCTCCTCCACGACCGCGCGCTTTTGCGGGACGACGTACTCCAGTCGGTCCCGAAGCACGTCGGAGTCGAGCAGGTCGCCGACGCGAATCCCCCGACGGCCGACCTTGTCCTCGTAGGTGGGGCCGATACCGCGGCCCGTGGTGCCGGCTTCGAGGTCGTCGTCGCTTTTCGCCTCCTCCTCGATGCCGTCGAGAACACGGTGGTACGGCATGATGACGTGGGCGCGGCGTGCGACCCGAACGTCGGGGTCGAGTCCCCGCTCTCGGAGGGCGTCGATCTCGTCGAACAGCGTGCGCGGGTTGACGACACAGCCGTTGCCGAGAACCCCGGTCTTGCCGCGGACGGCGCCGCTCGGCACCAGCGACAGCTTGTACTCCTCGCCATCCTCGACGACGGTGTGGCCGGCGTTGTCCCCGCCTTGGTACCGGACCACGATGTCGGCGTTCCCACCCCACAGGTCGACGAGGGCACCCTTGCCCTCGTCTCCGAGCTGGGACCCGACGATGGTGACAGTCATGTCCGTCCGGAGATTCCAGCCCCCTCGCTAAACCGATTACGATACGCTCACGCCGAGCGAAACGAAGCGAGGTAACCGGACCCGACACCGGGAACGGCGGCCGCGACCCGAAGCGTTAACTACTCTCACCGCGCATCTCTTAGCGTTCAGTTCCGAGACGTCGGGTCTCACAGCAACTTTTAAAACCCGCAACGACAAGTTAACAAGTGTCATGATAGACAGGCTCGAGAAAGAAGTCGACATGCTCGAACGCCATCTTCAGGTGTTGAAGATGGTCATCGGCAACGAACCTATCGGCATCGTGAAGATGTCCAACGAGACGGGCTACCCGCACCACAAGGTCCGGTACTCCCTGCGAGTCCTCGAGGAGGAGAACCTCATCGAGCCGTCGAGCCAGGGAGCGATCACCACCGAGGACACCGCGGACTTCGTCGACGAACTGGACGAGAAGATCGACTCCATCGTCGACAAGCTCGACTCGATGAAAATCGAAGAGACCGCCGAGATCCAGAGTTAGAGCTCCGGAACAGTCAAAAAGAACTCGTCGTCTCGTGCCTCGACCAGACACAGGTGGAATCCGGCCTTCCGCGAAATCTTCACGTAACTCCGCCGAGAACTCCGACTGAAGAGGCCGCCGCGGGTGGCGTCGACTGCGGTCTTCATCGCCTCCGAATCGAAGAAACTCGTCGACACGAAGAAGGCCGCCGCGAGCGTCCCCGCCCGTTCGCTCACGCGACTCGCACCGTCGATCAGTTCCTCGACTACCGGCGCCGCGGTCGGATCGCGGCCCTCGTCGAAGGCGGCGACGAACAGCGGGTCGCCCATCTTGTCCCGGAAGATCACGTCGAACGACTCGGACACCGGCTCCGGCCGGGCCTCGTCCGTCACGTCCACGGTCCCACCGAGGTCGATGCGGTCGATCCGCTCGATCGCCTCGTACAGTTTCGAGAGCGCCGGCCGCGTGTCGGTCCGCCTGATCTCGTAGGTCAGCGCGGTCAACAGCCACTCCACGAACCGGTATTCGGTCGTCTCACGAAGGAAGGCCTCGAACGGCCGGCCGTCGACGGACACCCCACCCGTCTCGAACTCGGTGTGGTGGGCGATCCGCAGGTTGTCACGGAGCGTCGACTCGTCGATCCGGCCCTGTGCCGCGCGTTCGAGCGTCCCCGCGGTCTTGTCCTCGTACCGGACGAACAGGTTCGTCCCTGCGAGCGCCTCCGCGGGCGTGAGACTCCGCGACGCGGCCGGGGGGTCGTCGCTCTCCAGACGCTCGATCTCCGCCTCTAACTCCGCCACCCGCTCCTCCAGACGCTCGGCTGCGGCACGATGCTCGTCGCGCTCGGTCGCGATCCGGTCGCGTTCGGCCTCGACCTCCGATTTCGCCTCGCGGACGGCGTCGAGTTCCCGACGCAACCGCGCGGCCTCGTTGTCGGTCATCGATTCGGCCGCCGACGCCGCGCCGTCGGCCGCGTCGGTCGGCGTAGACTCGGCGCCGTCGGTGGCTCCGGCGGCCGTCGCCCGATCGTTCGTGTCCTCGTCGTCCGTCTCCGTGTCCTCGTCGTCCGTCTCCGTGTCCTCGTCGTCCGTCTCCGTGTCCCTGTCGTCTGTCTCCGTGTCCTCGTCGTCCGTCTCCGTGTCGTCCACCGAATCGGGTCCGGGCTCTTCGACGGGGTCGACAGCCACGTCCTCCGTGGTCACCGTCCCCGCGTCCGCCGCCGTCACCGTTCCGTCCGCGTCGACCCCGCCGGGTTCCGGATCGTCCGCCGTCGCGGGAGCTTCGGCCGCCTCGGTCGTCGTGTCGCCGGTCGTCTCCGCATCTGAGGGTGTGTCGGCATCGGCGTCTGCGTCGTCACCGTCCGCGTGGGTGTCGTCTGCGACCACCTCGGGGGTCACCCAGTCGGGGGCCATCGCGTCAGCGTCGTCCCCGGCAGTGTCGTCCGTCGGCGTCCGGTCGGTCGACGCGGCGGCGAACGCCTCGTCCGTGGCGTCGTCGTCCGTGCCGTCGCCGGTGTCGACGTCGTCGAACGCGGCGTCGGCTCTATCCGTCTCGGGGTCTGGATCGGTGGTCGCGGCGTCGGAGGCCGTCCCGGTGGCGGGGGGTGCCCCGCTCTCGTCGCCCTCGCGTGGGTCCGGTTGCGGCAACTCGACGACGTCGATATCGGCGTCGACGACGGAGTAGATACCCACCTCGTCGGCCGCACGTTCGAACGCCTCGTCGCCGGTCAGAAGGCGTCGACTGTTGCCCACGTAGGCGACCGGGAGCGACCGGCCACCGTAGTAGACGACGTAGTAATCGCCCGAGAGGACGTTCTCCGAGAGTTCGACGTAGCCGACGAAGTTTCCCGAGGAGAGCGTGCCGTCGATTTCGGTCAGCGGCGTCTCGTTGGAGTAGTACTGACCGCGAGTCTGACCGCCGCCGGCCCGCATCGCGTAGAGGAGCGGCAGGGAGCTGTCGGGCGCCGTGTAGGCCGTCAGCGACGCGTCCTCGAAGTCGTCGATAGCGCCGTCGAACACGCCCAGATACCGGCCGTTGAGGACGAACGTCCACGCGGCACCGTCGGTGACGGCGCCCGAGAACTCCTCGCCAGCGAGGTCGTATAGCCCGACGACACCGTCGGAGACGGGGTGGTCTCCCCACTCGGTCACCGCGTCTAGAATCTCGCTGTCCATTACCGGATATGCCTCCGAGCGATGCAAATACCTTCCGGCAACCGCCGGCGGCGACGCCGTGTCTCCGGCGACACTACTCCTCGCAGAACTCGACGGCGACGCGGCGGCGTTCCCCGTCGACGTACTTGTAGCGCTCGTCCGGGTCCTCTCCCTCGGTCCGGCGGTGGGAGCCGTCACAGAAGGGATACTCCTCGCTCAGACCACAGAGACAGACCGCCACGTCTCCTTTCTCTGCGTCGATATCCGCCGGCGTGATGATCTTCGGTCCGGTCGCGGTGTGGGTCACTTCCCGTGCCATACCACGCGGTCGGGTGGCCGCCATCTTAACCGCGGTGCCGGGAGTGGCGCCGTCGCCGCGGTCAGTGCTTGTGTGTGAACAGCAGCGGACTGCCCTCGTGGACCGTGACACAGATGTCGAGCGGTTCGATCTGTTCGAGGCTGGTTTCGGTTTTCTTACAGACCACGAGGTCGTCGAACGGCTCCTCACACACCGGGCACGCCACGGAGACGGTGTTCTGGTAGAGCTTGATTTCGTCGTTCTCTTCGCGGGGCGTGAGTGACGACACGAGCTGCTCGAAGTCCTCCATAGCAATAGCTGTCGCGTGTGGCTACATAAATTTACGCCGGCGAAGGCCGATCAGGCGCCGAGCGAGCCGCCGAGATACAGCACGACGACGAGGAAGATCCAGACCACGTCGACGAAGTGCCAGTACATCGAGACGGTGCTGATCGACACGTGCCGCTCGGCGGAGTACTGTCCGGCGAGCGCACGAATCGTGACGACGGCGAGGAGTACGCCGCCGAGCGAGACGTGGAGGCCGTGGAGACCGGTCAGCCCGTAGAAGGCCGACCCGAACAGCCCGGAGGTGACGGTGAACTGCGTGTGGACGATGAACTCGTAATACTCGTAGACCTGCCCGCCGATGAAGACCAGTCCGAGGACGAGCGTCGACAGGAGCCCGAGCACGAACTTCCGGCGGTTGTCGTTACGGATGGCGACGTGGGCCCAGTGGAGCGTGAGACTCGACGCAACGAGGATCGCCGTGTTGATAATGACGAGCGAGCCGGTCAGGTGCGGGAGTTCGCCCGGTGGCCACGTCCCCGCGCGGATGAAGAAGTAATACGTGAACACCGCTCCGAAGGTGGCGAGTTCGGACCCGAGGAAGGCGATCATCCCCCAGCGGAGCGCCGACGCGGTCTTCTCGTTGGCGCCGCTCGACCAGAACTCGGTGACGAAGGCGTGATACACCCAGCCGTACAGGCCAAAGAGGAAGGCGCCGACACTCGCCGCGGTGGCGAGCGGGGCGATCATGGGATTGATAGTCGAGTCGGAGCCGCCCGAGACGATAAAGAGGGCCGCCCCGAGGTAGATCCCGCCCGCGCCGAGGGCGGTGATGAAGGGCCACCAACTCGCCTCGCCGAATCCCCGGGGCCAGTCCTCGACCGCCGGGAGGTGATGTCCATGGTCGTCCCCGCCGTGATCCGTGCTCATACCCCCCCGTTGCGATTCAACTACCAAAAATCCTCCCAACCGGAGACGCCGCGTGGCCCGCTCCGTTCCGGAAGCTACTCGGGAGGGACACCCCAACCGTCGATCCATGGTCCCGGAATCGCGTCGGGATAGGCGTCGGTGGCAGGTGCCGACCGCTGTCGTCGTTCTCGGCGTCATGTTGTGGCTTTCGACCGCCGTCGGCCGCGTCGCTGCCCACAGCGGGAGCCTTCGCGGCGCGACACGCGACCCTGTCGCCGTCCCCACGTGGCTGTTCCTACTGACCGGCGGCGGCGTCGTCGGCGTCTCCTTTCTGCTCGCCAGTTTCGTCACCGACCGCCGCTTGGTCGCGGCCATCCACGACTGGGCTCGGCCGCTCCCGACCCCGGGACGGATCGGTCGCGGCCTCGCCGGCGTCACAGGCGTCGCCATCCTCGCCGTCACGCTCGGCGTCGGAGTCGCCGAGGACGCGACGGGCGTCCGCAACCTCGCGGTGCTCGTCGTCTGGGTCGGCTGGTGGGGTGGCTACGTCGCCTCGACGTATCTCCTCGGCAACTCTTGGCCGGCGCTGAACCCCTTCCGGACGGTGGCAGAGCGACTCCCCACCCTCAGCCGGTCGTACCCCGAGCGCCTCGGTGCGTGGCCGAGCGTCGCCGGACTTCTCCTCTTGATATGGGTCGAGGTGACCGCCCCGCTGGCGGACGACGCGCGACTCCTCGCGACGGTTATCGCAGGATACACCGCGGTGACGCTCGTCGGATCGGTCGTCTTCGGCCCGGATCGCTGGTTCGGCTCCGTCGACCCGCTCGCCCGGGCGTTCCGGCTCTACGGCCGCCTCGCACCGCTCGGCGTCACCGACGGGCGCCTCCGGATTCGACTCCCCGGGAGCGAACTTCCCGACACCCGACTCGACGACACCGGCGACGTGGCCTTCGTCGTCACCCTCCTGTTTGTCACCACCTACGACGGCTTCGTCGCCACCGGCCCGTGGGCGGCTGGCGTCCGCGCCGTCGCCGACGCCGGTGTCCCCCCCATCGTCATCTACTTCGGGGCGTACCTCGTCGGCGCCGGGCTGTTCTACCTCGCCTACCGGGCGGCGGCACGGGCCGGACGGGCGGGTGCCGAAACCTACCTCTCGGCCGGAGAGCTAGCGCGGCGCTTCGCCCCGTCTTTGCTCCCCATCGCTGCCGGCTACCACCTCGCACACAACCTCGGGTCGGTGCTCGTGCTCGCGCCGACGTTCGTCGCCGTCGCCGCCGCGCCACTTTCGCCGCCGCCGTCGCCGCCACAACTCGCCGGCCTCCCCGGCTGGTTCGGTGGCCTCGAGTTCGCCTTCGTCCTCCTCGGCCACCTGCTCGCCGTCTGGGTCGCCCACGCGACCGCCTACGAACTGTTCCCCTCGCGGCTGCAGGCCGTCCGCAGTCAGTACGGGGTGACCGCCGTCATGGTCTGTTACACCATGCTCAGCCTCTGGATCGTCGCCGAACCGTACGTCGCACCGCCGTTCATCGCCTCGTGATCATGACCGACACCGAACCAGATACCGACGTGCCGCCCGACGCGACCGCCCACGTCTGCGAGCGCTGTGGCCGACCGTTCACCGACGAGACGTATCTGGCGCTCCACCGCGGCCTCGATCACCCGTCGACCCTATCGACAGCCGAACGGGAGGCCTTCGATGCCGCCCGGTCGGAGGAGGAGGAATCCCTCCAGCGGTTTCGACTGCTGGCGCTCGGGGGGCTCGTGGTGCTCTACTTCGGATTCCTGATGACCTACGCGGTCGTCACCTGACGGGCCGGGCGGTTAGTCGGCGCCGCCGCGTGCCCGGTGGTAGGGTTGCCCGGCGATGTCCTCGCGGAGGTCCTCGAGCGATCCGGACGAGGCGCCCGTCATCTCGGTGACGACGGCGAACACCTCCTGTCGCGAGACCTTCACGCCGGTGTCAGAGAGGGCGTCCTCGGGGCGAGCAAGGAGTTCGCGGAGCGTCCCGACCGCGAGTAGGAAGGGGATAGCCCACGCCGCGACGGTGTTGCCGTCCGTCGTCGGCACCGCCTCTAGGTACGTCTGGGCGTCGTCGAGGAACGAGCGGGCGTGTCGCGCGGTGCGGCGGACGACCGTTGCAGCCCCAGACTCGTGTTCGGGGGCGACGACCTCCTCCTGTGGGACGCCCTCAGCGGCCAGCCACTCCGCCGGCAGGTAGACGTTGTCCTCCTCGGTGTAGTCGTCGTAGACGTCCTTGGCGACGTTGACCAGTTGGAGCAGGAGACCGAACTCCTCGGCGGTGTCGTAGAGGCGTGTGCGCCGCCCTTCGCTGAGGTTGCCGCGGGCCAACAGATTCGTCACGAGGGTGCCGACGGTGCCGGCGGCGTAGTAACAGTACTCTTCCAGTTCCTCCCGAGACTGGATGCGAAGACCTCCCTCGTCGGCGTAGCGTTCGACGAACATCGCCATCCCTTGGACGAGTTCGCGAGCGGGTGGGGTGACCGCCTCGCGCACGTCGTCGGGCAGACTCTCGAACGTGCGGACGATCCGCGGGGTGCTGGCGACGACCTCCCAGTCGTCGGTTCGCTCCTCGGGAGCGGGGAGCCACTCGTCGACCGACGCGCGAAACGCCTCGACGTCGGTGTCGGCCGCGGGGTCGAGGACGCGGTCGTACTCGTTCAGGAGCCGTGCCTGTGCGGCCGGCGGAATGTGGTCGGCGTCCTCGACGGTGTCGGGAACGCGACAGAGGAGATAGCCGACACAGATGTACGACGCCATCGGTTCGTCGAGCACGTCGACGGTCAACGCGAACGTTCTGGAGACGCCTTGAACCGCCTCGTGACACCAGTCGAGGTCGGTGTTGTCACCGGGAGGTCTGGCTGCGTGTCGAGACATTCGGAGCGGTTGCGGATTACGACCGTGGGGTTAAAAAGTCTCGTGGGCGGTCCGGCCCGGCGACCGTCGGCGGGCGGCAGCCACAAGCCGTATGCCACGGCGGACCAACCGACTCCGCATGCCATCGAAGCGAAACGTCGCCGTCGGCGTCGCGGGCGTCGTGTTGCTCGCGGGGATTGCCGTCTTCGTGCTGGGTCAGCCCTCGGTGTCGGGCGTCGACAACCGGTTCGGTGGCGTCAACGAGACGACGACCGTCGTCGAGAGCGACCTGACGGTGCGAAACCCCACCCCCATCGGTGCGAGTCTCGGCGGCCTCACCGTCGACTACGCCATCGACATGAACGGAATTCGGATGGCGACCGGTGTTAAGCAGGGGCTCTCGCTGCCCAGCGGCGAGTCGACGGTTCCGATGACCACGCACCTCGCGAACGAGCGCATCCCCGCGTGGTGGGTGAGTCACCTCGACAACGGCGAGCGGACGGAACTCGCGATCAACGCGGACGTCCACTCGTCGGCACTGGGCACCTCCTTCGGCACACCGCAGGTCACCCGCACCGTCGAAACCGACGTCATCTCGGCGTTCAACTCCACGGAACGCCGTCCCGTCGGCGGCGAGGGGCCGACCGGCGAACCGATCCTCTACATCGAGGAAACCAGCGCCCAGTGGGGGGCAATCGACTCGTCGGCGACCGAGATCGACATGCGCTTTGTCGTCTACAACCCCAACCCCTACCCCGTTCCCGTCTCCGAACTGAGCTATCGGGCCACGATGAACGGCGTGGCGATGGGGGCCGGTGCCACGGAGGGCCAAGGGACGGTCCCGCCGGAGTCGACTCGCACCATCCGGGCGACGACGGTCCTCGACACCGCCAACATCGACAAGTGGTGGGTCACCCACATAGAGAACGGCCAGCGGACGGAGCTACGGATCGACTTCTCGGCGCGGATCGAACTGCCGACCGGCACCGTCGAGATTCCGCTGCGACCGTTGACTTACACCGAGACCATCGAGACGGACATCTTCGGCAGCAAAGACGAGACGGACGCGGACGACGCGGCGACCCCGACGCAGGAAGCGGGGGTGACGCCGACATCCACCTCGACGTCCGACGAGGAGACGACCACGCCGACGCCGATCGACGATGGCGGCCTACTTGCTGGCGGGGAGGAGACGACTACACCAACATCCACCGCCGACGAGGAGACCACGACGCCGACGCCCACCGACGACGGCTTACTCGACGGTGGAGAGGAGACGGCCACGCCGACCCCTGCCGACGACGGGAGGACCACGACGCCGACGCCCGTCGACGACGGTCTACTCGACGCGCGGCCACCACACGGGTCGATCCGCGTGCGGTCGGACCGCTGACTACTCGATAGTGACGTGTTCGGACTCCTCGTTGAGCGCGAGGTTCGCCGCGATTTCGGCGTTGCGCATGGCGTACTGTGCGGTCTGCTGGAGACTCACCAGCACCTCGCGGGTCCGCAGGAGTTCGACCTTCGGCATGTCGGGAAGGCTCCGAATCAGTTCCATCTCGCGGTCGCTGATCTCCTCGAACATCCGCCCGACAGCGATGGCCTTGTCGTAGTCGCGTTCGACGACAGCCTCGACCGCGGTGACGGTGATCTCGTCGACCTGGTCCGTGAACTCGCGGATCGCCCGCATCGTCGAACTGTCGACGTCGATGGTGTTGTCCTTCGCGTCGAGCGCGATGTTACCGATATCCTCGGCGTTGTCCGCAGTGAGTTCGAGGTTCTTCGCCACCGACCGGTAGCCGATGAGTGGGAAGCCGGATTCGAGGCCGACCGCCCGGGCGAGATTGGGGTTCTGGTACGCCATGAAGATCAGGCGAAGCAGGAGGACGAAGATTTTGTTCGCTTGGCGTTCGCGGTTCAGCGCCCGTTCGGCCAAGTCGGCGTTGCCGTGGGCGAGTGCCTTGACCGACTCGCCGCGCATGGTACTTCCGGTGTTTTCCAAGCGTTCGAGGAGGTTATCGAGGGTGAAGTCCTCGGGGTCGACCGAACAGCGGATCGCGATCCGCTCGGGTGTCTCCTCGATGACGCCGAGGCCCATCAACTGCGTCTCGGCGCGGTAGACGGCGTTGATATGCTCGCTGTCGAGGGCGCCCTCCGACTTCTGGATGTGTATGACGCGTCGCCCGAGGACGTACTGGGCGACGATGGCACGTTCCAACGCGCCCGCGTCGAGGTTGTCCGCGTGAATCGTCGCGGTGGACCCCTCGGTGCTCGCGGACTCCGGGAGCACCGTCAGTGTGCCCTTTCCGCCCATCCGGAGTGACACCTCGTCGCCTTTCTCGACGTTATGTTCCTTGGCCCACTCGGCCGGGAGCGTCATGGCCAGCGTCGACGGTCCCAGGCGTTGAACCTTCCGTGTTTCCATACCACGGGTACGTCTCCCAACAACCTTAATCTTCACTATGCGTCATTATACGCCACCATAGCTGTTGATGTATGGCGGTTTTAGGCAATCTCCATCAGCCGTCGCTCGAACCGGCCGACGCGGACGCGGGTCCAGCCTCGCAGGTCCGCGTCGAGTTCGGGGTCGTCGGTGTCGACCTGCAGTTGGCCGAGGTCGTCGAGTTTCGACCGTGAGGCGACGACTTCGACCTCGCATCGCCGGATGACCGCCGGCGAGAGCTGTGGGTTTCCGCGCCCGAAGACGAACCCCTGCCCGCCGATGGGTGAGACCACGATCACGTTGCGCTCGCCGAGAGCGTCGAGGATCGCCGACTCGGTGGCGTCCGTGACGAGCACCTCGCCGTCGCGCCACACGTCCACGCCGAGGGGGGATCCCTCGAACCCGAGCGCCGCCTTGATCGTGCCGACCGTACTGCCGGGACCAAGGACGTAGGTCACGCCGGAATCGACGCTATCGGCGAACCCCTCGGCCACGGATTCGACGTTCCCGCTTCCGGTCTGTTTCGAGGACTGGAGGTTCTCGCCGACGGGGACCCTGACGACCGCCCGAAGTTCGGGGTCGACCGCCCCCTCCCGGTACGCGTCCTCGTCGATGTCCATCACCTCCCGCCGCTCGGTTCGCTCGAAGGTATCGACCACGGCGGCCGCGTCCTCCGGCGACACGGCGAACACCGAGGAGTACACCTTCACACCGCCGGGGACGCCGAGCATCGGCGTGTCGGTCCCGTCGAGGGCGTCGGCCACGTCCGCGGCGGTGCCGTCGCCGCCGACGAAACAGACGAGGTCGACGCCGGCGTCGACGAACGCCGCGACAGCCTCACGGGTGTCCGCGGCCGTCGTCTCCGCCTCCGCGGGCGCGCCGAGGACCGTGGGGTCGAAGCCGGCTTCGCGGGCTAAGTCGGCGCCCATCGACCCGCCCCACGTTAGGAGCGCTGTCTCGGGGCGTCGGTCGTAGAGGGCGTTGAGCGCACGCCGCGCCCGGTCCGGGGAGCGCGGGTCGGCGCCACGGGCGCGTGCCTCCGCGACCTTCCCGTCGGTGCCTTTCAGGCCGACCCGTCCGCCCATGCCCGCGATGGGATTGACCACGAACCCGAGTCGCATGGTATGGGCTATGTCGGGACGAACAAAAGTCTCCCCACGTGGACGGCGTAACGAACGTTTAAGCGACTGCCGTCGATAGGGGCGAATATGCTCCCGCTACAGTCCGGGGAACCACTCCCCATCGAGGCGACCGGTGCGGTGGTACTACTCGCTAGTCTCGGCGTCACCCTGCTCTGGTTGCTCTATCTCCGTCGCTAGGTCGACACGCTCGCGGAGCCAGTCGGCGGCCGCGCGGGCCGTCGCCGGGTCGGCCCCACGGACCTTCAGCCGGACCGAGTCCCCGGGGTAGCTCCCGACGGACACGTCGAAACGCTCCTGTACCCCGTCGAGACGGTCGATGAGTGCACTCTCCGGTTCGCTCGTGTGGACCTCCTCGACGGTGCCTCGCTCGCCCGCGAACTCCTCGGCGACCGTCTCGAACATAGCCTTCATCTCGTCGGGGACACCCGGCAGGACGTACACCGAGTCGAGGGCGGCCCCCGGAGCCACCCCCTCTGGGTTTCGGAGAAATCGCGCACCCTCCGGGAGGTGAGTCGTCCCCTCGGTGAGGTCGGAAACCGTGTAGTCGCCGTGCTCGTCGATCCACGCCGTGGCCGCCTCGTTGGGGACGACCGGCCGACCGAACGCAGTCGCGACACCGTCCATGGTCACGTCGTCGTGGGTCGGGCCGACGCCGCCGGTGACGAGGACGGCGTCGTACTCCGCACGGTACTCGTTGACCACGCGGGCGATGTCGGCGACTCTGTCGGGGACGGTCGTGATCCGCTCGACGGTCACCCCGCGGTCGTCGAGCCGATTACACAGCCACGAGGCGTTCGTATTGACCGTGTCCCCGGAGAGCAGTTCGTCGCCGACGGTGACGACCGCGACTCGCATGGGGCGCCGTAGACGGGGCGAGGTGAAAAGGCCCGCGACCGGAGCCGGCGGAGTCAGCCCATCCCCGGTGGCGGGTCGTCGCGGAACTCGTCGTCGTCGGTCTCCACGTCGAGGCCGAGTTCCTCCCGCCGCTCACGGAGTTCGTCGATCCGGCGCTTGTAGTAGAACGCACCCACGAGGCCGACGACGGTCAGTCCGGCCGCGGCTCCACCGAAGATCAGCAGGTCACGCTGCAGGTAGAACCGAACCGAGACCGAGTCGGTTTCTACGCCGTCCCAGCGGATGATCCGTTGGTCGCCGTCGGCGATCACCTCGTACCCGCGGGGGTTGACGTTCCCGAACGGGAACACCTCGACCCGCCGGTCGGGCGGCAACACGACGGTATAGGAGCCGTTGACGAACGCCGGGAGGCTGAATCGCTTGGGCGTACTGGAGGAGGTAAAGGCCAGACGACCACCCCCGTCGTCCGGGGAATCGTCCGGGAGGACAACCGACACCCGTTCGCGCGAACGGTTGATCGATCCGCCGCGGGCGACGAGTTCCGTCCCCGTGATCACCGTCCCGTTGGGGTAGCGGTAGCGAACCGCCGAGACCGGGATGGCGTTCCGGCCGCCGAACCCGTCCCGGCGGAACAGCTCCATCCGGGTCCGGTTCAGTCGGTAGACCGCCTGAAACCGCGCGTTTTCGGTGATCGTGATGTGGGCGTTCACCTCGGTGTCCCAGACGTATGGGGCGGGAGGCTCCTCGTCGAGTTGCTCGTCGGAGATCGGCTGAGAACCGAAGAAGCCGGCACAACCGGCGGTGACGACGAGCGCCACGAGTCCGAGCAACGGGAGCAACTGACGTCGGTTCATCGATCAGGGGATGACACACTTCAGCTCCGCGGGGAGATACTCACCGACGCTCGCGAGCAGTCCCGGCGGGTCGGTCCCCTCGGCACAGACGACGCTCTGTTCGAGCAGGCCGAGCCGTTCGACGGTGACGACGTCGCGGGCGTGTCCGGCACGGTTGGTCGTCGCCCGCACCTCTCCTCTGGTCGCGCTGTTGACGTTCAGGCGGCCGTTGTCGCCGCGGGTCCACCCGAACAGCCGGTCGCGCTCGGTGTCGGCCAGCCGCGGTGGGTCACCCGCGGTGAACCGCAGGGGGAGGTGCTGGACGAGGCCGAACCGGTCGCGGATCTGTGACGGCGACCCCGGCCCGAGGCCGAGTTCGTCGGCCGGAATCCGGACCCGCTCGCCCGCGTCGAGGACGAACCCATCCGCGTCCCAGGATTCGAGCGTCCCGACGTACGTCTCGCCGTCCTCGAAGCCGGTCCCGACCGTCCCCCACTCCTCGCCGAGGGCGTTGCGCGCGGCCACCGCGTCGTCGCCGGTAATCGTCACCGAGACGAAGTCGTCGTGGCGGACACCGACCTCCCACTCGACATCTAGGTCGCCGATAGCGTTGTCGACCAGCGCGTCCATCCCGTCGAGCGCCCGCTCGCGGGCGTCGCCGTCGACGTAACACTTGGTTGCGAGGACGACCATCAGCGGGTAACTTCCACGCTGAGTTCGTTCCGAAGCTCCTCGATCCGTCGCTCGGTCGCCTCGACGAGGTCGTCGTTTTCCATCGGTTCGAGCGGTGCACCCGTCTCCGGACACTGGAAGTCGAACTCCATGGCCTCGCTGAACTCGAAGCGGATGCCCGCGGGTTCCGAGAGATAGAACTCGTGGGTCCGCTCGTATTCGAGACGCTCCTCCAAGGCGTCGAGCAGGCGGTGCATCTCCTCTTCGAGGTTCTCGGGGATATTTTCGTACTCGAACGTCCAGAGATAGGTGAGCCACCCGGAGTCCTCGTCGCGGACGCGGCGGTAGCTGGCGAGGTCGTTCTCGTAGAGGATAAAGAGGGCGCGGCGGACGTCGTTCAGTTCTAGCCCCAACTCCTCGGCGAGTTCCTCGTCCGTCACCTCCCCGTCCGGCGGCGCGGCGGCGACCGGCATCCCCGTCGGACCGACGAGCTCGTGGAGGTACTTCTGGATCACCGGATCGCTCAGCAGCTCCTCAAAAGCCATTACGTCCCGTTCGGACCGGCGTCGGTTTAAACGCCACGGTCAGCCGGACGGAACGATCCTCAGGCTCGCTCGGACTCTTCCTCGCCGGTCGGCTGCCCGTCGCTCGCCTCGGCCGCCGTCGCGGCCCGCTCCCTAGCGAGTTCGGCGTCGATATCGTCTTCCATCTCGTCCAGCGAGGCGACGGTGAGGACGTTCCCGCCGCCGGGGTCGACCACCAGCACCTCCGCACCGACAGGAATCTCGCCGTCGAGTGCCCGTGCGCTGTAGTTGGGATTGAAGCCGCCACGGTCGAGTTTCACCTCGCCCGACTCCTCGGTCACCCGTTCGGTCACCCGCCCCGTCCGGCCGCGAAGGGAGTCGGAGTCGCTCGTCTGCCCGGTGCCCGCGCCGCCATAGAGGTCGAACCGGCGATATCCCGCGAGCGCCAAGCCGCCGAAGGCGAGAACGAGGACGGCGAGAACGAGCGGTCCGGCGACCGGGCCCAGTAACAGTCCGACGATACCCGCCGCGAGCAGGGCGACGCCCAGAACGGCGAAGTGAGCACCCGGTGCCATCGCCTCCGCGATGGACAGGCCAAGCCCCGCGACCACCAAGAGAAGCGGGAGCGTCTGGGGGCCAAGTTCGATCCCCGCCTGCAGGACGCTCGTGGCGACGACCATACGCTCGTCTTTGGGCCGCGGGCGTTTATACTACCGGCCCGCGGCGGCTGTCCGAGCAGACCGGTGTCGACGGATCGTTCGCGGGCTGTCGCGTGTCGATGGCGCGTCTCGCCCTGTGACCGGAATCACGGATATCGCGCCGATTCGGAACGTACGGACCACTCGGCGTCCCACCACCGACCGAGACACGGGTGAAAGCACCAATCGCAACTAGATGGCGCGGATCACTCCCGCAACGGTGAAGTCTTCGTTCGATTTCCTTCGAGCATGTTGTGACAGGGGGGTGTTCCACCAAAAAATATAAATATGTTTGTATAATCATGTAGGCTGATGTCGAGAGATATCCGAAACAGCACCGAAAATAGAGATGAAGATTCGCAAAATGCGTTTAACCGCCGTAATTTTTTGAAATCTGTAACCGTGAGCGCCGGGGCAGTCTCGCTCGGCGGCTGTACCGGGCAGATCGGGGGTGCCGACGGAGAGGGACCGATCACCATCGGCACACTCTACGACAACAGCGGTCCACTCGGCTTCGTCGGGAAGGGGAAAGACGCCGCTACGGAGATGTGGCTCGAACAGCAGGAGTACGAACTGCTCGGTCGAGAGGTGGAGTGGATCGACTACAACCCGGCGGGAGACAACACGAAGTACAAGAATCTGACACGCAAGCAGATCCAGCAAGACGACGTCGACATGATCTTCGGTGCGTTGCTCAGTTCGAACCGGGAGGCGCTCCGGCCCATCGTCGACGAGAACCAGCAACTGTTCAGCTACAACGACTGGTACGAGGGTGGCGTCTGTGACGAGTACATGGTCATCAACACGACCCTCACCTCTCAGCAGCGCCCGTTGATCGACTTCATGGTCGAGAACTTCGGCTCGGACTACTACGCGCTCGTCGCCGACTACAACTACGGTCGCGTCAGCAATCGGTACGCGCGACACTACGCCCGCGAAAACGGGGCAGAGCCAGTCAACGAGGAGTTCATCCCGCTCGATACCTCGGAGTTCGGGTCGACGATCAACCGGATCCGGGAGGAGGATCCCGACTGGATTCTCAGCCTCCTCGTCGGCTCGGCCCAGTACTCCTTTTTCAAGCAGGCGGAGTCGGCCGGGGTCGACCTCCCGTACGGCTCGCTCGCCAACATCGCGGGCACGTACGAACACGTCAGCTTCGATCCGCCGGTGATGGCCGACACCTACTCCTGTTTCAGCTACTTCCAAGAGATTCCGACGGAGACAAACCGAGAGTTCGTCGAGAACTTCCAAGAGCGCAATCCGGCGTACACGAAAGAGGAGGGCGGCTACGTTTTCCTCTCGATTGCGGACGCGTGGAACGCGATCCGATTCTACTGGAACGCCGTCGAGAACGCGGGGACGGTGGATCAGGAGGCCGTCCTCGCGGAGTACGAGAACGGACTGGAGATGGACTCCCCGAAGGGGCCGGTCACGTTCAACGGCGAGACCCACCACGCGACCCAGAACATGTGGCTCGCGAAGGTCAACGACGACCACAGCGTCAGCTTCCTCGACATGGACGGCGAGGAGACCGAGGAGCCAATCGCCGAGAACGTCCAGACGAGCGAGTGGTTCCGCAACCAGTGCAACCTCGTCGACGACAGTTCGTGGGACGAACCCCGGACCGAGTATCTAACACCGGACGAAGGTGATCTCGGCTGATGGCCGTCGTCGAGTCGATCCTTCGCTTTCTGGTGTTGTTGCTGAGTTTCTTCGGCACGCTGGCGCTCGCCGGACTCGGCCTCGCCGTCATCTTCGGCATCATGGGGATCATCAACTTCGCCCACGGGGAGTTCATCATGATCGGCGCGTACTCGACGTCGATTGCGTACGGCGCGGGACTCCCTCTCGTGGGAGCCATCGTCGTCGGTGGGCTCACGACCGGCGCGTTCGGCCTCGTCGTCGAGCGATTGCTGATCCGTCACATGTACGACCGGCTGATCGACACGCTGGTCGCGACGTGGGGACTGAGCCTGATCCTGACGCAGGCGGTCCAGATCCAGTTCGGCGGCACGTTCGGCAGCATTCCGGTTCCCTTCGGAACCTTCCAGTACGCTGGATTCAGCGCCTCGATGTACAAGATCGTGCTGGGCCTGACGGCGCTGGGGCTGTTCGCCGGGACCTACGCCGTCTTTACCCAGACGACCTACGGGCTCCAAGCGCGGGCGGCGATGCAGAACAAGGAGATGGCACGGAGCCTCGGTGTCGACACCGGCCGCATCTACATGCTTACGTTCGCCTTCGGATCGGTGCTTTCGGGCATCGCCGGCGGCCTGTTCGCTCCGCTCACGGTGCTGACACCAACCATGGGCAGCGAGTACATCGTCGAGGCGTTCGTGACCGTCATCGTCGGCGGCACGAACGTCCTGATCGGGACCTTCGGCGCTGCGCTCTCGCTCGGACTCATTCAGACGCCGGCCTCCCAACTCTTCGGGACGCTCGGCGGTCGTGTCGCGTTGCTCGTCACGACGATTCTCATCATTCGCGTGCTACCCGAAGGTATCTCCGGGGTGGTGACGAGTGACTGACGCGGGTGGTCCGGGGGCGATTGCTCGCCTCCGTGACTTGCTCGAAGGACAGAACACCCTCGGCAACTCGACACGCTTCTGGTACGGCTTCCTCGTCGTCGTCGGATTCATCTTCGCGTACCCGTTCCTGACCAACCCCTTCGTGCTGAAGGTAAACACCGACTACTTCGTCTGGATGATCCTCGCGCTCAGCCTCGCGGTCGTGTGGGGATATACGGGGATTTTCAACTTCGGCCAGACGGCCTTCTTCGGTCTCGGTGCCTACACCTTCGGCATCGTCGGCATCACGCTGATCGAGGTGACCGGCGGGACGAACGTCGCCATCCTAGCGGCGATCGTCGTGACGATGATCGTCAGCGCGCTTCTCGGGTACTTCATGTTCTACGGCCAGATCAGAGGGCTGTACGTCGCGATCCTTACGCTGGCGGTCGCGTTGACCGGGAACCTGATCCTCGTGCGGACGACGAACACGACAATCGGCGCGGCGGAACTCGGCGGCAACAATGGCGTCACCGGGATTCCGAGTCTGACCCTCGGCGGCGGCCCGCTATCGTTCCCACTCGGAATCACGGCACAGTATTATCTCGTGGCGCTGCTCCTCGTCGCGACGTATCTCGGGCTCAGGATCCTGCTCAACTCCTACTACGGCTACGTGCTCTTGGCGATCCGCGAGGACGAGGACCGGACGCGGATGCTCGGCTACGACGTCCGAAAGCTGAAGCTCATCGCGTTCTCGCTCACCGCGGGGCTCGCCGGCTTCGCCGGCGCCTTGCACGCCGCGTGGGGCAACTTCATCGATCCGACGGTGATGGGGTTGACCGCCGCGTCCGTCCCGATCATCTGGGTCACCGTCGGTGGACGCGACACCCTCATCGGGCCGTTGGTGGCCGCCTACGCCCTGCAGTCCATCTCGACGAAGCTGTCGACCGTCGGCAGCGGCTACACGAACATATTCTTGGGAGCGGTGTTCGTGCTGGTCGTTCTCTTCTTCCCGGACGGTCTGATCCCCGCCATCGTGGCCCGATGGCGGGAGCGAACCGCCGACGGACACGATATCGATCGAAGCAACACGACGGAGGCCGAAGCATGACCACACCACAACACGGGGACGAACGAGCGATCCTCCGCACCGACGGGTTGACGAAGCGCTTCGGCGGTCTCACGGCTGTCGACGACATCTCCTTTCGCCTGCCGGCAGGCGAGATTCGGTGTCTCATCGGCCCGAACGGAGCGGGAAAGAGCACCTTCCTCAAACTGGTCACCGGCACGCACCGCCCGACCGAGGGGACCGTCCACTTCGACGGCGAGGACGTCACCGATCTGAAACCGCACGTGCGCGTTCGTCGCGGGATGAGCCTCAAGTTCCAGCGGATCAGCACGTATCGGGAGCTGACGGTCGAACAGAACCTCCGTGTGGCGACCCAGCGGATTCACGACGGACGGGACGCCACGAGGCGGATCGACGAGTTACTCGACCTCATCGGACTCACGGCCGAGCGCGAGGCGGTCGCCGGAAGCCTCGCACACGGCGACCAGCAGTGGCTGGAAATCGCGATGGCGATGGCGACGGAGCCGAAGCTCCTCCTGCTAGACGAACCGACCGCCGGGATGACCATCGAGGAGACCCGCGAGACGGGCGAGCTGATCCAAGACCTCGTCCGGGAGGGGATGTCGATTCTGGTGGTCGAACACGACATCAACCTCGTCAGACAGGTCGCAGATCGCGTCACCGTTCTCAACCAAGGATCGACCCTCATGGAGGGGACGGTCGAGGAGGTCACCGGCAACGAGGACGTCAAGCGCATCTACCTCGGCAAACAAGCGGAGGGGACGGCATGAGCCTACTCGAACTCGACGAGGTGAACGCGGGATACGGGCGCACGCCCGTCCTCCACGACATCTCGATGGAGATTCACGAAGGCGAAATCGTCTCGCTCATCGGCCGGAACGGTGCCGGCAAGTCGACGCTGATGAAGACGATCATCGGCTTGCTCACGCCGACCAGTGGCGAACTCACGTTCGCGGGCGAGTCCATCGGTGACGACTCCCCCGAGCGTCGTGCCCGCCGGGGGATCGGCTACGTCCCGCAGGACAAGGAGATATTCCCGCGCTTGACCGTCCACGAGAACCTCAAGATCGGTCGGTTCGTCAACGAGACCAACGAGCGGGCCCTCTTCGAGGAGATGTACGACTACTTCCCGATTCTAGACGAGCGCCGGAACCAGAAGGCTGGCACGATGAGCGGGGGCGAACAGCAGATGTTGGCCGTCGCCCGGGCGCTGGTCGGCGCTCCCGACCTCCTCCTGCTGGACGAACCCTCCGAGGGCGTCCAGCCCACCATCGTCGAGGAGATCAGCGACATCGTTCGGGAGATCAACCAAGATATCGGGACGACGGTCTTTTTCGTCGAGCAGAATCTCGATTTCACGATCAACACCACCGAACGGTGTTACGTGATCGAGACGGGTGAACTGGTCAACGAACTTCCCCCGGACGACCTCCGCGACTCCGAGGTCGTCCAACGACACATCACGGTGTGAGATGTCCGGCGACACGTATCCGAACGTCCACCGGCCGTCGCCCGAACGGGTCGCGGCTATCGCCGACGGCCTCGGGTTGGACCTGACCGACGAGGAACTGGCCGACTATCTCGCCGTCCTCGACGGTGCACTCGACGACGTCCAGCGCGTGATGGAGCTCCCTTCGCCGTCGTTCCCGATCCACCGGCGGAGCTACACCGACCGGCCGCCAGGTCACTCGCCGTCGGGCGAGGACGACCCCTACAACGTCTGGATCACGCGGTGTACCATCGAGGGGGCCGACGACGGCCCGCTCGCAGGGCGGACGGTCGGCCTGAAAGACAACATCGCCCTCGCGACCTATCCGATGACCTGTGGATCACGGGTACTTCGCGATTACGTCCCCCGGATCGACGCGACGGTCGTGACCCGCCTGTTGGACGCCGGCGGAACCATCACCGGCAAACTGAACATGGAGGCGTTCGCGTGGTCGGGCTCCAGCGACATCTCCGACTACGGGACCGTCCCCAACCCCCACGATCCGGCGCTGCTGGCCGGTGGCTCTTCCAGCGGGAGCGGTGCCGCCGTCGCCCTCGGTGAGTGTGACATCGCCCTCGGCGGTGACCAAGGCGGATCGATCCGCATCCCCGCCTCGTGGTGTGGCGTCGTCGGGCTCAAACCGACGACTGGACTGCTCCCCTACACCGGAATCTTCCCGCTCGATCCGACGATAGATCACGTCGGCCCGATGGGCTGTACCGTCGAGGACGTCGCGCTCGCGACCGAAGTCCTCGCCGGCGAGGACGTCCAGAACGGCGTGCGGATGGACGCCCGCCAGCCACGCGGCGTCTCGGCCGAGCCGTACACCGACGCCCTCGACGAGGGGGTCGACGGCCTCACCATCGGGGTCCTCGAAGAGGGCCTCGACTGGCCGGCCGGCGACCCCGAAGTCGACGAGGTGGTCCGCGACGCGGTCGACGGCCTCCGCTCTCGTGGCGCCACCGTCGAGTCCGTGAGCGTCGACTTCCACCGTGAGATCCTCACGCTGCTGACACCCCTCGAGATACAAGGCGGTACCCGGACGATGGAAGAGGGCGGCGTCGGCACGCACCACACCGGCTGGTACTGGACCGACCTCGTCGACGCCGTCGAGTCGCGGACGCGCTCACGGACGGACGAACTGCCACCGACGGCCAAGAGTTCGCTGCTCGTCGGGACGTATCTCGCCGAAACGTTCGGCATCGAGTTCTACGCGAAGGCGAAAAATGTCGTCCTCGAACTGGAGCGCCAGCTGACGGCCCATCTCGACCGCTGTGACGTGCTCGTCACACCGACGGTGCCGATGTTGCCGTTCGAGCGCGACGACTCGCTGAGTCGGACGGAGCGTCTCGGACGGATCGTCGAGAACCACCGCAACACCGCGACGTTTGACCACACCCACCATCCGGCACTCACGGTGCCGTGTGGAAGTGTCGACGGACTTCCCGTCGGCATCCAACTCGTCGGCGATCACTTCGACGAGACGACGCTGTTTACCGTCGGTCGAGCCGTCGAACAGGCGACGGAGGCGCCAACGGTCCCAGTCTCGCCCGCCGCCGTCGACCGGGCAGACAGGGAGTGATCCCACGACAGACCGACGGACTGGGGCGCGGAACCGAGCGTTGACGGCGTCGCCGCCCGACCTTCGGTACGTTTATTATTCCCACTCCCCGCCATTGATGGCATGGGTGGACGACCCCTCGACGTGCTGGAGGCCTCGCTCGACGAGGACGTGACGGTGCATCTCAAGGACGGCCGTGCGTTCCACGGTCTCCTCGGCGGGTACGACCAGCATATGAACGTCGTGCTCGAACCCGACGACGAGATCGGCGAGGGCGTCCTCGACGATCCGAACGTCGAGCAGATCGACAACACAACCATTATACGCGGCGACAACGTCGTGACGATAAGTACATGACCGGAGCAGGAACGCCGACCCAAGGGAAGAAGAACAAGACGACCCACGTCAAATGTCGACGCTGCGGTGAGAAGTCCTACCACGTGCGAAAGAAGGTCTGTTCGTCGTGTGGCTTCGGCAAGTCGGCGAAGCGACGCGACTACGAGTGGCAGAGCAAATCCGGCGAGTAACCCAGCTCCGGGCGGTTCGGTTTCTCGTTTCGTCTCTCCTCGTGAATGCCGTCAATCGCAGGTAGCGCCCCGAATACCGCCGATCCGTCGAGCGATTTTGTGGCAGAAACACGCCTAATAGCGTGCCTTTTTACCCCACGACACACTACGGACGCTCATGGCACACGGGCGGGATCACCGTACCCCGAACGGGATGACCGAGAAGTGTGGCGTCGTGGGCGTCTCCCTCGCCGACCGCGACGCCGCTCGGCCCCTCTATTACTCGCTGTACGCGCTCCAGCACCGGGGGCAGGAGTCGGCCGGTATCGTGACCCACGACGGGTTTCAGCAGCACAGCCACGTGGAGATGGGACTGGTGGGCGACGTCTTCGGCGCCGACGACTTGGATCAACTGAACGGGCCTGCAGGAATCGGCCACGTTCGGTACCCCACGGCCGGCGGCGTCAACACCTGTTGTGCACAGCCCTTTTCGGTCTCGTTCAAGTCCGGATCGCTCGGCCTCGCACACAACGGCAACCTCGTCAACGCCGCGGAGATCCGGTCGGAACTGGAGGCGCTCGGCCACGCCTTCACCTCCAACGGCGACACCGAGGTGATCGCCCACGACCTCGCGCGTAACCTGCTGGAAGAGGACCTCGTACGGGCGGTCAAGCGAACCATGAGCCGCATCCACGGCTCGTACGCGCTGACGATCATGCACGACGACGCCGTCCTCGGGGTACGCGACCCCGAAGGCAATCGCCCACTCTGTATCGGGAAACTCGACGACGGCTACGTACTGGCCTCGGAATCGGCGGCCATCGACACGCTCGACGGCGAACTCGTCCGCGACGTGGCCCCCGGAGAACTAATCGTCCTCGAACCGGACGGCTCCGGCTACGACTCGTATCAACTCGTCGACCGCGACGATACGGCCCACTGCTTTTTCGAACACGTCTACTTCGCGCGCCCGGACTCCGTCATCGACGACGGCCTCGTCTACGAGGTGCGACGTGACCTCGGGCGCGAACTCTGGGCCGAGAGCGGCATCGAGACGGACGTAGTGATGCCGGTCCCCGACTCCGGGCGCTCGTTCGCATCCGGCTACGCGGAGGCCGCGAACGACGGCGACGCCGACGTGGAGTTCGCCGAGGGGTTGATGAAGAACCGCTACGTCGGCCGGACGTTCATCATGCCGACACAGGACGAGCGCGAGCGTGCCGTCCGGCTGAAACTCAACCCGATCCGGAGCACGGTCGAGGGCAAGACCGTCACCATCATCGACGACAGCATCGTCCGCGGGACGACGTCGACACAGCTCGTCGACCTCATCCGCGACGCCGGCGCCGAGGAGGTCCACGTCAGGATCGGTGCGCCGCCCATCGTCGCCCCCTGCTATATGGGGATCGACATGGCGAGCCGAGACGAACTCATCGCGGCGGACAAGAGCATCGACGACATCAGAGAGGTCATCGGCGCCGACAGCCTCTCGTATCTCTCTATCGACGCCGTCGCGGACGTGTTGGGACGGGCGAAAGGCGACCTCTGTCTTGGCTGTGTGACCGGAGAGTACCCGTACGACATCGAGGGCGAACGGACCGACCGCGACGTCACCCGACCGGTCGTCGGCGGCGAGTCCGCACCGGCGGACGACTGAGTCGGGTCGCGAGAACCCAAAAACCCCGCGGATCGGGGGTGAAACTGGCAATATTTTTGAAGGGGTCGTGTGTAGGAGGAGGCGACCATGAGCGAGGAACGCGACGTTCGGCTGGGACGACGGCGGCTGTTGCGGGCGAGCGCCGGCGCCGTCGGAGCTGGCTTACTCGGTGCGGGAGCGACCGGGACCGTGGCGGGCCAGTCCGGACCGTTCGGCGGGTGGATGAGCGACGTGAGCAACTACGAGGGCGTCGTCGACCACACGGGTTCGGGCGAGGTGACGGTCGACGTCGGCGTCGAGGCCAACAACGGCGCGTTCGGGTTCGGCCCTCCGGCCATCCAAGTCGACACCGGCACGACCGTCACTTGGGAGTGGACCGGTCAGGGCGCACAGCACAACGTCGTCGCCGAGGAAGGCGGCGACTTCGAGAGCGAACTCGCCGCCGACGCCGGCACTACCTTCGAACAGACCTTCGACTCCGAGGGCGTCGTGAAGTACTACTGCACCCCGCATCAGGCGCTCGGCATGAAAGGCGTCGTCGTCGTCGGCGACGTGGACACCGGCGCGGAGGTCGTCAGCGGCGGTGGCGGCGGCGAGAGCGGTGGCGGTGGTGGCGGCGGTGAGAGCGGCGGCAGTGGCGGTGGTGGCGGCGGTGAGAGCGGCGGCAGTGGCGGTGGCGGCGAGAGCGGTGGCGAAAGCGGTGGCGGCGGCGGCGAGAGCGGCGGTAACGGCGGCAGTGCGGCCAGTCAGGTGATGTCCTTGGCGGTCGGCGGATCACTCGTCGCCGCCTTCCTCTCACCCATCGTCTTCGGGCTGATCCTGATGCTCAGAAACGTCGGCGGCGCCCCCGACGACGCGAGCGCGGAACACGGGAATCCGAGCCACGAGGACTAGTCGACGACGCTCGCGTCGGCGATGAAGGCTTGGATAATCGCGCCCTCGGCGCGGTGGAGCCGCTCGCTGGCCGTCGATTTGGCGATATCGAGGTGGTCAGCGAGTCCCGTCAACGTACAAGCACGGGGCGTATCGTAGTAGCCGCGTTCGACCGCCGTCTCGATCAGGTCGCGCTGGCGGTCGGAGACGATCGATTCGGGATCCATCGAGGTACGAACCGATCGGACGTCGAACTCGAGGCCGAAGGTGCGAAGTTGGTCGGCGAGCGACGACAACCGATCCCGTGAGGCCGTGAGTTCGAGGTCGGCGACGCCGTCGACGATGGTGATCGGCGGTTCGAAGGGCGTACGGGAGTTACGAATCGAGAGCAACAGCAGCGGGTCGTCGGTCTCGAACTGGATCAACGCTCGGTCGTCGCCACAGTGGAGCAGTTCGAAGACCCGAACGCCGGTGGCCTCGTCGAGTTTCGAGAGGACAGCCTCCATGTCGGGGGCGGTGATTTCGACCAACCCGACGCCCGTGTCGTCGTCGGGGAGCGCGGCGAGCACCCGAAAGGTCGCCTCTGGGTGTCGCGACGAGAGGTCGGCGATCCAGACGTCCTCTGGGAGTGTCACCGCGAGCCGTGCCGTGGGCATACCAGTACGGTAGTCCGCGGCGGGTATAAGTCGGTCCCGGCGCGTCCGAGAGGGGGACGGCGTGATCACGGACGGGGATCGACGCCGGCCGTCCCGGAGTCAGGCGTACTTCGCACCCTCGTGACTGGTTCCGTGGGCGTCGGGGTCGTAGTAGTCTTCGCGCTCCTCGCCGACCACGTCGATTTCGGCCAGCATCCCCCGGCGGGCGACGCGGCTGAGCGCGTGATCGACGAGTTTGATCCGTTCGGGGACTGGCGTGTCCATCTCGCCGATCATACAGCTTCCTGGCGGCACCTTCATCGTCTGGATGTTCCGGTCGGCGTAGGACTCGAAGTCGCCGTTCTGGGGGAGGCCGCCGTCGCGGTAGGCCCGCTTCCAGACGTTGCCGATGGGGTGGAAGTTACTGGAGTAGTTGGGGCCGCCGTCGACCATGAACACGCGGACCCGTTCGCCTTGCTGGACCTCGATGGGGCCGCGGTTGGCGGCCGCCCACGCGTACTTCTCGCCGTTCAGGAGCACGTAGGTCGGGTCCTCGCGCTTCATCGCGTCCATGTCGAAGCTGTGTTTCCCCTCTTGACCCACCTCGCCGTCGGTGTACACCTCGTGCTGGCCGAAGTAGAGTTCGCGGTCCACCGCCGGGAGCCCACCCTCGGGCTCGACGAGGATCATGCCGAACATGCCGGCACTGATGTGCATATCTAGGTTCGGCACGGCACAGTGGTAGATGAACGCCCCCGGGTAGTCGGCCCGGAACGTCATGGCGTTCTCCTCGCCGGGTGCGGCGGTGGTCGCCACTGCCCCGCCACCGGAGCCGTAGACGGCGTGGAGATCCACGTTGTGCGGGAGCGCGTTACCGGAGGGGCTCTCGAAGGTCAGGTCGACGGTGTCTCCCCGGCGGACCCGTATCATCGGGCCGGGGATCTGGCCACCGAACGTCATGAAGTCGAAGGTCACCCCGGGCTCGATCTCGGCGGTCACCTCCTCGGCGGTTACCGTGACCTCGTGGGTCGTCGGCTCGTCCCGGTCGATAGGATCCGGGAGGTCGGTCGGATCGGCCGCCACTTGGTCGGCCGTCGGCGTCGACGTCTGCTCGACCTGCTGTCGCTGTATCTCCGCTTCAGAGGCCGTCGGAGCCTCGGCGCTGCACCCCGCAACCGTCGCCGCGCCGCCGATACCGAGCGCCTGGAGCGCTCGTCGACGGGTGGTTTCGAACATCGGGTGTCACCTCTATGTGGACCATCAGGGGGAACCCGTATCAACCGCCCAGTCGATTCCTGTCGGGTGAGGTGACAGCCGAACCCGTTCGCACACGGGTACAAAAGGGGGCGTGACCGAGCGGCGAACGGTCGATCCGACGAAGGGCCGCGGCGTCAACAACAGAAGATGAACGGGTAGACGAGACTCACGCGGTCCTCGTCCTCGATGTGCGTGTCGAAGCCGTCGAGGACTTCGTTGAACTTGCCGTTGACCAGCACCCGTGCGTAGGGTTTCGTCTGTTCGCCCTCGGGGTTTTTGTGCCACGTGCCGGGGAGGTTTTCGGGGGGGTTCGCCCACCCGTCGGTCGTCGCCTCGGCCTCCGTCTCCGCGACGAGCATCTCCGCGAGTCCGGGCTGTTCGTCGAACAGTTTCTCTAGCAAGTCCCGGAGCGTGTCCCCTTGGAACGTGAATGTCTGGTGGGACTGGTCCATCGCGTCGCGGACGTGGCCGGTCGCGTGGAGCGCCACCGTCGTCGTTCTCGGACTCGCTTGGCTCTCGGTGTCGGTCGTTGCGCTCATGACGACTACTCGTACGCGGATATCCTCCGAAAAGCTATGTCCGAACATATTCGATCGGCGTTCGACCGCCGATGCTCTCCGGGAAACGGCGGGCCTAAGTGACTTCCTCGGCGAGGGGCGTGTATGGTGCGTGATCCGCTGTCGGGTGACGATCCGCCCGACCTGCAGTCGGTGTTGGACGCTCTCGACGACGCCGACTGCCGGACCATCATTCGACACCTCGACGAACCGATGACGGCGACCGAGGTGTCCGAAGAATGTGATATCCCCATGTCTACGACTTACAGAAAACTCGACCTGTTGACCGAGGCGTCGTTGCTCGTCGAGGGGACGGAAATCCGGCCGGACGGTCACCACGCGACCCGCTACGAAACCGACTTCGAAGCGGTCACGATCGGATTGACCGACCAGCGTGACCTCGACGTGAACATCGACCGGCCGTCCCACAGCGCCGACGAACGCTTGGCGTCGCTGTGGGGGGAGGTTCGCAAGGAAACATGAGTCACCTCGACATCGCGCTCATCGCGGTCAAGACGGGGACGCTACTGCTCGGGAGCCTCATCACCTTCCTCTCGCTCAAGGCCTACCGCCGGACCGGCACGCCCGCACTGCGGGCGCTCGGCATCGGGTTCGGACTCGTCACCGTCGGCGCGCTTCTCGCCGGCGTTGGCCACCAGTTCACCACGCTCTCGCTCACGCACTCGATCGTCATCGAGAGCGCTCTCACGCTAATCGGCTTCGCCGTCATCGTCTACTCGCTGTACGTGGAGTGATCTATCCCGCCATCGCTTCGGAACGGCATCGGGGTCGTCAGTAGACCACATAGAGCAGGGCGTAGACGACGTTGCCGAGGACGAAAGAGATCAGCCAGAGGCTCGCAGCGACCCGTCCAACTCGGGCGTGGGCGGTGTCGGTGAGGGCCGCGACCGGGCGCGTCGTCGCGAGGAGGAGCACGTAGTACAACAGCGGGATACAGACGATGGCGAGGAGGATGTGGACGGCCAAGACGGGGAGATACACCCACCGGCGGACGGCATCCGGCCCGGGGAACGCCGCAGGCCCTTCGAGGGTCACCTTGTACAGGTAGAGGACGAGGAAGACGAGAAAGAGGACGGCCGAGGTCAGCATCATCGCGCGGTGTCTGTGGAACTCGCCGCGTCGGGCGAAGGCGACGCCGGCGACGATGGTGACCACGGCGACGGCGCTGACGACGGCATTGACGTGAGGGATGGCAGACAGGGCGGTTTCGGGCGCGCGCGGGACGACGCCACGGGGAATCGCGCCGAGTACCGCGCCGAACACCAAGGCGAGCGACACGACAGAGAGGGCGGCGGTCATCTCGGGGACACGGGTCCGGACGTCGAGCGGCATATCTGACGCTGAGGTGGCGACTCACAAAACGTCGGGGATTTCGGGGCAGAATCCGCGGCGGAGCGCGCCGACCGAGACGGGCAAAAGGAAAGCCATTTCAAATACCCCCGACAACGGTGGTATGCGTAGCGACGAAACACAGAACCACTGCGAGCGTGGGTAGCCAAGCTAGGCCAACGGCGCAGCGTTGAGGGCGCTGTCCCATAGGGGTCCGCCGGTTCAAATCCGGTCCCACGCATCGCAC
>Ga0207813_100201_pt1 | contig 43300 bp, 41 predicted proteins | sample A23E3SouthBayCA_2_FD_187730 | JGI IMG/M metagenome (GOLD analysis project Ga0207813, IMG submission 187730) | Aerobic enrichment media microbial communities from Eden Landing Ponds, California, USA - A23 E3 (4) (SPAdes) | ecosystem: Environmental > Aquatic > Marine > Unclassified | place... | reverse complement strand
ACCGCTCGGAGTAGGGCGGCGCGACCGTCCGCTCGTGGTCGTACCGCGTCGTCGAGACCACGTCCAGCCCCGCCGATTCGAACACCTCGCGGGCGCCCGCACCGAGGGACACGTCCGTCTCGACGCCGTCGAGAAAGCGATCGCGCGCCCGCCGCGCGAGGACCGGTTCGGTCTCGACAGTCGAATCGACGGTGACTGCCCCGTTGTCCGGTTCGATGGCCGCGACCAGGTCCTCGGAGACACGCGCGAACTCTGAGACCGCCCGCTCGGGGTCGGGGAGATTGATCAACAGCGCCTGACACACCACCAGATCGAAAGCGTCCGCGCGGAAGGGAAGGCGACCGGCGTCGGCCCGGACGACCGGCGCGTGGGCGGCGGCCGTCGCGAGCAGCGAGGCGTCGACGTCGGCGCCGATCACGCGCCCGCCGGACTCCCCGGCGAGGACCCGCGTCAGTTCCCCGGTGCCACACCCCACGTCGAGGATCCGCTCGCGACTCCCCAGGTCGAGGTCTGCGAGCGCCGACCGGTCGGCCCACATCCCCGCGCGAGTGGCTTCGAGGTAGTCGGCGTCGAACTGGCGCACGGCCTGTCGTATCGGCCTGTGGGACAAAAATGGGTCGGTGGCGCCCGTAGGTGACGGCCGCCGGTACACCACCGCACCGAGCGGCCCGCGCCAGGTCACTCCGAGCGGACGTAGTACATGACCGCCAGCGCGGCGAGGACCACGGTCAGCACCGCCCAGAAGCTTATCACGGCGTCGTTGCTGCTGATGCTCGTGGCAGTCTCGGCCGTCGCGGTCGTCTGTGCGGCTGTGGTCGGCCGGATCATACCCGGCGTTCGACGCGACGGGTCATGAATCCCGCCGCCGTCACCGCCGCTGACTGTCCCCGGAATCGAGGCCGAGCGCGTTCTCCAGCGCCGCGTTCCCGGCAACCGTCTTCGCCTGCGCGGCGTCCAGATCCGACCGGGCCTGCTCGGTCAGCGACGCCGCCTCGTCGTCGCGCCCCTCCGCGGTGGCCTCGGCGGCCGAGACCATCGCCGCCGCCGAGGACTCGAAGTACTCGGCGGCGTCGCGCGACTCGGTGCAGATGTCGCGGCCGTCCTCGGTGTCGAGTTCGTCGTACAGGTCGACGCTCTCGGCGAAGCGCTCGACGGCCGTCTCGAACTCGGCCCGGGCCTGTTCGTAGGCGTCCCCGGCCGCCGCGTACTCCTCGCCCTCCAGCGACTCGGTGCCCGTCCGGTACTGTTCCCGCCCGGCGTCGACGCGCTCGACGCCGCCCCGGTAGGCCGAGACGACGTCGACTTTCGGTCCCGCGTTCTCCGCCCCGAACGAGAAACTACACCCGGCCAGCCCCGCCGCCCCGAACGATCCGACCGCCGCGACGTACGCTCGCCTGCTGTGTGATTCTGTCACTCCCGTCACCTGTCACCGTCTCGACCAGGGGCGTAATAAGGCTGTGGCCCGCCGCGACCGTGACCCCGGCACGGCCGCCCGTATCGCCTCGCGACGCCTGTCATCTCGGTCGCTTCGCGGCGCTCGTACTGTCGGCTGTCACAGCACGGAAGAGTTCGGCCCCGAGGAGCCGAACAGTCCCACGGACGTACAGCCGACAGTATCAGGTTCGAAGCTCCCGCACTTTCTCGACGTTCCAGGCGTAGCTCTTGCCGTCCTCGGTTGGCGTCTCCAGGACGAGGGGCACGTCCCTGATCGCCTCGTGGTTGACGAACGCGCGCATGCCCTCGGCGCCGATCAGGCCCTCGCCGATGTGGGCGTGTTCGTCCTTGTTGGTGCCACACTCGTGTTTGGAGTCGTTGAGGTGGACACACGCGAGGTTGTCGACCCCGACAACGTCGTCGAACTCGGCCATCGTCTCGTCGACCCCCTCGGGCGTCGAGAGGTCGTAGCCCGCGGCGAACATGTGTGCGGTGTCGAGACACACTTCGAGGTCCTGCTCGGAGCGGTCGAGCACCGCAGCGAGGTGTTCGAAGTCGCCGCCGAGTTTCGTCCCCGACCCGGCGTCGGACTCGACGAGGACCGTCACGCCCTCGGGCACGTCGAGTTCGTCAAGCGCGCTGGCGGCGTTGTCGAGGCCGCCTTCGACGCCCGCGCCCGTGTGCGCCCCGAGGTGGACGTTGACGTACTCGATGCCGAGCGTGGCCGCCGCGTCGACCTCCTTTTGCATGGAGTCGATCGACTTCTCGCGGAGGTCGTCCTTGGGCGTACAGAGGTTCACCAGGTACGAGGAGTGGATCACCCACGGGCCCAGGTCGTGCTCGTCGATCAGGTCCCGGAACTGCGCGGACTCGTCGTCGCCGATATTGGGGTCCTGCCAGACCTGCGGCGAGTGGGAGAATATCTGGCCGCAGTTGCCGCCGATGTCGAGCTGTTCGTCCACGGCGTTGGGGACGCCGCCCGCGATAGAGGTGTGTGCACCGATTCGCATACCCGTGGGTACGCCGGTGTCGGTATAGTGGCTTCGTTCCGGCGTCGCGCGACCGAACGGCGCGTGGGTGGTCCCCGGGAGCGGCGCCGCGCCGACGGGTCCGGTGTCCGCCGCCAGCGCCCGATCAGTCGGTCGGGTCCTCGCCGTCGCGGACCCAGGCGTCCGAACGGTACTTCGCGTTCGCGCGTTCGCGTGCGGCCGCGAGTTCGTCGTCGGTCCACTCGCCCTCGCTGGCGTCGGCCCACGCCGACAGCGTCGCCTCGAGGACGCCGACGACCGACTCGCGGGAGCGCTCCGTGTACTGGTCGATAGCCGACACGCGGTCGCGGAAGGCCTCGGGCGTCGTCCCGGGGTCGCTGAAACAGGCGAGGTGGCGCTCGGGGTCCTGCGAGAAGGAGAGCGACCCGTGCTGGATGATCGCGTCACGCTGGCGGTACTGGGCGTTGCCCGACACCTTGCGGCCGTCCGCCGTGACCACGTCGTGGGCGGGGTGGAGCCCCCGGAGGTAACACGCTGGCTGATGGATCGCCGGTTGCTCGGACTCGGCGAACCCCGCGGGCACGCCCATCGCCTCGAAGGCGTCAAGCAGGGGCTCACAGAGGAGTTCGTAGGAGTCCATCAGATCCCCCGGGAGTTCGTCGGCGGGCGCGACGATCGAGTAGGAGACGTCCCCCCGTTCGTCGTGGTAGATGGCGCCGCCGCCGGTGGGGCGGCGGGTCACGTCGATCCCCTCGCGCTCGCAGAACGCCCAGTCGACGGTCGCGGGGTCCTGGTGGTAGCCCAGCGAGAGACAACTGGGCTCCCAGCGGTAGACGCGGACGGTTCGGACCCCCTCGGTGGCGGCCGTCTCGGCGGCCACCTCGTCGAGTGCCATCTGGGTCGGCCCGGGACGGGACTCCTCCCGGATCAGGCGCCACTCCCGGTCGGCAAGAGACATACCGACCGTTCGCGCAGGTCGTCCAAATGGGTTGCGACGCGGCAGCGTCGATCGTCGGGTTCGATCAGCCGACCCCGGTCGTCACGACCGACCGCATCACCGACCGCTCGGCGCGCCGGAGCAACTCGGCCGCGGTCCCGGGCGCGCAGTCGATGCGCTCGCCCACCTCCGAGACGCTCCCCTCGCGGGGCGTGTCGTAGTAGCCCGCGTCGACGGCGGCGGCGACCGCCTCGAACTGGCGGTCGGTCAGATCCCCGGCGATGTCGAGGCGGCGAGCGTCGTACTCGCCGACTTCGAGCACCTCGACGTCCATCCCCTCGGGCGTCCCGTCGACAGCGTTCTGGAGGGCCTCGGCCGGGCCGACACCGGTCAGGCGGACGGTGCCGTCGGCGCGATACTCGACGGGAAGAACGCCGATCAGCCCCGGCTGTGCGAACGCGCCGACGAACTCCCGAGCGTGCTCGGGTACCTCCTCGCGGACGTACAGATAAAAGGAGTCGTCCGGACACGCCGAGAGTTCGTACTCGACGATGCTGTCCTGGTCGGCCAGCGCCGACTCGTATGGCTCGACCGGCCCCTCGACGTGAAAGAGGAAGGTCGGCGGCCCCTCGGTCTCGAAGGCGTACTCGACGAGGCGGGAGACGGTGTACCCCTCACGCTCGACGACGAACTGGTGCATCGGGTGGCGCACCTCCGGGTCCTGGTGGACGGCGATCCGGATGTACCGCATCGTCGGCGGTTGGACTGGGGTCGATATAAATCCGCCTCACTCGTGGCGCCGAAAAGCGAACTGGCGGACGCACGAGGGATCCGTATGGCCACGGTCACAGAGCGCCCCGACGAAGCGGAGGCGGCCGAGGAGGCCGACCCGCGAGCGATCGTCCCCGACGCCGTCGTCGTCGATTACGAGCGACACCAGAACGCACCAGCGGTCGTCGTGCGCGCCGACGGGGTCCAGACGGCACTCGACGCGCTCCGGTCGGCAGGATTCGACCACTGCGCCTGCGTCACCGCCCAGCACTACACCGACCGCTACGAGACGGTCTATCACCTCCGGTCGTACGACGACGCCACGCGCGAGGTGTCGGTCGTCGTCCCCTCGCCCCGCGACGCCCCGCGCCAGGAGAGCGGCGCGCCCGTCTACCGGACCGCCGACTGGCACGAACGGGAAGCGTACGACCTGGTGGGCATCGAGTTCGACGACCACCCGGACCACCGGCGGATCCTCCTGCCCGAGACCTGGCAGGGCCACCCGCTCGGGCCGGACTACGACCAGACCCAACCGCAGGTCGTCACGCTGCGGGAACACGCCAACCCCCTCGAAGGCGACCACCGCGGCGGCGAGGACTCGGACACGATGTTCCTCAACGTTGGCCCCCACCACCCCGCGGCCCACGGCGTCCTCCACCTCGGAGTGACGCTGGACGGCGAGCAGGTCGCGGACGTGGATCCCGACCTCGGCTACATCCACCGCTGCGAGGAGCAGATGTGCCAGCAGGGGACCTACCGCCACCAGATCATGCCCTACCCCGACCGGTGGGACTGGGGCGGTGCTGGCCTCTGCAACGAGTGGGCCTACGCCCGGACCGCCGAAGACCTGGCGGGCATCGACGTGCCCGAGTACGCGCAGGTCATCCGGACGATGAGCGCCGAACTCTCGCGGATGCTCTCGCATTTCCTCGCGGTCGGCACCTACGCGCTGGACGTGATCGGCGAGTTCACCGCCGTCTTCATGTACGCGATCCGCGACCGCGAGCGAGTCCAGAGCCTGCTCGAGGATCTGACCGGCCAGCGCCTGATGTTCAACTACTTCCGTCTCGGTGGTGTGGCCTGGGACCTCCCGGAACCCCGCGGGGAGTTCCTCGATTCGGTCCGCGAGTTCGTCGCCGACCTCCCGTCGACGCTCGTCGAGTACCACGACCTGCTGACCGGCAACGAGATCCTCCAGATCCGGACCGTCGACACCGGGATCCTCCCGGCCGAAACTGCGAGAGAGTACGGCTGTACCGGTCCGGTCGCCCGCGGGTCCGGCGTCGACTACGACCTCCGGCGGGACGACCCGTACGGCTACTACGACGAACTCGACTGGGACGTCGTCACCGAGGACGGCTGTGACAACTACGCGCGCCTGCTCGTTCGCCTGCGCGAACTCGAGGAGTCGGCCCGCATCGTCTCCCAGTGTGCCGACCTGCTCGAAGAGTGGCCGGAAGACGACCGGGAGATCCAGGCCAACGTTCCCCGGACCCTGCGGCCGGACCCGGACACCGAGATATACCGCGCCGTCGAGGCCGCCAAGGGCGAACTCGGCATCTACATCCGCTCGGACGGCACCGACAAGCCCGCCCGCTTCAAGATCCGTGGCCCCTCCTTCTCGAACCTGCAGGCGCTCCCGGAGATGGCCACCGGCGGCCACGTCCCCGACCTGGTCGCCACCCTGGGAAGTCTCGATACCATCATGGGCGAGGTCGACCGCTGACACCCGGGCGAACCCCGCTATTTCGTCGACTGTCTCACTGCAGTCGGCTCCGAGAGGCGTTCTCGTCCGGATTTTCGTGTCGTCTCTCGGTACGTGAGTGTCTTGTATCAGTCGACAACCACACGTGTCGAAGCGCTCATCGAATTCCGTCGAATGAGCGGCCGAGATGCGTAAAACACCTCTTTGACGCTCCGGCGTCACTAATAGCTCCCGTGACAGTTCTGACGTATGCGACGGGCACTACTGACGGCCGCGATCGCGGCGCTGGTCGTCCTCGCAGGGTGTGCAGGGACCGGCGGCGACGCCGCCTCACAGCAACTGGCTGGCGGCGACGGCGGGAGCGGCGGCGCCAGCGGCCAGGTCGGCGTCAGCGCTGGCGGCGCACAGGACGCCAACGCCTTCCGGACGAACGTCGAGGAGGGGTACGTCCCCCAGCCGACGGACCTGACCTACGAGGGGCTGTTCCACGACTACTACTTCGATACCGGACAGAGCGAACCCTGTGAACGGGATTTCTGCCCGTCATACAGCGCGGCCGTCCGGCCGGACCCGCTCTCGAACGAGACCGAGCAGTTCCTCACGGTCGGGCTCAACTCCGGGCTGACCGAATCGGACATCCGCGACGAGCCGGTGAATCTCGTGGTCGTCGTCGACACGTCGGGGTCGATGGACAGTCCCTTCGACCAGTACTACTACGACGGGGGCGAACGCGTCGAGGTCGAGGAGAACGCGCCGAAGATGGACGCCGCGAGCGACGCGGTCGTCTCGATGCTCGACCAGCTAGACGGCGAGGACCGCGTGTCCGTCGTCTCGTACGACGATCAGGCGCGCGTCCTGCAGGACCTCCAGCGGGTCGACGAGACCGACATGGGCGCCCTCCGGAGCGACGTGCAGGGGCTCCGGGCTGACGGCGGGACGAACCTCGACGCGGGGATGTCGACCGCGAACGAACAGGTGGCTGGCGTCGACACGCCCGAGCGGGAGACCCGCGTCGTCTACGTCACCGACGCGATGCCCAACATCGGCCAGACCGACGACTCCGCGCTGCGGGGGCGCCTGCAGTCCCAGGCTGACGCGGGCGTCCACTCGACGTTCGTCGGCGTCGGCGTCGACTTCAACTCTCGACTGACCGAGTCCATCGCGATGATCAGGGGCGCCAACTACTACACCGTCGACTCGCCCCGGCAGTTCGAGGAGCGGATGACCGACGGCTTCGAGTACATGACCTCGCCGCTGGCGTACAACCTCTCGCTGCAAGTCGAGAGCGAGGGCTACGAGATCGAGCAGGTGTACGGATCCCCGCAGGCCGACGCGGCGGGGACCGAACTCATGTCGGTGACGACGCTGTTCCCCTCCCGGCGGGAGGGCAACAAGAGCGAGGGCGGCGTGGTGCTGGTCGAGCTCGCCGAGACCGACGCGGAGGATCGGACGCTGAACCTGACGGCCACCTACGAGACGACCGACGGCGTCGAGCGCGAGTCGACCCGAACGGTCGCCTTCGAGGAGGAGGGGCCCTACTACGAGTCCAGCGGCGTCCGCAAGGCGACGCTGCTGGCCGAGTACGGGAATCTGCTGCGCAACTGGATGGCCTACGAGCGCGCGGCGGCGAGCGACGACGGGGAAGCGGTCACGCCCGTCGAGGGGATCGAACCCCGCGAGTTCGACGGCCAGTGGGAGCAGTCCTCGGTCCCCCTGCGCGTCTCCGACGCGTACGCCGACCGGATCGTCCGCTTTGCCTCGTACTTCGACGAGCAGGCGGCCGCCTTCGACAGCGACCGGTTCGAGCGCGACCGGACGGTGCTCGCGACGCTGGTCGACCACGCGAACGGGACCGCGACGGTCGACCCGGCCACCGGCGACCGCGCGACGCGAGCGGACGGTCGGACGGCGACGTCGACAACGACAGGGTCGTCAGTGACGACCGTCGGGGCCAGCGACGACGCGGCCGCCAACGGGAGGGCCGCCGTCGCCGCGGCGCCGTTCTCGGCGGACCTCTCGGCGATCGGACTGGTGAACCTCCTCGTGACGCTCGCGGTGGCGGCCTACGGCGTCACCCAGAAACGACGGGCCCGCGACGGCGACGGCGGCCGCCGATGAGACGGCGATAGGGCACACAGCGTTTAAGCCCGACCAGCCACTAGCCGGACCGCATCCCACCGGTTCGACGGGCGGAGACGCCGCCCGGCTGACGGGAGAGCGGTCCGGCCGTGCCGAGACGCGATCCGACGGAGGACCAACATGAGTGAAACAGACCCCGAAGAAGGAACGCTCTGGCACGTCCTGTCCGGCACGCAGGGCGGCCCGAACCGGGCGCGGATACTCGAGGAGTTGCGCGAGCAACCCCGCAACGCAAACCAGCTGGCCGAGCGTCTTGATCTCGATTACAAGACGGTCCGTCACCACCTCGACGTGCTCAGGGAGAAAGACCTCGTCCGCCGCAGCGGCGACGACTACGGCGCTATCTACCTCCCGACCGACTGGGTGCGCCAGTACTGGGACACCGTCGAAGAGATCATCGACCGGGTCACCGGTCGCTGACTGCGCCGCGCGCCAGCGACCGCCGTCCGAAACACGTCACGAGTCACTGCTCCGTGAACCGGCCCAGCGACGGCCGACGGTAATCGGCGACATTCGATATAGCGGTATGCAGTTCATTCTTGCCAGTGGTCGGACGCGTCGGGCTTTTCCCACTCGACCGCGTAGCGGCCGGTAATGGTCGAAAACGTCGCATCTGTGATGGCGGACCTCGAAACCGAGGACTTCTACCTGCTGTCGGGGGTCGAACAGGGGATGCGTTTCTCGGAGTACGTCGCACGCGAGAAGTTGCCGGAGTTCTCGCAGTTGACCGCCGAGGACGTCGACTACCGGCTGGATCGCTGTGCGGACCGCGGGCTGATCGAGCGCAAGACCATCCAGTACGAGGGGTTCAAACTCACCTTCGAGGGGTACGACGCCCTGGCGCTGCACACGCTGGTCGAGCGCGACACCATCGACGGGATGGGCGCACCCCTCGGTGTGGGCAAGGAGAGCGACGTCTACGAGGTTCGATCCTACCGCCCGATGGCCCTGAAGTTCCACCGCGAGGGGTACACCAACTTCCGGGAAGTGATGAAAGAACGGGAGTACACCGCCGACCGGGAACACGTCTCCTGGCAGTACACCGCCCGCAAGGCGGCCGAGCGCGAGTACGACGCCCTGGAGACGCTCTACCCCGAGGTGTCGGTCCCGCGACCGGCCGATCAGAACCGCCACGCCATCGTCATGGAGAAAGTCGACGGCGTGGAACTCGCACGGACGAAACTCACCGACCGGCAGGTCGTCCCGATACTCGAGTTGCTCCTCTCGGAGATGGCGACGGCCTACGCCGAGGGGTACGTCCACGCCGACATGAGCGAGCACAACGTCTTCGTCACCGACGAGGGCGTGGTCGTCTTCGACTGGCCCCAGGCGGTCCCGACCGATCACGCGAACGCGACCGAACTGCTCGAACGTGACGTGGCGAACATCACCGGCTACTTCGGCCGCAAGTACCCCGCTCAGATCGACGACGTCGACGTGTCCGGCCTCGCGGCGGCCGTCGCCGCCGACGAGTTCGACTCCGTCGACCCCTATCTCGGCTGAATTTCCGGATCCGTCGTTCCGGATAGTGGCATATTTTTTACCTTTCAGAGCGTTCGCAGCCGGATGAATAAATCGTATGTCGCGATATCAAATCTCGGTCGTCCGGTTCGGACCGGTATCGGCGGACTGCGGGAGAACCGCTGAGAGAGCGCTGCTGCGTGGTGATCCGGGGAGCGCGGAAGCGAATCGATCTCTTCAGCGCCGAGAGAACCCCCCGCGTTTTTCAGGGGCGCCTGCGAACGGCCGCGGCGATGACCGACTCCGTCGTGGACTGTCTCGCCGAGAGCGACCGCGAGGGGGCGGCCGACGCCCTCGACCAGCTCGCGGCGGCGCCGCCGGAGGACCGGCAGGACACGCTCCAGTCGCTCCAATCGCTCGCGGCGGATCGGCCCGACAGACTGGCGCCGGTGGCCGACGCACTGGCGGCGTTCCTCGACGACGAGGACCGTGCAGTCCGCCTGTCTGCAGCGAAACTGTTCGTCGCGCTCGCGGACTCCGACCCCGAGGTCGTCGTCGGCGTCGTGGCCGCGCTGGCGGACCGGCTCGGCGACGACACGGAGTTCTACTACGTCCGGGCCCGGTCGGCGGAGGCGCTGGGCTACGTCGCGCTCGAACACCCGACCGAGATCGCGACCCCGGACGTGCTCGCGGACCTGCGAGTGGGACTGGCGTTCGACGAACCCGAGGTCCGGGAGAAACTGGCCAAGGCGCTGGAGTGTGTCGCGCTCGGGGACCCCGATCGGTTGCGGCACCACGTCGGGAACCTGACCGACCGCCTCGACGACGACGTCGAACTCGTCCGCTATCACCTCTGTACCTCGCTGGCGGTGCTGGCCTGCGTCCACCCCGAGACCACCGCCGAAGCCGACGACGCGCTGGTCGACCGACTCGACGACGACAGCGAGCACGTCCGCGGGCGCGCGGCCGAGGCGCTGGGCGCGCTCGACCGTTCGGACGCCGACGTGTCGGTCCCGAGGGAGGTACTCGCGGATCTGACCGACGGCCCCGATTTCGCCGCCCGGCGTGCGGCGTTCGCGCTGGGCGAGCGGGTGGACGCGGACCCGAAACCGGGGTCGGTCATCTCGATACGAGCCACGACCGACGAGGCCATCGCGGGGATCACGACCCCGGAGGCCGACGGCGAGTGTGCCCACTGCGGTCTCGACCTCCCGGAGACCGGCCCACCGATGTGTCCCCGGTGTGGCGCCCCGCAGTAGTTTTAGGCACGCCAAAATTCCGAAAGCGATTTATACTGTTTAGGTTAGCCTAAATCGTATGGCCGACGAGATAGACGACGGTGCGACGCGCAGGGAGTTGCTCAGATACAGCGGTGCGATCACTGCTGGCGGTCTGTTGACCGGCTGTATCGGCGACACTACGGGATCGAGCGGCGAAGAGACCGGGACGCCAGCGCCCACGGAGACGCCGACCGAGACTGACACGCCGACGCCCACGGAGACGGCCACCCCGGCGGATGCCGGGACGGCCGTGTCCACTACGGAGGCCAGCCGGACGAACTACTCGGTGACGATGGAACCGGTCGGGACCGTCGAGTTCGACGCCGTCCCGGAGACGGTCGCGCCGTTCACCGCCGACTACATCGACATGCTGGTAGCCCTGGGCCACGGCGACGCCGCGGAGTCCATCTGGTACCGCGGGCGGTACAAGACGCTCCACTACGAGGAACTCGACGGCGTCTCGATCGACCTCAACGGCCTCACACAGCTCTGGAACGACGGGATATCGAAGGAGCCGTTCTACGAGATGGACGCGGATCTACACCTCATGGACCCGCACGCGCTGACCGACTGGTTCCAGGCCTGGGACCAGTCCGACCTGGAGGAGGTCCGGTCCAACGTGGCCCCGTTCCTCGGCAACGTCGTCTTCCGGCGGACGGACTCGTGGCACGACTACAGGTACTACTCGCTGTACGAGGCCTTCGAGAAAGTCGCCGAGATCCTCCAGGAACGGGCGCGCTTCGAGGCGATCAAGTCCATGCACGACGACCTCGTGGCGGACGTCCAGTCCCGACTCCCCGCGCCCGACGAGCGGCCCAACGCCGCGCTCGTGTTCGCTGGCGAGGAACCGGAGGCGTTCACTCCCTACCGGCTGTCGGGCAACGGCACCAACAAGGAGCAGTTCCACACGCTGGGACTCTCCGACGCCTTCGCTGGGACCGGCGTGGACGGGCTCTCGACGAGCGACACCGGGACCATCGACTACGAGACGCTGCTGGAGATCGACCCCGACTCCCTGCTGTTGCGCTACCACCGGGAGGGGAAAGACCGCGAGGAGTTCGAGGAGTCCGTCCTCGCGTACATGGAAGACCACGCGCTGGGAAGCCAGTTGACGGCTGTCCAGGAGGGGCGGGTGTTCCGTGGCGGGCCGATCTACGCAGGTCCTCTCCACAACATCTTCATGATCGAGCGCTACGCGAAGGGGTATTTCCCCGATGAGTTCACCGAAGACCAGCTGGTCGACCGCGACCGGCTCGCACGGATCATCACCGAGGGAGTCGACGAATGAGCGACAGGGAGCGCTGAGGCGTGGCGCCGAACGGACCCGCGCGGCGACTGCGGGGGTGACCCGCCGCGGATGACCGAGACGCCCCGCTACCTGCTGGCGCTGTACATCGCCGAGCGACACCGACAACCCCCAGTCTCGCCCGGCCGAATCGCCGACAGGCTGGACCGCTCGCCGTCGGCGGCGACCGAGATGCTCCAGCGCCTCGACGAGCGAGGGCTGGTGGCCTACGAACCGTACGACGGCGTGACCCTGACCGACGAGGGGCGGGCCGAAGCCGCCGAACTGTACGACCGATACCGGACGCTCGTGCGCTTCTTCCGGGATGTCCTCGGTGTCGAGGACGCCCAGGCGGAGGCGATGCGGCTGGCGGGCGTCGTCAGCACGACGGTCGCCGACCGTCTCGGGTCGACGGTGCTGGCCGACAGCGGGACCGGGACGGCCGATGCTCCCGGCGTGGGCAGCCGCGAACAGTCCTGAAAACGCTACTGCGGTGAGAAGCGGCGCCGTCAGTCGGACTGGACGAGCGTGTCGTCCTCGAGGTAGTGGTCGAAATGGTGGGCGTGGTCTTCGAGGGTTTCGAGGTGCTCGCGGAGCATCTGGGCCGTCGCGTGGTCGCCGAGGTTCTCGGCGAGTTCGACGTGGTCGCGGTAGCTCTCGATGATGTCGCCGTACATCTCGAGGTCGTTGGCCAGCGACGTGCGGATGTCGTAGACGTCCTCGTCTTCGGGTTCGAGCGTCGCGTTCTCGGTCAGCGTCTGCATACTGGCGTGGGGGACGCCGCCGATGGCCTGGGCGCGCTCGGCGAGTTCGTCCGCGGCGGCCTCGACGGCCTCGTAGGCCTCCTGCAGGAACACGTGGATGTCGCGGAACTCGGCGCCCTCGACGTTCCAGTGGTGTTTGTGCAGCTGGTGGTAGAGGACGTACGCGTTCGCGAGGTCGGCGTTCAGCGCGTCGACGATCTGTGCGGCCTTCTCCTCGTCGAGACGGACGGGGTTCTCGCCGACGGTACCTGCCTGCTGGCGGACGGTCTGTTGCGTGTTCATACTATCCTGTTCGTGCGGACCCCTCTTATAACTTCTCACTTTCCCGATAATTTTTCGCATCGCCTAAAGCAGTGAGCGACGGCGGACGAGCGCGGTAGACGCCGGGGAGTCGGCGGCGGTTCGAAGCCCTTTTGAACGTTAGCGGGGAAAGTGAGGTAACTCGCTGGGGACGGGCACCAGCGGGCACCTGCCTGTGCAGGACGGGATGTGAGTCGTGCGGGGTCGCCCCGGCGGACTTGAACCACGCAACGCCCGAGGTGAACACCCATGGCAAAGAGCTTCTACTCACACATCCGGGACGCCTGGAAGGACCCGGACGACGGCAAGCTAGCGGAACTGCAGTGGCAACGACAACAGGAGTGGCGCGAACAGGGCGCCCTCGAACGCATCGAGCGTCCGACCCGCCTGGACAAGGCGCGCTCGCAGGGCTACAAGGCCAAGCAAGGTATCGTGGTCGTCCGCGCGAGCATCCGGAAGGGGGCGGCGCGCAAAGAGCGGTTCGTCGCCGGTCGCCGGACCAAGCGACAGGGCGTCACCCGGATCACGCGCCGGAAGAACCTCCAGCGCGTCGCCGAGGAGCGCACCTCGAAGACCTACCCGAACCTGCGCGTGCTCAACTCCTACTCGGTGGGGCAAGACGGCAGCCAGAAGTGGTTCGAAGTGATCCTCGTCGACCCGAACCACCCGGCCATCGAGAACGACGACGACCTCAACTGGATCTGTGAGGACCAGCACGAGGACCGTTCCGGTCGCGGCCTGACCGCCGCCGGTCGCCGCAACCGCGGCCTCCAGAACCGCGGCAAGGGCGCCGAGCGGATGCGTCCGAGCACGTCGAGCAACACGGAACGCAACCCCGAGGGGTAACGCGGTCCGCTCCGCGGTTTTCCGATCTCACGACCGACCAGCCCCGCGTCTCGCGGTGCTGACAGTCACCGGTTCCGGACCGCTCGATGGTGACGTTCACGCACCAGCGGAGAGATCACGGCGCGAGCGGCGACCCCTGGATCAGGCGGGGTGGCTCGCGACCGTCTCGGGATCGGGCGCGTCGCGCCGCTCGCTGCGCGAGACGGCGCTGACCGCGTAGAAGGTCGCCTCGGGGTCACCGTGGCGCCGCCAGTGGACCCACGTCCGGACGAGCAGGAAGCCACGGCGGAGACGGCCCAGCTGTGGTGTCTCGGTCAGCACGTCGTAGTCGCGGGCGCGGATCAGACGGTGGTGTTCGGCGTAGAAAACGGCCGCGAGCAGGACGCCGAACTGGCAGTCCTCGGGGAGATAGCGGATCCCGGCGACCCCCTCGCGGTAGCGCCGTTCGGTCCGCTGGAGTTCCGTCCGCATGGCCGCGACGAACCCCTCGGTCACTTCGGCGTTCTCCAGTTGTGTCTCGGTGACGCCGTACTGGTCGAGTGTCTCCTGTGGGAGGTACACCCGGCCGTACTCGTGGATGTCCTCACGGACGTCCCGCAGGAAGTTCGTCAGCTGGAACGCCTCGGCGAGCGCCCGTGCGTGCGGACCGGCGCGTTCGCGCGTCTCCCGATCCATATCCATCGCGGCCATCATCATGTTCCCGACGGCCACGGCGGACCCGCGCATGTACTCCTCGAGGTCACCGTAGGTCTCGTAGCGGGCCCGGTCGATGTCCTGGCACATGGCGTCGACGAACACCTCGATCTCGCGGTCGTCGATGTCCCGCTTGTCCGCGAGATCCAGGAACGCCGAGAGGACCGGGTCGTCCGTCTCCCGGTCGCCCAGCGCCGCGGCGCGTATCTCCTCGAGACGGGTGCGCTGTTCGTCGGGCGCGGGTGCGTCCTCGGTCTCCTGGTCGACGACGTCGTCGGCGACCCGGAAGAACGCGTAGAGGACGTACGTGGCTCGCCTGACCCGTTTCGGGAGGAGCAACGTCGCGAGATAGAACGTCCTCCCCGTTCGTTTCTGTATCCGCCTGCTCGTTTCGATGGAATCACTCTCTGACATAGTATTCGTATCGTGGTCGTGACCGACACTCCCGGCGCCATCGACCGATCGGGGTATGCGGGCGGGGCGCGTCGAGATGCCTTGGCGACCGGGTCCCGTCGCTGCTCGTGTATTACTGTTGCCGAGTCGGTCATTAAACTGTTCACCCAACTAGTTAGGACCGTCCGCGTAACGACGGGACGGCGGCCGGATGGGCGAGTTCGAGCGAGCGAGAACAATCGGCAGATGTCACGGGCGTTCGGGCCCGGTCGGCGGGTTCACGAACAGTCCGTCGGCGACCGCGACGCTCGCGACGACCGCGGCGGCCGCCAGAAGCGTCGAGGGCGACCACGACGAGACGTACGATCCCAACAGCGCGGCCAGAAACACTGTCGGTATGACCAACAACAGGAGATCGTATCGGGTCAGAGTCTCGCGTGTCTCCTTGGGATCAGTGTTGCTGGTAGCCACGTCGATCACCTCACGCATTGATACGATAGATTTCAACTAAAATGTTACGCCCATTTGCTTCTCTGAACACACGATAAACAGTTTCTGAACCGTCTGATTGTATTTTCATATTATTTCGGTAGCTACAGAGCGATCGCTCGCAATAGCTAACGAGTGGACAGCAGTGTTCGATCGATCTCTACTGATCTCCGAGAGCAATAGTCGCCTGTCGAGTATGCATACGCGGCCGGTCACGTTCGGGTTCCGCCGGACGGTGGAAACCGGTCGCCAGAGGGTCGCTCACAGCGGCGGGACGAGCAGGTTCCAGTACCACAGCAGCCAGCAGACGGCGACCAGCGACGCGGCGACCAGCGTGTAGTGAACCCGGCCCAACAGGCCCCAGTACCCCTCACGCCAGGACCGGACGGCGAACCCGAGCGCCGCGACGGTCCCGAACGCTCCGAGGATGGGGAGAGCGAACAGCGCTGTGAACGTCAGCGGGGGCGCCGAGAGGACGGCGTACGGCGCCAGCGCGAGATGGACGAGCGCCAGGAGCAGGAACCCGAACACCGCGAGGCTCGACCCGACGGCGACGGTACGGCCGAGCGTCGCCGGACGGCCGGACCACCGCCGCGGGTCTACGGCCACGTCCGCGTCGCCGCTCGATCTGAGCCACCGGACGGCGCTCGCCGCGGGCCACCCGAACACCGCCGAGAGCAGGGCGAGCGTCGAGACGAGCGCCAGCACGGCGTGGAGCGAGGCCCGGTCGATCCCCCCGACGCGACCGAAGGCGGCGGTCGGACTGCCGCCGAGGAACAGGTACTCGACGGTCCCCTCGGCCTCACCGAACGCGAGACGCTGCTGCCCGTCGACGCGTTCGAACACCAGCGGTTCGACCTCGACCCACCGCCGGGTCGTGCTCCCGTCGGAGGTGACCAGCGCCCCGTCGTCGGCGACGCTGACCTCCACGGTAGGTGCCTGGAGCGTCGTCGTGACGCGGTCGTGCCAGGCCCACGACCGGCGCAGCGACCGGTAGGTCCCAGTCAGTTCCTCGGCCCGCGTCGGCGTCCCGTCGGGCGACAGCGACTGCTCCTCGGGGTCGGGGAGGAGTTCGGAACGGACCCCCTCGATTACGTCCCGTGCCGCGCTCGACCCGCTCGACCCGTTGTACGCGAGAAACAGGCCGACCCCGAGCTCGGGAATCACCAGCAGGTCGCTGTAGAAGGCGGGCGTCGCGCCGTCGTGTCGCAGGACGCGGGTGTCGCCGTGGAACGTCTCGACGAACCCGAACGCCATCCCGGGAAGGGCCTCGTGGTTGGTCCCCCACTGGCGGTGACAGGCGTCGACCGTCTCCGGTGCCAGAACACGTTCGCCGTCGACGACGCCGTCGTTGAGGTGCACCTGGAGAAATCGAGCCATGTCCTCGGCCGTCGTCGACAGCGCGCCAGCGGGCGCGAGGCCGACGTAGGGGAACTCGCCGTCGCGGTACGTCGTCCCGACGGTGTGGCCCGTCGCGTGGGCGTCAGCCAGCGACGCCGGGAGCGGCTGTCGGAAGCTACTCCTCTCCATCCCGGCGGGCCCCAGCAGGTCCGACTCGACGGCGTCGGGGAACGGTTCCCCGGCGACGCTGGCGAGGACGCCCCCCGCCAGCGCGTAGCCGTAGTTCGAGTAGGCGCTGGCCTCGCCTGGCGGCCGGACGCGCGCTGGCGTGTTCGAGCGGAGCGCTTCCGGGAGCGGGCGCAGGTCGTCGGCGTCGGTGATCCAGAGGCCGCGATTGGACACCTCGAACCCCGACCGGTGGGTGATCAGATCGGTGAGCGTCGGGTCGGGGTAGGAGTCGGCGAGCCCCACATCGAGATACGCCGAGACCGGTTCCTCGGGATCTATGTCGCCCGCCTGGACCCGGGACATCAGCGCCGTCGCGACGACGGGTTTCGAGACTGATCCCACTCTGAAGGGCGTCTCAGCGGGGTCGACGGTCGCGCCGGACTCGCGGTCGGCGACGCCGTACCCCTCGGTGAGCGCCACCTCGCCGTCGACGACGAGGGCGGCGGTCCCGCCAGGGACGTCGTGGTCCTCGACGCTGGCCGCGACGAGGTCGGCGACGAGGGCGGCGAGTTCGTCCGGGTCCGGTGGACCCTCCGCCTGGACTGTCGCGTCGGCGGGTACATCGGGCGGACCGGTCGCCCGCGTCTGTGCGTCGGAGGGCGCGCCCGCCGCCGGGCCGGTCGCCGCCGTGGCCGTCGCGGCCGCGGCACTCCCGGCGAGGAATCGGCGACGGGTCAGAGACCGTGTCATCGCTGTCCGATGGTTCCAGCGGTCAGTAAAAATACGTTTGGCGCAAAATATTTCTATACGAAATCAGATATTTTCTCGGCGACGACCGCGAACGGACCGACTCGTCGGGGCGCCAGCATCGTGACGGGGGCGTTACAACAGCGTCACTCGTCTTCGTCCACTATCTCGATCCCGCGGTTGTTGACCGCCGCGGGGTCGAGACCGACCTCTTCGAGGAACTGTTTGTACTCGCGCTCGCAGGTCTCGGCGTCTTTCTGCTTGTCGCTGGCCCGGTCACAGAGGGCGATCAGGTCCTCGGGCACGTCGTTGGTGTAGACGATCCAGTGGTTGATCAGGTCCGAGAGCCGGCGGATCGGCGAGGTGAAGTGCCCGTAGATCTCGAAGTTCAGCGCGTGGTGGCCGCCGAAGGGGTCGTTCATGTACTTCGCGCGGGGCATCACCTTCATCACGGCCCACTGGATCTTGTCCAGCTGTCTGCCGGGCGCCTGTTCGAGCGTGGCGTTGACGGCCTTCCGGGGGTCGTCCCACGCGTCGCCGGGGATCGAGACCCCGTCGAGATCCTGGATCTCGACGAGCGCCTCGTCCCACTCCTCGGGGCTGGGCTGGGGGTGGACGCGGTACATCGCCTCGACGCCCCGGTCCCACATGAGAACGTGGGTGACGGCCTTGTTGGCCTTGAGCATACACTCCTCGATGATGGTGTGGGCGCGGTCCCGCGAGGGGTTGAGCACGAGCGACCCCTCCTCCTTGCGCTGTTCGTGCATCGCGTCGGCGAGGTTCCAGACGAGTTCGGTCTTCTCCGCCAGGTCGACGCTCTGGTCTTCGAGCAGGTCGGCCGCGGTGTCGGGATCGTCGAGCAGTCGCTCGGCCTCGGTGTAGGTGAGGCGGGCGTCCGACCGGATCACCGACTTGTAGATATCGATGGACTCGTATCCCAGGTCCTCCTTGTCGAGGTGCATCTCGACGGTGTGGGCCAGGCGGTCCTCGTTGGGCACGAGCGAACAGACGGTCTCTGCGAGGACGGGCGGGAGCATGTGGATGGTGTAGCCGGGCAGGTAGACGGTGTTGCCCCGCTCGACGGCCTCGTCCCACATCGCCGTCTCGGGGTTGACGTAGTGGGTCACGTCGGCGATGTGGACCCAGAGGACGTACTCGTCGTCGCGTTCCTCGATCGAGAGGGCGTCGTCGAAGTCCTGGGCGTCGATCGGGTCGGTCGTCCAGGTGGTCATCTCCCGGAGGTCGCGGCGCTCGTCGACCTCGTCGGCGATCTCCTGTTGAACGTCGGTCGTGCGCTCTTGGGCCTCCTCGACGACCTCCGGCGGGAACTCGTCGCGGATGTCGAACTTCTCGAACAGTTCCTCGCGCTTGTTCGCGAGGTGGCGGGCCATCTCCTCGTCGATCTCGACGGGGCCCTGGCCCTCGGGAGTCCCGGCCTCGGCCTGCTCGTCGTTCTCTGCGGTCATGACTCCGGGTATGGCGACTGTACTGAAAGTCTTTCCGTGGTGGCCACGGGCGGCGCCGCGGACGGCCCAACTCCCCGAGCGCGGAAAATTTATCCTCCGCCGGTGACAACGGTCGCACATGTCCAGCGGCGCCCTCCTGGTCGCCCTCTCGGCGGCCGTCCTGCTCGCCTTCGGCTACCTGATCAAGTTCCAGGGATGGACGTTCCTCGTCGCGGGCTACGACGCCTCGACTGAGATCCCGGCGGAGTACGTCGGTGACGTGGTCGGGTCGACGTTCCTCAGACTCGGCATCGCCCTGCTGGCCTACGCCGCCGTCGTCGCCGTCGGGGCGGAGACCCGGCTGTTCGAACTGCTGTTCTGGGGCGTGTTCGTCCTCGCCATCGCCCGGATGCTCTACCGGGTGAACACGTACACGCCAGAGAGATCGTAACGCGACTATCGCTCGCCGATTTCGTCGCGGGCCTCGGTGCGGTCGAGGTACTGCGCGAGAAACGCTTCCTGACTCGGCCGGTCGGCGTGTTCGGCCTCGATGTCGGTCAGCAGCGCTTCGAGCCCCTGTCGTGGCTGGTGGCAGCACTCGCGGTCACACGGCTTGCAGAGGTACTCGAAGTCCTTGTCCGCGCGGTCCCAGCGGTCGCCGTACTTGTCGTATTCGCGGGCTTTCGAACGCGGGACGGTGTCCCCGCAGGCGATACACGTCACCTCGGGATCACTGCCCCGATCCCCGGAGCGCCACATACACGACCGTTAGGAGGTCCCCCACTTAGCGCTTTTCGCGCCAGGAGTGAGGGGCGTATATCCCGGCGTCGCCAGCGAGTCGTCGACACACCCGTGCGCGTCGGTGACGCCCGGCCGACAGCGCCCGCGCGCTCGCCCCGGAGCGGTCGATTTATGCCCGCGTGTGGTGACTCACCCGGTATGAACGTCAAGTCACGCCACCACCTGCGGGCCGACGAGATCGACGCGATCCGGGACGCGCTCGACGAGCAACTCGGGGTAGAGATCGACGCCGAGAGCTTCGAGCGGGTCGAGTTCGACGACAGCGACTGGGACGTGGTCCTCGTCGCGGGCGAGCCACAGGTCCTCTACGTCGACCGCGAGGACGACGAGGAGTCGGACCCGTTCCTGACAGTTCAGGGACTGAACGCGTACCCGCCGGAAAAGCGGGTCGTGACCGTCGACGCGGGCGCCGTCTCCTTCGTCAGCGACGGCGCGGACGTGATGCGTCCGGGCATCGTCGAGGCCGACCCCCGAATCGAACCGGGCGACCTCGTGGCGATCAACGAGGAGAGTCACGGGAAGTTCCTCGCGGTCGGGCGCGCACAGACCGACGGCGACGACATGGTCGGTTCGAGCGGCAAAGTCGTCTCCTCGATCCACCACGTCGGCGACGACCTCTTCGAGTTCACGGTCTGATACTGTCGGCGATACCATATCGAAAGAATACGCCACCCGGGGTGGCGAACGTCTTCCGAACGTATAGCCGACAGTACGAGCGGACGGCCGGGCGTCACTCGCCGTCGCCACTCCCCTCCTCGGCGTCGTCTCCGCCCCCGTCCGGGCCGTCGGCGTCGTCCCCCGCGTCGAGGTCGTCGTCCTCGTAGCTGTCGGCGTAGCGCTCGACGGCCATCTCGTAGCCCTCGCGGGCGAGTTCGTACGTCTCCCGGAGGTCGGCGATGGGCGTCTCGGTCGCGTCGACGCGCAGGTCGTCGTAGTAGGGGTCCATCGCGCGGTCCCCGGTGGTCCGGACCAGCAGGGCGGCGCTCTGGACGTGCAACTCCTCGCGCTTGTCACCGCCCTCGGCGTGGCCAGCGGCCAGCGCGGCGATCAGCCGCTCGGCGAGGGGCGGCGTGTCGGGATCGGGATCGGGGATAGCGGCCGGACCGATCGAGGCGGTTTCGGCCTCGTCGGGCAGGGGCGGCGCCGTCTCCTCGTAGGCCGCGGCGGTGGCGTCGACCACCTCGGGGCCGGTCAGGAGGTTCCCTGCGACGGTGTAGTTCGCCCCGACTGTGTGGCCGAACCAGGGCTTGCACGCCTCGCCGGAGAAGGCGAACTCCCCGTCGGCGCCGACGCCGTGGAGCTGGCGCTGGTCGCGGCCGTCGTCGGCGTTGAGTAGCGCTTCGAGGGCGTCCTCGACCGCCAGGCCGTCGTCGAGATACTCGACGCCCTTCCGACCGAGGTCGACGTTGACCAGGCTCTGGGTGGCGACGGCACCGTTCTCGCTGGCGAACGGACAGAGCGTCCCGACCCCCGCCAGTCGGGTCGTCACCGCGACGCCGAAGCGGGTCTGGACCGCGCCGTCGTCGTCGACGTACGGTTCGCGCACGCAGATGCTGAAAGTCATACCCGACCGGTAGGGCCGAACCCCCGTAGCTGTTGGGCCGGGGCGGCCGAGCGATCGATACCCCGACGGTTCGGGCGCGAACACGCCGCGACATGTCCGCTTCGGGGGGTGTGTCTGACGTAACCTTCAAACGGCCAGCGACCGCCCACACGAGTATGGGACTGATGAGCAAGATCATCGGGGAGTCGAGTGGAACGCGCCAGAAAGAGGACTACGTCGAGATAGAGGCCGACGATCTGGAACCGGCAGCGGTGAGCGCCGATATGCAGGTTCGCATCGCCAAGATCGGCGACAAACAGGATATCATCGACATCAAAGACGCCGTCTACGACGGGGACGTAGTCTTCGCCGATATCACCCGTCACACGACCAAAGACCGGACGATGGAACACATCACGGACGAACTCAAACAGGTCGCCGACGAGGTTGGGGGCGACATCGCCCAGAAGGGCGACGACCAGCTCATCATCACGCCACACGGCGTCGCGATCAACCGCGAGCCGCTCGGTCGGTAGCCGCCGCGGACGGCCGACTGACACTTTCGAGACTGCCGATATCCGATACGGGAAACACCAGAAGACACTTACCGGTTACGACGATCGCAGAAGACGACCGCCTCGTTCGAGGCGGCGTGACAGGAACTGTGGTCCGGTCCTACCCACGGCCACAGGCTTCTGCGGCCCGGATACTTCGCGGCCGCCTCCGAGCGGGCGAGACTACCTGTAGGCGAGTGACGTATTTAGGAACGTCGCGGATCGCTACACTTCGTCGGCTTCGTCGGGGCTGTCCTCGACGGACCGTTTCATCGAGTCGCGGCGGCTCTTGGCGTCGCGCCCGGTCACTTCCAGCAGGAAGTCGTTCTTGGCGTCGACGGCGTCGGCCGCGGCATCGGCGTCGCCCTCGGCGATGACCTCCTCGGCCGGGCGCTCCTCGAAGTCGACCGCGAGTTTATCTTTCTTGCCGCTGTACTCGACCGTCCCGGCGGTGATGCGCTGGAAGACCGGGTTGTCCGGATCCTCGACGACGTGGAGGTCGCTGCCCTTGTACTCCTCGGTGTCTGTGATGGACCCGAAGTAGTCCTCGATCAGCGCCGCCATGTCGTCGACGCGATCGTCGAGGTGCTCTCCCCGTCGCATCTTGTACTCCCGCATGGACGTGCCTTTGCGAGGGCCGGTCTTACGTTTTTCGAGCGAGACGTCCGGCGCGCCGACCGGAACACAGAAGCCGACCGCACGGTGGCGCGGGCCGGACCTACTCCCCGGCGTCTTCGTGCTGGTGGAGAGTCCCTCGGTGACACTCGGGACAGAAGTCGCCAGCCCGCAGCGACGAGGACTCGACCTCGGTCTCGTACCCGCAGTCCGAACACTTGAACTTCCCTTCGGGGACAGTGATGCCGGGGCCGCTGGCCGGTTCGAACGACGGCCCGTCGTCGTCGGTGTCGCGGGTGGTCTCCTCGGGCCAGTCACCGACCGCGTCGGCCCCCTCGGTCGGCGGGCCTGCGTCGGTGCCGATCCGCGGTTCGTCGTCGTCGGGCCACTCTCCGCCCGATCCGCCGAGCGTCGCCGTGTCCCCCGCCGTGGTCGTGTCGTCGCCGGTCGCCGCTTCGGCACTCTGCTCGTCGGTGTCCACCTCGTCCGTGTCGTCGGTATCCTGGGTCTCCTCCGGCCACTCACCGGGGTCGCGGTCGAGTGTCGGGTCGTCGTCGCCGTCGTCGAGGATCACCGCGTCGTCCTCGGGGACCTCGTCCACCTCGTCGGGCCCGGGTTGGGCGTCGGGGACGTCCGTCTGTGAGGTCCGGGCGTCGGCCTGTGCGTCGGCCTCGTCGCCGTCGTCGTCGAGGATCACCGCGTCGTCCGACGTGTCGGCGGCTACCCCGTCGGCGGTCCCGGACACACCGTCGCCTCCAGACGCGTCGGCGGTGTCGTCCGCGACTGACCCGGCGTCCCCGGTAGTCCCGGCGTCCTCGGCGGCCGTGTCGTCGGCCGACGCGGCGGGGCCGGAGTCGTCGTCCCCACCCGTGGCCAGCATCGGGTCGGCGTTGGTGTCGGTCGCCGACTCGAGAGCGGTCACTTCCTTGTTCTCCGAGACGACACGGGTCTCGCCACACCGCGAGCACCGCTCGATCTCGCGGTCCGTGATGACGACTTCGGTCCCGTCTTCTTCACGGTCGCGTTCGACGGTCGTCTCGTCGAAGCGGTGACCCATGAGCGAGCATTTGATACCCATTACCACGTGGTCCCGTCGTGTAGACAATAAGGGTATTGTTTGGGCGGGTGTGTGCCGCCATGCCAGGGCCGTTTCGGGTCGAGCGACGAGTGCAGCCGCGGCCGGAGTCGTGGAACCGACGGCACGCGGACAGTCGTGCGGGCCTCACCCGGGGACGGGGAGCGCAGTCGAAACCTCGGTGGGGAGAGGGGATAAGTGTAAGAGCCGTCCGTCCGAACGGGGCGATATGAGAGCGCTGCCGGAGTACCGCGACCGGGACGACGCACAGGTCGCGGTGCTCGATGCACTCGCCGACCGCCGGGAGGACGGAATGACCGTCTTCGAACTCCGGACGCGAGTGGACATCGACATCGACAGGCTCGAAGACGCCCTCTCGGAACTCAAAGCGGACGACCTCATCGAAGTCGTCGAGGCGAGCGAGGATCGGACAGTCATCAAGCCCGACGAACGCGCCATCGGGCCCGTCGACCCCGCGGCGGAGTCGACGTTCGACTGGCTGCGCGAGCGACTCCCCTTCTAGGTGCGCCGTCGGATCAGCGCCGCGAGTACGACCGCGAGCAGCGCCGCGAGCGCACCGAATCCGGGGCCTTCGGCACCGGTCGTCACGCCGTCGGGCACCGTCCGCGGGACCTGCGTCGACTCGTCAGTCGGCGCCCGCGCGCCGTCTGCCGTCGTCGGCGCCGCGGTCGACACTGACCCGGACCCGGACGTCGTCGTCGCGGCCAACGCGGAATCGGGCGTCGGCGTCGCGGTCGACACTGGCGTCTGAGTGGCGTCGCCGGGCGTCGCGGTGGCGGCGTCGGGCGTCGCAGTCTCCTCGGTGTCGGACGACGGCCGGTCGGTGCGGTCGGGCACCGGAGTGTCGGTCGGCGTTGACGTCGGCGTCGGTTCCGGAGTGGGCGTCGGCGTCGGTTCCGGGGTGGGCGTCGGCGTCGGTTCCGGAGTGGGCGTCGGCGTCGGTTCCGGGCCACCCGACGGCGGAGCAGGGGGCGACTGGACGGTCACAGTCATCGTGTCGGTCGCGGTGTTGCCCGCGTCGTCCGTGACAGTGAGCGTCACGTCGTAGCTCCCGGTCGACGAGAACGAGTGGGTCGGGGTCGCGCCCGTCGCGTCGGTCGTCCCGTCGCCGTCGAAGTCCCACGCGTACGACGCCACCGCGTCGTTGTCCGTCGACCCCGACGCGTCGAAGCTCACGGACTGTCCCCTGTCGACGGTCCGGTCGGATCCGGCGTCGGCCGTCGGTGCCGTGGTGTCCTGGACGGTGACCGTCACCGTGTCCGTGCCGGTGTTGCCCGCGTCGTCCGTGACGGTGAGCGTCACGTCGTAGCTCCCGGTCGACGAGAACGAGTGACTCGGGGTCGCGCCCGTCGCGTCGGTCGTCCCGTCGCCGTCGAAGTCCCACGCGTACGACGCCACCGCGTCGTTGTCCGTCGATCCCGACGCGTCGAAACTGGGAGTCGAACTGAGGGAGACAGTCCGGTCGGATCCAGCGTCGGCCGTCGGGGCGGTCACGTCGCGGACGGTGACCGTCACGGTCGCGTCGTCGGTGTTACCCGCACCGTCCGTGACGGTGAGCGTCACGTCGTAGGTGCCGGGGTTCGCGAACGAGTGGGTCGGGTTCACACCCGTCGCGTCGGTCGTCCCGTCGCCGTCGAAGTCCCACGCGTACGACGCCACCGCGTCGTTGTCCGTCGACCCCGAGGCGTCGAAGTTCACGGACTGCCCCTCGTCGACCGCCCGGTCCGACCCGGTACTCGCGGTCGGCGCGGTCGTGTCCTCGACGGAGACGGTGATCGTTTCGCTGCTGGACTTGTCGCTGTCGTCGGTGACCCTGAGCGTCACCTCCTGCATGCCGAGCGAACCGTACGAGTGGGTCACCGTCTCGCCGGTCTTCTCGTAGGTGCCATCGCCGTCGACGTCCCACTCGTATTTCGAGATGGAGCCGTCACTGTCCGACGAACCCGAGGCGTCGAGGGTGAACGACGATCCCAGCGACACCGTGGTGTCGGAGCCAGCGTCGGCGACCGGCTTGCTCGTGTCGCCGCTGATCTCGACGGTCCCCGACGAGTAGTGGATATCGGTGTCGACCTTGATCGCGCCCGACTCCCGCAGGGAGATGCTCGCGGGCAGCGACTGCCCGCCGAAGCTCGCGGTCAGCTGGCTGGGCTGGACGCCCCAGCTGGTGGTGATCCCCGAGGGGATGATGGCGGTGTAGAACCCGCTGTTGACCGTCGACCCGTCGGTCTCGAAGTGGGGCGCGGCGACGGTGATCTTCAGTTTCCCGGGGTTGCCGTCGCTGGCTGCAGTGTACCGCGGCGGTGCGAACGCCTGTGCGTCCGTCGCGACGAGCCCGCCCTGGACCTTGTCGGCGAAGTTCCCGGGGATCGAAATCGTCGACATGTCGACGACGGCGTCGTAGTGAGTCGTCGCCGAAGCGTTCTTCAGCGGCCACTCGTTGGGGTCGGGGTTGTCGACCTGATCGTGCCAGTACACGTCGGCCGGTCGGAGTTCGTACGTTATCTTCGTCGTGTCGTCGTCGATCTCCTCGGTGTGCCAGTCCTCCGCGTTGGCCGTCCCCATGACGAAGGTGGGATCGAAGTTGTCCACCGTCATGGTGACGTTGAGCTTCGTCGAACTGCTGATCCCGGAGACGGTGTCGATCTCCTTGTTGTCGGGTTGACCGGCCGGGTGGAGATACCAGTCCAGCCCGTCACGGAACCAGTTCCACTCCGTCGAGACGCTGACGCCCGAGACCGACGAGCCGTCGCTGGCGAACTTCACGTCCGTCGACGTGACGGTCGGACACGGCGAGTCCGGGAGCCCCACACAGATCTGCGTGAGCGACGACTGGATCTGCCTGCTCCGCGAGGTGTCCCTGACGAAGATCTGCGCCGTGAAGTTGCGGTTGACCTCGGACGCCTGCAGGTCGATCGTCGCGGTGCCGCTCTTCTGAGAGAGCGACTTCGTCGTGGTCGTGAACCCGGAGTTGAGCGTCGTCGAGGAGACGACCAGTTCCGCGTTCGCGGGGTCGATGTTGCCCAGCTGGTAGTCGACATCGATCCCGGAGTCGGCGGTGTTGTCGAGGTTGGTCGACGGGGCACTGGTCGTCGTGCCGTCGTAGACGTAGATCGTCTTCGAACTACTCGCGAGAACCGACGGCGTGCCGGTGCTCACGTCCACGAGTTCGACCGTGCCGGTGAACGACTTGGCACCGAGCGCGTCCTTCGGCACCTCGATCATCGCGTTGCCCTTGATCGTCTGGACCTCGGTGACGGTGGTCACCGGCGTCGACGTGGACTCGGTTGCGTTGTAGAACCGGAGTTCGATATCGTCGACCGACGGGACCTCCCCCTTGGCGTTGAGCACGACGAACAGCGACGTGTACTGGGTGGTCGACAGTTCGGTCGACGCCAGTTCGACGTACGGCGCCGACGGGATGCCGCTGTTTTCGCCGCCCGACCCGTAGTCGTAGCTGTCGGTCAGGCCGCTCCCGTCACCGTTGACTCCGCCGTTGTTCCCGTCGCTGTCGTACGCGTCGGCGACCGTCACGGTGTAGCTCCCGTCGCCGTCGTCGTAGGCCTGGGCCGTCGACAGCGAGTAGCCGTACCCGCCTTCGGCTGAATGCTCGGTGAAGTCCGTCCGGTCGAACGTGTAACTCGCCTCGTTGGGCCCGGAGACCGTCACCGTCAGGTCGCTCGCGGACCCGCCCAGCTGCTCGTCGGCGAAGAAGTTGATCGACATGTCGCCACCGGACTCACTGAGAGTCACACTCGATATCGACGGAGCGCTCGATCCGCCGGAGAAGTCGTGGCTGTCGGTCAGGCCGCTCCCGTCGCCGTTGATCCCGCCGTTGTTCCCGGCGGCGTCGAACGCGTCGTCGACAGAAACGGTGTAGGTCCCGTCGCCGTCGTCGTAGGTCTGGGTCGTCGAAAGCAGGTACGCGTACCCACCCTGGGTCGACTTCTCGGTGAAGTCCGTCCGATCGAACGTGTAGGTCGCCTTGTTCGGGCCGGTGATACTCACCGTCAGATCGCTGGCCGATCCGCCCAGTTGCTCGTCGGCGAAGAAGTCGAACGTCACGTCGCCACCGGACGCGTCGAGACTCACCGCCGAGATCGACGGCGACATGGTGTCGGACCCACTGGAGAAGTCGTAGCTGTCGGTCAGGCCGCTCCCGTCGCCGTTGATCCCGCCGTTGTTCCCGGCGGCGTCGAACGCGTCGTCGACAGAGACGGTGTAGCTCCCGTCGCCGTCGTCGTAGGCCTGACTCACCGACAGGGAGTACGAGTAGCCGCCCTTGACGGATTGTTCGGTGAACATCGTCCGGTCGAAGACGTAACTCGCCTTGTTCGGGCCGGTGACGCTCACCGTGAGATCACCGGACGACGTGCCCAGTTGCTCGTCGGCGAAGAAACTGATCGACATGTCGCCACTGGACGCGTCGAGGGTCACGCCCGAGACCGACGGCGACGTGGTGTCGGACCCAGCCGAGAAGTCGTAGCTGTCGGTCAGACCGCTCCCGTCGCCGTTGATCCCGCCGTTGTTCCCCGCAGCGTCGTAGGCGTCGACGACGGCCGCGGTGTAGGTCCCGTCGCCGTCGTCGTAGGCCTGGGTCGTCGACAGCGAGTACGTATAACCACCCTTGACGGATTGTTCGGTGAACTCCGTCCGGTCGAACGTGTACGTGGCTCCCCCGGGCCCGGAGACGCTCACCGTCAGGTCGCTCGCGGACCCGCCCAGTTGCTCGTCGGCGAAGAAGCTGACCGCCATGTCACCGCTGTTCTCGGTGAGACTCACGCTCGATATCGACGGCGACGTGGTGTCGGTCAGCGAGAGGGTCTGGGAGTCGGCCCGCCTCGTCGGGCCGTCGTCCCAGTAGACCGCCTCGACCGAGTCGCCGTCCTGCGCGTGGAGGACGCCGTTACTGTTCGACTGTGCGATCGGCACCGACCCGACGAAGGTGCCGGTGTCGTCGCCGGTCTCCGTCGCGACGACCGTCTCGGTCGGGAGGTACGCGATCTCCTCGGGGCTCCCGTCGGTAGAGCCCGAGCTGTCCGCGATCGTGACGTCCGCGGTCCCGTCCGCGTTGCGCGTGACGCTGACGATCGACTCGTCGCCAGCCGAGACCGTGAGTTTCACGTCCGCCTTGTCGATCACGCCGTCGGCGTTCAGATCCCCGACGGGGCCCTGGGTCGTGATCGTCTGCGTGGACGTGTCGCCCGTGTCGGAACCAGTAGACTGCGTGGTCAGCGACGTGTACGTGATCGTCTCCACACTATCGTCGGTGGTCGCGTCGCCCGCGTCCGCGACGGTCACCACGTAGGACCCCGACTTCTTCACGACGGACGTGATCGACTCGTCGCTGGCGCCCGACAGCGTGAAGTCGCGTTTCGTGATCGAACCGTCCCTGTTCCGATCGACGACCAGATCGGCGGCGGCGATCGTAGCCGTCTGGGTCTTCCCGTCGGCGGTGTCACTGGCAGTCTGGACCCCGCCGATCCCCGGCTTTTCGGTGTCGGAGTCGACGTTGACCACGACCGACTGCGGCGAGTTGCCCGCCGTGTTCAGGTCCGAGTCGTCGACCGTGACGGTCGCCTGGTTGCCCGCCGCGTTGATCGACAGCGCGACGTTCCCCGCGTCGTTGCCCGCGCCGACGACACCGCCCGAAAAGGCGACCGATCCGGCGAACACCGAGAAGACGACGGCTATCGACAGAACCAGCGCGCGCAGTTTCTCGCCCGAGTCCGTCCCGGTCATGGGTCACCTCCGGACTGTCGAGTCCGTCGCGACCACACCGCGAGCCTCGCGGGGCGGCCCGGCACTCCCGGGTACGGACGCCCGCCGTGTCTCGCCCGACCGGCCGCGTCACGACCTGTCGGGCCGAAGCGTCCCGCGGCCGCCCCCGATCCGTTCGATGCCCGTGACGACAGGAGCCGCACACGTCGACGCGACCGCCAACGCCTCCGCACGCCCTGCCGCCGACAGAAACGCCTGGCAACCTGTCGGCTGTGCATAGCCAATACTCTCAAATTATCCAACTAATACTTCACCCCCCGAAATTCACGTCTGATAATCGTTCACACGGCGACCGAATCGACGTAGCGATAGAAGGGAGGCGATCGTACAGAACTGGTGTTTCGAATTCGAATACCGGAGATTCGGGTGGGCGCCCAGTCGATATGCGGCGCCGACAGTATCACTCGGCGTCGACGGGCGCGGCGGCGCAGTTGTTCGGCCCGAGTTCCAGTTCGAACGCCGCTTCGTCGTCGGCGGTCTCGGCGCCGCGGTTGATCGCGACGACGCGCTCGAAGTTGGTCGGGCGCTCCGGGCGGTCGCCAGCGACGTGGTCGACGAACGCCGACTCGGACAGTCCGAGAGCCCGGAGGTGACGGCACTCGCCCAGCGTCGCGACGACGCCGCCCTCGCCGGGCGCGGTCGCCTCGCCGTGGTGACCGGGCGCGACGAGGGTAGGGTCGGAGAACCGCGCGAAGCGGTCGGTCAGCGTCCGGTAGAGGTCCCGTGCGAACTCGCGGGCGCCGTCGGCGCCGCGTTCGAGATCCGGCCGGGCGACGCCGTCGACGAACAGGCTGTCGCCGGTCAAGAGGATCGGTGGGCCGTCGTCGTCGGTGTCGTCGGCGGTGTCGTCGACAGCACCCTCTCGGACCGCGAACGCAGTCATGTCGGAGGTGTGTCCGGGCGCGTGGACGGCCGTCAGCGCGGCGTCGCCAACCGCGAGCGTATCCCCGTCGGCGACCGTCTCGGCGTCGAACTCGATGCCGCGAGCGGCGGTCGGGGCGGGCACCACAGGCGTCGCGTCGGCGGCCGCGGCCAGCGACCGGAGACCGCTGACGTGGTCGGCGTGGAGGTGCGTGTCGACGACGTACTCGACCGACGCGCCGCGGTCGGCGGCATCGGCGACGTACCGGTCGGTAAAGGCCCGAAGCGGGTCGACGACGGCCGCCTCGCCGTCGCTGACGACCGCGTATCCGAGACACCCGCTGGCTGGACGCCGGTACTGCAGGACTGTCGGACCGACGGCGCTGTCGGTGTCGTCGACGCCGTCCCGAGGAGTCGCATCGACCCCGTCGGGCGCGTCGGTCGGGCCGGACGGGGAGAGCGACCACGACTGCAGGAGGCGCGCCCACGCGTCCATCCCGCCCGCCAGGTTTCGAGCGGCGTGTCCGGCGGCCGCGAGGTCGGCGGCGACGGCGGCGCTGGCCTCGCCGCGGGCGCAGACGACGGTGATCGGACCCGACCCGTCGACGTCGGCGACGAACTCGTCGATGCTGTCGGTGACTTTCGCCTGCAGGAACCGGTTGTGGGGCCGTTGGGTGAGCGTCACCGACGGGCCGGAGAGGCGCCAGCGGTCGACCGCGTCGTGGTTGCGCAGGTCGAGCACGCGGACCGGGTCGCGGGCGTCCATCTCCGCCTGTACTTCCGCGGGCGCGACGCTCGCCGCCGAATCTGTCATATCGGCCGTAAGTCGCCGGGGCGAATAAACACCGGGGCGGGCCTACGCCGCGTAGATGGCGTAGTTCAGGACGGCGGCGAAAGAGGCCCACAGCAGGTACGGGACCAACAGTGCGGCCGCGCGGCGGTCGACGCGGGCGAACGCGCGGATGGTCGCGACGATCCCGACCCACAGCAGGCAGATGATCGCGAGTCCGAGATCCGGCCGCCGGAGGCCGAAGAAGGCGGGCGTCCAGGCGACGTTGAGGACGAACTGGACGGCGAAGACCGCCAGCGCGACGCGGACGGCCCGCCGGTCGGTCCCCCGCCGCCAGACGAGGGCGAGCGCGACGCCCATCAGGGTAAAGAGGAGCGTCCAGACCACGGGGAAGGCGATATCGGGCGGGAAGAACCACGGCCGCTCGACCCAGTCGGTGTCGGCCCCGACGAACGCCGCCGGGAGCGCGCCGAGGGCGTTGACGCCGACGATCGCGGCCGCCGCGCGGGCCGCGTCCCGCCGCGAGACGGCCGGTCGGGCGAACAGTGACATACTGACCGTACGCGGCCCCCGGCGGTATGTGTTGTGTCTGGGCAGCGGACGACCCGGGACATATACGCGGGGCGCGCTAACGTGGAACACATGGACGGCGCGACGCTGATCGAACGGGTGGAAACGGACGCGGACACGGAACTGCGGCGCCTCGGGTCGGACAAGTACCTCCTCGCGGCGACGGGGGCGGACCTCTCGCCCGCCCCGGTCGTTCGCTCGGTCGCGCGGACGGCCGCGAGCGGTCGCGAGACGTTCGCGGCGTGGGCCGAGGCGGGCGAGGGCGAGGCGGCCGCGGCGTTCGCGGCCGCCGCCGACGAGGAGGGTGACCACTACGACCGGATCGTCGCGGAACTGGCGGCGATCACTGGGAGCGAGGAACGGCCGGAACCGGCCGACGACGCCGTCGCGGACGCGCTCGCGGCGGCCGAGAGAGCGCCCGAGCGAGTCGGCGCGGGGCTGGTCGGGCGGAGTCTCGTGGCCGACCGGACGCTGTTGCAGGCGGTCAACTTCTTCGTCAACGAGGGCGACGAGGCGCGGGCGGACCTGTTCCGGGAGTTCCGCGGGGTCGCCTCGGATCGCCTCGACGGGAGCGCGGCGGTCATCGACGCGGTCTGTACGGACGACGGCGAGTACGAGCGCGCGCGGACGGCCGCCGTGACGGTGATCGAGGCGGCCTACGAGGAGTACGCCGCCGCGCTGGAGGAGATGGGGCTGGACCCGAAGCCGGTGTGCTGAGCGAGTCCGTCGTCGGCCGACGGGCGGTCCGTCGACCGGCGGTGGTCAGCGATCAGTCCGACCGATAGGTCTCGACCGACGAGGCCGCGTAGCGGAAGCCGCCGTAGCCGACACCGGCCGCCAGGACCGCCGTGACGGCGAGTCCAGCGGTCAGGACCGCGGGTCGGGAGACGTAGTCGTGGAGGAAGAAGAACGTGGCGTGGGCGAGCAGCGCCGGGAGCGCGGCCACCGAGAGGACGATCGCCAGCGCGTAGAAGGCCCACTGGCTCGGGACGACGGCCTCCTGTGACCAGCCCACGTCGGAGCGCTCGAACTTCGGGAAGACGACGCCGGTGGCGGCGGCGACCCCCGGCGCGGCCAGCGTGAGAGCGACGGCCGTCCCGACGAGTTGCAGGGTCACGACCGCGTCCAGCGACGCCAGCACCGCGAGCCCGGCGGTCAGCCCGACCGTCACCGGGAGGCCCGGGACCAGCCCAGACAGCGCGATCCCGGTGACGAACGCCCGGCCGTCCACGCGGCTGGTCAGCACCGCCGGGAGGACCCCCGCCTCGCCGCCCAGCGGGTTCAGCGAGAAGGCGCTCCCGGTCGACACGGCCCCGGCGACCGCGACGGCGGGCGCGAGGAGGCTCGAGACGCTCCCGTCGCGGAAACCGTCGACGCCGAAGAACAGCGGGATCAGCAGCGGGACGAGGGCGTACTGCGCGATGAACGGCGCCCGGCGGACTCGTCGCCAGTTCTTGCGCGCGACACCCAGCGCCGGGCGGGAGACGACCCCGGCGAGCGCGCGTCCGAGAAGCGACGGCCCCTCGTCGCGGGCCGCGGCGTCCGCTCGCTCGTCGGCCGAGTCGTCGGGGCGGACGGCGTCGCCGAACCACAGGCGCGGTGCGAGGGCGGCCGCGAGCGCCAGCAGTCCGGCGACGGCGACCGGGAAGCCGACGACGGCCGCCGCCGCCCGGAGCGGGTCGGCTCCGGCCGCCGGGACGGTCACGAGGAGCGCGTCGGCCAGCCACGCGGTCGGGACGCGGGCGAGCGCGTTGAACAGCGCGGCCGAGACGTCGTCCCCGCCGGGGGCGAACACGAGCGCGTAGCCGACGAAGAAGACCAGCGAGACGAGCGTGCCCAGTACCGCCTTGTGTCGGGCGATGAACTCCGAGCGGGCGACGAGCAGTTTCCCGGCCAGCCCCGCCGTGTAGCCGACGAGGAGGCCGACGGTGACGGCCGCCGCGGCGACGGCCAGCGTCGCGACTAGCGGGAGCGGCGAGCGGGCGCCGACGGCGAGGCCGACGCCGAAACAGACCGCCGGGAACGCGACGACGACGAGCGCGCGGCCCAGTTCCGCGAGGACGACGCCACAGAGCGCGTCGACGTGGGGGACCGTCGTCAGCAGACCCGCCTCGGCGTCGATCCGACCGGTCTTCTTGACCGCCCGCTGGAGGACGAAAAACACGGTCCCGAGGACGACGACGGAGGCGCTCGACCGGGCCAGCGAGAGCACCGACCCGTCGCCCGCGGCGCCAGGCAGGGCGTAGCCAGCGACGCCGAACCCCAGCGAGTAGAGCGCGAGGAAGGCGCCGCCCAGGAGTGTCAGGCCGAGCGCGCGGTCGCTCCCGCGGACGCGGCGCCAGGTCCGCCGGAGTTCGGTACGGGCGATCAGGGTACTCCGGCGGCGCGACGGGAGCCGACGGCGGGCGGTGGTGTCGGACATGGTCAGTCGCTGGGGTCGACCGTCCGACGGTCGTCGGTCACTTCGAGGAAGACGTTCTCGAGGGTGCGCTCGTCGCCCGCTTCGAGGCGGTCGGCCAGGTCGGCGGGCGCGCCCTCCGCGACGAGGTCGCCGTCGTAGAGGACGCCCACGCGGTCGGCCAGTTCCTCGACGACCGGGAGGATGTGCGTCGAGAGGAAGACGGTCGTCTCGTCGGCGGCCACCTCGGCGATCAGGTCCCGGACGGTGCGGGCGGCCCGGGGGTCCAGCCCCGACGTGGGTTCGTCCAGCAGGAGCACGTCGGGGTCGTGCATCAGCGCCTGGATCAGGCCGAGTTTCTGTTTCATCCCCTTCGAGTAGGTCCCGATGCGGCGGCTGGCGTCCTCGACGAGCGCGAACCGGTCGAGCAGCGACTCGATGCGCTCGTCGGCGTCGATGTCGCGCAGGTCAGCGATGTACTCGAGTTGCTCGTAGGCGGTGAGTTCGTCGTACAGCGGCGGCGATTCGGGGAGGTAGCCGAGGTGGGGGACGACTGCCTGCCGGTCAGTCACGTCCGCGCCAGCGATGCGAGCGGTCCCCGACGAGGGGCGGGTCAGCGTCGCCAGCATCCGGATGGTCGTCGTCTTCCCGGCGCCGTTGGGCCCGAGAAAGCCGAAGATCTCGCCTCGTGGGACCGAGAGGTCGAGCCCCGACACGGCGGTCTCGTCGCCGAAGTGTTTGGTCAGGTCGGTCGTTTCGATAGCGGGAGGGCACATCGTCGGCGATGGCGCCCGCCACCGGCAAAGTGTTTCTGATCGAAGGGGCGCCGCTGGCGGCGAGACGGGCCGTCACGGCCGACAGCCACCAACGTTTACGACGGTTCGGACCCACCCACCGGTATGCGCGTCGTCTCGCTGCTGCCGTCTGCGACCGAGATCTGTTACGCCCTCGGCGTCGAACCGGTCGGCGTCTCCCACGAGTGCGACTGGCCGCCCGACGCGGCCGAGAAACCGGCGATCAATCGCTCGTTCGTCGATCCCGACGCCGCCAGCGAGGAGATAAACGAACAGGTCGTCCAGGCCGAACAGGACCACGGCGGTGTCTACGAGATCGACCTCGACGCCCTCGAGCGGGCCGACCCCGATCTGGTCGTCTCCCAGGGCATCTGTGACGTCTGTGCCGTCGACTCCGTGCTCGTCGAGGACGCCCTCGAAGCGATCGGCTCCGACGCCGAGGTGCTGACGACCGATCCCCACAGTATGGGGGACGTGTTCGAAGACGTCGAGCGGATCGGCGAGGCGACCGGGCGCGCCGACCGGGCCACAGAAGTCGTGGCTGATCTCCGCGAGCGGGTCGCGGCCGTCGAACGGCGCGTGGCCGACGCCCCCGACCGGCCCAGCGTCGCCGTCCTGGACTGGCTGGACCCGGTGATGGTCGCGGGCCACTGGATCCCCGGGATGGTCGAACGGGCTGGCGGCGCGTACGGCATGGCCGAGCGCGGCGCCCGGTCGCGCCCGCGGGAGTGGACCGAGGTCCGGGAGTACGATCCCGACGTGCTCGTCGCGGCGCCCTGTGGGTTCGGGGTCGACCAGACGACCGAGCACGTCGCGGAACTGACCGACCGTCCGGGGTGGGCGGACCTGACCGCCGTCGAGAACGGCCGGGCGTTCGTCCTCGACGGCCACCACTACGTCAACCGTCCGGGGCCGCGGCTGGTCGACACGCTGGAGTTTCTGGCCGGACTGTGCCACCCCGGCCGTGTCGAGTCGCCGCCACCGGAGGTGGCCCGCCGGATCGAGAGCGGGCGCGTGACCGACGCGGACGTCCCGGTCGTCTAACCTCGCCGGGTGACGAACCGACTCCACTCGCCGGGGGCGACGCGCCGCCGATCAGGCCAGCGCTGTCAGCCCGACGTAGACGTTCGTGAGCGCGACGAGACTCCCGACGCCGACGAGGCCCAGCAGCCAGGCGCGCCACCCCGGGACGCGTTCGACGACGGGGCGACACGCGAGCAGGACGACACCCGCATAGAGGACGACCGCACCCTTGAGGGCGATCACCAGCAGCGGTTCGTGGACGAGGAGGACGCGGATCCAGGGGTTGGCCTCGACGTGTGCGCCCGCGAACGTCGCCGCGACGACCGTCGAGAGGGCGTCACAGAACCCCCAGACGACCACCAGCGCGAACACGAGTTCGACGTAGCCCGGCCGCTCGAAGCGGATCTCCGAGAGGTCGAGGCCGTCGATCGCACCGGTGTCCGCTGACATCACCTACACTGCGTCTCGTCCATCAATAAACACACCCCCTGAGATATCACTCGTGATACCACGGCGGGACGCCGCTGCCCGGCGACCGAGGTCGGAAGCGACCGGTCACGGCAGCGAGCGGACTCACGCCGCTCCGGTCAGTCCGCGCCGACCGCGCAGGTCTGAGTGTACTCGACGTCCCGGACCGACTGGATTTCGGGGTCGTCGCCACAGACCGGACAGTCGGGGTCGGGTGCGACGGTCACCTCGTCGAAGGTCAGCGCGTCGGCGTCGTAGACGACCATCCGGCCGTCGAGCGTCTTGCCCTCGTCGAGCAGGAGTTTGACCGTCTCGGTGGCCTGGATGGCGCCGACGGTCCCGGGGAGGACGCCGAGGACGCCGGTCGTCGCGCAGTCCGGGACGGTCCCGGCGGGCGGGGCCTCGGGGAACAGACACCGGTAGCAGGGTTGCCCGCCGGTGAAGGTGGTGACCTGTCCCTCGAAGCGGAAGATGGCGCCGTGCGAGAGGGGGACGTCCGCGATGGCGCAAGCGTCGTTGAGAAGATAGCGCGTCGGGAAGTTGTCGGAGGCGTCGACGACCACGTCGTAGTCGGCGATCAGGTCGTCGACCGTCTCGGCGGAGACGCGGGTGTCGTAGCGGCGCACGTCCACGTCGGGGTTGAGACCGGCGACGAACTCGGCGGCGCTGTCGACTTTCGGGCGGCCCACGTCGTCGTCACCGTGGATCACCTGCCGCTGGAGATTGCTGCGCTCGACGGCGTCGTCGTCGGCGATGCCGAGCGTACCGACCCCGGCGGCGGCGAGATACTGGATCACCGGCGATCCCAGGCCCCCCGCGCCCACGACCAGGACGCTCGCGTCCAGCAGTGCGGCCTGTCCCGCCGGGCCGACGTCGTCCATGATAATGTGTCGGGAGTACCGGTCGAGTTGTTCGGCGTCGAGCGCAGGCCCCGTCATACCCGCGCGTAGCGCGGCCGGAGAGATAAACTGCCGGGTACCGGCGTCACGGCCGACGCGACCGCCTACGCCGCTCCGTCGGTCCTGACGACCACGCGGACGTGGTCGCCGCCCTGGCCGGTCGGATCGGCGACGCCCTGGAGGACGTACGTCCGCGGGTCGACCGGTTCGCCGTCGACCTCGACGGTCACCTCGGTCCCGGGGTCGGACTCGCTGTAGGTCGTCCCCTGGAAGGAGACGGCCGTCTCGTTGACGCCGATACCCAGCGTCGACAGCGCGTACTCGAGCGTGACCCCGGTCGCGTGGCCGTGCCAGACACGGCCGTTGTTGTTCTCGAAGTGAAAGGCCGGGTCCTGGACCTGGTACTTGTTCTGACTGAAGTCGACGCGTTCGCCAGCGATCGTGACGTTCATGATCCCGTGGTAGTGGGCGGCCTCGTCGTTCGGCGTCTGTGCCGGGTCGAGGTCGGCCGCGGCGGCTGCCACGCCGTCGCCCTCCCCGCCCATGATCCAGGTGACGTAGACCATCACCGCGCCCGCGAGGATCAGTAACGTGACGAGGATCACCGGTCCGAGGGCGATACCACCCTCCTCGTCGCCGCCGCGGTGCTGGTCGACGCGACGCTGATCGATGGTCCCGAGTTCCCCCTCGTGTTCGGCTCCGAGGTGTGCGACGAGTTCCCCCTCGTCGTCGAACGACTCCCCGCAGTAGTCGCAGTCTGGCATCAGTTAGGCCTACTCGGCGCCCGACGCTTTCAACGGTTTCGGTATGCGTGACACTCGCAGTCACAGCCACGTTCGGCACGATCGACGGAGCGTCGGACACCCTGACGGGTGGTTTCCAAAGGTCTTTGCCTGTCCCGCCGCTAGGCGAGGTCAATGGAGGAAGTCGCGGCGATCCGACGAGCCGCGCTCGACGCGGTCGACGACGTCGAGCCGGGTCGGCTCCGCGAGCGGATCGAACAGCGCCTGACCGACGGGTCGATGGCCCCCGGCGTCCTGACGGTTCTCAGCGCCCGCGCCGTCCACGAGCACCTGCTCGACGCGACCGACCGGGAGCCGTTTCCGTCCGAGGCCGTCACCGAACGGGGCGCTGGCGTCCAGCTCATCTACGAGGGGCTCGGGCTCACGCGTTCGCTCGTGCAGGAAGACCCCTGGAGCGTCGACGCCAGCGAGAACGGCCACGACGAGGCCGACATCGACGCCGATATGGCCATCCTCGTGGCCGACATCCTCGTCGCCCGCGGGTTTTACCTGCTGGCCCGTACCGAAGCGGCCGACGCCGCCGTCGATACGGTGCGGGCGTTCGGCCGCGATCAGACGACCCGCCGGGTGACCGGCGACGCGTCGCTCGACCGCAACCTCGAAGCCGACGTGTTCGAACTCGCCGTCGTCACCGGGACCACCGCGGTCGGTGGGTCCGCACCCGGCAAACTCCGGGAGTACGCCATGGACCTGGCCCGGACCAACGGGTCGCTCCCCGTCGCCGACGGCCTCTTCTCGGAGTCGACGGTCGACACCCTCTCGGGACTGGCCGACGGGCCGCCCGACGGCGGCAACGTCGCCACCTCCGCCGATCACTGAGTCGCGGTACCACGGCCGGGGGGAATCGTAACGCCTAAAGACGAATCGGGGTTACAGTCGAGACGCGCCTGGGTAGCTTAGAGGTAAAGCGCGTCCTTGGTAAGGACGAGAGCCCGGGTTCAAATCCCGGCCTAGGCTCTTCTGACGAGCGTTCGACCGCGGAGTCTCGTCTCTGCGGTCACCAGTGAGTCTGTGAGCCGACCGCGGGATTCGAGCCACGGCAGACCGAGCGCAGCGAGGTCTGGCATCGGGTTCAAATCCCGGCCTAGGCTTCTCAGCCTTCTTTTTCGAGGATTTTCGTCGCCGAGCGACTGCGTCGTCGGAGACGCCGACAGCGCACGAAACGGCGAGACGAGTGCGCAAGCGATTACTGACTCGCGCCCCCACTCGGGCGTAGTGTACTCGCTCGCAGAGACTGGGACGGACCGGTGGCGGCGACCACCCGCGGAAGGCGGGGGTGGCCGCGCGTGAACGACAACGACCGCTCGATCGTGGGGTTCGTGATGCTGGCCCACGCCGTCGTCCACACCTACGAACTGTCGATCCCGATCCTGCTGGTGATCTGGCTGCAGGAGTTCCCCGTCGGGACCGGACTGCTGGGGACAGTCGTCGCCGTCGGCTACGCGCTCTTTGGCATCGGCGCGCTCCCGGCGGGCGTGCTGGCCGACCGCTTCGGGTCGCACCGGCTGGTGATCGCCTGTCTCGTCGGGATGGGCGCCTCCTTCCTGTTGCTCGGACTGGCTCCCGGCGTCGTCACGATCACCGTCGCGCTGGCGCTGTGGGGACTCGCCGCGAGCGTCTACCACCCAGCAGGCCTGTCGCTCATCTCGACTGGCGTCGAGGACCGCGGGACCGGCTTCGCCTACCACGGCGTGGCAGGGAACGTCGGTATCGCCGTCGGACCGCTGGTGACCGCGCTGTTACTGTTGGTGTTCGACTGGCGGCTGGTCTCGATGCTCCTGGTCGTCCCCGCGGTGCTGGGGGCGATCTACGCCGTCTCCGTGGAGTTCGATCCCCGGGCGGCCGTCGATATCGAGGAGGCCGACGCGGCGACTGACGGTGGCGGGACCGCAGACGCCGACGGGACCGGCGACGGCGCGGACGAGGCGATGTCGTTCGATCAGTTCGTCGCCGACAGCAGGACGCTGTTCGCTGGCGGATTCGCCGTCGTCTTCCTGATCGTGATGATGAACGGCCTCTTCTATCGGGGGACGCTGACCTTCCTGCCGGGGTTGCTTGGCGATTTCCTCCCGGACGTCGCGTCTCGTCTCCAGTTGTTCGCCCCCGACAGTCCGATGGCCGAGGAGTTCGACGCCTCGTCGTATCTGTACTCCGGGCTGTTGATGGTCGGGATCGCCGGACAGTACGTCGGCGGAAAACTCACTGACCGCGTCCGCGTCGAGACGGGGTTGATCGGCGTGTTCCTCGGCCTCGCGGCGGTCGCCGCGGTGTTCGTCCCGGCGGCCGAGGCGGGCCTCGGACCGCTGGTGATCGTCAGCTCCCTGCTCGGGTTTTTGCTGTTCGCCCTCCAGCCGTTCTACCAGGCGACGGTCGCCGAGTACAGCCCGCCGGACGACCGTGGGCTCTCGTACGGCTACACCTACCTGGGATCGTTCGGCGTCGGTGCGGCTGGAGCGGCACTGGTCGGTTCGCTCCTCTCGGTGACGACGGTCGGATGGACGTTCCGGGTGCTCGGGGCCTTCCCGGTCGTCGGTGCCGTCCTCGCGGGCGCCCTCCTGCGCTCCGCTCGGTTCCGGTGACAGGCACCCGACGCGGGAACGGACGAGCGAGCGGGTCAGCCGGACGGGGCGGTCGTGGCGTCAGTCGGCGGTGTGGCCGCCCGTGACGGCGGTGCGGTGGTCGTGGCGTTAGTCGGCGGCGCGGTGGTCGTGGCGTTAGTCGGCGGCGCGGTCGTCGGCCGCGGGGTGATCCGTCCGACCCAGTCCGGTCGAGTCAGTGCCGTCGACTCGACGTCGGTGTAACGAAGGCGGACCGAGACGTCCTCGGAGACGCTCCCGAACTCCCGGTCGTAGTCGACGGCCAGTGTCCGTACGAACCCCTCGGGGGTGACGTAGGCCGTCGCGGTGTAGTTCCAGACCCGCGACCGATCGCTCCGGACCGCCGGTGGGACCGGCCCATCGGGGGCGTAGAGCCGGTAGAACGTCTGTCCGTCTCGCTGGACGACGTCGACTTCGAACGACAGACCGGTCAGGAACCGCTCGATCGCGGTGTCGACGAGCAGATACTGCGACCCCTCGACCGAGTCACCGACCGGTCTGAACTCGGTAGTGTCGTCCGTCGTGATCCGGGCGTACCCCATACCGTCCTCAAAGAAGAGCGACTGGCTCGTGTTCGTGTCCGGACTCGCCTCCCGGAAGAGGTAAGTGTCGCCGTCGACCGCCGCTCGCCGGACGAACTGCTGGTTCGAGGCGTTGGGATCGTCGTTCGTCCGGTTGGTACTGAACGTCCACCGGTAGGACCGGTCGCGAACGTAGTTGATATGGGCGAACACGAGTCGGTCCACGTAGACTGTGCCGTTCGTGAACACGCCGGGCGGCGGATCGGCGACGGGAGTCGGCGACTGCGTCGGCGTCGACTCGGTCCGCTCGACCGGGACAGGCGTCAGCGTCTGCGTCGAGTCGGTCGCCTGCCCACCGAGAGGCACGGCCGAGCACCCGGCCAGCACGACGAGTCCAGTGACGGCGAGCGTGAGCCGCGGATCCATCATCCCTGCTATGGACTGCCGCATCAATACTATTTCGACGGGACAGACACCACCGCTGGTCGTCGTGGCGCACCGACTCCTGGGGTGACGCGATCCGGAAAGACTCGACAGAGCCCCGTATCAGTCCGCGAGCAACTGCGCGGTCACCGGCCTACGGGTCGTACTGTGCGCCAGCGAACAGCGCGACCGCGTGGGTGGTCCAGAGAGCGAGCAGGACGGGCGCAGTCGCCTGATCGAACCCGGCGACGAGCAACAGCGGCACGTGGAGACAGGGGAGGCCGACACCGAGCCAGAACGCGACGCGCTCGAGCAGCGCCGTGGCGTCGGCGGGCACGGGCAGGGCGGGGGCGGAGTGTACTGATCGACGCATCCGGTCGGACGTACGCCGTCCACCTGCGAAAAAGGCACGCTAGCTCAAACGGGCGTTTGACGGATAGGGCCGCGCGGTTGGAACGCCCCGCCGTCAGGAATCGAGGAGCGTGATCAGTACAGTGACGAGTCGACGTCGCGGACGTCGACGATCGCGTCACAGAAGCGTCCGAACAGTTCGACCGTCGCGTCGTCGTGTGCCGCCGGGTCCAGGTGGTAGTGCGCGACGGCGCCCGCGCGGTCGACGTTGCCCGTCAATACGTTCAGGAACTTGGAAACTTCTCTGCGCTCGCTGTACTGTAACACGTCGGTGAGCGTGTGGAAACAGAGTGCGGTGTGTCTCGCGGGCGTCGCTGACTGGAGACACGCATCGAGCGTCGTTCCGAGTTCGATCAGCGCGGTCGGGTCGGAGACTGGCTTGTACCGGACGTTCGACGGCTGGGATTCGGCGGCGCCATCGCTGGCGCTGGCCGCCGCGGCGGAGCGCGTGACCGTCTCGACGTCGACTACCGTCGCCTCGACGGGGTTCGCTCCGATGTCGTCTGACCAGATCGCGAGTCGCTCCTCGGCAGACGAGCCATACGCGACCATGATCGCGTGTGTCTCCTCCGCGGCGGATTCGGCAAACAACCGGCTACACGCTCGGTCTTCGTGGGCTCCGATCCGCGGCGCCAGAACCAGCACGTTCGACGGCTCGTCGGCATCGCCGCAACTCGGAGCGGATGATGTGGTCATGATCTGTGGGGAGTCAACGCCGACTACGGTAGTTCTTGAGAGACATCGAACACATATCACGCGACTGTGTGCGATCGAGTGTGCCGACGCTTCCAATCGCTACGATAGTTACTCTACTTGCACGTAGACGAGAGACGCGCAAGTAAGTTGTGTTATTATTTTCATCTTCGAGAGTCGGAGAGCCCTGGCCTCGCGCCTGTTCCGGTCGACGTGCGAGCGAAAACGGTCTCCGACTGGCCACACGCCAGCACACACGGTATCGGCCGCCACTGTCGGGTCGTTTGGAAAGTCTTAAATCCGTCTCCGGCAAACGTCGAGTCGCGTGCCCGGGTGGTGTAGTGGCCCATCATACGACCCTGTCACGGTCGTGACGCGGGTTCAAATCCCGCCTCGGGCGTCTTCTTCGATTTCAATACCGTGAGCGACCGCCTTTGGCGTGTCGCGAACACACGAAATCGAAGAGCGGCCGTCT
>Ga0207813_100200_pt1 | contig 43644 bp, 36 predicted proteins | sample A23E3SouthBayCA_2_FD_187730 | JGI IMG/M metagenome (GOLD analysis project Ga0207813, IMG submission 187730) | Aerobic enrichment media microbial communities from Eden Landing Ponds, California, USA - A23 E3 (4) (SPAdes) | ecosystem: Environmental > Aquatic > Marine > Unclassified | place... | reverse complement strand
CGCAGCGAGGCTGGCGAGGTCGCCCGCGTTGCGGAGGGCGACCTGCCAGCCGAGCTGTGTGTCGTGACGTTTCTCGGTCGTACAGTGAACGTCCAGAATTGCTTGCGTTTCTGTATCGACGAGAACAGTTGCTTTGAGCGTCTGAACACGGTAATTCGTCCGACGGCAGTAGTGCTTGCTCGCGTTTTTGCGGTCGAAGAACGTCGTGTCGATCGCGGCGTGGCCGCTTGGGTCGTGCAGCTGCGCCGACAGGCGCAGCAGCACTCGCCAGAGTGCCGTCTTGATTCTGTCAAACCACTTTACTAGCGTCGAGTGATGCGGGAGATCGGCCGGTTCAAGGCCGATCTCCCCGAGAATATGTGGCATCTCGCTCAGCAGATCCAACGACTCTCGGTAGGACTTCTCCAAGTAAACTCGAAGACAATGGAGCGATACGACAGCGTAGTCGGCGAAGCCGCTACCCCCTTCGGGGGCGGCGACTTCGCCTCGGTCACCGACAGCATTTTTAGCTAACTGAACCGCTTTCTTTGTGAAGCGGGAGATCTTCGACATGGACATCGGCGGTTTCCCGCTTCATCTCCCTAGTTCTGACGGTCGAAACCGACGCCATCTAGTGATTCACCAGAGCCGTGCAGAACTAGACAGTGCCCGTCAAAATGATTTTATCAATTTAATCCCACGTCGTATTCGAGATAGGTCAAACCCCTGTGAGTCCTCAATTTCGTCAAACAGTTCGTAATCAACCTCTCCCTCAATTCCGAGTCGAATCGCTATCGGAGTATAGACGACGAGAAAGACAAATCCGACAGCGGCCACGGTCGGAAACGTGACAGGGGCTATGGATATAAACCCAAAGTACCCGACAGGCACAAAGACACTCATGGCGAGCAGGACGCGCGTCACGCCCCACGAGAGCGGGGAAAGGTCATGCCACCGATAGAGGAGAGCGGTGTTGATCACATCTCGACTCGCGAACGCGAGCACTGAAGCGATACCGGCACCAAAGAGACTAAACCGGGGAACCAACAGGACATTGAGGGCGAAGTTCAGCGTAGCTGCGAAGGCGGCGACATACATCGTTACCTTGTTGTGTCCGAGAGAAACGATGGCACGGTCGTTCGCGCCGAGTGCGACATTGATCAACATCGATAGGGCGAACATTCGCAAAGTGAGGCCTGCAGCGGGGTCAACGTACTCGGAGCCAAAAGAGACGCCGATAACTACCGAGGGAAAGAGGAGCGGTAACAGGACGAGCGGCAGACTGACGATGGTCGTCCATTTCGAGATGGCCGTGTACGTGCGCCTGGCGTCGTCTGAGCGTTCCTCTTTTTGTAGCCGAGTCAGGACAGGCCCCAGTAAGTATGTCGCCGGGAAGAAAAACACGAGAACCATCGGTCGAAGGTTGAATACGGCGGTGTAGAGCCCGACGGCCGCCGACGTGTCGAACGCCCCGAGCACGAAGGTGTCGATATCGCCGATGAGGAAGTTGAAACTACTTGCGAACAGGAGTGGAACGCTAAAAGTTAATAGGTTCCTGTACATCCGTTTGGTTTCCCCGAAGAACGAAAGCGGGAGCACGCGAAACGCTAGGACGATCGCGACGACCGACGTGAGCGCCTTGGCTATCACGTTCCCTGTGACGACGCCGACTGCACCAAACCCGAGAACTGCGGCACCAATACGAAACGCCGAGTTAGTTAGCGGACGCAGGAACTGGTTGATGTAGGTGTGCGTTGAGGCGTCCCGCGAAGCCTTGGCCATTGACACACCTAGGTTCCCCAGCGTACCCAGCGGGATCCCGACCGAGATGATCCGGAGGAGCAAAATAAGCGTCTCGTCACCGAAGACCTCAGTCGCGAGATACGGGGCGGCAAAGTAGAGTCCGACCCCGACGGCGGTCGTCCCAGCGATCCCGATGACGAACCCCGCACGGATGACGCCACGAGCCTGTTCGGGGTCATCCTCGTAGTAAGCTAACTGTCGACTAACACCCGTACCGACACCGAGCGCTCCGATGAGCCCAGCGACTCCCGCGACGGCGTTAGCCTGTGCAAGGCCACCGTAAAACGACGTCCCCAAGAAACGAGCGACGATGATCTGGGCGAGAAAGACGACTGCCATCTTCACTATGCGTCCGCCGAGGACCCACTTCGCCCCGTGGAGGATAGACTGGAGCGGGTTCTCGGATCCTCCGTCTGAGTTGTCGCTCATGGAAGACTACGTTCGGGCGTATGAACTGGCCCAGAGTACAAAAGCACTCATAAGTACCCGAGGTCACGGAGACGATCTTCGGTTGTCTGTTTGATAGAATCGGAGTCATTCGTTGAAGCCTCCGGGGTATGTGTCCGCTCATCGCTCGCGTGCGTCACCAGCCATGGTACATTCTTGACGGAGGGGTGCAGGAATCCGTTGGGATGACCGTAGATTCCCCACTCACCGAAAGCGTTGCCGTGATCGGCCGAGACCACCGCGGGGTCGGCGTCAACGTTCTCCAAAAGGAGTCGAACGTCGCCAAGCACTACCGCCAAATTTTCGCGATAAGCCTCGCGCACGTCTGAGACTGCCGCGTTACCCTGTCTGAGGGCGTCCCAACAACTCTCTTCCACCCAGTCTTGGCCGTTAGATCGGGCTTGTTCTCCGATAAATGGCTGGTGGGGTTGCATGTAGTGAACGATGATTCGTTTAGGTTCGTACTCACGACTTGTAGCAATAGCACGGTCAGTGACGACACGTGGTGGCACCGTCCCCAGCTGTTCGTCCCATCCGTCTTTCCACACTTCATCAACCAACAGAAAGTCATCCATCGCTACCGAGTCCCAATTGGCAGGATTGAATGGTGACCCGCCTTTTGATCCAGCCGAAAATATCTCTTCGGTGTATGGATTAGCAGTTATGTAAGCCGTTTGTTCTACTTCGTCCTGATATTCTGGTACAAATGTCTTGGCTAACCATTCACGAGAAGTACTCCCAACTGATTTGAGTTCGCCCACATTATTGACATCTAAATGTGATTCACTGAGTGATCGTAAGGCATCTACTCGACAACCATCGAGAAGGATCAACAACTCCCAGTCCTTCTCATGAATATTCGTCCCAAGAGGAATCCGAGAACAACAAATTCGCCAAGATCCGTTGTACAACATGTGTAACCGTTCATCAACGGCATCCCAACCGTCACTTCGAAGATGCTCGTATGTGTTCTTAATCCAAAAAGACAGACTCATATTATACAGTACTGTTTATTATTTTCGCCTGATAGACGATCGATTATTCTTATTGCGAATAATTTCATCCTTTTTATTGCAAGATTTATTATTTCACACTATTTTATAATCGTTGATATTATGACGGAGATTAGGGTTATCAATAATTCCCGGTCCGTACAGAACCCTGAAGTGTTCGGTAGACTGACTTGCCAAGATCTCGCCCAGGCCTACCGAAAAGCGTCGAGATGAAAAATCCAACGCTTTGAACGTCTCTACCATAATATGCAGATTTCGCTCCAGCAAAGATAGCCCGTGGTGACCAGATACTATTAGATAACAAAGCATGTGATTCACGGATATGTACCGTTTTCTTGGCATTTCGGTAAATACTGGGCGGAAAATCCTTGTAGAGTTCACGATATTCATCAACGGTTTGTTTACGATTCAAAGCCACCTCAAGCTCCTGACCTAATCCACCATCATCACCATTACGCCTAGCAACTGGTGAATCTATGAATTCAAACGGAGTGAGTTGTGCTAATTCAATTTTAAGACCATTGTCGTCGCTCGGTAATCTCTGAAGCGGAGGTATTTGATTGAATAATCGTTTCTCTACCAACATTGTAGATGGATAACAAGGGGCTGAATCAAGAGACAAAACTCTGTCTAACACGTCTCCTGAAACCTTCGGATTTGGATGAATTGTATCGCCGTTTGGCCATTCTACAGCACCATAAATCACTCCGGCGCCAGTGTCTTCATGGCGTTGTACTTGCTTTGCTACCGATTGTGGGATGAGTAAGTCGTCGTCATCAAGAAAGCGAATAAAATCTCCGTTCGACGATTGAACCCCTTCTTCTCGAGCAGCTGCAACGCCTCGATCTCGATTCTGAGGAATGTACTCGATATCTATCGGAAAGTCCTCAAGCTCGGAAATGATTGTCTCAGCGTTCGACTCTCCAGACCCATCGACGACTACAATCTCACTCACTACCGATTGATTATCCCGCGTAGACTCAATCGCGTCTCTAAGAAGCTCATTGCGGTAGTACGTCGGAATCACTACTGTAACGCTGTTTTTCATAGATATAGAATCATTCAATCGCGAGTTGATAAAAACACATGTACTTTGATTGGATTCGAATTATTGAGGATATGATGTGTCGTTCGTTCCATAATATATCGTAGACAAATTTGTTGAGTAAATTTTATGCCTATTTCTAAATTCTTCTGAGAAGTTCGACATAGGAATCTCAGACCTAGTTGCTGGCTGAATCAACGTTCTGTCTTTTATATTATGAGAGATTATTTGAATATATTCAGATTCAAATGTAGATTCATTGAGTGTGAATACACTCTGCTTAAATACTTCAGATTCTGTAAGCTCTACTTCAGTTTCCATTTCGATTTCAGGCAAAAGCCAATCTGTTTGCCCATGTGAAATTCTGTCTACAAACACTGGTCCGGACCCATGATCATTTACCCATGCGTGAGAGGCAATATCGATTTGCCTGTCAGAATCTTGCGCTTCAGTCCACGGGACGTTACTTGGGGATCGGCCATCAACGACGGCGCTACTCGCCAGACCGCTGTTGAGACTGAAGAGAACAATCAACAACGCGCCAAATACCACTGCACCGCTGGAAACAGTACGGCTTGACCACCGCTTCAGAAAACCAAGCTCTAGTGTCTTATTCTCAACGTATGTTCCAGCCCGTACGAGTGCGATAGCCCCTAATACAGAAAACGTAGTTGTGAAGGTGAATGTTATCATCATCGGCCGTCCACCACCCCAGTTTCGAGCTACGAAGGTTGACCCAAAAATGGCAAGCATTATGCTTGCTAACGTGACGTACTGGTCATCAACGAACGAACGGTCGCGTTTGAGGAACCGGCGATAAAAGGCATACAGGAGTCCGAATCCCATAAGCATACCAAAGAATGCGTACATGATTTTGGATAGTGTGACAGATAACGAGCCATAATCGCGCTGGAGTCGAGCTCCCGTTCGGCCTGATACGACCTCTTCACCCATTAGCGAGGAGACGCTACTAACGATGTGGTTTGGAAGGGTTCCGTACTTCTCTCCATCAGTCGCATACAGGTACCACCCAATCGATCCAGCTGTGTAGTAGAGGGCCAGTGGCATTCGAAGAACGTGACGAATCGGATTCAGACCAGCATCTACCCCTGGATTAGGAGTTAGTCCACCATCGGTCGCTGTCCCAGCGAAGTAGTCGTCTATGACTTTGTCGAGGTACCGGATAAGGAATAGTAACGTCAATGCACCCAATATCGCAAACATCACAAAATATGTCGTGGCGTAGTGAGATACGATGATACCTGCAGCAAAAAGAAGACCAAGAATGGAAGCCCGCATGCTAGACAGTTCTTCATCAGTTAGCACAACCGCGAACAACGACAGGAACAGTACCGGTGTCGCCGCACGACCAGCCGTCGGATACTGTATATAAAACGGATGAGCGAAAGTGAATAGCGCAGCTGCCAATACTCCCTGACGAGACCCGAAGTACTGACGAGCAGCCACAAACACTGCCAACGGGATAAACACGATGAAAAATGGGTTTACAACCTCCAGTTCTGTGATGATCGTAATCCCTGATAGCCGAGCGTAGGTGGGAAAGAGGACACCGTTCTGTAGCAACTCTGTGGAGTATGGGTGAACTTCGGTTACTCCCGGTGTCCACCGTTTTGCTTGCCACGAACGAATTACGCCAGGTGATCCACTAAATCCGAAGTTCTTCCAGAAGCTCTTATGATAACTAACTGCGAGTGCCAAGAACCACACAGCGTAGGAGTGCCACTGGACATCAAATTGGAAGATGGTAACCAGGGGGACGATGGCTAATACCGCTAGGAGCAGAAGGATTGGAAGATTGTCTCCAGTGACGTTGAGATAGGTCACCGTAAGAATGCTCAGTAACGGTAAAAGAGCGACAAAAACGAGTGCCGGTGACAGCGGTAACGGCACTGGGATCGTCACTGAACCGTCGGCACCACCTCGAAGGACAGCAGCAGCAAGACCTCCCACGACGAGCGTCACTGACACTGCTAACGGCACCGTGGAGAGGGTATTTTCAATACCCATCAACGGGAGAAACACATTGATTACGAACCCCATTGCGAGCAAACTGATCAGACTAATACCGAGAGCGTAGAGAACCTTGCGGGCTGTAATCTCGACATCCTCGTATAACATGAGCAAGGCCAGTCCGCCCGGCACGAATGTCAGAGACAGCACAACTGGAGGGGCCGTAACCACACCCGGAACAGGATCTGGTAGTAACGCAGCTACCATCGCAACAGCGTGAAAAGCGAGTAGCCCCCAGATGACAGCTGGCTTTTCCAGCGTGACAGACTGACCGGTAGATCCCAATCTCCCCCCGTCCCAGTCATCGCCATCAACTCCAGTGTATTCGCTCATGTTACGCCTCGCTCGTGTTCCGATAGATAGTTTCGAACATATCAACCCTCCGAGCCCACCTGAACGCTTCGGATGCGTCACGAGCGTTCACGCCGACGTTCGTTCGCCGTTTGTCGTCCGATAACAGCCCGTCGACTGCGTCCGCAACCTCTTCGCTCCCATCGGCAGTCACCGCTGCATCCTCCTCTTCCAGTTCTTCGACGACCGTCGGTCCTGGCGCGACGACCATCGGTAACCCGAGCGCCGCGTAGTAGTACAGTTTCACCGGCGAGGAGGACCGCTGGAGTTCCGACTGGGTCTGTGGGTTGACCGCGACGGCCCCACTCGCCAGAAGGTCGAACGCCTCGTGGTCCGGCAATCGACCCGTAGCCCGGACTGAATCGTGTTGCTCCGCGAGCGAGTCGACCTGCTCGCGTAGCGCGCCGTCACCGATGATGACCAGTTCAGAAACGGTCGAGAGTGACGCGACCCGCTCGAACGCCCCGACGTCAACTTTGGGATGGAGCGTCCCGAGAAAGCAGACGCGCCCGTCCACAGTCGAGACGTCCCTCGCCGAGGCGACCCGCTCCGGGAAGAAACCGTTCGGAACGACACTCACCTCCGATGGTCCCCTCTGCCAGTTAGCGAGTGCGGATCGCATGTACTCCGACACGACGACGATATCGGAAGCCGCGGAGACTGCCCTGCGTTCGAGCCAGTGAACGCCGCGCTTGAGCGCCGGTGCGAACGGCGTGTCGACGTGGTCGTACCGGGCGTATCCCAGGTCGTGCATGTCGAGGACGAAGTCCGAAATCCCGAGCAGCGTGGCGATACCCGAAAACGTCGAGTGTTCCAGTTGGAGTCGGGCACCGCGCTGGTTCGCGACTCGCTTTGCGGTCCGGGCCACGGACGCCGCCCGAGCCACTGACTCACCGACGGGTGCATCGGTCGAAACCGGATGGACCGATACATTGTCGAGTTTGTCAGGGAGCGTGCTGGCCGGTTCGGGCACGACCAGCGCGACATCGAACCCGCGGTCCTGAAGGCCCCCGGCGATCGCCGACACCCGGTCTGTTCCGCCGCTCGGGTCACTTACGTCACCGCCGTGAGCGATGCAGAGCGACTTCGTCACGATTGTCCCTCCACGGCGGGGGCCTGGACGGGGACAGTCTCGGCGACAGCCCGCCCGATTCGGCCCTTCTCCTGGGACGTCGACTGTCGTATCCCGACCAGTCGACGGAGCAACTCGGAGACATCGGCTATTTCACTGGTGACGTTCTCCTGCTCTTCCCGGTCAGTGTCGAGGTCAAAGAGTCGCTCTTCGTCGCCCTCCTGGATGTACTTCCAGCGGTCACTTCGACCAGACCACGTGTCGGTGTCCTCGGTCGCAGCGAAGACGAAGTCCTGCGTGAGTCGCTCCGGATCGATCTCACCTGCCTCGGCGAGATGAGAGAGAAGTTCCGGGAGTGCGCGAAGGGAGACGAGATCGTCGACGCGCTCGGACTGGTCCGTCCCGTGAACGAGGAGTGGTACTCGCAGGTTTTCCTCGTACAGTTCCCGCTCGTGGCCGTACGTACCGTGCTCGTCGAATGCCTCGCCGTGGTCGGAGTGAAAGACCAGCAGCGGGTCGTCCTCGGCGAGGTCCTCGTGGAGGCGGCCCACGAACTCGTCCGTCGAACGAACCGAATCCCGATAGGCACGATGCAATCGGTTTAGCGTCGACTCAGGGATCGATTCCCCTTTCTGTCGAAACTCCTGAAACGCACCGAAGTACATTTCGAACGTGTTGCAGTCGACGCGGTGTTCCCGTGGAACCATGTACGGCTGGTGACTGTCGAGTAAAAACACCCACAGGAAGTACGGCTCGTTGGCCTGTGCGATGTCGATCGCGTCCAATATATTCGTGTATTGGTTCTGCCACTGGACGAACCACTCGCGTTTGTTGTGCCAGTTGTAGCGGTCCGCCATATCTCCGAACTGCATCCCCTGTTCGAGCAATCGGAAGACTGTGGATGGACTTTCCATGTCGTCGGCGGTGAGTTCGAAAAAGTGGTCGAAGCCGGTATCGAATCCGGTCCCGTGAGTCCACGGGTTCGTAGTGACACCTACCGTCGTATAGCCATGATTCTGGAGACGCTCGGCGATTGTTCGATGCGTTCCCAGATGCTTCCGGATCCGGTCCCATCGGGACTGCCAGGAGAAGGACCCGGTCTGTACCGAGGGGAACCTCCCGGTCATCAACACCGGCATCGAGGAGGGCGTTCGCGGCCCCGGTGCGAACGCGTTCTGGAAGACGACACTTTCCTCGGCGAGTTCATCAAGTGTCGGAGTGAGTTCCGAATCCTCACCGTTGAATCCACAGTGGTCGGCCCGCAGACTGTCGATAGTCACGAGGGCGATATTCCGACTCATAACGTAGTCTCCTCCACGATACTGCCGACCGTCGTCGCGACCCGGCGTTTCTCCCGTTCTGGCTCGCTACGAAACTGCCAGACGTTCCTGGCGGCGAGTTTCGCAGCAGGGTCTTCGACGACCTGCTCAGCCCCATCCTCGATCGAGAGCAACTCACCACTGCCATCTTGGTCAATATAGGACCAGGAGCGCCCGCGCACAGCAGACGTCGTGCCGTCACCGGTCCGTGTCAGTACCGACGGCCGCGACACCGAGGCTGGGTCGTTCCCGGTCGCAACTTTCTCGACGACATCCGGAATAGAGCGGATCGATACCGGATCCGTGACTGTGTTTGGTGGAACGCCGGAGATGATGAGTGGCACGTTTATATTCGGGTCGTACAACTGGTCGTGGTGGCCGTATGTCCCGTGCTCGCCGAACGCCTCACCATGGTCTGCATGGACGACGATTGCTGGGTCATCGTCAGCGAGGTCGGACTGCAGATGCTCAAAGAAATCGTCAGTGTAGCGTATTGAGTCATCGTACGCAGTGACGAGCTGGTCATGAACACGCTGACTGTAGGGAGTCGACTGGCTCTCCAGATACAGTCGGAGATTCGCTTCGTAGGTCCGCCAGCGTGATTGAGACCGGTGCACACTGCTCGGTAAGTACGGGAAGTGTGGGTCAAGGAGGAAGACCCACAGGAAGTACGGTTCTTCCGCGTTCTGTGTCCACTCGATGACCTCGTCGTAAAACGATGCCCACGGTTTGAACGTTGCTTCGCGCTGGGTCCAGTTCGAGATAAGTCGTAGTGCGGTGAGTGGTTTCGCACCTTGTCCCGCGAGCATGCGCTCCCAGATGCCGCTTGACCGATCTTGGTCCAGAAAGTCTTGAAAATAATCAAACCCACGGCCGAAGCCGAAGTGACGACAAGTCCAGGGATTTGGCGTGAATCCAGCAGTTGCGTAGCCGTCGTCAGAAAGGGACTCGGCAATTGTCTCGTGACGAGAGAGATGCGCCTGAAATCGCTGTGTTGTACCGGCGACCTCTCGTGCTTCCGTCTGTCTATCGATCGGATAGTGCCCTGTAAACGTCGCTGGCAGAGATGCTGGCGTCGCTGGACCCGGCGCGATAGCGTTCTCGAAGACTAGTCCGTCTTCGGCCATCGAGTCCATGGTCGGCGTCGTATCCTTCTCGTAGCCCATGAACCCGCAGTGATCCGCACGCAGGCTGTCGATCGAGACGAGAATAACGTTCCGATTCATACACCTTCCTCCGTCGAAATCACATCGGCGGAGTCAGCTATTTTACTTTGTTCCTTCTGGGACTGCCCCCACCTATCGAGGACCCGCCTGGCTACACTTCGAAGCTGCTCTCTTTCAGTGTCATTGAGGCCATCCGTAACGGGTACTTCTCCGCCGTCGGTCGAATCAATGTAGTCCGCACGTGGGGTGTGGAAAGCGGTCCGTGACCCCTTCCGCGTCGCACTGACCACATACTCGCCAGCCACATCAGTCGCTCGTTCGCCAATGGCGACGGCCGACAGCAGTTCCGGAAGCCCAGCCAGCGAGAACGCGTCGCGGTGTTCTCCATCTCCGACGCCCGACACCACTAGCGGCACGTGCGTGTTTTCGCGGTAGAGGTACGGTTCGTGTCCGTAGGTCCCGTGCTCGCCGAACGCCTCGCCGTGGTCGCCAGTAACAGCGATAACTCCCTCATCGTCTAGATCCTCGCGCAACCGCCCGAGAAACGCATCGGAGTACCGGATCGAGTCGTCATAGGCAGTCACGAGCTTCTCGTGCATACTGTCGGAAAACGGCGTCTCGTGACTCTGTCGCCAGAATTCGAAGTTGGCATGGAACTCTTGGAGCCGTGACTGACTCCGATACTCCGAACTCGCTATGTACGGGTTGTGTGCGTCCATCAGGAACACCCACAGGAAGTACGGCTCCTCGGCGTTCTGCGCCCACGAAACTGCGTCGTCGTAGTACGACTCCCAGGGCTTGAACACCTCCTCGCGTTGCCAGAAGTTCATAAACACGCGAGCCATCGAGGAGATGCCGCTCTCTTCGAGGAAGCCGTTGAACACCGTCTGGTACAGCTGACCGCGATTCGACTCGTCCATGAAGTCCTCGAAGTGATCGAACCCCTGGTCGAAGCCGAAGTGGCGCGACGTGAACGGGTTCGGCGTGAACGCGCCCGTCGTGTAGCCGAGTCGCCCCAGTCGCTCGGGAAGGGTCTCGCGGGCCTCCATGTGCGACCGGATCCGCTCGCGACGCGCGTTCAGTTCCGAGTCCGTGTCGCTCCCGCGGTCGACGGGCCACTCGCCGGTGAAGATCACGGGCATCGACTCGGGCGTCGCCGGACCGGGTGCGATGGCGTTCTCGAAGACCAGTCCGTCCTCGGCCATCGCGTCGAGCGTCGGCGTCGTGTCCTTCTCGTAGCCCATGAACCCGCAGTGGTCGGCCCGAAGACTGTCGACGGTCACCAGCACGATGTTCGGTCGCTCGTCGCTCACGACCCGCTCACCTCGTCTCTGGCCGCTCGCACGGCGCGTTTCTCCTGCTCGGTGGCCACGTGGTGCGAGAGCGCATCGCGGAAGGCCGCTCGTCCCTCGGGCGACTCGTCGCTGCGGTCGGCGTGCTCGCTTGCCTCGCTGCCGAGGTCGTACAGTGCCTCGCTGTCGCCGTCAGAGACGTACTTGCCGGATCGGGACCGCACCGCCGCCCGGCGCTGCCCCTCGGCGAAGACCTTCGAGGTGACCCACGGCCGCTCGTCCGACGTGTCGTCGACACCCTCCAGCAACGACGGCGCGTCGAAGGGGTGTGAGACGCCCGCGAGGTCGGCGACGGTCGGCGCGATCTGCCGGAGTTCGACCGGATCGGAGACGGTCTCGTCGCCGTCGACGTTCCCGACGACGAGCGGGACGTGGATCAACTCCTCGTTCAGGAAGGGCTGGTGGCCGTAGCGGCCGTGTTCGCCGAACTCCTCGCCGTGGTCGGCGTGGACGATAAACGCCGGGTCGTCGTCCGCGAGGTCCGACTGCAACCGGGCCAGAAACTCGTCGCCGTACCGGATCGAGTCGTCGTAGAGGTTCACCAGTCGGTCGTGGGTCGCCTCGTCGAAGTCCGGCTCCCACCCGCCGGTGAACATCTGGTAGTACTGGTGGAACGCCCGGTACTTGTCCGACCGGGAGCTCCACTCCTGGAAATCCGCGGGCGGCATCCACGGGTGATGGGGTTCGAGCAGCAACACCCACAGGAAGTACGGTTCCTCGACGCGTTCGCGCCAGGCCATGATCTCGTCGTAGAAGTCCGCCCACGGCCGGAGGATCTCGTCTTTCGTGGCGACGTTTTTGGCGAGTCTGACGTACGTCGAGAGGCCGCCCCCCTCGATCGAGTTGCGGAACACGCGGTTCCACGCTCGCTCGACGACGCCCTCGTCCTCGGCGAGGAAGTCCTCGAACCAGTCGAAGCCGTCGTCGAACCCGAAGTACGACGACGCGGGCGGGTTCGGCGAGAGCGCGCCGGTGCTGTACCCGGCGTCGGAGAGCACCTCAGCGATCGTCGGCTTCGAGGTGACCTGCTCGCGCTGTTCGGTGTTGAACCCGATCTCCGGGCTGGCAAGCGAGTGTTCGCCGGTCATCACAGCGGTCATCGAGGCGATGGTCGGCACGCCCGAGGCGACCGCGTTCTCGAAGACCAGCCCGTCATCGGCCAGCGCGTCCAGCGCGGGCGTCGTCTCGCGGTCGTAGCCCATGAACCCACAGTGGTCGGCCCGCAGGCTGTCGTAGGTGACCAGGACGATGTTCTGGCTCACTGAACTACCCTCCGGTATATCCGTCGGCATGTCGTTCCCACCGCGTCCCACGAGTATTCCTCTGCTCGTTCACGAGTCGCTGTCATAATTTTGTCGTTGTCACCGAATTTCTCCAGCGCGCGATCGATCGCCGCCGCGAGCGCGTCGGGGTCGTCCGGGTCGACAGTGAACCCGTGAACGCCCTCGTCGACGATCTCCGGGATGGCCCCGACGCGCGTCCCGACGACGGGCGTCCCGGTCGCCAGCGCCTCGACGACGGTCATCCCGAACCCTTCCTCGCGGGAGGGCATGACGAACAGGTCCGCCGCGGCGTACAGCGCTGGCAGGTCCTCTGCGGGCACGAACCCGGGGAACCCGACGCTGTCCGCGACCCCTTCTTCGCGGGCCGTCTCGCGGACTTCCGCGACGTACTCGCCGTCGAGGTCGTCTTCGCCAGCGACCAGCAACTGGAACGACCCGCCCGTCTCGGCGAACGTGCCCATCGCCCGGAGCAGGTCCACCACGCCCTTCCGGGGCATGATCGTCCCGACGAACAGCAACACCGGGTCGTCGCCGAGATCGTACCGGTCGCGGACGCGTTCGACCTCCGAACACGAAACGTTCGTGAACCGGTCTAGGTCCACGCCGTTGGGGAGGACCGACAGCGACGACCGGTCGACACCGCGCTCCGCGAAGCCGTCGGCGATCGTGTCGTTGAGGACCGTCGTGTGCGCCGCCCGCCGGGCCAGGTAGACGTCCGGCGACGCCACCGAGAGGATGGCCGGTGCGTCGACCGCCCCGGCGTCGTCGCTCCCCTGCTGGTCCTCGGTGAGCGCGTCGAGTCGCAGTTCCCCGAGGTGTGCGGTGTAGACGGTCCGGTCGGCTAGTCCGGGCGCCGCCGTCAGCAACACGCTGGCCGCGAACGGCAGGTGGACGTGGAGCACGTCGAACGACCGCTCGCGGAGGTACCGGTAGGCCTGCAGCGCGAAGTTCGTCCGGTCGGCCACGAGTCGGGTGACGCCGACCGGTGAAGTCACCTGTTCGTAGGGGACCCGCTCCCAGGGCTCGTCGGCGCCCGTCGAGAGCGGGAGTCGCTCGAAGTCGACGCCCTCGTGCGTGGCGAACGCGTCGAGGCCCGCCCACTGGCGTTCGATGACGGTCACGTCGTCGCCGGCGGCCGCCGTCTCCCGAGCGAGGTTCCATACGACCCCCGGGACTGAACCTCGGCCCTCGTAGACCTGTTCGTGGCCGTCGTAGAGGTGGACGACGTGCAGCGAGTCGTCGCCGTCGGACGCGACGTCGCAGTCGGGTTCGGCGTCTTCGTCTGGTGGGGGGTCTTCGCGTCCGGCACTGCGGTCGGATGGGGTCACGATCGCACCTCCTGATACAGCGCCTCCGCCCGGTCGGCGATGCGGTCCCAGTCGTAGTCGGCCGCCGCCGCCCGGCAGGTGTCGGGGTCGATGGCGCCCGGTGCGTCCCGGAGCGCGTCCGCGACCGCCTCGGGGCCGTCGTCGACAACGTAGCCCGTCTCGCCGTCCGCGACGAGTTCGACGGCGGCGTTGCCGGGATGATCGATCGTCACGACCGGTGTCCCGGCCGCCAGCGCCTCGAGGACCGTGATCCCGAACCCTTCGCGGCGGGAGGGGAGCGTGAACACGTCGGCGGCTTTCATCAGCGCGACGATGTCCTCGTGGGACTCCCGGAAATCCAGGATGTCGACGGTGTCTTCCAGGTCCCGTTCGGCGACGAGTCGCTCGACCGCTTCGCGCTCGGGACCGTCCCCGACCATGTGACATCGGACGTTCGGTCGCTCCTCCCGGAGGCGGTCGATCGCCCGGACCAGGAGTTCTGGGTTTTTCTCCCAGATGAACCGTCCGACGAACAGCACGTCGATCGATTCCTCCGTCGGGTCGACGCCGTCGATGTACTCGATGTCGATACCGTTGGGCAGGCGGTGGCTCGACACCCCGCCCAGCGCCTCGAGGTCGCGGCTGGTCTTGTGCGAGACCGTGACGTGTTCGTCCGGGAGGAAGACCGTGCCGCGCTCGACGGCGCGACCGAAGATTCCCTTCCAGCCGAGGTACTCGTGCCAGAACTCCTCCCACACTTCGTGCCACGTGACGAGGTAGGTCGTGTCGTCGCCCAGTACCCCGAGCTTGCTCGCGTAACACGAGAAGAAGGGGAACGCCTGGCAGTCGACGACGTCGTACTCCGCGTTCGCGAGCGGCCGGACGAGCCGCGACGCGAAGTACAGCGCTTCGGTGATTGAGCGGCGGCCGTCGACGTACAGTTCGCGAGGCTGGCCGACGGCGTGGAGCGTGACGCCCTCCCGTTCGTGGACGGCCGGGCCGTCCCAGTAGTGGAGTCCGTACCAGTGAACGTCGTGGTCGTCCGCGAGTCGGCGGGCGATCTCCCAGACCCGCTTCTGGACGCCGCCCGTCTCCCAGGGATACACCGCGTCGTACACGTAACAGAGTTTCATCGATCACACCCGAAACGGCTCGTCGACCGCTCGACCGTCGTCCCCACTGATAGGTGAGTGTGGCCAACAGACCGACATAAGGCTATCTATTCACCCACCGCAGCGGTGCCTCGGCAGTCGAAGCCGACGGCGGTCCGGGACACGCCGCCGCACACTGATTCACGTCCGATCACACTGTGAACGAACGTCACGCGACGGGGTGACGGTCACACTTCGGTGTCCCGAACGTGCTGGCGGAGGACGACAAACAGGAGGAGAAAGACCAGCATCCAGGCGACGCCGTCGCCGGTGATGAACCCGTACGTGTTGTGGCCCGGGCGGGGCGTGGCGGCACGCGCCGCGACCAGCGATCCCTCGATCTGGAGCCCGATCGGGCCTTCACCGAACACCGTCTGTGCGGGGTACTGGAGACCGACGCCGCGCTCGACGAACGGGTAGAGCAGCGGGACGGGCCCGCCGTCGACGAAATCGAGCACGAGGTGGCTAGCGACGAATCCGGCGATCAGCGGCCCGTAGACCCACTCGTCGCGGACCAGCCGCTCGGCGGCCAGGATCGCGACACAGATCGGGCCGATAGTCACCAGCGAGTGCATGAGACCCGGTGTCCCCAGGAACTTATCGAAATCCGACAGGAGCCCGAATCCGGCCAGGCCGAGCGCGGCCGGATGATCGAACAGCTCACGCCGGAGGACGAACGCGACGGTCAACGGGAGAAAGATGTGTGTCAGGAAGTCCACGGGTGTCTCCGACTTGACGGGCGTATCGGGCGGGTTACTCGTCGAGGTAGCCCAGCGACTTGAGGCGGTCCTTGACCTCGTCCTCGTCGACCGGTTCGAAGTCGTCGTCCTCGGTCTCCTGCTCGACCCGGTAGAGCACCTCCTCCATGACGTACGTGATGTACTCCGCCTCGGAGTCGAACTCGGTCCGGGGTAGCCTGTCTCCGACTCGCTCGACGATCCGCGTCGGCAACTGAACCGCTTCTGTCTGCTCTTGCGTCATGTGTCTCGTATGTGTCATCTCTCCGGGGACGAACGCATAACAGTTCCGGTTCCCGCCAGTTTCGGTCGAGGCCGTGCGGCGAAAGGGGCGCCGCGACTGGCGGACCGAGCGCGGGCTACCCGCGCTGCCCGAGGAGGTAGCCGACGAGACCGACGCCGATGATCAGCACGGCGACACCGGCACCCAGGAGGAACGACTGATCGAGGATGGAGTCGTCGTCGGGCGACGCCGTGGTTTCGCCCGATTCGGCGGTCGGCGACGACGCACCGCCGCTGACGGTCGCTCCGCCGTCGGTCCCCGACGCCTCGCCGCCCGACGCTGTGGACGCGGTCGCGCCGGACGGCGTCCCCGTCGGCGCGGCTGTCGGGTTCGGTGACGCCGTCGACGTCCCGGCGGCCCGTGTCGTCTCGGCGGTCGCTGTCGCCGTCGGTGAGGGAGTCGCCGTCGGCGTCGGCGTGTCGGGCGCCAGCACCGTGACCGACCCCTGCCCGTACCGGTCGATCCACAGTTCGTCGGACTCCGGACCGAAGAGCACGGTGTCACTCTCCTCGAACGCCAGCGTCGTCGCGTTCGTCGGGTCGCCGACGAGTTCGAAGCTGACTCGTGCCAGCGTGGGATCGTCGACCGTCTCGACGCTGACCTGCGTGATGTTGAGGCGTCCCTCGCTCTCGTCGACGTTCGTGATCGGGTCCGCGAAGTCGATCCCCTCGACGCCAGCGACTCGCACGACGTCGGGATCGTACGTGAGTCCCGCCTCGTAGCCGGAGACGTTGTCGGCGGTCGCGGTCACGTCGACGGTGACGGTGGCGCCTGGCGTTCCGGAGGCGTTGCCGACCTGGATCGCGGTCGAACCCTGCGTGGCCGCCCCGCTGGCGGCCCAGACCGGTGCGGAGAGCACACCGGCGACGAGGGCGACCAGCAACGCGGCCCGTGCGATACCTGACGGAGGGTGTCTCATGTGTAACTCGGATCGATCACGGCGGTTTCAACGTTCTGGGACGAGGCCATCAGTCGCGAGGGTGGGTGAGGGTCAGCCGTCGACGATCTCGCGCTGGATCAGGAGCGCGTCACCGGCGTCGACGTTGCCGTCACCGTTGACGTCTGCGGCCTCGGTGTCGATGTCGACGTCCTCGCCGACGATGTAGCGCTGGAGCAGGACGACGTCACCGGCGTCGACGTTGCCGTCGCCGTCGACGTCGCCATCTCCGGGTTCGTCGTTCTCGACGACGCCCTTCTCGTAGGAGACCGACGAGATCGACTCGCCGTCGACGTCGAACAGCGCGGAGTCGGCGTTATCGACGGTGACGTTCGACTCCCCCGCGTCGGTCACGTTGAAGTCGATACGCGCTAGCGTCGGTTCGTCGCTGCCGGACGTCTCGGCCTGGGTGAACGAGACCACGCCGTTCTCGTTGTCGACATCCACGGTCGGGTCGGAGAGGTCCGCGCCCGCGACGTCGGTCACTTCGAGCGCGCTCTCGTTGAATTCGACGGTGAGTTCGTACCCCGCGACGTTCGCGGCGTCCGCGGTCACGTCGACCGTCGCGGTCTCGCCGATCGGTGCGGCGGCGTCACCCACCTCGACCGTCCGGGTCAGGAACGGGTCGTAGGTGACGTTCTCCGAGACGGCGTCGCCCGACCCGCCGGGGTTCGACGAGATGGTCGGCCCCGACGCGTCGCCGTACCAGTTGTCCGTCGCGACCAGCAGGTCCTCGTTGATGCTCCTGATCGCGTAGTTCGTGTTGCCCTCGTAGACGTTGTGCGTGACGGCGATGTCGTTCGTCGTGTCTGACTCGAACCGCGTGCCGAATTTGTTGTTCCGGAGATCGTTGCGGTAGATGTCGACCGACGAAATGTCGCCACCCGAGGGGGTACGCATGTCGACACCGACCCGTGCGTTCGTGACCGTGTTCTGGACCACGTCGACGGACGTGATCGAACTGTCCCCGCTGCCGCCTTCGAGCACCAGTTCGATCCCTCGTCGCTTCACAGTATCGATGGTGTTACCGGAAACAGTCACGTCTCGGATCTCGGCGATACCGGTGCTCGCCCAGACCTGGATGCCGTCTGCGCTCGCTCCAGAGATCGTGTTGTCGGAGATATCTACGTCTTCGATGTCGGAGACGCCCGTGTCGCCTCGCATGTTGACGCCGAACCCGACACTGGTGAAGTCGTTGTTCGTAACCGAGACGTTCTTCAGAACCGCGTCGTCCTCGGTACTGAGTATCGCTGTCGCGATGTACACGTTCGAAACCGTATTGTCACGGATCGTGATCCCGTCAGCAGTCTGTCGGGATCCAACCTCGGGGTACACGCCGAACGTGTTGTAGTTCTTGATCTGGAGACCCTCGATGACCACGTTGTCCGCGCTCGCCATGACCTTGATCGCGGTCGTTTCCGTGTTGCCGGAATCGAGCACCGGAGCGTTTCCGGCTGCACCGGCGCTCATCCCACCGGTGTCACCCGTCAGTTTGAGATTCGGCTTGTCGACGACCACCGATTCGTTGTACGTCCCTGCGGTGACGTTGATCTCCGCGCCGTCCGGTGCCGCGTCGACAGCTGCCTGGATCGACGCGTACACGTTGTCGTCGTCTGAGTCCTCTGCACTGCCGAGATTGCCGTCGTCGTCGATCCGGTCTTGCGACTCGACGACGAGTTCTGTCGTCGCGGTGCCACTGCCAGCCGCTGCGGTCGGCGCACACATCGACAGCACCACGATCGTGACGAGCACTATACACCCCACGCCTGAAGGATCTGACCGCCCCATCCTTACACCTGATTCGACGCTGAATCGAGAGTCATAATAATCTTACTCTACAGATATTTCAGCATCGAAATAGACGTTCGGGAACGATGTGTGAGTAGCGCTTTCGGCTGGCCTGGTCGGCGATACAACCGTTCTCAGCCAGTTTTCGTCGCTTTCGACCGGTTTACGGTACGTAATCGTCGACTCATCACAGAGATACGCGAGACAAAGGAAGCACACATCGACGGGAGATAGGATGGGAAATTGATCGGTTCGAAACAATTATACGAGAGATTCAAGACGGTTTGGATATGGACAATCGGGAATACGCGAAACCGGAACTGGAACGGTACGGCTCGACGTCTGATCTCACGGACGGGGATTCGGGGGGTACAAGTGACGGATTCGCTGGATCTGTCTAAGTAGATCCCTACCACCCTTACAGGCGGATAGACCAGCGAAAGATGTGGAACGACACGGTGACTTATCTATATATTTCTGGACAGAAAAGTCACGCTGGAGGGAGGGGGCGTAGTGTGTACTCGTCGGATATCTCTCCTGTGAGCTGGTAGCATGTCGGGTATTACTGGTCTCGTCGGTCGAGTGAAGTCGGCGGTGGATACCGCCACACTCGAAGCGTTGCTTGACGACCTGACCGCCCGAGGCCCCGACGGATCGGACTCCGCCGTCAACGGGCGTGCGGGGCTCGGTCATCAGCAACTGATTACGACGCCGGAAGCCGAGTACGAATCACAGCCGGAGGAGACAGACCAGTATCTCCTGACCGCTGACGCACGGGTCGACAACCGCGCAGAACTCGAATCGAAGGTGGACGCAACCGCGGACCCCGTCGTGACTGACGCAGACCTCATCCTCGCCGCGTACGACCGCTGGGGACGGGACTGCCCGAAACGACTCGTCGGCGCCTTCGCGTTCGCCATCTGGGATAAAGACGAGCAGCGGTTGTTCTGTGCCCGCGACCACGTCGGCCTCAGACCGTTCTTCTACGCCGATACCGACGACGTGTTCGCGTTCGCCTCCGAACCGGGGGCGCTGGTGAACCGGGAGTTCGTCCCGGACGAACTCGACGAACTGGCCGTGAGCGACTTCCTGCTCGGCTTCAGAAAAGCGTCAGAACGGACACTGTACTCCGGAGTCCGTGCGTTACCACCTGCACACTGGGTTGTCGTCGACACCGATGGTATCGAGATACAGCAGTACTGGTCGCTGGACGGTCCGGAACTCGAGTTCGAGTCCGACGAGGCGTATCTGCAGGAGTTCAGAAGCCGCTTCCGGGAGGCCGTCCGCGCTCGCCTTCGAACGCCGGAGGGGACTCGGGTCGGGTCGCTGTTGAGCGGCGGGCTCGACTCGTCGTCGATCGCGTGCCTCGCGAACGACATGACCGACGGACCCCTCCCGACGTTCTCTGTCACGTACGACGACATACCGGCGTCCGACGAACGTGAGTACATCGACGCGGTTCACGAACACCGCGAGTTCGATTCACACTTCGTTCGCGGGGATCAACACTCGCCGTTCGAACACGCCGACGCGATGCTCGAACGGATCGGTGAGCCGTTCGTGGCGAACACGCTGTACCTGCACTGGGAGTTGTACCGCGCCGCCGCCGACGAGAACGTCCGAGTCGTCCTCGACGGCCACGGCGGTGACCAGACGATATCGAAAGGACTCGCCCGGTTCTCCGAACTCCTCGTCTCCGGCCACCCGGTTCAGGCTCTCCGCGAGTCTGCGTCGTACGCCGACCGGTACGACAAGACGATGCGATGGGTCCTGTATCGGCATCTCCTGACGCGACTCGAAACGGATTCGCTGCGTACTCTCCGTCTGGCCGTCCGCGATACGACTGATCCGGTGGGGCGCCACTCCGATGTCGTCGACGAGGCCTTCTCAGACCGTATCGACCTCTCCGGTCGCGCGCAGCGTCTGGAGTCACGTCCGCAGCGCACGACACGGGCGGAGCACCGACGGCTGCTCGACGTAGATATGCAGTCCAGCGATTGCGAACTCGCGAACATCTCGGCGGCGACGTTCGGAATCGAACCGCGATTTCCCTTTTTCGACCGCCGCGTGATGGAGTTCTGCTTTCGCGCGCCCGGGCGACTCAAACTCCGAAACGGCTGGCGACGCTGGCTCCTGCGTAACGCGCTCTCGGAGACACTCCCACCGACGGTCCGCGATCGGACGACGAAAGGCAACCTCGCACACGCCTACTACGAGACGCTCCGATCACGGGATCGGGACGAACTGGACGCCCTCTTTACGGCCGACCAGTTTCCACCGTACCTCGACCGGGAGCGCGTGCAGTCGGAGTGGCGGGCGTTTCTCGACGGCGACGAGTCGAACGTGCTCGCGAACGTCTGGCGGCCAGCGCTGCTCTGTAAGTGGTTCGACCTCACCGATCGCTACGACTGACGAACGGTCACGGCCTGGGACGGTCGCAGAAACGCCACGGGTTCGACACCGGCTATGACCAGCGATAAGTACCGCGTCGAGGAAACCCGGGTAATGGACGTCTCCAGACTGTTCGGCCTGGAGTACTCCGCGACCACCGAGGGGTCGGTCGTCGCGGCCGACCTCTCCGAGGCCGACCTCGCCGTCGAATTCGAGGGCCGGTCGACCGTCGAGGTGGGTTCCGGAGCGACGGTCGTGTTCTCGTGGCCCGACCTCGGCACGATTCGAGTCGTCGACGGCCGACGGATCGAGACCGATCTGGTCGCGGACTTCGATCCGGCTGCGGTCCGGAACATCGTGCTGGGGATCGCCGCCGGGACGCTCCTCTCCCAGCGTGGCTATCTCGTCTTGCACGGCAGCGTCGTCGAGGTCGACGGCGAGGCGACAGCGTTCGTCGGGCCGAAACGCGCGGGCAAGTCGACTTCGGCCGCGGCGCTGTGCGCTCGCGGGCACGGCTTTCTGGCCGACGACGTCGTCGCCGTCCGGTTCGACGACGGGGTACCGGTGGTACAGCCAGCGTTCCCGCTGCTGAAACTCGATCACGACGCGTTCGCGGCCGACGCGCTCCCGGCGCGTCCGGCCCAGAACCCGGACACCGGCTACGGGAAACGCTACTACGAACTCGACGGGTTCGACTGGGCGGAGCGACCGCTCGCGCGGATCTGCGTGTTCGATCACGACGCCGACGAGCGCGTCACCCCCCTCCGTGGCTCCGACGCGACGATGGCACTGCTCGGACACGCTTGGCCCGTCAGACTCCGGACCGCCTCGTACGTCGACGACGAGCGGAGCACGCTGTCCGGCCCCGACCTCGACCGGTGCGCGCGACTCGCCGAGGCCTGCCGGGTCCAGCGCCTCGCCGTCGAACAGGACCACGACACGCTCGACGCGCTCGGCCGCGATCTTGAGGCGATCCTCTCCAGCGACTGACGGTCCCGGTCCGCGCCGCGCGCCGTCGGGGGGTCGAATGACATTTATCGCGAGCGTTCGACCACGGAGACAGCGAATGGACATCGACGTCGAGAACAGGCGGCACCTCGCGGCGATCACGGTGGTCGCGGCGGTCGCCTCGGTCGCCGTCGCGGCCGGGTTCGCAGTCGTATCCACGAACCCGCTGGTCCCCGACGCGCAGTTCGACGTGGCCGACGCGGACGACGAGTACGACCTCAACCAGACGGGGACCGTCGACATGTTCGTGATCACGCACGAGGAGGGTGAACGGATCGACGTGACCGACCTCGAACTGATCATCGGCCCGCGGAGCGACGGCGCGCGGTTCAACGCGACGGCCAACTGGACGATCGAACCCGGGGAGATACGGTTTCGCACGACCCTGAACGGCGACCGAATCGCGGACGGGGACGAGTTCGCTCCCGGTGACCGCCTGCGCGTCTCGAAAGTCGAGGGGACGGGGCCGACTCCCGAGACGATCGAATTTCGGATCAGGCTGTTCCACATTCCCTCCCAGCGTGCGATCCTCGATCGGTCGATCACCGTCGACTGACTCGGCACTCGCTCTGGCGGCCGAGTGATTCACACGCTCGTTTCGATCGTCGAGACGGCCCGGTCCAGACGCGTCACGTCGTGGGGGACCGACAGCGTCCGCGTGTCGACGGCCGTGGCGACTCTCGTGCACCGTCCGAACCGGCGTTCGACGGCGTCCGCGTCGTCGCGGTCGAACGGCGTGAACGCCGCCCGGTCGAGTTCGTACGCGGCGCGGCCGGGGGGGAGCGTCGCCTCACCGAGCGGGCCCTGTTCGACGACGTAGACACGGGCTAACGGGACTGGCTCGGACGGAAACCCGTCGGGAACGGGAGCGTACTGTCGGTCGCCACCCTTGGCGTCCGGAAGCGATACCGCGTCGAACCGCCGGGCGAGCGTCGGCGCTATCTTGACGGCGGGCGCGGCGGGCTGGACCGTCAGTCGGTCGGTGTCGAGCGCGATCACGTCGTCGGTCACGACCGCGTGGCCGCGGTCGTAACAGGCGGCCGCGAGTGTCGACTTGCCGACGCCGCGCGGGCCGACGAACGCGACGCCACTGCCACCGATCGCAACCGCCGACCCGTGGAGCACGAGCAACCCCCGCTGATAGCAGAACGCGCGCATCCCGAGGCCGAGGACGAACCGCTGGAGCGCGCCGGTCGGCGTCGATTCGGGCGCTGCGACAAGCAGGTCCCCCCCGACGTGTGCCAGTCCGACGACGCGATCGAACCGCACGATTGTCCCCGCCTCGTGTTCGTGTGATCGGGGGTGATCCGTCGCTGGATTGCCACCGTCCGCGGGTGGCGTCCCACGCTCACTTGCAGGCGAGATCCGACGGAGTTCGGTTGGAACACCGCCGTCACGCTCAAGTCGCGCGAGCAGGTCGGCCGTCGAGAGCCGTCCGATCCGACCGTCCACACACCGTTGGTTCACGTGACGTTCCGGCAGTGGAAGTGAAATCTCGCTTTGTATTTCAAATCCGAATAACTCGTAGCGCGGCATATCCCGTCCCGCTTACTTGTCTATTCGGTTGAATTTCCGCATGTTCGGTCCCCCTTCACCACCAGAGCCGCTATTCCCGTGAGTACGGTCCGTAAGCTGTCCGTACCGTCTCAATTTCGGTGGGGCGTACCGCGAGACAGAGTCGGAGTGAGACTCGGTACTGTCGCGGCCCATAACTATTATAAAGTGACTGTGGAATATAAACCCACGCTCGAGTTTTCTGAGATTGTAATCAGTGCCTGCGCTCCAGCCACGCGTCGAGAAGGACCGCACGGGTCAGATGCCTCACGTCTGCCGGGTTCCCGTTCTCGAGGAACCGCTCGTGGGTCTCCCGCATCGCGTCACGATCGACGTACGGATCGAGCCGGTCCGACCCGTCGAACAGCGATTGCTCGAGCGTCGATTCGCCGAACTCCCGTATCGCTCGCGCGTACGACGCGCTGAAACTCGCCTTGTCGGTCCGTTCGCTGACGGCGGCGGGGACGATCCCGTCGAGGGCGTTGCGCATCACGACGCGGTCGATGCCGTCGCGGAGTTTCTGTTCGATCGGCAGGGCGAGCGCGAACTCGACCAGCCGCTTGTCCAGGAACGGGTAGCGGAACTCGACGCCGTGCTGTGCTGCGAGTTTGTTGAGCGTCTCCGTGCCAGCGACCATCGACGGCGAGACGAGCAGCCGCCGGTGTAACGCTCGCTGCGAGAGGGGCGGGCGCTGAACGGCGCTGGTTCTGAGTTGGGCCGTGACACCGGTGCGATCACAGAACCGCTCGGACGCGATCGGGCTCGCGTTTCTGACGTAGTTCGGGGACTGTAGCCGGTGTTTGGCGCGGCGAAGGGCCGTCGGTGTGAGCGGTTTGATCGTCTCGTTCAGCCAGAGATAGCGGGCCGACACGTCCATCACCTCGCTGAACGCCGCGATCTCGCTGGCGAGTTTCAGGAGGCGGCCCGCCCGTGCGTACGAACGAAAGAAGTCGAACCCGTGTGTCGTGATCGAGTCGCCCCCGCCGCCTTCGAGAACCACGCGAGTCTTCTCGCTGGCGGCCTGGGTGAGTCGCGGGTACATCAGGAGCGTGATCGGAAGGAACGGCGCCCCGACCGTGTCGACGAGGTCCGGGGCGTCGGCGAGCGGATCGTGGCTGTCGCCGTCGACGACGGTCGCGTCGAACCCCTCCTGTGAGACGACCGCGTCGCGGTAGCGGTCTTCGGTGCCCGCTTCGGTGTGCATGTCGGCCGAGAACGTCGGCAGCGGACGGCCGTCGTCCGCCGAGCGGAGGTCGCGGGCCAGACACGCGACCGCGGTCGAGTCGTGGCCGCCACTGAGAAACACTCCGGGCCGGTCCCGCGACCGCAGCCGTCGCCCCACGGCGTCGGCCAGAAGTCTACCGAAGAGCCGCTCGTACGTCCGGTCGGAATCGTAGTCGGCGGCGCGGTCCGGGTTCAGCCGCCAGTACTGCGTGACGGTCGCCTCGTCGGCCGTGACGACGGCCGCGTGGCCGTTCGGCAACCGCGTGACGTCGGCGTAGAAAGTCGGTTCGTACGCGGGCTGGATATCCACCAGGTACTGCCCGATGCGTCGCTCGTCGGGTGTCCCGTCTACGGCCGGGTGGGCGACGACGGCCGTCTCGTCGGACGCGACCAGGAACACGTCCGACGAGCGGTGGTAGTACAGGGGCTTGATCCCCATGTGATCGCGGGCGACGAACAGACGGTCCCGGGACGTATCGACGATCGCGAAGGCGAACGCGCCCAGGAGATGGCGGGGGCAGTCGACGCCCCAGCGCCGGTACGCGGCCGCGAGCAAGTCGCTGTCGGTGACGACGCCGTCGGTTTCGACGCCGAGTCCCGCGAGCAGTTCGGCCCGGTTGTCCAGGCGGGCGTCGGCGGTCACGAGCAACCCACCGTGTGCGGCGGGCAGGTGCTCGTGTGTCGCCTCGGGGGTCGTCGCCAGCATCGCCTGGCTCAGACCGGCCGACTCGCGGACGATCCGGTCGGTCCCATCGCGGCCGCGGTAGGCGATCTCGTCGGTCATCGACGCGAGATGCTGTGGGTCGACGGCGGCCCCGTCGCGGCGGAAGACCCCTGCGAGTCCGCTCACCGACGACACCTCCTCACCCCGGGACGGCGGGCGGTCGTCCCGTCGACCGTTCGCTCGACGCGGCGGCGACGCCCGCGTCGCCGGTGCTGGCGCTGTGTCACGGCCGACAGTGCCACCGTTCGGCGTCGCGGATCCGTCCGAGTCACGGGCAGGTTCGATACGCATCTGATTCTGTGGGCAAGTAAATCTCTCGCCGCCCGCCCGGGCTGCCGTTCGCGGGCGGCCGAGCCGAACTGTTTTTATCGAGGACCCGGATTGGGTGGGTAATGCCACCAGGAGAGAGCGGGTCGGGATCGATCGGCGCCGACGAGGTGCTCGTCGCGGCCGACGGGGTCCTCGTCTCCGATGTCGAGGACGAACTCGTCATGCTGGATCAGGAGAGCGACGAGTACTACGGCCTCAACCCGGTCGGCGCGTTCCTCTGGGACCGACTCGAAGAGCCACAGACTGTCCGCGAACTCGAAGCGGCGACCGCGTCGGAGTTCGACGTCGCCCGCGATCGGTGTCGGGACGACGTCAGAGCGTTCCTCGCGGACCTTCTCGACGCGGGGCTGGCCGAACGGGTATGAGCCGCGTCCGGTCGCTTTTCGCGCTCTCGCGGCGCCGCCGGGCGCTCCTCGTCGGCGCGCTCGCGCTCACCGCGCTGGCGCGAGCGGGGTTCGCAGTCACGTCGTACCGACGGACCGCACGGCTGTTCGACCGCGTTCCCTCGCGGTCGTCGGCCGCCGCGACGCCGGAGGACGTCCGGTGGGCCGTCAGGTGTACGGCCGCGCAGGTGCCGGGGGCGACCTGTCTCGTGAAGGGGCTCGTCGCGCACGCCCTCTGTCGGCGACACGGACACCCCGCGGAGCTGTACGTCGGCGTCGAGCGTGAGCGCGAGGGGTTCGCCGCCCACAGCTGGGTCGAGAGCGACGGGCGCGTGATCGTCGGTGACGACGTCGACCTCGACCGGTACGAACCGCTCGGAGTCCTCGAATGACCGCGCCCTGGGACGCCCTCGTCCGCTCGACGGCTCCCGAACCGCCAGCGGACCTCGCGGAGGACAGCGAGGTCGACTGGGCGCAGGTCTGTACGCTCGCGGCGTCCCACGGGGTGACCGGCCACCTCGGGACGTCCCTCTCCGGGTCGGAGGTGGTCCCGGACGCTGTCCGAGAGCGGGTCGACGCCGAGCGCCGCGAGCAGACCATGCGGAGTCTCCGGCTGACAGACGGGCTCTGTGGCGTGCTCGACCGCCTGCGCTCGGCCTCGATCAGGGCACTGCCCTACAAGGGGCCGGTCCTGAGCGTCGTCGCGTACGGGGACCCCGGAGTGCGGGACTACGTCGACGTCGACCTCGTCGTCCCGCCGACGGAGTTCGAACGGGCGCGCGAGGTGCTGGCCGACGCTGGCTTCCGGACGGCCGAGCGTCTCCGCGCGCTCGGCGAGGTCGAACTGGTCGACGACGCGGGGACCGTCGTCGACCTCCATCGGTCCGTCCTCCCGCGGTATTTCCCGCACGCGCTCGAGTTCGCGGCGCTCTGGGACCGGCGGACGAGCGTCGACGTCGGCGCCGAGACGGTCCCGGCGCTGGCCCCGGCCGACCGACTGCTCGTCCTCGCGGTCCACGGGACCAAACACCGCTGGTACAGACTCGCGTGGATCCGAGACGTCGCTGCGGTCGTCGGGCACACGACCGACTGGGAGGCAGTCCGGACGCGAGCGCGGGCGCTGGGCTGTCGCCGACACGTGTGTCTGGCACTGTGGCTCGCGAGTCGGCTCTACGGCGTCGATCCCCCCGAATCGGCGGGAGCACTGCGCGACGCCGGTGGGGTCGTCGGAGAACTGGGCGAGCGGATCGAGCGGGACCTCCGGGACGGACCGGCCGAACCCCCCGACGACGCCGAGCAGTTCCGGACGCAGTGGCTGGCGTTCGAGCGGGTCCGTGACAGAGTCAGGTTCGCCGGTCGCGTGGCTACGATCCCGAGCCAGGCGGACCGCGAAAGCCTCGCCCTCCCGCCCGCGCTCTCGCCAGTTTACCGGTTCGTCAGGCCCGTTCGCCTGCTCTGTGGCCTCGGCAGGGAAGCTGTCCAGCGCTGTCGGCGAGTGATCACCGGGAGGTGACTGCGGGCGCTCCGGCTACGGAGTGGAGCGGAGGGGCCGTTTCCGACCGCTACTCCGTGGCCTGCAGGCGCCCGTCGCTGAGTCGGAACTGGCGGGGGAACCGGTCGACGAGCGAGCGGTCGTGGCTGACGAGCACCAGCGTCGTCTCGAGTTCGGCCTGGAGCGAACAGAGGAGGTCCAGTAGCCGGTCGGCGGTGTCGGGATCGAGCTGGCCGGTCGGTTCGTCGGCGAGGACGATCGCCGGGCGGTTCGCGAGTGCCCGCGCCGCCGCGACGCGCTGTTTCTCGCCGCCGGAGAGGCTCGCCGGGCGGCGGTCGCCGAGGTCGGCGATGTCGAGCTGGTCGAACAGCCGGTCGAGCCACGCGTCGTCGCGCTCTCCGGTGTGTTCCTGCGGGAGCGCCGCGTTCTCGCGGGCGGTCAGGTCCGGGATGAGTTTGAAATCCTGATAGACGAACCCGATGGTCGACCGCCGGAGGCGGGCGCGCTCCCGTTCGGGGATCGTGCCGGTGTCCCGACCGTCGACGAACACCGACCCGCTGTCTGGTCGTTCGAGGAGTCCGAGCACCGAGAACAGGGTGCTCTTGCCTGCGCCGCTGGGCCCCTGGACGAGCACGCGCTCGTCGGGACGGATCGACACCGAGAGGTCGCTGAGGATGGCGCTCTCGCCGCGACGGACGCTGACCTCGCGCGCTTCGAGGACCGGGTCGCTCACGGGCACACCAGGAGCGCGCGAGAACGTAATTATTGCTATGACGACTCTTCGGAGACGGGACGGGAGGAGGCGCCCAGCGGCCACTCGACGGGGACTCGCCGCCGGATCCGTCGGCCGTAGGTGATGGCGAGCATGTTGAACACCGTCGAGGCGTAGAGGGCTGTCAGGAAGTACCACGGCTTCCGGTCGAGTGCTTCGAACCCGATTCGCGACCCGTTGCCCAGTGCCGTGAGGACGCTCAGGAAGAGCAGGGCGTACGCGACCGTGGGTCTGTCCCGGTAGAGAAGCCCCACGAACAACCCGACGAGAACGCCCAGCTGGGCGGCGTGGATCTCGACGTACATGTTGAACAGCTGTGGGAGGATCGGTGGCATGGTTAGCGGTGGGGGGAGGTCGTACCAGCGTGTGCCCGGCCGGCGCGGGTTCGTTCGAAAGTCGAGCCTGCGTGCATCATAGCTGAACGGAGCGGCCCGTTCCACATAACACGTGTGGCTTTATTATCAATACTGATGTTGAAAACACTCTCTGATCAGGGCCAACCCACCGGACGATGTTCGCCCTACTGTCGAGAATACTGGTTTCATGGCCATTGAAGGAACATTTCCGCGTTGTGGTGGTTGCGGTCTATGGGGTTCGGTACAGGACCTGATAGTTAGTTATTGAAATAGAATGTGATACTGTAGTCGTGAGGGGGGACCGAGGGTGGCGACGGGATCGGTATCCGGGGAGCGGCGTCAGCAGGAACGGGACGCGTTCCCGCGGGGACGGACGACCGTGAGGCGGTCGGTCGCCGTCGAGACGTAGACGACGTCGTTTCGCGCGTGCCACTGCCGGTAGGCGTCGACGGACAGGACCGCGGGCGCCTGCGGGTGGAACTGCGCGCCCGTCGTCGTCCAGGACCGCTGTGCGAGCGTTGGACAAGACGGTGGGCCGCGGTCCTGTCTGAGCCAGCGATAGACTGAACCCTTGCCGCCACCGCCCCCGTGGTAGCCCGCCACTCGGCTGAGGTGATCGTCGGTCGCCCACCCGTCGAGTTCCGTCGACGCGAACGCCGCCGCATCGAACTCCGCTTCCGTCGTCACGCCCTGGTAGGTGAGCAACTCCAGGCCAGCGTACGCGACCGGCGTGCTGACGAGCGCACAGAGGAGCACGAGCGCGACGACGACGGCCTGCAGGCGCCGGGGGCAGCGGCGGGCGAACGTGACGGTCCCGATCCCGGCGAGTGCGAGCACCGCCGCGTGCATGAACAGTTGCGCCCGGTAGGCCATGCCGATGTACGGGAAGGTGAGCTGTGCCGTGAGTCCGGTCCCGACGAACACGAACGGACCGGCGGCCAGCGCGACCGTGAGCGTGCTCGCCGGACGGTCGCGACCGGCGTAGTGGGCCGCGAGCCCCGCGAACGCAACCGGCACGACTAGCGGGAGCAGTGCCACCAGCAGTCCCCGCGGCGTCGTCCTCGTCGCGGGGTAGACCGGTCGAAGTGCGTTGACAGCCACGAGCGCGAACAGCGAGAGGACGGCCGCGAGGACCGTCCCGCGCTGGAACCGTTTCGACGACGTCACGTACCAGGCCACCCCGAACGCGACGAGGACGAGCCACGCCACGAACAACCCGGGCACGCGGAGGAGCCGATCGGACTGGACGATCACCGCCCCCGTCACGCGGGACACCAGCGCGTGGTACCCGAGCACGTAGCTCCAGGCGCCGATCGCGAGCAGCCCGAACCCGCCAGCCGCGCGGAGCGTCCGCGCTCTGCAGACGGCCAGCACGCAGACGAGCGTCAGCACGACGGCGGTGACGAGTCCGGTGAGGTTGTGCAGCGGCGCGATCGGTGCGACCAGCAGACAGGTGAGTGCCGCCCAGGCGGCGCGTCGTGACCGCACCCAGCGGGCGAACGCGAGCCCGGCGGCGGGCACGAGCAGGAGCCCCGCGGTCTGTTCGTCGGTCGGGACCGACCGGAACAGGTAGATCCCCTCGGTGGCGAGCAGGAGCCCCGCGAACAGCCCGCCCGTTCGCGCGGTCGCTCGCGACGCGCCGCTGACCGCCAGCAGCCGGTTCGCCAGGACGACCGCCGCGAGGACCGAAGCGGCGCCCACGGCCGCACTGACCGGCTGTGCGACGACCAGCGGGCGGTCGCCCAGAAGCGCCGACAGCACGGCCAGGAGCGCAGTGTAGCCGAGCTGGTCCGTCGCCAGCTCCGCGAACTGCCACGACCCCAGGCTGAGGACGTCACGCGTGTTCGCCGCGTAGCCGATCCCGTCCGGGTTGAACGGGAGCGGGCTCCAGTACAGCGGGAGGAGGCGGAGCGCGAAGGCGAGCGCGAAGACACAGAGCGCGCCAGCCAGGAGGCGGCGCCTACGCATCCTCGTCCTCCCGCGGGGGGCGGCGGTCGTCCCCGCTCGACGCGTCGGGCGGGTCGAGCAGTCTCGCGGGTTCGACGCGCACCAGCCCCCACGTCGCGACCGCCGCCCCGAGGACCGCGAGCGCGACCGTGACCGCCGCGATGGCTGCCAGGTCGCCGGGTGTCACCGCAGGGACCAGCGCGATCCCGAAGGCCACGAGGACGTCGGTCCTGGCCAGCAGCCAGACGGCCGCCATCGCACACAGAAGGGCGAGTCCCGCCGCGGGGAGCGCGATCCGTGCGGCGTCGGTCAGGACGCGACGGCTCACCTGCAGCGGCGTCGCCCCGGTCGCGCGGTGGACACCGATGGTTCGCCGCCGCGCGTGGACCGCCCGCGAGAACGATACCGTCGTCGCGGCGACGGTGGCGAGCGCCGCCAGCCCAACCAGCGTCCCGAGCAGGACCGAGACGTTCCCCAGGACGGCTGTGGTCGCCTGGTTCAGGCCGCTCCCGGTGACGGTCGTGCCTTCCCCCGACCCGAGCGCCGAGAGGATCCGGTCGTCGCCGCGCACCTCGTAGGTCGCCTGCGCGATCACCGCGCCGTCGACCGTCGCCTCGACCCGGTGGACACCGGTCTGTGCCCGATGCAGCGTCGCCGTCACGTTCGTCCGCTCGCCAGCCCCGACTTCGACGGGGACGGGTCGGCCGACTGACCGCGAGACGGCGACGTCGGAGTCGACGGTCGTGTTCCAGGGGTTCCGCAGGTCGACCGTCGCGCGCGGGCGTTCCAGCGGACCGGGGAGACGAGGCGTGACCGTCAGCCGCGCCACCGGCAGGCGGGTCGCGGTGCGGGAGACGCTGATCTCGCGACGCGTCGCTTCGTAGCCGGGCGCGGTCGCGGTGATCGTCGCCGTGTCGGCGGCCGGTAACGCGAGCGTGGCGACGCCGGAGCCGTCGGTCTGGACCGTCGTGTCACCGATCGTCAGCGTCGCGTTCCCGACCGGGTTCCCGGTCCCGTTCGTCACGCGGACGCGCAGCGTCGCCCCGGGTGGACCGCGGTCGGGGAGCGGACCGAGGCTGAGGTATCGCTGCTCCCCGACCGTCACCGTTCGCGTCCTGTCCCCCGCTGACACGGCGTACCGGCCGGGCGGCCGCCGGTCGAAATCGACAGTGACGGTCGTCCGCTCGCCCGCGGCTAGCCGCACGTCGCGAGTGACGGACGCGTTCCCCAGCCCGATCGTCAGCGTCCGGCTCGCGGTCTCGCGTCCGTCGTTGTCCAGCGTCACGGTCACGGGGATCGACTCGTTGACGGTGACCGACGCGGGCACGGAGAGGGCCGTGACGCGGATCCCGTCGGCAGACAGGGTGCTGACCGGCGTCCCGGCTGGTGACGGCGACTCCGTCGTGCCCGTCTGGGTGGCCGAGGTGCGGATCAGGTTCACGTCGCCCTCTCCGACGTTCGAGAGGTGTCTGGCGGTCGCCAGCGGGACGATCAACTGATCGTCGTACAGTCCCGCGGCCCGGTACGTGCCGACGATGTCGACGCGGGCGATTCCGGGGCGGTTCGTCCCGCCGAGTGTGAGACGCTCCCCCGGGGAGACGCCGAGCGTCCGCGCGAGTCCGCGGCCGATCACCGCCTCGTCGGGTGTCCGGGGTCTACGGCCGTCGACGAGCGTCGCGTCACTGACGTTGGCGTAGGCCCCGAAGTCGGCACCGCGCGCCAGGAACGGCGTCCCGTCGACGACCGAGAGGAGGAATATCTCCGGGCTCGCACGGTTCCCGCCGGATCGGAGCGCGTCGGCGTAGTCGGCGTCGACACGGCTGGACCACGGGTGTGCGGCGCCCTCCTGCATGACGACGTCAGCGGACGTGGCCGTCACGGGCGCGACGACGCTCAGGGCGGTCACGGCGACGACCGCGACGGCGGCGAAGACAGTCAGCGTCGCCGCCGTCGGGACGAGCGCGTTCGACGGGAGCAGACGCGGGCGGAACCGCGCGAGCGGCCCGTCGCCCCGGGAGCCACGCCCCCCGGTCGACGCACCGTCGGCGTGCCCCGCGAGCGCGGCTGGGGACGCCCGGACCGCCGACAGCGTCGCGATCGCACCCGCGAGGGTCCCCGCGCCGAGCACCCCCCCGATCAGCGGCCCCAACACCCGGAGGACACGTCCGCTCACCCCCAGTGTGAGCGTCGTCGAGACGCCGACGGAGACGGCCGCGTTGACGGCGGCGTTGGGGAGGACGATCCCGGCAGCGGTCCCCGCGAGGACGGCGACGGCGGTCAGCAGTGTCGCCCGCGCGGTGAACAGCCACAACACCCGGTGGCGCTCCAGCCCGGTCGCGCGCAGGACGACGAGCGTTGTGAGCCGGTCCCGGACGGTCATTCGGGTGATGCTGAACACGACGACTGCCGTCAGAAGCGCCGCACCCCCGGTCACGACGAGCAGCGACTGGAGCAACTGCTCGGTCCCGCGGAGGAAGAAGACGAGCCCGCCGACCAGTGGGACCGTCCCGCGGGCCGCCGCCCCGCTTGACCCGTCCGCTGGCGTGTCCGCACCGACCACGAAGGCGCCGGTGGGACCGAGCTGGTCAACGGTCGACGGCGTCGCCACGTACCACCACTCCGGAAAGAGACCCCGCGTCCCGGGGGCGACGACCGACCGCGTGACGCTGTCCGCGTCGCCGTGGAGCTCGACCCGACCGCCGGGATCAGCGGGACCCCGGACCGTCGTCGCGTTCGGCGGCGGTGCGGTCCGGAGCGCGGACCCGTTCCGGGTTTGCGGGACGCCGACGACCGTCACGGTGCGATCGCCCTCCTCCGCGGTCGCGTACGGGAAGACGACCCCGTCCGCTCCGGCCGCGTCGCGCGCCGCGGTTGGGTCCGCGTAGGTCGTGACGTCGGCGCTCTCGTTCAGCTGGTCGGCGGCGACCCGAGTCGTCTCCCCGCTCGCGGCGATCACCGAGAGCGTCGTCCCCACCAGCAGCGCCGTGACGGTCGCGAGCACGAGGACGGCCAGCCGGTCGCGGCGCGACCAGTTCGTGACGAGCGCTCGGCGGTAGCTCACGGCGCCACCTCTCGCGGCGGCGTCGACGCGTTCCCCGGATCCGGCCCCGCGACCCAGACGTGGACCTGGGGCGACTGGCCTCCAGTGGCGGGTCGGTCGGTGAGCCGATAGGCGAGTCGGGTCCCGTCGCTCGTCGGGACCGACGGGTCGTGTGTCGTCGTCCACGTCTCGTCGGGTGCGAGGGCGAACGCGAACGACCGAAGGTCGCGCGTGCCGCTGACGGTGACGGCGTCGCCAGCGGTCCGGGCGGTCTGGACCTGGGCGGTCACAGTGTACTCGACGGTCCGGTCGTAGTGGTTCGTCACCCGGAGCGACAGCGGGTCGCCAGCGCCGACCGCTCGCGGACCGGTGGTGTCGTCCCACGAACCGTTCGCTGGCGTGACGGCGAGTTCGGTGTATCCCGCGGGCTGGTGAATCGCCGGGAGGTAGACGACCGCGCCGGTCCCGAGGAGGCCGCCGACGAGTACGAGCGCGGCGACGGTCGCTCGGGCGTCGGGCCACGACGCGGTCCACTCGCCACCCGGGAGCCCGTCCCGCAGGTCACGGGCCCGGAGGGCTGCGATCCGCTCACTCAGCGGTGTCCCGGCGGTCCCCGCACCGTCCACGGCGGGCGGGGGTGCCCGGGCGAGAACCGCGACGAGACAGCACAGCGCGAGGGCAGAGAGACCGGCGAGCACCGACCACGCCGAGACACCCAGCGGTGTGAGGAGGAGTCCGATGCCCAGGAGCATACAGACGGCGACACTCGCGGCGAGTGAGAGAAACAGCAGTTCGACCGCGTCGCGGGGGCTGCCAGAGTCGGCGGGTGTGTCGGTATCGAACGGTAGCGCGACCAGGACCACGTAGCCGGGGACGAAAAGCGCCGCTGGATAGACGAAAACCGGTCGGAGAACGGTGCTCCGGATCGGCGGTACGAGCACGACCAGCCACGTACAGAGGAGCCAACAACCGCAGGCGACGAACAGGGGGCGGTCTGCAAACCGACCACGGACGTCCATCGGATACACTCTTTCCGCCCGTGTAGTTCAATCCTCCGTCTCGTGTGACTCTCCGACCCTCTCGACCCGCATATGTTTCAAATTTTGATACTCAGAGGGGAGGGTATATACGGGACGGCACCGAACTGGTGTGTATGTCTCAGTCGTCGATAGTGGGTCAGCTCGTGGATGTGACGGTCATCCTCTGTCTTGGCCTCGTGTACGTGGTCGCGCTGACGGGCAAGAGCGTCGTGGCCTGGCTCCGTTCGGGCCTCCACGTCCCCCGTTCGCCGTCCCCGGTCGCGAGCCAGACCGACGCCCAGTCGGAGAGCGTCGTGACCGAGAAGTAACCGGCGACAAACACTGTTCGACGACAGGGAACGGACTTTTCGCTGGCCTGTTCGCCGTCCTCCTACAGCCGTTCTCGAGAGACGTTCACCAGCGATCACGCCACTGTCGAAGGTCACGACCTCGATCGTAACGGTGGCGTGAAATGTTCACACGGTAACTATTATGTAATCGACGCCCAAGTACTAGTATGGCGAAAGCCTCGGGCAAGGGCGGGCACGAAGAGTGTCCCAGTTGCGGAAACGACGTACAGGACGATTTCAGGTACGGGCAGTACTGTGAGCGGTGTGGCTGGAAGGCCGACGAGACACACGGGTAGTCGGCAGGGGTGACGATCGGCCGGGGTGACGACGTCCCCGACAAGACCGCGAGGGCCGCGGGAGCAGAGCGACAGGCGTACATCGTTCGGGTGTCCGCGGTCCGACCCCGTTTCTTTCGGTGATAATCCGCCCGCAACCGTTAATGGAACCCGTAGCCAGAGCCAACGTGATGGACGACGCCGAGGCCCACTCTTCGACGGAAGCGTCGCGGAAGCAGACGGGCGGACGGCGTCTCGGACGGACAGTGTCGGGCGGACGGACGATGACGGACCGGCGACAGTCGTTCGGACACAGATCGAATCCGCGCCCTGGGCGGGACGGTAACCGGTCACCCCGCGGTCGTCACAGTGGTCACCGATGACGACCCGACAGTCGCCCGGTGAATCGGTCCGTGCACGCGTCGAGCGGCGCTGGCCGCGTGTCCGTGACGCCTGCTTCGGTGACGCGGCCGGACTGACGCTCTTTCTGGCCTTCGGCGCGTATCTGATCCTGATCTGGCGGACGGGGACGTTCTTCAACGACGTCGGGCTGTTTCGCCCCGCGCTGGAACACCTCGCGAACGGCCAGCTCGCGCTGGGTGCGCCCTCGGAACTGGAGAGTGGCTACCCCGGAATGTACTACGAGGACGGCCTCGTCTACGCACGCAACTACGGCCAACTGGCGCTGTCGCTTCCGGCCTACTGGATCGCGCGGGCGCTGGGCGGCGTCGCGATCCGTGCGCTGTCGGTAGTGGTCTGGAGCGGGCTGCTGTTCGCGCTCGCCGTCCGGATCGGATCCCGGCTGGGCCGTCGGCGCGCTGGCGCAGCGGTCGGCGGCGCCCTCGCGGTCGCGGCGCTGGTCGTCAACGTCTTCACGTTCCGGCCGTTCCTCGCTACGCAACTGGACATCATCGCGCTCCAGACGACGACGATGCTCTGTGCCGCGGTGGTCGGACTGCTCCTCTACCGACTGTTCGCGCGTCGGTACGACGTGCGGACGGGCGTGTTCGCCGGATCGGTCACCGTCTTCGCCTCGCCGGTGGGCTTCTGGGCGACGGTTCCGAAACGCCACACCTTCACCGCGCTGTTCGTCGTGCTCGCGCTGTACGCGCTGGCGCGGAGTCGCGACGGGGTGGACGGCTGGCTCGGGCAAGTCGGATTTCGAGCGCTCGCGTACGCCAGCGCGGGCCTCCTGGCGTGGATCCACGCCCCGGAGGGGTTCACCCTCTTCCTGGCCGTCGCGATCGTCGACCTCCCGACGGCACCACGCAACGACCGGCGCTCGCTCGCGGTCATTGGGGGCGCCCTCGCGCTGTCGTTGCTCCCGTTCCTGGTGACGAACTACCTCGTGTCCGGCAACCCGCTCGAACCGCCGCGGTTCCTGACGCCGTTCAACGGGGTCGACTCCCTCCCCGCGTCCGAGGGGGGTGTCGGTGACTCACCGGCGGACGGCGGGTCGAGTGGCGGCGGGAGCGCCGGTGGCGATGGCGGGTCGGCGACGAGCGACGGTGGGTCGGCGGCGAACGACGGCGGGTCGGCGACGAGCGACGGATCGGGCGGGGACGGAAGCGGTGAGGGTATCGCCAGCGGTGGGAGCAGCAGCGGCGATAGCGGTATCGACTTGACGCGGTGGCTCCCCGCGGAGTTCGCGACGCTGCTGCAGATCGGTCTCTTCCGGTACATCGAGGGGCTGGGACTCCTCGTGACCGATCTCGACCGCGTGTCGACGGTCTTCCTCCGGTGGGAGAACCAGGGGTACGACACGGGCAACGTCTTCTTCGGCGGCGGGACGAACCTCTCGGTGCTGGGGTCGCTCCCCGTGGCCGCCGCAGTCGTCGTCGCGCCGGTCGGCCGTGTTGTGACTGCCGTGCGAGCCCGGGCCGTCGACGCGCTGTTCGACGCCGACGTGGACGCCGTCGACGCGTTCGCGGCCGTCTTCTCGGTGCTCCTGGTCGCACTGTACATCGTCGACCTCCCGGTGAAAGTCATGGTGACGGTCCGGTACCTCCATCCGCTGTATCCGCTGCTCGTGTACGCGGTGTTCAGGCAGACGGTAGTCAGACGCGCGCTGAGTCGTCACACGCCGCTCGCTCTCGCGGGGTTCGCGGGCACGGTCGTCGGCGGGAGTCTGCTCGCCACGAGCGCGCTCCTCGCGGTCGGTGCTTCGAAGGGCGCGTTCGTCCAGACCTACGGGCTGGTGGCCCTGGTCGCCGCCGGAGCGCTCGCCGTCTCGCTGCTGGCGAGCGTCGGGACCGAACGGGCGGACCGAGCGAGCGCGTTCTGTTTCGGCGTCGCCACCGGCTGTGGGACCTTCTTCGTCCTCGTGACGACGTTCGTGCTCATGCACTACGGCCCCTCGGCGTTACCCGCGTTCGAGACAGCGAGCGCGCAACTCCGGTGGCTGATGCTCACGTCCTGACGGCTACAGGTCAGTGAGAACGCCGATCACTCGACTGGAATCGGTGCGACGGCCGACCTGCGGGTCGGAATCGGCCGGGACCGATCACCCGCGGACGAGCGGTTCGTACCACTCGCGATTGTCCCGGTACCACTCGATGAACGCGCCGACCCCCTCGCGGATGGAGTGGGTCGGTTCGTAGCCCAGCAGATCCTCGGCTTTCGTGATGTCCGCGTGGGTGTGTTCTGCGTCGACGTCGTACCCCTCGGTGTACTCGATGTCGAGATCCGGGGCCAGTTGATCGCGGATCTCCTCGGCCAGCGTCTGGATCGAGATGTTGTCCCCACTGCTGACGTTCAGCACTTCGCCGTCGGCTGCGTCGGTCTCCAGGAGAGTCCGGTTGGCCGCGACGACGTCGTCGACGTAGGTGAAATCGCGAGTCTGCTCGCCGTCGCCGTAGATGACCGGCGGGTCGCCGTTCGCGCACCGGGAGACGAAGTTCGAGATGGCCATATTCGGCCGCATCCGCGGCCCGTAGACGGTGAAATAGCGAAGCGCGACCGCCGGAACGCCGTACTGTTCGGCGTACACCATCGCGTAGCGCTCGGCGGCGAGTTTCGAGGCGCCGTAGGGGCTGATCGGCGCCGTCGGGTCGTCTTCCCGGTAGGGGAGCGAGTCGGGTTTGCCGTACACCGACGAGGAACTCGCGAGGACGAGTCGCTCGAGGCCGTGGTCTCGGGCCGCGTCGAGGACGTTCAGCGTCCCGTCGACGTTCACCGTGTCGTACTTGCGCGGGTCGATATCGGCCCGCACACCCGCCTGTGCGGCCTGGTGGTAGACGTAGTCGGCGTCGGCCACGAGATCGGCAACGAGGTCGGCGTCGCGGACGTCTCCATCGACGAGCGTGTACGAGCCACCGCTCGCCTCGGCGGCCTCGCGCCCGGCCGCGACGTTGTGTTCCTTGATCCGCTCGTCGTAGTACGGATCGAAGTTGTCGAGGACGACGACGTCGTGGCCATCGCGGCCGAACCCCTCGGCCAGATGGCCGCCGATGAATCCGGCACCGCCGGTCACGAGAATCTGCATACATCACATCGGCGACCCACCGACGCAAAAAGCCATCGTCACCGCGTCGGGACCCGCTCGCCAGGTAGTCCGCCGTCCCACCGACAGTCGAACGGCCCGGGCCACGCTAGCGGGATGCTTACGAGTAATCATCGCCGGGAAACTGAACGCCACGACCGGCCCGACGGCGCTGGCCCTGCCGCTGGCGGGCGTCTCGATGCTCGACACCGAGGGCGAACCGCTCCACGACCCCGAGGCCGACGCGGCGCTGTTCGACGCGCTCCGCGAACAGCTCGACACGGACGTCGAACTGATCGAGAGAGACGCTGCGATCAACGACGACGCGTTCGCGGAGGTGATCGCGGCGACGATGGACGAGTACATGCGCGCCGCCGGGCGCGGGCTGGAGACCTGATACGGATCGTTGTGAGCCGTTCCGGATGCCGCCGACCGACGGATTTCTGTGGCTCTGCCTCGATTGGGCCGGTATGGGTCCCCACGGAACTGACGACGACGACCGGCCCCGCACGGACGACCGGCGTCCGCCCGACTCCGGACGGCGGACGGGAACCGGCGACGCCGCCACCGACGGCGGCGCCGATCCCGGGTTCGACGAGGCGGCGCTCTACCGGGTCGTCCGCCGCGCCGTCGAGGACGCTATCCTCGGCGTCCTGGGCACGCTGTTGCTCCTCGCAGTCGCGTTCGTCATCGTCTCGGCCGGGTTCAGCCTCGCCGTCGGGTCGCTGTCGCCCGTCGGCGTCGCCGTCGGTGCGGCCGCCGTCGCCTACGGGTTCTACCTCGCCGCCGCGACGCTCGGCGTGATCCCGCCGGTCCGCGAGTGGTTCTGATACCGGCGACCGTTCGGTCCGTCGGTTCCCCCGAACCGTAACCGCTCGCCGCTAGAATCGCGTCCGTCGAACCGAAGGAAAGTTGCCCGTCCGGCCCCTGGTACCCGTCAATGGGACTGTCAGAATCGGACGCGCTGGACGTCGAGCGGATACGCGAGGACTTCCCGATCCTCCAGCGGGAGTTCCGGGACGAACAGGTCGTCTACCTCGACAACGCGGCGACGAGTCAGACGCCCGATCAGGTCGTCGACGCCATCGCCCACTACTACCGCCACACCAACGCGAACGTCCATCGCGGTCTCCACCAGTTGAGCCAGGAGGCCTCCATCGCCTACGAGGAGGCCCACGACCGCGTCGCCGACTTCATCGGCGCCGACGGCCGAAAAGAGGTCGTCTTCACGAAGAACACCACCGAGTCGATGAACACCGTCGCCTACGCGTGGGGACTCGCGGAACTGGGCCCCGGCGACGAGGTGGTCCTCACGGAGATGGAACACCACGCCGCCCTCGTCACCTGGCAACAGATCGCCAAGAAGACCGGCGCCGACGTGAAGTTCGTCCGCGTCGACGACGAGGGCTACCTCGACATGGACCACGCTCGGGAGTTGATCACCGACGACACCGAGATGGTCTCTGTCGTCCACGTCTCGAACACGCTCGGTACTGTGAACCCCGTCTCGGAACTGGCCGACATCGCCCACGACCACGGTTCGCTGATCTTCGTCGACGGCGCCCAGTCGGTCCCCCACATGCCCGTCGACGTGAAGGATATCGACGCCGACTTCTTCGCCTTCTCGGGCCACAAGATGTGCGGTCCGACCGGCATCGGCGTCCTCTACGGGAAAGAGCACCTGTTAGAGGGGATGCAGCCGTACCTCTACGGCGGTATGATGATCGAGAAGGTCACTTTCGAGGACTCGACGTGGCACGAACTCCCGTGGAAGTTCGAGGCTGGCACGCCGGTCATCGCGCAGGGCATCGCCCTCGCGGAGGCCTGCGATTACCTCGACGACATCGGGATGGAGCGGGTCCAGCGCCACGGCGAGGCTCTCGCCGAGTACGCCCACGACCGCCTCTCCGAGTTCGAGGACATCCGGATCCTCGGGCCGCCGGGCGACGACCGCGCGGCGCTGGTCGCCTTCAACCTCGACGGCGTCCACGCCCACGACGCCTCCGAGATCCTCAACGACTTCGCCGTCGCGGTGCGTGCGGGCGACCACTGTACGCAACCGCTCCACGACAAACTCGGCATCTCATCCTCGACCCGGGCGAGCTTCTACATCTACAACACGCGCGAGGAAGTGGACAAACTGGTCGAGGCGCTGGACGCGGCGCGAGAACTGTTCGCGTAAGTCCGTCTGTACCGCGCCGGAGGCGCGGTTTCACGGGACGCGAACGGAGTGAGCGTCCCGCTTTTTCGCCCACGTTTTTGCGCGAGGGATGCGAGGCGCATCCCGAGCGGAAAAAGGTGGTCTCGCAACACCCGCGAGGAAGTGGACGAACTGGTCGAGGCGCTGGACGCGGCGCGAGAACTGTTCGCGTAAGTCCGTCTGTACCGCGCCGGAGGCGCGGTTCGCCGTCAGAGCGGAGCTCTGACGAGCCCTCGCTCGCGGCACTCGCGAGGACACCGAGCGCGGCCGATGGCCGCGCTCGGCCTTTTTCGCCCACGTTTTTGCGCGAGTGGGTCGCGGAGCGACCCCGAGCGGAAAAAGGTGGTCTCGCAACACTCGCGAGGAAGTGGACAAACTGGTGGAGGCGCTGGACGCGGCGCGAGAACTGTTCGCCTGAGATTTCTATCTCGCGGGGGTGGTGGAGAGTATCATCGACGGTAACCGGGCCGGTGGGTTCAAGCGATTCTGGGACGATAACATCGGTGGATGACCCTGTTCGGGCTCGACCCCGCCTTCGTCGCCTATGTCACCGTGTACGCGCTGGCCGTGCTGGGCTGTACCGTCGGTCTGGTGCGAGCGGTCCGCGTCGACGACGCCGCGACCAGGCGTGGCCTCGTCGGGCTGTTCGTCGGGAGCGGCGGCTGGGCAGCCTTCGAACTCGCCTTCCTGCTCGCGCCGACGCCGGAACTCGGATACGCCGCCTACACCGCGAGCCTGATCGTCGGGCTCACGACGGTCGGCGCCTGGCTGTACTTCTGTTCGGCCTACACGGGCCGGTCCTTCCACACGAACGCGACCTATCGGCGCGTCGCCGTCGCGGTGTACCTCGCCATCGTCGTCGTGAAGGTCACGAACCCGATCCACCAGTGGTACTTCACGACGGCGTACGCGACGACGCCGTTCGCCCACACGACGGTCCAGCACGGCGTCTTCCACTGGATCGTCACCGGCCTCTCGTACGCGCTCGTCGCCGTCGGCTTCTTCATGCTCTACGAGGTGTTCCTCGAGGCCGACTACGACGTCCGACCGCTCGGTGCGCTCGTCGCCGTAACGGGAACGCCCGTCGTCTTCGACATCGTTGGGTTCGCGACACCGTGGCTGATAGACATCAACTACGAGCCCCTCGGCGTGGCGGTGTTCGCGATCGGTGTCCTCTATCTCTACGACGACGCCTTCCTGGCGGTCCAACTCACCGACGGCGTCGACGACGCGGTGATCTACCTCGACGCGGACGACCGGGTCCGAATGGCAAACGGTCAGGCCGAACGGATCGCGCCAGCGCTCGCGGAGGCGAGGGGTGAACCGCTGTCGGCAGTCGTACCCGACGTCGCCGACGCTCTCGCTGGCGGCGACCGGGGCGTGATCGAGCGCCAGCGGGACGGCGAGACGCGGTATTACCTGGTCAGCGACACCGCGTTCTCGCTCGGCCAGAGCGACATCGGCCGGATCGTCGTCCTGACGGACGTGACACGCACGGAGCGACAGCGCCGGGAACTCGAACGGCAGAACGAACAGCTCGAAGGGTTCGCCGCCGCGATCAGACACGAACTGCTCAACACCCTCCAGATCGTCAACGCCCGCGTCTCCATCGCCGGGGAATCGCTCGACGACGGAGAGATCGGGCGCGCTCGCGACTCGCTGCGGACGGCCGCCGAGACCGGCGACCGGATGGCCGCCATCGTCGACGACCTGGCCGACCTCGCGCGGTTCGGTCAGACCTTGGAGGAGACGGAATCGGTCGCGTTCCGCCGGACCGTCGAGGCGGCCTGGGAGCAAAGCGGCGTCGAGGGCGTCTCGCTCGCCGTCGAGGGAAGCGGCGAGATCGAGGCCGACCCGACACGGCTCGCCGACCTCTTCGAGAGCGCCTTCGTGTTCGCGGCACACAACGGCGCCTCGACGGTCGCCGTCACACTCCACGACGACGGGTTCGCGATCACCGGCGACGGAGTCCCGCTCGGCGACGCCGACATCGCCGACGCCTTCGCCTACGGCGAGGCCGTCCCAGACGCCGGG